>Ga0073928_10009444_pt1 | contig 11885 bp, 11 predicted proteins | sample PaiPotPPA55metaG_FD_76969 | JGI IMG/M metagenome (GOLD analysis project Ga0073928, IMG submission 76969) | Iron sulfur acid spring bacterial and archeal communities from Banff, Canada, to study Microbial Dark Matter (Phase II) - Paint Pots PPA... ...
AACGCCGCGAGACGCAGCAGCAAATTGCTCCGGCGGCTGCGCGCAGGTCGATCCTGATGCTCGGCGGGCGCGTCGAGGCGGGCACGAATTTCAACGTCACGCCCGATTTCTGCTCGTTCACGATTGACCGGCGCATCAATCCTGAAGAGGACCTCGCAGAAGAGAAACGCCGGTTGCTTGAAGCGCTGGAAGGCTTCGAGATCGAGACGATGCAGGAGGAGACTGCCGCTGCGACTTCCGTGCAGGCGCCTCTCGCCGCGGTCCTGTCGCGTCATGTGGCCGCCATCACCGGCACGGTGCCTGCCTTCGAGATGTGTCCCGGATTGCTCGAAACGCGGTTCTACGCGGCCCGCGGGATTCCGGCGTTCGCCTACGGTCCGGGCTTGCTGACCGTGTCGCATGGCCCGAACGAATTTGTTCCCATTCGCAACATCGGCGAGTGTGCGCTGATCTACGCGCTCACTGCTGCGGAGTTGTTGGCTGCAGGATGATATCCGCGGCGCTTAGGCCGGCATTGACCGCGCTCAGAATTTCAACCGAGCCGGGCGTGTCGCTGTGGATGCAGATGGTCTGGACGCGGCCTTCGCGCGCCAGCCGCACGGCTTGCGCGGCGGCGTCGGCGGGCACCGTGATCAGCGCATCGGCGAACTTGCGCGGTCGCAACGTGCCGTCGGGCTCGTAGCGGCGATCGGCGAAGCCTTCGGCGGCGACGCGGAAGCCAATGCCGCGCCACACGTCCAGCATCGCTGATCCGGCCAGTCCCACCAGCAACAGCTCGCGGCTGAAGCGCGCGACCCCATCGGCGATGGCGCATGCGACTGCGGCGTTCTTCGCGGCGACATTGTAGAGCGCGCCGTGCGGCTTGACGTGGGTCAGTTCGCCCGCGATGGCCCCCAGCGCGCCGATCTGCTCGAACACGGTGGCGGCGAGCTGCTCCCCTGAGAGCGCCAATTCCACGCGGCCGAAATTCGCGCGATCGGGATAGCCCGGATGCGCACCCACCGCCACGCCGTAGCGCCGCGCCAGTTCGACGGTGCGCCGCATCGTCTCCGCGTCGCCGGCGTGGCCGCCGCACGCCACGTTGGCCGAAGTGATGTAGCGCATGAGCGACTCTTCGAGCGCGGCGTCCGCCAGTTCGCCCATGTCGCAATTCAGGTCGATGGTCATGTCAGTTGTTCGCCTCGAGTTTCGGGCAGCAGAAAGATCAGCGCGCCGCCCGCCACAAAGAACACGGAAGTCAGCGCCAGTGCGCTGCCGATACCATGCCGGTCGGCCAGCGCGCCGATGGTAAACGGGGCCAACGCGCTGATCGCGCGGCCGACGTTATAGCACAACCCTTGCGCCGTGGCGCGGATCGCCGCCGGAAATAGCTCGGCCAGCATCGCGCCGAAGACACTGAAGTAGCCGTGACCGAAGAAGCCCACCAGCGGGCCCATGGCCATCAGCGCGGCGGGATGGCGTCCCCACTGGCCGTAAACCGGCGCCAAGATCGCCGCGCTCCACACGAATGTCAGGAACACCGGCCGGCGCCCGAAACGATCGGCCAGGAAGCCGAACGACGTGTAGCCGAAGAACGCGCCGACTTGCATGGGCACGATCCAAGCCGAAGACGCCACCACGCTCATGCCCGCGCCGCCGCGCGCGATGGGGCTGGAGAGGTAGGTCGGAATCCAAGTGAACAAACCCCAATAAGCGAACAGCACGCTGCTTGTGACCGAGGAAGCCAGCAAAATCCTACGAATCAGCAGGCGGGTGGGAGCGGCGAGAGCGGGCGAGCGGGCGAGCGGGCGAAGGGGCGAATCGGGGATGTTCGTCAAGATCCACGCAGCGAGGAGGGCCGGTGCTACGCCCACGGCGAACAGCGGCCGCCATCCCCAGCGCGGCAGGATCGCGGCTGTCACCAGCGCCGCCAGGATGTAGCCGATGGCCCAGCCGGATTGCATCAGCCCGATGGCTTTGCCGCGATGCTCGGCCGGCCAGGTCTCCGCCACTAGCACCGAAGCGGCCGACCATTCGCCGCCGAGCCCAATGCCGACGAGCGCGCGCCAGAGCAGCAGCGTGGCTATGCCGCTCGCGGTCGCGGTCAGTCCCGTGAAAGCGGAGTAACTCAGGATCGACCAGACCAGCGCGCGCGTGCGGCCGATGCGGTCGGCCAGGATGCCGAACAGCACGCCGCCGAATGCGGATGCCAGCAGCGTGGCCGAAGCCATCGCGCCGGCCGCCGCGGAGCTGAGCCGGAATTCGTCGCGGATGGCCGTCAGCGCGAAAGCGTAGAGCATTACGTCCATGGCGTCCAGCATCCAGCCGAACTGTGCGGCGGCTAGCGTATTCCACTGCGCGCGGGTGATCGAGCTATACCAGGGCATGCAGCCACTCCTCTTGTTCGCGCAGCAGCGCGCGCGCGGCGTCCATCGAAGCCTCCTCGAAACGCAGGATGTCGCGCGGGCGCAATTGGCCCAGCGCGTGGAAATCGGCGGAGATCACGTTGGCAATCTTCGGATAGCCGCCGGTGGTCTGGTGCTCGACGAAGAGGATGATGGGCTGGCCGTCGGGCGGGACTTGGACCGCACCAAGCGTGACGCCTTCGGTGAGCATGTGGCCGGCGTGCGGCGTGAGCGCGGGGCCGCGGAGGCGCAGGCCCATGCGGTCGGAGTCTTCGCTCACCTGGTATTCGGCGCGGCAGAAGGCCTCGAAGTCGAACCACTCGGCTTGCGGACCTCGGGTGACACGCAGCGCGTCGTGGCGCAGTCGCCCTGTTCGCCCGCTCGCCCCCTCGCCCGCTCGCCCGCTCAGTCCCTTTGCAGGAGGTTGCGGGTTTTCGACAGTGGTACCAATCGGCAGCACGTCGCCCTTTCGCAAAGCGCGCCCCTCCCAGCCCCCGAGGCCGGTCAGCAGATGCGTGGAAGCGCTGCCGAGCACCAGCGGCACATCAATGCCGCCGCGCACGCACAAGTAACACCGTGCGCCGGAGCGCGCATGCCCACAGCGCACTTGCTCGCCAGGCCGCACATCAACCGCGCGCCACATCGAAACGCTGGTTTCGAAATCCGCGCCTGTGAGCGCCACCACCGCTTCAGCCTCGAACTCGAACGTGCCGCCTGCCAATGTCATCTCCAATGCCGGCGCGCCTTCCGCGTTGCCGGCCAGCAGATTGCCCGCGCGCAGCGACAGCGCATCCGCCGCGCCGGACGCCGAGATACCCAGATGCGCGTAGCCCGGCCGTCCCAGATCCTGCACGGTGGTCAGGAGCCCCGCCGAGATGACGCGAATGTGATTCAGAAGTCGCCCTTCGAAACCGGTACGAACGTTACATGATCGCCCATGCGCAGCAGAACCGGCGGATCGCGGTCCGGCTGAAACAGAGCCAGCGGCGTGCGGCCGATGATGCGCCAGCCGCCCGGCGAGGCCACCGGATAAACGCCTGTCTGCTTGCCGCCGATCGCCACACTGCCCGCCGGCACGCGCCTGCGGGGCGCGGCCAGGCGCGGCGTCGCGATCGACTCAGGCATGCCGCCCAGATACGGAAACCCCGGCGAGAATCCGAGGAAGTAAACCAGGTACTCGGCGCCTGCGTGAATGCCAACCACTTGCTCCGGCGTGAGTCCGTTCAGCGCCGCTACGTCCTCGAGATCCGGCCCATCTTCGCCACCGTAGCGGACAGGGATCTCGACCATGCGCGGCTCGGGAACCAGTACCGCTGGCCGCGTGTCCAACTCGACGGCCGCGCGCTCCAGATCGCCGTGCGTCACCGCCAGCGGATCGAAATCGACCAAAATCGAAGCATAAGCCGGATGCACATTGATCACGCTGGGCGCGGCCCGCAGAAGCGGCGTAAGGCGCACCACATCCTGGTGTGCGGCGAGCGTGATCTCATCGCCGAGCACGATCAGCAGCGAACGGTCGCTGGCATCCACAAATCGCAGGCCGGGGGATTGACTCACTCCTTCCAGTTTGCTACTTTTCAGTCAGGCAGGAGGTATTGGAAATATGACAGCAGCTCCACGAACGCCGGCCCAGAGCGCCGAAGTAATTTGGGATGAACATGACAAAAAGCACCGCGGCTGGTCGGTGCACTTGCAAGTCGGAGCGGAAACCATCAAGTATCCGCCGCCGCATCCTAGTCCACCTCCGGACGCAAGCGACGCGGAGCTGGTCTCGATGGCGGTTCAAGCGGCCTCCGACGATGGATACGAGCTCCAACCGAGTGCCGTAAGAATCAAGCGATCCTAAGCATTGCCACGTACCCCTGCTATGATCCGGCTTAGGAATGCTGGATCTCACGCAACACCCGCATCGCCGATTTAATCCGCTCACGGGATCGTGGGTGCTGGTGTCTCCGCATCGCGCGGCGCGCCCGTGGCAGGGGCAGATCGAACGCGCCCCGCAGGCCGCGCAGCCCTCGTACGACCCCGCATGCTATCTATGTCCCGGCAATGCACGCGCGGGGGGGGCGCGCAATCCGGCATATACCAGCACCTTCATATTCGACAACGATTTCGCGGCGCTGCTGCCTTCGACGCCCGCTGAAACCATGGACCGCGACCGGCTGCTGGTAGCGGAAGGCGAGCCGGGAATTTGCCGCGTGGTGTGTTTTTCGCCCCGCCATGATCTAACTGTCTCGCGCATGAGCGTGCCGGATCTCGGGCTGGTAGTAGACACATGGACAGCGCAGTACGCCGAACTGGGCCGCTTGCCCTTTGTCCGCCACGTGCAGATCTTCGAAAATCGCGGCGAGATGATGGGCGCCAGCAATCCGCATCCACATTGCCAGGTGTGGGCGAGCAGCAGCATCCCTAACGAAGTTGCCGCCGAGCAGCGCGCGCAGAGCGCCTATCATGCGGAGCGCGATTCGTGCGTGCTGTGCGATTATCTCGCGATCGAGCACCGCGCCGCTGAACGCGTCGTCTGCGAAAATGATTCGTTCGCCGCAGTAGTTCCCTTCTGGGCGGTGTGGCCTTTTGAAATCATCCTGATCGCCAAGCGCCACGTAACCGCGATTGACGAGCTGGATGCCGGAGAGCGCCTGGAGCTGGCGGACCTGCTGCGGCGAATCACTACACGCTACGACAACATCTTCGAAGCGCCATTTCCATACACCATGGGCTTCCACCAGCGGCCCACGGATGGCGCGACGCATCCCGAGTGGCATCTGCACGCGCACTTCTATCCACCGCTCCTGCGCTCGGCCACCATTCGCAAGTTCATGGTCGGTTTCGAGATGCTGGGCATGCCCCAGCGGGATATCACGGCGGAGAGCGCCGCAGCCCGGCTACGCGAGTCCAGCGAGGTGCACTATCTCGACCGGTAACTCAGCGCGCCGGGTAGGCGCTTACAGAAGTAGCTTCGCTGTTGGTAGCCAGCGCGAACGGCGATCCGGAAACTTCCGACGGGCAGGTATCCGCGGGAATCTGCATCAGCGCTAGCGATCCCTGAATCGCGAACACTGAGTTATAGCCTGCCTCGACCACGTACAAGTGCCCGCCCTTGCCGGTAGCATCCGCCGTGGCTACTCCGGAAATGTAGGCTAACAAGGGACTGGAAGGCGGCGGCTTCAGCGGGCTGCTGAGGCAAAAAAACTGAAGCTGCTTGCCCGCGGCGGCCGATTCGTTGAAAGAGAGGGTAGTAATTTCGAACGAATTGTTGTTGGCAATGTACACTCGTGTCTGATCCGGGCTGATCACGACGTTGTTCGAGTTAAACCCTCCCTGTGGATATGAGTAGGCAGTGCTGGCCCCCAAGGTACTGCCGGGATTGATGGGGAACACCTCAACCTGGGTAAAGGTGGCAAACTCGCCTACTACTGCGTACTTGCCGTCCTTAGTAATGTCGATCCCCGCGGTGCCCGCGCTTGAGTTATAGGAACCGACGGGAGTCAGCGTACTTCCCGAGATAGCGAATGTCCCTATGCCCGGCGTAGTCTGGGCGTAGCTCGCTATCAGAGTGCTGCCATCCGGAGTCACCGCCATATCGTCTACCGGCGCCGGAGTCGGCGCATTGCTCGCCGGGCTCGCGAGCGTAAGAGAACAATCAGAATTGATCGTCCACACCCCAATGTTGACCGAGGCTGTGTAACCGGAGAATAAGTTGCTGCCATGCACGACGAGCGTAGTCCCCAGGTAGGCGCCGGATCCCGACGCGTCAACGTAGTTACCCACCTTGACGGGACTCGAGGTTACCCCCGAGAAGGAGGCTATGTCGTCACTTCCCGGGTCGGCCACAAAGACACAGACATTCGATCCCATCTTCGTCACCGCCTCCTGCTTGGTGGCGAAATAAGTGCCGCCCAATCCCCATCCGGTGGTTTCGAGAGCGGGCATGCCGAGCAGAGATCCGCCCGTGAGCTGGAAAACGGAGGCGCTATTCGCCGCCCTATAGACGTTGTTAGCGACGAAGGCGAAACGCGGAGTCGCCGCGTCCTGCGCCAGCAGCAAGCCGGATGAAAGCCCGGCGATCATCAGAATCAAAGCTAGTGTGACTTTAGTGATGTTCTTCATCGCAGTTCTCCCGGATATTCCTCTTGTCTATTTAATAGCCTTCGCACGCCGGACCTGGGAAGTAGTTACCGAAGGTGTACCACCCATTTACGGAGGTCGATGGTATGGTACACGAAAACCAGGATAGGAATACAAGGTCTTCCGGATGATACGTGTAGTGATTCAGTGGCACGGGCCCGATGCCGATGTCGGTGACCGGATCTCCGACCTCCAGCAAGTCACCGCCGTAGCCGAGCGTTGACGTCCAGAATGGCACAATATTGTTGATGAAAGGATCATCGGTCGTTTCTCCCATCTCATGACTGAGAACCAGGATATCCCCGCCGTAGCCTAATATGCCCTGATCGTAGAACGCCGCTGACATATAAACCTGCGCTGGAGTTCCGAACGCGCTGTGATATCCGAGAATCCCCCCTTCCTCGACAATGTTATAGTTCAGGAAAATAGGCAGCGTGCTGGTGCTGACATTGAGACGGTAGAGTATCACCGCTAACTGATCGTCCCACCAGGTGGAATTGACGTATCCTACGGGGCTGCCCGGGCCGCCATAGGCAGCGTAACCGAAATACGCCGGCACGTTTAGGGTCTGTACTGGTGCAACGGTGGGAGTAAACTTAATGTGATAATCCCGAGCAAAGGTGCCGACATAGTTCCAGAAGTTCGACCGTTGGAATAAGTCGATGTATTGCCCTGTCCCGACGTTGGTTCCGCCGGGAGTGAGAGCCACCGGGCGGAACATGGGTGAGTTCAGAGTGAGGTTCGTGGCTGATCTCTTATCGCCGAAAACCGGGGTGGTGGCGTTCAAGGACACACCACCCGGGAATACAACGTTCAGCGGAATCACAACCGTCGGAATCGTGGTCGTGGCCGAACCGAACGCGGGATCCGTGCCGAGCATGGTATAGGTATAAAAGAAGCCGCCATCCACGAAACTCTCGGTAAAGTTGGGCAGCGTCGTACCGGACTGGCCATCCTTGGCGAGGGAGGCAGGATCGATACCCCGCGCGGGCAGCGCGACCATCTTACCGGTCAGGGGATAGGACTGGTTCGGTTGTGGGACCACCGGGTGCGGAACCAAGCCGGATGTCGTGGCGGGACCCGCACTGGGCCGCCCACCCTGCGCGCCGCACACGGCCGTGAAAAAAACAGCGGCGAGCGCCATGCGGGCAAACGTGCCGTTGACTTCAACCAACACTCTCATGCTACTCCTCCTCAAGGACAGTGTGCTTACCAATAACAGCAGTATAAGGCTAATGGTTTCTGAATTCAAGGGTGAGTTTCAAAAAAACAGGAGGTCCCCCTGTCCGGTTTGTCGAAAGTCCTGTACGACATCTTGCACCCGTTGAATCAAAAGTACTTAAGAAGGTTTCGGAAGAGCGCCATCGACCCCCACATAAAATATAAATAAAGTTCGCCGCGCTGCCCCCAGGCATCACGCTTCCGCTGGCGACGCTACGAAGCGATAGCCCACCCCCCGCACCGTCCGCAAATGCCGCGGCCGCGTCGGGTCCTCCTCGATGTACCGCCGCAGCCGCACGATGAAGTTGTCGATGGCGCGCGTGTCCGTATCTTCGTGCAGGCCCCAAACGTCTTCCAGCAGCGCCTTGCGCGAAACCGTCTTGTCCTCATGAGCAATTAAGTAGCGCAGGACGTTCGCCTCCATTAGGGTCAGTGGAAATGTCTGATCGCGCACCCTCAGTTCCAGGCGGTCGAAGTGCACGGACTTGTCACCGAATATAAACGTATCGCTTGACTCACGCGGCGCGGCGGCGTGATTTACGCTGGCCCGCAGCCAATCGCGGCGGCGCAGCAGACCGCGGATGCGCGCGATCAGGATAGCCAGCTCAAACGGCTTCGTCAGATAATCGTCGGCTCCCGCTTCGAAGCCCCGCAGCACATCCTCCGGGTGGCCGCGGGCCGTCAGCATCAGTGTCGGCACGAACTGGCCGGCCCGGCGCATCTCCGACATCACCGCGAAGCCGTCCATGCCCGGCAGCATGACATCCAGAATCACCACGTCGAACGGCGCCGCGTCCGGCTGGAGCAACTCCAGCGCGGCTTCGCCGGTATCGACCACTTGCACGTCGTGGCGCTCGGCCTCAAGGTTGAAACGCAGGCCCTCGGCCAAATGCTGCTCGTCTTCCACCACCAGAATCCGGCTCATTTGACAATGGGGAGTTGCAGGACGAACGTGCTGCCATGCCCCGGTCCTTCGCTCTCGGCCCAAGCACGTCCGCCGTGCCGCTTGGCCACCGAGCCCACGATGTACAAGCCGAGGCCGGTGCCCTTCACGCGCAAGGCCAGCGTTCCCGGCACCCGATAGAAGCGCTTGAAGATGCGCTTGAGCTCGCGCTTGGGGATACCCGGCCCACGATCCGTGACCCGCAGCGCCACGTAGCGTCCGTTGACGCGCTCTGTTTCCACCTTCACATGCACGTCCTTTCCCGAGTACTTTACCGCGTTATCCAACAGGTTGGAAACCGCCGCCTGCACCTCTTCTGGATCGCCCACCATCCTCACCGGCGGGCCCGGACGATACTCCAGCGATTCGGCCGGCACGCGGTGCAGCGCGCGCACGCGTTCCACCGACTTCTCCACCACCCCCGCAAAATCAATTTCGGTGAGATTGCGCTTGCGCGCCGAGGCGCCGATGCGCCCTGTACGCAACACCTGCTCGATGGTCGCCAGCAGCCGCTCGCAATCTTCCAGCATGATGCGATAAAATTCGCGGCGCTTGGTTTCGTCCACCGCGCGCGTCTGCAGCGTCTCCAAATAAAGCCGTATCGAGGCGATCGGGGTCTTCAATTCGTGCGTGACCGCGTTGATGAATGCGTCGTGCTGAGCGTTGAGGCGAATCTCGCGCACCAGGAAAATCGTGTTCAGCACGATGCCGCCGATAATCATCGTCAGCAGGATCACGCCTAGAAACAGCAGAATGCCGGTGCGCCAGTTAAGCAGTACCCATCCGACGTACAGCAGGATAATGACGGAGATCAGCCCGATGCCCAGCGCGATAAAAAACGCTACGGATTTCTGCCGTCCGGCGACGACCATACTTCCAGCTTATAGCACCAGCCGCTGATCGCCCTCGCGGCGCGTGACGTGCTCCCGGTCCAGGTATTCAAGCAACGGGATGGCGTACTTGCGCGAGACGCCGGTCCAATCCTTGAACGTCCCCACATTGAAGCGCGTGGCCTTGTGCACGGCCAGCAGCGCGCGAAGTTTTTCCATAGCCGAGTGATGGAAGACCAGATCGTCGCTCACGCGTATGAGCCGCTTTTCGCGCAACAGGATCTGCAACAGCGAGCGCGCGCGGCCCGCCTCCACGCCGGATTTCGCCAGCACTTCCGACAGGGCGGGCACCGCCAGCCCGGCCTGCTCGAAGGCTCGTTCGATGGCCGTGCGCGCCTGCTCCTCGTCTTGCTTGAGCACCAGCTTGTGGCTGGCGAGCCGCACATTTTCGCCCTCGACCACAAGCTCCTTGGCCTGCGCCAGCAACGCGTCAATTAAAAAGGGCGGAGAATCCGGCAGCTCTCGGCCGCGCAAATCCTGCTTCGGAATGCCGGGCAGCAGCGGGTTCTTCTGATGAAACTCGCGCAGGGTGCGCGGCAAACGCTCGCGCGCCGCTTGGAACCAGGCGCGGTCCATGAACCACGATTGCGGCTGCTTCATATACAGCACCGGCGCTGCCGCCGCGGCGGTTTCGATCTCGCGCTCCAACCATCCGGTGCGCGCCACCAACTCCGGCATGCCAAGACCATATTTCACTTCACGCACGAGCAGTGCGAGCCGCTCAGCCGCGGGCGCATCGGCCAATATGCCCAGCCGTTCTGCGGCGCGATCGCTCTTGCGATACCGCACGCCGGCCGTATCGAGCACCACTCCGCCCCCGATGGTCACCACGGGCGAGAACCGCCGGATAATGAAGCGATCGCCGGGCAGCAGCAGAGCCGGCTCACGCAGCACCATGCGCACGTAGCCGCGCTCGCCCGGCCGGAGCGTTGCCCCCCCCCCAAGCAGGCGCGCCTCGCCTTCGATCTCCGCCGTGCCCGCGTGGAAATGCACCGGCGCCCGATGCTTGAGCGGCTTGGCCGAAGGCAGTAGCTCCAGTCGGCAATCGACGCGCGCAGTCGTCGCGAATCGCCCCGGCGTAGCCAACACCATGCCGCGCGCCAACTCCGCCGGCTCGATATCGGCAAGATTGAGCGCGGTGCGCTGGCCGGCCACGGCTTGTTCGGCCGCCGCTCCGTACACCTGCACGCCGCGTACGCGCAAGCGGCGCCCGCCGGGCAGCAGTTCGACTTCCTGATCCTTCCGAACGGCCCCGGAAATCAGCGTTCCGGTCACCACCGTACCGAACCCCTTCACCGTAAAGGCGCGGTCGAGGGGCAGGCGGAAATGGCCGCTAGCGCTCTTTTCGGGCACGGCAGCAGCCGCTTGCTCCAGCGCGGCGCGCAGTTCGGCCAGCCCACCCCCGGTGACCGCGCTCACCGCCACCACCGGCGCGCCTTCCAGGAACGAGCCCGCTACGAATTCCTCGACCTCCAACCGCACCAGTTCGACGATCTCCGGCTCCACCAAATCGGATTTGGTCAGCACCACGATGCCCTGCCGAATCCCTAGCAGGCGGCAGATATCGAAATGCTCGCGCGTTTGCGGCTTGATCGATTCATCGGCGGCGATCACCAGCAGTACCAGGTCGATGCCTCCCACCCCGGCCAGCATGTTCTTGACAAAACGCTCGTGACCGGGCACATCGACAAAGCCCAACCGCACTGCGGGTGTCAATTGAAGATGCGCGAAGCCGATGTCGATGGTAATGCCGCGCCGCTTCTCCTCCTCCAATCGGTCGGCGTCGATGCCGGTGAGCGCTTTCACCAAAGCGGTCTTGCCGTGGTCGATGTGGCCGGCGGTGCCGGCGATGATGTTCTTCATGCCGCTCGTGTTTTATGGTAGCGGGCTTTCGGGCGCAAGGGCGTGGTCTGCAGAGGCGTCCGCGTTGCCGGTGGATTCGACCGCCGGCAGGGTACGGAAGAGCACCGCGGCCAGAGCGGCCAAGCCGGCTCCGCAGGCCAGCACTGCGGAGTAGCCCAGTTTAGCGATGTATTTGCCGCCCACCGAGTTAGCCAGTCCTTGCGCCGCAAACGTCACGATCATCATTTGCGCCGAAGCTCCCGTACGCTCCTGCTCGCGAACGTGCCCCATCAGCAGCGTGTTCACCCCGGGGTCGGTCATCCAATGCGATGCGCAGTAGGCCATGAACAGCGCGATCGCCGACCAGCCCACAGGACCGGCGGCCAGCCCGCTCATCGCCAGCGCCGTGGCCATCAACATGGCGGCCGTGCCGCTGACCAGCCCCATCTTCCGCAGGATGTAGGGCGCCAGCATCAG
>Ga0073928_10009447_pt1 | contig 11883 bp, 9 predicted proteins | sample PaiPotPPA55metaG_FD_76969 | JGI IMG/M metagenome (GOLD analysis project Ga0073928, IMG submission 76969) | Iron sulfur acid spring bacterial and archeal communities from Banff, Canada, to study Microbial Dark Matter (Phase II) - Paint Pots PPA... ...
CAGCGCGGTCAGCTCGCGGTAGGAATCCCAGGCGCGGGCGATGGCGCGCTCGTAGATGGCGCGTTCCGGCGCGCCGAAGTGCGGAGCCTCGGGCGGGACGTAAGCCTGGGCGCGGTCGAGACGGACGTAACGCTGGCTCTGCTGTTCGGAGTTGTAAAAGGGATGCGCGTGGAGAAATGACCAGACAAACTGGCGGCTGACGTTTTCAAGGCCGAATTCGAAATGAGCGTGCTGGTAGACAGTGTGATGGCCGCCAAAGAAGGTGGCCGAGCCGATGTTGACGCGCTGCTTTTCGGTGACTTCCTCGGGGCCGACGATGCGGGAGGAATAGCAGGTGCGTGCGGCGGCGATGGCGGAATCGTAAGGATGCGAGAAGAAATTGCGCAGGGTGACGCGCGGCTCCGCTGTTTCGACGGGCGACTTTGCCGGCGCACTCGCGGAAGCGGAAGTGGAGGGCTGCGTCGCCATGGGCAACGTCATTCTACACCGCTATTCGCACCGCAAGGAGATCATGGGGTCGACGCGGGCCGCTCGCCGGGCGGGGAGCAGGCAGGCGACCAAGCCGACAAGCACGATCAGGGTGGCCACTCCGGCAAACGTCCATGGGTCCCTGATCGATACGCCCCAAATCTGACTGGCGAGGAAGCGGGTGAGCCAGTAGCTGACAAGGAGGCCGACGACGATTCCCGCCGTGATCAGGCGCGCGCCTTTCCCAAGAATCATCTTCAAGATGCTCGCCTGCTGCGCGCCCAGCGCCATGCGGATGCCGATTTCGCGAGTCCGGAGCGATACCGTGTAGGCCATCACGCTAAAGACGCCAACGACAACGAGCAACAGGGCGATGCTTGCCAAAGGCGCGAACGCCGTCAGACCAAACTCCGGTATGGCGTACGTGAACTTTTGAAGAAAATCCTTAACCGGCTCGAGTATCCAAAAAATCTCGTCATGATCCACCGCCCAAACCTGCTCCTGAACGGAGCGCTTGAGGGAGGACGGTTCCACCGTCGTTTTCAACAGGAGAAAGTACGATCCGGCAATCGTGTGCGGAATGAAGGCCATGGGCAAGGCGGACTGCTGGAGCCCGCGGTCTTTCATGTCCGCAACTACGCCGACGATTTGGAAGTAAGTATCCTGCGGTGGCAGGCTGGGTGTCTTGAACGCTTTCACCCTGAGCTGTTGGCCGACAGGGTTTCCGCCGCCCAAAAAGTCATGAGCTAAAGTCTGATTGATCACAGCCACGTACTGCGCCCCTTGTACTTCTCCACTGGAGAGCCAACTGCCCTGGGTCAAACGCAGTTCCAACACATGAAGGAGATTCTCATCGCAACGCACAAGACCGGCGGTCTCGGCACGAGTCGCCCCGGGGACGGTCACTTCGGGTCCACCCGACGGGCTATACCCGGGAAGTGCATCTTCGATCGAAGCGTCACTCACGCCCGGCAAGTTTTTCAACCGTTCGGCCACTTGCCGGAGCATGACCCCTCGTTGCGGGGAGGCAAGCTTTGCCCTATCTACGGCTTGATTGGGACCCTTCGGCGAGAAGTATGCCACCAAGACATTTCGAGGATTGAAACCCAAGTCAACGTGGGTAAGAACGAACAAACTGCGAATCATCAGGCCAGCGCCGATCAACAGGACGACCGACAGCGCGACTTCACCGACCACGAGCGCCGCGCGCAACACTCCGTGGCGAAGGTTCGAGCTTACGTCTTTGCCGGCGCCAGCCAAATGCGATTGCAGATCCCCGCGCACCGCGTGCAAGGCGGGAACAAGGCCGCAGATCAGCGTCGTGAGCAGGGTAACGCCCACGGCGAAGAGCAAGACGGCCGGATCGAGCCCGATGACAGACTCGCCTCCGAAGAAGGCCCCTCCGACGAACCCCCTCTGGGGGAGGGCCACTGATACGACTTTCATGCCGAACACGGCCAAAAAGCAACCCAGCGCGCAAGCGGGGGTTGCCAAAACGAGACTTTCGACCAATAGCTGCCGAACCATCCGGCCGCGTGTGGCGCCCAAGGCTGAACGGACGGCAATCTCTTTTTCGCGCACGGTGGCGCGAGCGAGCAAAAGGTTCGCGACATTGCTGCAAGCGATCAGGAGCAGCATCAGGACCGCGGCAAGCAGGTTATAGAGCAGGTGTTTCATGTCCGGATTGAATCCAGTTTCTTGCACGCCACCGATACCAAACGGTCCCAAGAGAGCGTCCGAGGCCGATTGCACTCGCGCGGTGAAATGTTTTGGGAAATCGTCCGGATGAAGAGCGGCAAGCCGCCTGACGATTACATCGAGGTTGGATGAAGCGGCCTGGAGACTTACGCCGGGCTTCAGGCGGGCCAACAGGTAAACCCGCGCCGCTCCGCCGGCGCGAGGCATGCCGCGTGACCATGTAATCGGGATCCATATTTGCTGCAGCGGACCAAAGGCCTGGAAGCGCGGCGGCATGATGCCAACCAATGTGCGCGACTCGCCGTCGACGGTGAAATTCTTGCCGAGAATCGCCGGGTCGCTGTTGAAAACGCCTTTCCAGGTCTTGTAACTCATGACAAAGACGGGAGGGGCTCCGGGCTTTCCGTCGTCCGGGATAATGCCGCGGCCCAGCAATGGCGGTACTCCATAGAAGTCAAATGCATCGGAGGTCACGCCGCCATAATAAAACTGGTATGTCTGGACGCCATCGCTGGCCAAAACGATCAAACTGGCCCGATAACCGGCGATATTTTCAAAGACTTGATTCTGCTCGCGGATCGCGTCCAGATCCGCCAAATCAAGGGATAGCAATTGCAAGTTGCCTTCCGCCGGCCCGACCTGATCGGCGTTCCGCATGACCGGAACAACCAGGCGGCTCGCGTTCTTTGCGGCAAACGCGTTGAACATAAGATTGTAGAAGACGCTGAAGACGACAGTGGAGGCGCCGATGCCGAGGGCAAGCGTGAGGACGGCGACGGCGGTGAAACCGGGGCTCTTGCGGAGCATGCGCAGGCCGAAGCGCACGTCTTGCAATAGCTGCTCCAGCCAGACGAAACTCCAGACCCGCGTCGCCATGGGCAACGTCATTCTACACCGCAGCCCAAGCGTGTGAATAGAAGATGCGGGACGGCGCGGCTATTTCTTGGGAGCCGGGGCCTTGGCGGCGTACTTGCGCTGGAAGCGCTCGACGCGGCCGGCGGTGTCAATCAGCTTCTGCTTGCCGGTAAAGAACGGGTGGCAGCTGGAGCAGATTTCAACGCGGATCATCTCGCCCTTATGGGTGGAGCGCGTCTTGAAGGTGCTGCCGCAGGCGCAGTGCACCAGGACTTCGTGGTAGTCGGGATGAATGCCTTCTTTCATGGTCGGCTCCGTTTCGCAGGCCGGTCTGCGCGGCTGTGCGGGAAGTGCGGTGCACAGGAGCGTCGCTTGGCCAGCGGACAAACGAGAATGATACGCGAATTCGCGGCTCTTGCCAACGGCAGGCTTTGCGGGCGGGAATGGACGCCTTGTGTTGTACGGATACGGTGTGTTGACTGGCCTGTACCGGCGTCCTAAGATGCGACGCAACGAGGTTCCTCGCGAATGGCGATCGAGCGACTGGGCCACTATCGCCTGCTGGAGCAGATCGGCGCGGGCGGCATGGGCGAAGTATATCGCGCACGCGACGAACGCCTCGATCGTGACGTGGCCATAAAAATTCTGCCTTCGAGCATTCGAGACGATCTGCCCGCTCGTAAGAGGCTGCTTGACGAAGCACGCTCCGCATCGCAACTGAACCACGCGCATATTTGCACGATCTACGAGGTGAACGAGGAGGGCGGTGTCGCGTTCATTGCCCTGGAATACATTGCTGGAAAACCGCTGAGCGCGATCATTCCGCCAGACGGCCTTCCGACGGAGCAAGTGGTCCGCTACGGCATTCAGATCGCCGACGCTCTGGCCCATGCCCACCAACGGCGCATCGTCCACCACGATCTGAAACCCGCGAACGTGACCGTGACTCCGGACGGCAAGGCAAAGGTGCTGGACTTTGGTCTGGCGACGAGACTCCGCTCCGAAGAACTAGAGGAAGCGACGCGGTCACAGGTGAACCTCGGTGAATCTGAGCCACTCGCGGGAACGCTGCCCTACATGGCGCCGGAGCAACTTCGCGGAGAGGCGGCCGACGCGCGTTCCGATATATGGGCGCTCGGCGTTCTCTTGTATGAAATGGCTTCCGGGCACCGGCCGTTTTCAGGCGGTTCGGGATTTGAACTGACCTCCGCGATCCTTCGGGATCCTGCGCCACCACTGCCTGACCGTGTTCCAGGCGGACTTGCTGCTGTAATCCAAAAGTGCATGGCGAAAGACCCCGCAGCGCGTTATCAAAGCGCCGGCGAGGTACGGTCAGCATCGGAAACGCTCGGGGCAACGGAAGGTTCCCTGCCCGCCCCGCGTGTGGCGCCGCCAGGAGCGGGTCCGAAGGCGGCCGCGTTTACCTGGACGATGGCGGGCTTAGCTGCCGTGTTCGTGGTCCTATTCGCTTTGAACATAGGGGGATTGCGCGAGCGGCTGATTCATCGGAGCAGCACAGCTCCCGCAATTCGCTCGCTCGCGGTGCTGCCACTCGCGAATTTGTCCGGGGATGCGTCGCAGGATTTTTTTGCAGACGGCATGACTGCGGAGCTCATCCGCGAAATCAGCAAGATCGCAGGGCTTCGGGTGGTATCCCGGACATCCGTGATGAGCTACAAAGGAACGCACACGCCGCTCCCGCAGATTGCACGGGAATTGAACGTGAACGCGTTGCTCGAAGGCTCCGTCGCGCGATCGGGGAATCAGGTGAGGATCGCAGTGGGACTCTATGACGGAGTGTCCGAACGTGAGTTGTGGTCGGGGACTTTCGATCGGGACCTGAACGACGTCCTCGCTCTCGAAGACGAAGTGGGGCATGCGATCGCGGTGCAGATCCGGCTGAAAACGGCTGCCTCACCGGGAACGCGCGCGAGCATCAATCCAGAAGCATACGATCTGTACCTCAAGGGCCGCTACTCGCTCGACCAAGGCACCGAGGACGATTTGAAGCTTGCGTTCGTGTACTTCCGCCAAGGAATTGAGAAAGATCCACAATATGCTCCGCTGTATGCCGGGCTGGCGGACGCCTACGCGCGCCTTCCCTTTTACACAGACACGCGTCCCAGCGAGGCTTTCCCTGAAGCGAAGGCGGCGGCAGCAAGAGCTCTTCAACTGGAGCCTACCCTGGCCGAGGCGCATGCATCGATGGCGTACGTTTTGAACTACTACGATTGGGACCGATCCGGGGCCGAGCAGGAATTCAAACGCGCTCTGGAACTGAATCCAAACGATGCCGCCGCGCACCATGCATACGGCCGATTTCTGGCGTCCATGGGGCGCGTGGACGAGGCCCGGGCGGAACTGGGCCGCGCGCAGGAGCTCGATCCTTTGTCATTGGGAATTCAATCGAATGTGGGAATGATCGCCTACTTCGCGAGGCAGTACGACGACGCACTTCAGCAACTCCAGAAAGTTCTTGAGCTCAACCCCAAATTCCCCGTGCCGTATTGGGGAACCGGCATGTGTTACGAGCAACTGAAAAAATATCCGGAAGCAGTGGCGCAGTTCCAAAAGGGCATCGAGCTCTCCGGACGCGGCGCGAATGGTATCGGTTCACTCGCCCACGCATACGGCCTTGCGGGTCAAGGCGCCGAGGCTCAAAAGATTCTATCCGAGTTGAGGGACCGGGCAAAAACGAAGTATGTGTCGTCCTATCAATTTGCGGTGATTTATCTGGGCCTCGGACAGAATGAGCGGGCCATAGCGGCTCTCGAAGAAGCCTACCGCGAACGCTCGACGCTCCTAGGCTACTTGAAAATGGATCCGCGATTCGACCCGATTCGCTCCGACCCGCGGTTCCAGGACCTGATGAGCCGCATCCATCTGCCTCAATAACCAAAAGAAAGTGATACGCGAATTCGCGGCTCTTGCCAACGGCAGGCTTTGCGGGCGGTGAGCCATGCGGCGCGACACCACCCGCCAGCCGCCGGCGATTTAGATTTGGCCGAGCCCGCCGTCCACGTTGATTTCGACGCCGGTGATATAGGATGCGTCACGCGAAGCCAGGAACGCCACGGCGCCGGCCACTTCCTCGGGCCGCCCGAAACGCTTCATCGGAACCTTGGCGACTATTTCCTTGGCGAACCCATCGATGGCTTCCTTCGGCAGCCCGGTCTTTCCAAAGATTGGAGTTTCAATCGGGCCCGGCGCAACGGTGTTCACACGGATGCCGCGCCCGACGAGCTCGGCGGCCGCAGTCCTGGCGAGAGAGCGCAGCGCTGCTTTTGTCGCCGAGTAAGCGCTGGCGCCCGCGGTGCCGGTGCTGTCTGCGACGCTGGTATTGAGAATGATCGAGGCGCCATCATTCAGAAGCGGAAGCGCTTTTTGAATCGTGAAGTAGGCGCCCTTGATGTTGATGTCGAACTGCTCGTCGAAAACGCCTTCGGATGTCTCCGCAAGGGGAGCGAATTTCGCCACTCCCGCGTTCACGAACAGGACATCAATTTTGCCGAGCTTCCGCGAAACCTCCGCGAACAGCTTGTCAATGTCGGTAAGTTTTGAGACATCCGACTGCACCGCGACAACGCCATTTCCGATGGTGCGCACCGCCTCATCGAGCGTTTGCTTACTGCGACCGGAGATGACCACTTTCGCTCCCTCTTCCTGGAGGCGTTTGGCGGTGGCGAGACCGATGCCGCTGTTTCCGCCGGTCACTACCGCGACTTTTCCTTCGAGTCTCTTCATGTCGTCCCCCTTCGATTGTCCCCTGGCCCTTTTCAGGGAGTACTTACGTCTTCCCTTGGGTCAGAAAAATTCAAAGGATTAGATGATCGTCGAATTATTCGGTCGCAGGTTTCTGGAAGGCAGCACGCCGCCGCTAGTTTGTGGAGACTCGCTAATTCGCGCCGCGCATCTGAGACGGCGCTATGTTTTTGCTTTGCGACTTGGCTCTTGCCGCTCCGCGATAGAGATCCGCGTCGGGATAGGACCTGGCGATCACCTCGAAAACGTATTCGATGGGAACCATCCCGCCGAGGTCGGCTCCGTCAATATTGCCGGCCAACAATCCCAAAATCATTTTTCTTGGGCCAGGGGACGCCAGGGGCAGCGCCGATCCGGATTCCGAAGGCATCAGGAAGACAGGCGAACCACTATTTCCGGGCACAAACCTGCCAGCGATGATCCAGCTCAGCCGGTCCTTCAGAGGGCCGGCGCCGCAACGCAACTGCACGGGTGCGTCCAACACGCCGGAGATTTTTCCGAGTTTGAATTCCGGATAGCTTCTTCTTCTATCCTGCAGGTCGGAAGACATTCTATCCTGCAGGTCGAGAGCGAGGCCCGCTGAAATGATGCCGGCCCCCGCTCCGATATGGAGCTTTTCAATCTCGTCCTGTCTGGCGAAGTCGCTGATACGCAAGATCTGGACATTCTTCTCTCCGATTCTCATCAGCTTTCCGTCAACAGGAATGACGGCGACGTCCACTCGGTCATCGGGGTGCGCCATCCACGTCCGCTGACCATTGCGCTGCAGGCTGAAGGAGTCCTGCCAGATTCCGATGCGGAGAGTGACCACATCCGGATTGGACCAGGAGCATCCTGCCCATTGAGGGTCAATGATATGGCGGGCGGTAACAATGGCGAAGTGCGAGTGCGCCGGATCGCCCCGGACCGGGATGGCGACGAGAAACCCGGTTCCGTCGACCTGAAGACGATTTTGCTCATACCGGTAGTTGAGAAATACGAGGCTCTTGCTGACAGCTTCGGTATCCACCGGCAGGCGGGAAAGGGTTGTTTGCCGCGGGGGCACCAAGAGCGCGACGGCAAGCAAGAGACCAATCATTTCTCGCATGGCGAGGACTCCACCCTACTGACTTGGACACCAGCGACCCGCGCAAAGTTGCCTGGAGGTGCCAGTCATTCTCTCGCGCCGAGCGTTGAGGGAAGGTTGAAGGATCCATCCACCAGCGCGACAAAGTTCCGCTCTTCACGAAGGATGAGGCGCTTTGTCTGCGCCATCGCGAAATTCGCCTGCGCTTCGGGATCCGATTTCAGGCGCGCCTTGTAGGCCTCGTAGGAGACGAGGCTGTCGAATGAAATCAAGCCCCAGGCCACGTCGTTGGTGCCCTCGTGAGGAAGAAAATAGCCGACCAGGTGGCCGCCGCAGCGAGGAATGATGCGAATCCAATTTGCGGCGTACGTCTTGAATGCATCCTTCTGGAACGGATCGATCTGGTAACGGATGACGCAGGTGATGGTCATGGTTGTCCTCTCGGTGGCCAGCGTGGCCGGTGCATGGCCGCCAAGGGCCAGCGCCCCACAAGCCGCGACGATACCCTTGATGGCTTGGCGGCGGGTGACAGGCGCGGTGGAAGGCTCCGCCGGATGCACGCGCGGCAGTGTGCCAGTTGACGAGCAGCCAACGCTTCGTTTATCATCAAAGTATGGATGTAGAGCAACACACCGAGGATGCGGTCTCGCGAATCGCCGCGGCCATCGGCGAGCCGGCAAGGGCGCGCATGCTCTATTGCCTGATGGACGGCCGTGCGCGAACGAGCACCGAGCTATCGGTGGTGGCGGAAGTGAGCCCGGCAACGACAAGCGTACATTTGAACCGGCTGAAGGAGGAGCACCTGGTCAAGGTGCTCGTCCAGGGAAAGCATCGCTTCTACAGCCTGGAAGGGCCCGAGGTGGCGAGGGCGCTCGAAGGGCTGAGCGTCCTCGCGGGCGGCGCGCGCGACAAATTCGTGCCAAGCACGCCGAGCCGGCTGCGCGCGGCGCGGACTTGCTACGATCACATGGCGGGGACAGCGGGCGTTGCGCTGCACGACCGGTTCCGGGCGCTCGGGTGGCTATCAGACGGTGAGAACGGCAGCGACAACTCCTACGACGTGACGTTGGATGGCGCGAAGGCGTTCGCGGCGCTTGGCATCGACATCAAGGCAATCCGGAAGCTGCGGCGGCGGTTCGCGTGCGGGTGCCTGGACTGGAGCGAGCGGCGGCATCACGTGGGCGGGGCGCTGGGGGCGGCCATTCTGAAAACCGCGCTGAAAAGAAAATGGGTGGTGCAGGATCTGGACAGCAGGGCCCTGGAAGTCACGAGCCTGGGGCGACGCGAGATGCTGAAGCGATTTGGGCTGCAATGGCGTCCGGAGATAGTTCATTCCAAGGCCGGGTGAATGGACGCGCGACGCAACCGAAACAGGCGGGCTTGAATCCAACATGGCAAATCGGGGAGCCTGCGGCGAATGCAGGAATGGGAGGGGCGCCATGCGACGCAATCCGGTGATTCCCTTGTGGGCGGCGAGTGCATGCTTTTTGCTGCTGCTGTGCGCGCCATCGGCCAAAGCGCAATGCGGGGTGAACAGCATCGGCTTTGGAAACGTCGGGATCGTCACCGGGAATCCGTTTCATGCGGAGGTGGTATTCACGCGATCCGGCAAGTTCCCGGAGCAAAGCAGCATTTTTGCGCAGCACGGGCCGCAGTTGGTCGCGCGCGACAGCCAGGGGCGCGTGCGAATCGACAGCGCCTCTGGGGAGTTCAAGCACGATAACGGGTCCGAGGAGGGAACCGAGGCGGAGCAGCACCTCATCATGATTTGCGACCCGGTGGCGCAGACGTTGACGCAGATCGACACGTTGAACGCGACCGCGAAAATCCTGCATTCGCGGCCAAGCGCGTTGAGTTTCCCGCCGCCGGGCTTGCGGCAGGAGTTTCACCCCTCCCGGCCAGCGCAGACGTTCTGTGCTTCGCGAATGATCGTCCCTCACGACGGTCGAATCAGGGTGGAGGATCTGGGTTATCGAAACATCGAAGGAGTGGAAGCGCATGGGGAACGAATCATCATGCTCCCGTTCGCGGGACCTGGGAGCGGAGGGCCGGCGCAGGGCGAGAACACAATGGACCGCTGGTGTTCGGACGAGCTCGCCGCCGTCGTCCTGACGGTCAGCGGGAACAGCAAAAGAGGAGTGCAAACCTCCAGCGCGATGCAAAACATCGAGCGCAACGAACCGGATCCGTCGCTATTCCAGATTCCGCCGGATTACGCCATAACCGAATCGGTGGCGGAACCCCACGAAGGCCACAACCGAGACGCCGCCCCGCCACCGCCGAGCGACCAACCATAGAGCGAAAAACCGCTAACTGCGACGGCCCAAATGTACAATTCCCCTGCCTTGAGTAACATGACCACGTAAGAATGTGAGGAGCACCGTGAAGAAATCGATTTTGCGCGTTCTTCTCTTAGCTCTCGTTTGGCAAATTTCGTTTGCAACCGCCGGAGACACGCCCGACAACGCCGCAAAAATCGATAGGCTGATGTCGCAGTATGCAGACTGTTGCTCATTCACGGGCACGGTCCTGGTGTCGGACCACGACAAGGTGATTTTCAAAAAGGGCTATGGCCTGGCCAATCGCGAGTGGAACATCCCCAACACCCCGGACGTAAAGTTTCGCCTCGGCTCCATCACCAAGCAATTCACATCCATGCTGATCATGCAGCAAGTGGCCAAGGGCACCATCAAGCTCGACGGCCACCTCTCCGACTATCTCCCTTACTACCGGCAGGACACCGGTTCAAGAGTCACGATCAGCCAATTGCTGAGCCACACCTCCGGCATCCCCAGCTATACGGATGACCCCAAGTTCTTTCCCGACGTTTCGCGCAACTATTACGCGGTGGATGATTTCGTTAAAAAATTCTGCAGCGGCGACCTGCAGTTCGAGCCCGGCACGAAGTTCCACTACGACAACTCCGGATTTTTCCTTCTCGGGGCCGTTCTCGAGCATGTAACAGGGAAGAGTTACGAAGCGCTCCTGAAGGAGAATATTTTCGTTCCGCTCGGAATGAAGGACACCGGCTATGACCACTATGAGGATATCCTTTCGAAACGCGCCGCGGGCTACGAACAGGAACTGGCTGGGGTTGTGAACGCGCCGTATCTGGACATGTCGCTGCCCTATGCCGCCGGCTCCCTCTATTCCACGGTTGAAGATCTATATAAGTGGGACCAGGCTCTCTACACCGACAAGCTTCTTTCCAACGAACTCAAGCAAAGGCTTTTCACTCCGAATCTGGAAAACTACGGATATGGCTGGGACATTCGCACCCTCCCTGCCGACGATCCAGCCGCCGGGCAAACCATGATTTCCCACGACGGCGGCATCAACGGTTTCAACACGGTCGAACAGCGCCTCATCGGCGATCATGCGCTGATCGTCATTTTCAATAACACCCCCGGCGCGAACCTGGACGAAATGGCCAAGGGTATTCGGGCCATCCTCCATGGCCAGGAGCCGATGACGCCGAAACGCTCTCTCGTCCATGATCTCGGCGAGACGGTCGTGACTCGCGGAACCGATGCCGCCGTCGCTCAATACCATGAGCTCAAGCGCACCAATCTCAATGGCTATGATTTTGAGGAACGTACCCTCAATCAGCTCGGCTACATGCTTCTCGAAAAGGGCCGGAATGCCGACGCGATCGCCATCTTCAAGCTCAATGCCGAAGAATATCCCAAGTCAAGCAACGTCTATGACAGCCTGGCGGAGGCCTATGCCAAAGACGGTCAAAAACAACAGGCCATCGCCAACTATCGCAAGTCCCTGGAACTCGATCCCAAGAATCAGAACGCAGCTGACAAACTGAAAGAGCTCGAACAAAAATAATTCTGTGTGGCCGGGCTGCCGGAAGAATCCCGTAAGCAAAGACATCGCTATCGCTGCGCGTGGACGGAAAGCGGCTGCAAGAGATGGCGCTAAGAAACGAAGGAGCAGCCGACGCGGGAGCGGTTACCTTCGCCGCGCATGGAGTATGTCCGGCGCAGGCTGACACGAACGGGCGGCAGGATGGGCACGTGCAGGAC
>Ga0073928_10009448_pt1 | contig 11882 bp, 10 predicted proteins | sample PaiPotPPA55metaG_FD_76969 | JGI IMG/M metagenome (GOLD analysis project Ga0073928, IMG submission 76969) | Iron sulfur acid spring bacterial and archeal communities from Banff, Canada, to study Microbial Dark Matter (Phase II) - Paint Pots PPA... ...
CAAGGTAGTGCCGCTCATCACTCTGTAACGTGCGTGGCTCACTTGAGACTGCCAGACAGAAACTGCTTCAATCGGTCGCTACGCGGGGCGCTCAGTACTTCGTCTGGCGAGCCTTCTTCCTCAGTGCGCCCTTGGTGCAAGAACATCACACGGTTAGACACATTGCGTGCGAAACCCATCTCGTGCGTGACCACAATCATCGTCCGACCTTCTTCGGCAAGCTTCTGCATTACTCTCAGAACTTCGCCAACCAGTTCAGGGTCGAGCGCTGAAGTAGGCTCATCGAAAAGCATGACGTCGGGATTCATCGCGAGGGCGCGCGCTATTGCCACTCGCTGTTGTTGACCACCTGACAAGTGCGACGGATATTGCTTCTCAACGCGCGCAGCCAGACCAACTTTCTCGAGGAAAGCGCGTGCGCGCTCCTCCGCCTCGCGACGCGACAGTCCAAGGACATGAATCGGTGCTTCGATAATGTTCTCGAGCACGTTCATGTGCGCCCACAGGTTGAAGTGCTGGAACACCATCGCGAGCTTGGTTCGCGTGCGTTGCAGCTGCTTGTGGTCCGCGACCTCGAGGTTCCCAATCTTGTCGACCTTAGTCTTCACCTCTTCGCCGTCGACAATGATTCGACCTGCGTTCGGCCTTTCGAGGAAGTTTATGCAGCGCAAGAAGGTGCTTTTACCCGAGCCACTCGCGCCGATGATGCTGATGACATCGCCTTTGTTGGCGTTGAGAGATATGCCTTTCAGCACTTCGTTGTCACCGAAGCGTTTGTGGATATCGTGAACCGCCAGCTTGCGAGTTTCGCCTTGAGTCGTATGGTGCAACATGGTGTTCCTTTGACGATACCTATAAATCTCCAGATGGTGTGCGCTCCATCCGGTGCAATATCATGAAGTTCACTCAACACGAGCGTACTGCAAGGTACTTGAACCCGTACCACTCAGCGCCCGAGGCGCGCGACTGGCGGGAACGGTAATGACAAATACGGCGCAGAACTAGTGCCCAGCATCGAAGCATCCGCGGTGCCGTGAGAAGGCAGCGCCTACATGCGCGACGCTGTGACCACTTGAGGACGGAGACTATTTCAAACGGTCAGCTTCGAACCCTCTGAAGTGATCAAACAGTGCCTGCTAACCAATTGGCGCACCCTTGATTTGACCTTTTGTTTTCTTAGAGTCGTCTGGGTTGCGCCGCAAATGAGGAGTCAGCCGTCTCTCAAAGTATTGCAGCACTCGCGTCACAATAAAATTTATGAGCAAGTAAATGCCACCAGCACAGACAAACACCGGTACGGCATTGTAGGTCTCCGAAATTATTTTATAAGCTATACCTGTGATCTCCATCAGCGTGATAATGCTCGCTAACGAGGTCGACTTAACCATTAAGATAATCTCGTTACTGTAGGCGGGAAGAGCCTGCCGCAATGCTATGGGAAAGATTATCCGTCGAAAGGTTTTAAATCCTGACATGCCACATGCCCAAGCAGCTTCAACTTGACCGTACGGAACTGACAGGATACCGCCGCGAATTATTTCGGCCCCGTAAGCTGCGGTGTTGAGGGCCAGTGCGAGCACTGCACACCAGAAGGGCTCTCGCAAGTACACCCACAAGAAGCTGTGTCGAACGGCCGAAAGTTGACCTAAGCCGTAATAAATCAGGAATATCTGCACCAGCAGCGGTGTTCCACGGAACGCGAATACATAGCCCCTTACCAGCGTCCTGACTGGCCATGGTCCATAGAGTCGTAAGCTCGCCAGGATGACCGCCAAGACCGCACCTGACGATATCGAAATGACGGCAAGCTGCAGTGTCTTTGGAACACCAGCGAGTAAGCTGAGAACAGTGTCAGCAATAAATTGAAAGTCCATCATGCCCTCCGCACTCCGCGGAACGCGTGCGCCTCGACGCGTCTGAATCCCCAGCCTGTTACAGACGATATTGCGAGGAAGAGCAATGCCGCTGTCACGTAGAAATAAAAGGGTTGATTCGTTGAGCCGCTTCCGATTGCCGACTGACGCATCAACTCAACCAACCCAATGACGGAGATGAGCGCCGACTCCTTAAGCACCAGCTGCCACACGTTTTCCATTCCAGGTAAGGCGTACCGCACGAGTTGCGGAACGACAATTCGGCGCAAGAGCAGCATCGTTTTCATACCATAGGCCCGGCCTGCTTCGAGCTGACCCGTTTGAATTGATAGAAATGCACCTCGCAGCACTTCCGACTGGTACGCCCCCGATACACACCCAATGGCGAGAGCACCCGTCGCGAAGGTAGGAGCTGAGACAAATCCGCTGCTTCCAAACATCGCTCCAACGCGACTCAAAACAGCGCTTCCTCCAAAATACAAGAGGTAGATGACCAAGAGGTCGGGAACACCACGTAAGACAGTGGCGTAGGCGTCGGCCAAGAGGCGAGCTGTCGCACTCCGTGAGAGACGCGCCCAACATACGAGAGAGCCAAAAACCATTCCGATTAAAAATCCGCTGGCGGCGATCGCAACGCTCATCAGCGCCGCTCTGAGCATTAGCCCACCCCAGCCTTCCGGACCGAAGCCCATCACGCTAAAAAAGTCAGTTCCAGACACGACCGTCTCTCCATCCAATCTCAGCAATTGACCCAGCTTGCCGCTCTGAATCAATGCCTTGTTACGTGCGAAACACGCCCGCGCCGATAGACGCGGGGTGGGCGATATCTACATTCTCATGTCAATCCTGCGCTTTCTCACCCTAGTGCAAATTTGCGACTGCCGGGACGGCTGCAGAGGAAAACCGAGTGGGACTAAACGCCTCCAATGAGAAGGCAGATTTCCCGTCGACAATCAAATCGGCGAGCACAGAACCGACAATCGGAGCGAGCTGAAATCCGTGTCCGGAGAAGCCGAACGCGTGCCAGATACCCGATGCTCCTTCGCTGGGGCCAATTATTGGAATACCGTCCGGGGTGAGCGCCTCAAGCCCTCCCCAAGTCCGCACGACAGGTGCGTTGCGCAGATACGGAAAGAAATCGAGCACTGTGCTCGCGCTTTCCACCATGCGGTCCGCGACGGTCTCGGATGTTTCGTTAGCCATATCGACGATAGCTGGAACCCCACCACCAATCACAACAGTCCCTGACTCGGTTTGTTTGAACGAGAGCGTTCGGTCAATTCCGACTACAACGGTATCGATAAATTTCGGCAGGCGCGCCGTCACCATCAACGTGTATCCAACGGTTTCGCACGGAATCTCGTCACCCGTCAGGCATGCGAATTGGGTAGCCCAAGCACCACCACAGTTCACAACGACCTGGGCGCTTCGCGTGCCCGCCGATGTCTCGACCACCCAGCGATTACCTGATTGCTGCAGCCCCGTCACGCGGACGCCCTCCTCAAATACGGCCCCGAACTGTTCAGCGCGCACGCGAAACGCCTGCGTCGAACGTGCTGGATTCGCATGGCCGTCGCGACGAGACATGATTCCGCCAACTGCCTGGTCCGATACGTTCGGCAAAAGCTTTCTAATCTGCTCCCGGTCTAACAACTCTTCGAACTCATAGCCACGGCTGCGCATTTCGCGAACGCGTTTTTCGCACCACGCCATTTCGCCAGAATCGCCAGCGATGCCTATCTGACCGACGTCTCCAATGAAGTGACAGGTGTGCGCAAGTTCCGGCCCGAGCAGAGACTCAAGGTCAAACCATTGCTCCATCGCCTCCGCGGACAGCGGAATTTCAGCGAAATCGCGAAGGAGCTGGCGTACACCGCCGGCGTTAACTCCCGACGCGTGACGACCGACCGTGTTTTTCTCGATGACCAGAACCGAAAGGCCCCTCTTTGCGAGATGCAGGGCCGTGCTGCAGCCGTGGATTCCACCGCCAACGACAAGCGCGTCGTACGAAGCACCGGACTTATGATTCTGTGTGCTGGATTTCATGGTTACAGCTCGCGTCGAGAAGGTTCACCGGTATGTTGGGCTGCCGGGTCCTTAACAGCGTTACGCAGGGCGGCCCATGCTCCGAGCGTTACCGGTTTGATCGGTATGCGCGGGCGGTACAGGCCTACTTGCTCTACCGACTTCCCGAGTTCCTCGGCAATGATCCGACCGACTGTCGTCCCACACATGCGTCCTTGGCACGGACCCATGCCGCAGCGAGTCAGCGACTTAATCTGATTCGGGTCCGTCAGCCCATCGCGGATGACCTCCCGCAGAAATGAGGCAGAAATCTCCTCGCATCTGCAGACGATGGTGTTGCCCTTAGGAAGCGGCTTGACCAACGTGGGAGGAAAAGCACGGTCGAGAAAGGGGCGAATCCGCGTCAGTCGTTTCAGGAGCTTGCGATGCTCTTCCGCGCGAGCGTCACGCTCCTTGACGCTAATCCGACCGAGGCGACACGCTGCATCAAGCGCGGCCAATCGTCCGAGGGGCTCTGCCGCTTTGGCGCCGAGTATGCGTTGTCCATCTCCAGCGATGGAGATGTGCTCCTGGCTTGTTGCACCCCATTGATCAACCTCGGGGCGCCAAGTGAGCTGGGCTTCGTCCCAAACGTGGCGGCAGCCTGCCGACCGGCTCAATTGAACATTCGGCACCACTCCGTCATGCAAAAGAAGGACCGACGCCGGGATGCTCAAAGACTTACCCTTGGCAGTAAACGTTACAAGCTCCAGCTTGTCCGCCCCTTCGGCAACCACGTCAGAAACTCCGTAATAGATAGCGACGCCAGCGGCACGCAAACGACGCATCCAAGACAGCCCTTTACGAATCTCGTTGAATTGCGTCAGCACCCAAGGAAGCTGGTACAGGGCCTGAGGAGGCAACATCCGTGGAGTCGTTATGAGGACTGCCTTGAGAGGAACACCAGCCTCGAGCAACTGAGCAGCAACCAGCAAAGGCAACGGGCCACATCCGGCAATAACCGTGGTTTCTGATGGCACAATTCCCGAAGACTTCAGCAGCGTTTGTGCGGCGCCGGCGCCCATGACACCAGGCAACGTCCACCCTAAGACGGGGACTGGGCGTTCCATCGCACCGGTTGCCAGGATGACATGACGGCTACGGAGCAACGACGCCTCCCCTTGTTGAGTAATTCCCACTGCGCCGTCAGGCGCGACCTGCCACACAGCTGAAGCGGGCGCATATGTCACCCCGCTGCGGCGGAATGCCTTAACCAAATCCAGTCCGGAACGAAAATCGGGACCAAGTAGTGGAGCAACGCGGTCACCGTGACTCAAGCGACGTTCGATGGCTCGATAAATCTGGCCACCCGGAGCTTCCTGCTCGTCCAGAATGACGGTATCAATATTGAGTTCTGCCGCAAGTGTCGCAGCAGCCAAACCGGCAGGTCCTCCTCCGACAACTACCAGCTCGCATTCAGCTCGGTCGGCAATTTTCATAGCAACTCCATTTCGCCCGGACCGTCCTGATGCGTCACGTTCATTCCCGGCTTTGCAATAACTAAACATGCCTGGCAATTAGCCACGCCATCAATCTCGACCATGCAATCGAAACAGTTACCAATCATGCAATGAGGTTGGCGCGGAGCACCCGTGACAGGAGTAGTACGGAAACGTTCGACTCCATGCGCCAGAAGTGCGGCAGCGACCGTGTCCCCCTCGGCGGCATTGACGAGCTCCCCATCGAATGAGAACTGAATTGCTTTTGTTGGAGGCTCAAGCCTGGTGAACATTGCCATTTGAATATTTGATACCTTCAAAACGTCTGGTAAAGCAGCGACGACTACAAAAGCCGTCGCTTCGCTTGGACAATAAATCAGTTCTGCGGTGACAGGTCCAAGCCGAACCACTTCTGCATCAACCTCCGATTCGTACCGTCGTCATTCACCGATTTAATCGCCTGGTCAAACATCGCTTTCAAATCGGTATCATCTTTTCGCAAAGCGACGTTGGTTGTGCCGACACCGATTACGCCGCCGAGGAATCGAGGGCCTACTAGAGCTGCGTCTTTCATGTCTGGCTGACTAGCTGCCTTATTAAGGACGGTGATATTGGCCATGACCAAATCAACGCGACCAGCCTGAAGGTCGAGATTATGTTGCTCGATGGTCTTATACTCCCGAACCTCCATGAATTCTTTCAGATATTTGTCGGCGAAATTGGCAGCCGTACTTGCGCTTTGAACACCCAATATTTTCCCTGAAAGCATAGGACGGAGCTTAGCAATTTCCTTTTTAGCACCGTCTTCATCCTTACTGAGATTGAAAATCTTATTCAAGTCAGGCATCCCTGCCAATGGACTTGACTTCAACGTCATAAATCCATTCGGGGCTTGAGTGTACGGGATTGAAAATGCGACGACTTTTTCGCGCGCCGGGGTAACACCCATGGATGCCACGATTGCGTCGTATTTCCCAGCGTTTAGCCCGGGAATAATCCCGTCCCAGTCCTGAGCGACGATATCGCATTTAACCTTCATGCGATTACACAGCTCGTGTGTCAGGTCAATTTCGTAGCCTCCCAATTTTCCGTCGGGACCCATGAAGTTCCACGGAGCGTATGCACCCTCAGTAGCGACTGTTATCTTCTCGTAGGTTTTTGTGGCCGCCAAGGCAGGCTGCACAAGCGCAATGCTGGTTAGCAGGACTGCAAGAATGGAAAATCGCATGGCAATCAAACTCCGAAAAAGTTGGGCGATTTAAGCCCTTGATACTGACGGTGGAAGACATATACCGCGCCCGATAAAAGCAGCGGTTAACATGTTCAGCTAAAACTAAAACGGCTTTTAACAAGCGAACGCTGAGCAGGGACCGGCAAACTGCAGTAAGCCGCTGCAGTTTAAAGCCTCTGTTTAACAGGTAGAAAGCGGTACGACGCGGATTGCGAGAGAATCGTTTTTCGTGCTGTCCCCATGACTGAATGTTCTAAAACCAAATTTCTTGCGTCCAATACTTTGTTTTGTCCCGCCTATAGGATTCGACTATACTCAAGAAACGCTAATTAGTGCCGGAGCATTCGTTGAACTATCGTCAGCTTGAGGCGTTCCGGGCATTGATGGAGACCGGGACGGTTACTGCAGCAAGCCAGTTGCTATCCATTTCGCAGCCGTCGTTAAGTACGCACATCGCCAACCTCGAACACGAGTTGCAACTATCGCTTTTTCATCGGCGGGGAGGACGGCTCGTGCCCACTGCGGAAAGCCAACTGTTGCTGGCGGAGGTCGACCACGTGGTAAAAGGCATGGCGCGTTTACGCCGCCTCGCGACGGATGTCCGGAGTTTGCAATCGGGCCGTGTGTCGATAGCCGCCTATCCAGCCGTAGCGGCCATGTTGCCAGGGTTCGCTGTGGAATTTGCAGCGCGACATGACCGCGCACTCCTCGACCTTCAGGTTCACGATTCCCTCCGGAACGCGGAGCTGGCAGCCACGAGGCAGGTAGACGTGGCACTCACTGCAATGCCAATAGGCGACTCAGCCGTCGTTTGCGAACTGCTGAGTCGCGTTAGTTCAGTGTGTATCTTGCCCAAGGGACACAGGCTCGCCTCGGCCGATATCGTCACACCTCAGGACCTGCGTGATGAGCCTTTTATCGCGCTTGGTCGCGAAGATGGTTCTCGGCAAGCCGTTGAGCGAGTTCTTGGACAACACGGCATTGACCTGGACGTGCGTTTTGAAACAACTCGTTCCGAGACTGCGTGCGGCCTTGTCGCGGCCGGCGGCGGTATCGCAATTATCGACCCGTTTTGTGCAAGCGCATGGGTAGACCGTGTTGATGTTCGTCCTTTCGAAGCAAACGTTCCTAGCGACGTCTACATAGTACGAAGCCGCCAAGAAGAACCGTCACTGCTATTGCAAGCTTTTGTCGAAGACCTCCGGGTCAGGCTGACATTGACTTAAGGAAAATGACAATTCGTGCCGGCGCGGAGACGACGAGACCACTACGTCTGTGCGCCCACGAGCGGCATGAAGTGCGTGACATCACAGCATCGAAGCTACGAGTGCGCGACGATACCTGCGCAGCCGCAAAATTCAGCGCTGCACTTCCGGTGGAGGCTCATAAGTAGTGGCAGCGAATGAGAGAAATCTCGCTCACCCGGCGCCATCCATATTGACCACAGGCCCGTGACCGGTATCTGCTGGCCTTCGCGTGGACCGAGTTCCAGTTCGCGTCTTCCTCGCCATCGGAGAGCGTTGGCGCGCAAGCCAACGCAGAGTGGTAGCGGTACAAAACGCATCTTTGACATGAATGCGAGACAACGGCCGTCCAAGCAGTTCATACCAATGCAAAAACCGTTTCACGTGACGGTGGTAAAGCCTTACAGTCGATTCGCTCAGACATCGAACGCGGTCGCCGATGATGTTCCGAGCGGCAGTTTGCTTGCCTTCTTGATCAGAGTGGATGCCTCCACAACTCCTTGCAATCAGGGCGAGAAATGAAGCATTTCGGAAAGGACTAGCCCGGCAGCGCCGCGAAGGCCGGCCATGTAACCTGGGTCCCCGAGTATGAGTTCAATATTTCTGCCAGGATGCCAAGGTAACAACTGGTCTACCTCTTCTGCAATTGCATCGAGCATTTGGTGACCGCCAGCGGCAACGTCACCGTGTACGATAAACACGTTAGGTGCCACCACTTGCTGTAAATTCGCAATGCCATGCGCCAGATTTCGAGCGTATTTTTTTAGCAAAACGGTCGCGTCGGAGGAGCCACTTACCGCTCGCTCCACTAGCACCTTAAAGTTCATCTCGCGGTGTCCCGCTAAACCCATCGACCGCGCTTCATTGCGTAGCCACCCGAGGCTCGCGATGGTTTCTAGGCAACCACGCTGGCCGCAGCGGCACAATGCGCCGTCGATTTGCACACATGTATGACCCAGCTCCCCCCCTGCACCACGCGGTCCCCTAAAAAGATGTCCATCAAGAAACAAGGCGCAACCTATGCCTTCGGTGATGTACAAGACAGCAAAGTTATTTCTTCCGCGGCCTGGACCGAACCATCGATCTCCGACCACCAAAGCTCTGGGATGGTGATCGACGAATGTCGCCAGACCCAGACGGTGTTGAAGTTCAGCCGAAATCGGAAGCCCTTTGAGATGCGGCGTCATTGCATTCCCGACAATCGAGCCGTCTTCAGTATCTACCATACCCCCGACGGCGATGCCAATGCCCAGAGGTTCTCGACGAGCTTGCCTGAGCACCTGCTGCACACATTTCAAGATGACCCCAGTCAGCTCCACTTGTGGGGCGTCGAGCGATTCGAATGGTATGCAGGCCTCCGCCTCAATTCGACCGTCGAGTGACACGAGCGCTGCACGGACACTGTCGTGCATCAGAAGCACGCCGCAGATCGGCTTAGCGTCGGGGGCGAACCATAGAGGTCGTGCGGGTTTGCCACCGCCTTCGTTTGACGGAAGCGGATCGCCTTCGACCAGTATGCCTTGATCAACAAGCGGTTGGAGAATGCCGGTTATCGTCGAGCGATTGACATTTGCATGTCTGGCAAGCTCGGCTCGACTGGTTGGCCCGAGGTCGAATAACGCTTGAAGAACGCGACCGCGGTTAGCAGAACCTACGACCGAGGATGATATTAATCCATGTCCTTTCTGGCGGTGCGCGGCTGCAGTATCGGGGGACTTCAAGGTATCGCGGGTCGCGTTGGAGTCGTCATCGTCCTGCATAGATTTCATCGCCTAATAATTCCAGTGCATCAGACACGCGGGGGCGGCGCATCCAAAGGATAGGCGGGATCTTACAGTCGGCCCGCATAGGCGGCAAGCCGAGAACCCTTACGCCCTTTTCAAGCCAGCGTAGCGCTGACACAGACTTGTGTCAGCGCTACGCAACGGCGGCAAAAAACGACGACGAAAGGTTACTGGGTCAACACAAGTGACGAGATAACTTTCCGTTGTGTTGGGGTCGCTGGCGTATTATCCGACGGATGACCAACGTCTGCCCCGTTCACGATCATCGCGCTCGATCCTCCCCCATCGAGATTGATTGCCTTGATTGCTCCGAGCCATTGCATGACGTTCGCCGTTTCCTGGATCGTCGTCCCGATCGAAAGACCGGGTTGGCGCCCGTCAATTTCTACTAGCAGAATTGTCCCGTCGGGAGCCGTGCCAATCATGGTGCGTGGGTTGCGGGCGATAAACCAGCCCCAGTACCAACTTGCGGTGCGATCAATGCTGCCAAATGTTGGCGAGAACCCCTCAGCGACGGCTGATTGCTGAACGGTTGCAGCAGGCAACAACGTTGGCCCGGCAGCCGTCAGCGACATGCCAGAGGTGAGCGCAACTGGCGATCCGTTCGATTGAACGTTCTGCGCTACCGTTAGAACCGTGCCGGTAGCCGCGTTCCGCTGAAGCCAGGTCGCACTTGTGCCAAGACCTTCCAGCACATAGCCGCCGGGCGGAGGCGGCGCGCCCAAGACGGTACTTCCCGACAAAACCACACCCTTGCTGTCGACTAGCACCTCATACGTCAGGCCAGAGTAACCGGGATCGACGACGGTCGCTGAGGTCAAGCCACCGTTATAACTACTGTCGTACATCACCAACTCGTTGTAGTTGGTGCATGCATAGTCCATCGCCGGACCGGAATACGGGGACGCACCCGGGCTACCGCAGTTCCATATCTGCCCGAGGATCGAACTGTTTTCTTCGTTAATCGGCGTGCTCACGCCTTGGGCGTTGGTCAGCGTCGCTGTGGTCGATACGTTTGGAAGGAACGATACCAACGGCGAACCGGTGACTTGGGCAAACGACACAGCCGGTTGCCCGTTTGTAGCCATACCTTCAAGCTTTCCGTTTGAGACGAGTGTACTCGCAGTGCCGCCCGTTGAAAGCGCGTTTGCAGACCCGTAACCTGAGTTGATTGCCGCAATGCCACTAAGCCGCGCGGCCTCTGACTGCGGCGTTTCGAGGCCTGCTGGTCCAATCATGCCGCTGAGATCGGACGTGTTGCCGCCAGCAATGACATTCTGAAGGTTACCCTTGAATGTAGGCGAAATCGCAAGGATGTTGACGAGCCAGGGCCCGGTCGATGTCGCATTGCCGTCCAGCCCGGTGTTACGGACTTTGGGTGTATAGGCGTTGCTGGTTTGTTGAGCGATGGTCGTTGCGACGGCCTGCGCTGCAGCCTGAGTTGCATATTGGCCAATCGATACATTGAACCCGAGCGGTGAGCCGTCTGGTCCGGTGCCGGCCGAGTCGTAGCGTACCTGATATCCAGCTGCGGCCATCGCTGCGGCCGCTGGAGTTGCTGCAGCCTGCGTTGTCGCTAATTCAACTGTGACCGTCCAGAAATCGGTGTTGGCCGTTTGGCCGCGGGTGATCTGATAGTACGTGACACCGGACCCCACTTGGCTATTGGTGCGCGCTTCCTGCAACCCTGACGGACCAAGTGGCACTTCCGCCGTTGGCAACTGCCAAGCCGCGGCGGCAGGCTGGGCAGTGCTGCTGGGGGAACTATTACTGCTACTGCCGCATCCCAGCAACAGCGTGGGTAAAGCCGCAGCAACTAAGACGCTCGCGACAGACCTGAGAAAACAAGCGCTGTCTAGTCGGGTGTTATTCACTGATGAAATATTCATGGATGTTTCGCTTTGCGTTTATATAAAATTCATGTTATTGGAAAATACATAAAATTTACTAATTTAGTTATCCTACATTTGTAATTGTAATCAACATGAAAATTGGCATTGGCATTGTGACGAGAAATAAACGTTTTTTTGTCAAATTTCGCAAAACTTTATATTTATGTTAGTAAAACTAAACTATCTATATCTTGAAACACAATGAATACTACTTTCATCGGCATGGAGTTACGTCGCGTTTTCAAAGCCGCCGCCTCGTGGACACCGAATGACAACAGTCACCCTTGCCGCACGCTCTCCCAGGTTTGACGTGATTGCTGCAAGCGTTCCGCTCTCACACAGACAGAGCAACCG
>Ga0073928_10009449_pt1 | contig 11882 bp, 11 predicted proteins | sample PaiPotPPA55metaG_FD_76969 | JGI IMG/M metagenome (GOLD analysis project Ga0073928, IMG submission 76969) | Iron sulfur acid spring bacterial and archeal communities from Banff, Canada, to study Microbial Dark Matter (Phase II) - Paint Pots PPA... ...
CAAAGTGGACTTGGAGACGGGCAAAGTTTCGAAGCGGGTGACGGTGCCGGCGCAATACTTTGCCGAAGGCCTTGCGGTGCTGAACGGCAAGGCGTTCCAGCTTACGTGGCAAAATGGCAGGGGCTTCGTCTATGACCTGGAAAGTTTTCGTCTGGAAAAGGAATTTTTTTATACCGGTGAGGGGTGGGGTCTGGCGACGGATGGCCAGTCATTGATTTTGAGCGATGGGACGTCGCAAATCCGGTTTCTCGATCCCATCAGCTTCGATGTAAGCCGCAGCATCAGCGTGTCCAATCATGGCCGGCCCGTCAACCGCTTGAACGAGCTCGAATACATCAAGGGCGAAATCTATGCAAATGTTTGGGGAAGCGATTACGTGGTGCGCATCGATCCCGCGACGGGAAATGTCGTCGGCGCAATTAATTTTGCCGGCTTGCTGGCGCCCGGCGATCGCGACCAGAACACGGACGTGTTGAACGGTATCGCCTACGATGCCGCAGGCGACCGGTTGTTCATCACCGGCAAATGCTGGCCCAAGCTGTTCGAAGTGCGGCTGAAACTTCAGAAATGACCGCATGAACGGGTTTTCGATTGACTTCCCGGCTCGCTCCGGTTTCATGCGCACGTAACCTTCGGCCGATGAACTTGAAAGAAGCCAAAGCACGCCATGCCCGCCTGGTCGAGGAAATCCGCGGCCACGACTATGCCTATCATGTGCTGGCGCAACCGACGATCAGCGATCAGGAATACGATAAACTTTACCACCGGCTCATCGATCTGGAGAAAGAGTTTCCCGAGTTGGTCACGCCCGATTCTCCCACGCAGCGGGTCGGCGGCGAACCGCTCAAGGCGTTCAAGCCCGTGACACACTTGCAGCCTATGCTCAGCCTGGACAATACCTATTCTCAGGCGGAATTGCGCGATTTCGTCAATCGTGTCCAACGGCTGCTGCCGACGGAAAAACTGGACTGGATTGTCGAGCCGAAGATCGACGGCGTCGCGATCAATCTACGTTACGAGAAGGGCGCGTTCACTTGCGGCTCGACCCGCGGCGATGGCGCCACCGGCGACGACATCACAGTCAACCTGGGCACGATACGAAGCATTCCGAAAAAGTTGAAGAGCAGCCGCGCGGACGATTATCCCGGATTGCTGGAAGTGCGCGGGGAGGTTTATCTGACCAAAGCAGGTTTCGAAAGACTCAACGCGCAGCGCAACGCCGCTGGAGAGGAAACCTTTGCCAACCCTCGCAACGCCGCGGCCGGCTCGCTCAAGCAGTTGGATCCGCGCATCGTGGCGCGGCGGCCACTGGACATCGTCGTTTATGGCTTGGGGATGATCCAAGCGGGGCGCGATCTGCCGCAAAAGCACGACGAAATGCTGGCCTGGCTCCAATCGCTGGGATTCAAGACGCCGGAGAAAACCTGGCATTGCCGTTCCGCCGAGGAACTGGTGGAAGCCATCGATGAACTCGACAAGCTGCGGGACAAGTTCGCCTATCAGACTGACGGCGCGGTCGTGAAACTCAACTCGTTCGCGCTGCGCGAGAAAGCGGGATTTACTTCCAAGGCCCCGCGCTGGGCGATGGCCTACAAGTATGCTGCCGAGCAGGCCGAGACGAAACTAAAGAAAATCACGATTCAGGTCGGTCGCACGGGCCAGCTTACGCCCGTAGCGGAACTCGAACCGGTCTTTCTCGCCGGCAGCACTATCAGCCGCGCCACATTGCACAATGAGGATTATCTTCGCCAGAAGGACATCCGCATTGGCGACACCGTCACCATCGAGAAAGCTGGCGAAGTCATTCCCGCCGTCGTGGGTGTGGTCTTGACGAAGCGGACCGGGCAGGAAGTGCCGTTCCGTTTTCCGCAGGCGTGTCCCGAGTGCGGCTCGAAAGTCGCCCGCACCGCCGGACTGGATGCCGGCGACGAAGGTGTGGCCTGGCGGTGCGTGAATCCGGATTGTCCGGCGCAAATCCGCGGGCGGCTCGAACATTGGTGCGCGCGCGGCGCGATGGATATCGAAGGCGGCGGCGAGGTGCTCGTCCGTCAACTCGTGCAGACGGGTCTGGTGCGCGACGTGGCCGACATTTACTCGCTCAAACTTTCCGAGGTGAGCGGGCTTGAACGGATGGCCGAGAAGTCGGCGCGAAATTTTCTCGATGGCATCGAAGCAAGCAAGAAGCGCGACCTGTGGCGGCTGCTTTTCGGGCTGGGCATTTTGCACGTTGGCTCGGGTGTGGCCAAGGCCCTTGGCCGCTGTTTTGCCGTGCTGGATGATGTGTTCGCGGCCAGCGTCGAACAATTAACGGAGTGTCAGGACGTGGGGGAAGTCATCGCGCAGAGCATCGTGCAGTGGCACGGCGACGAGCGAAACCGCAAGCTCATCGAGCGCCTGCGCAAAGCCGGTTTGAATTTCGAATCGTCGTTGTTCCAAGCCAAGGTCCCGGCTGGGCCCCTGGCCGGCAAGACGTTTGTGCTTACCGGCACACTGCCGACGCTCAAACGCGAAGAGGCTGCTGCGAAGATCGAATCCGCCGGCGGCAAAATCAGCGGCAGCGTCAGCAAGAATACTGATTACGTCGTGGCTGGCGAGGAGGCCGGCTCCAAACTGGAGAAAGCGCAAAAGCTGGGCGTCAAAACTATCACGGAGGCGGAATTACTGGAGAAAATAACAGGAAACTGAATGCCCAAGCAGTGCAATTTCGACCTGACAAGACACTCAGAGCGCATTACTTTGGCGCAATGAGTGCGATGGAAATCATCAACGAGTTGCCCAAGCTGACCGAGGCCGAGTTGCGATTGGTGCGCCGGCGTCTGCTCGAACTCGCGGCCCAAAACGGAGACGTGGAGGTATGCAACCAAGCGGCCCTGAAAGGCGCGATGATGCTTGATCGCATGGAGGATGACGATGCCCGTCATCAATCCCGGTGAAATTTGGATGATCGATTTTGGGATGGCCGCCAAGGTGCGGCCGGCATTGCTTTTGACTGGTGCTCCCGCTGATGATGAGCTTGATATTGTCACAGTCCTTCTCCACACGACCGCGTTGCGCGGCAATGCGTGCGAACTTTCCATTCCGAAGCCGTTCTTGAAACCAGGTGCGTTTCATCTTCAGCAGGTTCAAAGCGTTTCGACCGTCAAGCTTGAGCGCAGACTCGGCGCCCTCACCGGGGACAAAATGAGGCGCGTGCGCGACGCGTTGGCCAAACGGTTGCAAATTTGAGCGAGCAGCAAACTACCAACGCAGCCCGATGAACACCACCGGTACCGGCAGTGAGGCTGCAACGCGGAGCGATTATGTCAGCGCGCTGGTCGCGAGCTTTCTTGGCTGGACGCTCGATGCGTTCGATTTCTTCGTGTTGATCTTCGCCATGCCAGCCATTGCCAGGGATTTTCATACGGACGTTCCGGCCATCGCAGTAACCGTTGCCGTGACGCTCGCCTTTCGGCCCGTCGGCGCGCTCATTTTCGGACTTCTGGCTGACAGATATGGCCGGCGGCTTCCACTAATGCTCGATTTGGTCTTCTATTCTGTCCTCGCAGTGCTGTCTGGCGTTGCCCCAAATTACGCAACATTCCTCGTACTTCGCGCCCTGTTCGGAATCGGCATGGGCGGCGAATGGGGCGTCGGCGCGTCGCTGGTGATGGAGAAAGTGCCGCGTCGCTGGCGTGGCGTTCTTTCGGGAGTGCTGCAGCAAGGCTACTCGGTCGGTTACCTGTTGGCGGCCTGCTGCTATTTCACGGTGTTTCCCACATGGGGCTGGCGTCCGATGTTTTTCATTGGGGGAGCGCCGGCTTTGCTGGCTGTGTACGTACGGTTTGGAGTCAAGGAATCGGCCGTTTGGCGGAAATCGCGAGCGGAGAGTTGGCGCGGCCTGGGCGGGGCAATCCTGTCGAACTGGAAACTCTTCTTTTATCTGACCGTTTTGATGATGATGATGAATCTTGCCTCGCACGGCACACAGGACATGTATCCAACATTCTTGAAAGAGCAACGCGGTTTTTCGCCACGGCAGGTCGCCGTCATTGCGATCATTTACAATCTCGGCGCGCTCATCGGCGGGATTTTGTTCGGCCTGCTTTCCGACCGATTCGGACGCCGGCGCGGGATGCTTGCGGCGTTGTCGCTGGCGATAGTCGTTATTCCCCTCTGGGCGTATGCGCCGGGAACGAGATGGCTGGTGCTTGGCGCGTTCCTGATGCAGTTCATGGTTCAAGGCGCCTGGGGCGTGATTCCGGCGCATATCATGGAGCTTTCGCCGGATGCGGTCCGGGGTTTTCTGCCTGGGTTTGCCTACCAATGCGGCGTGCTCCTGGCGGGAAGTGTGGCGTATGTCGAGGCGATTTTTGCCCGTCACTTGAATTACTCGACCGCCATGGCCATGACGGCGTTGACAGTATTTGCATTCGGTGTCGTGGTGATCAGTCTGGGTCACGAGCGGCGCGGCGCGGAGTTCGCAACCTGAGATGAGCCCGAAGCCGCCAACTCCACAGATTCTTCCAGCGACCGAAGACGACTTGCCGGCAATTGCCAGGCTAGCGGGCGTCATCTGGCGCGCGCACTATCCAGGTATTATTTCGATCGAACAAATTGATTACATGCTGGCCAAAATGTATGCGCTGGAGGCGTTGCGGGAAGAAATTAGCCGGCGCGCCATTCGCTACGAGCGAATGCTCGTGGGCGAGGAACTGGCCGGCTTTGCCTCGCATGGACCGACCGAGCAACCCAAGATTTTCAAATTGCACAAGTTGTACTTGCACCCCTCGTGGCACCACCGCGGACTGGGGAGCTTGCTGCTGCGCCATTGCAAACAGGAGGTTCGCAAGCTGGGCGCCGAACGATTGGTACTCACGGTCAACAAGCGAAATACGAAAGCGATTACCGCGTATCAGCGAAATGGTTTCGCAATCACGGATTCCGTCGTCGTGGACATCGGCGATGGATTCGTTATGGACGATTTCGTCATGGCGAAGGAATTGATTTCCTAGCCATGCAAAACATCGTCATCGCCAAGCCTTACCGATTCGTGCCGCCGCGTTATAGCGCGGTCTGGGCGCGACTCATCCAGTGGTGGCTGCCAACGTATCTTCGCAAGAGTTACGGCGTCGCCTCGTCCGAATGCGTTGGCGCGGAACGCCTGCGCGCTTCTCTGCAAGCCGGGTCCGGCGTGTTGCTGGCCTCCAACCATTGCCGCCCATGCGATCCAATGGTGCTGGGACTGCTTTCCCGCGAGGTGGGCCGTCCGTTCCATGTCATGGCCAGTTGGCATCTCTTCATGCAAAGCCGCGTTCAATCGTTCATCTTGCCCCGCGTAGGAGCTTTCAGCGTTTACCGCGAAGGGCTGGATCGCGAATCACTCAAATGCGCCACGCGCATTCTAGCCGAAGCTCGATTTCCCTTGTGCCTCTTTCCGGAAGGCTTCGTCACCCGAAACAACGACCGGCTGCTCAATTTGCAGGAAGGGGTTGCATTTCTGGCGCGATCGGCGGCCAAACAACGGGCGGCGTCTCCAGCGTCCGGCAAGGTGGTGTTACATCCGGTTTTTATCCGCTATTTCTTCGAAGGCGACCTCGCTGCGACACTCGATCAGGTCTTGCAGGAGATCGAGGCCCGTTTATCGTGGCAGCCCCAAAGTCACCTGGCCTTGCGGGAACGGGTTGTCAAAGCCGGCCACGCTTTGCTTGCGATCAAAGAAATCGAGCACCTCGGCGCGTCGGAATCCGGAGGAGCGAGGGATCGCCTCGTGAAATTGATCGATCATTTGCTCGAACCGCTCGAAAAGGAGTGGATTGGCGGACGCCGCGAACCGGATACGATGGCGCGAGTCAAACGATTGCGCAGCGCCATCCTGTCGGACATGGTGCACGGCGAACTCGCAGAGGTGGAGCGCGCGCGCCGGTGGAGGCAGTTCGCCGACCTGTATCTCGCCCAGCAGATGCATTGCTACTCGGGAGAATATCTGACTGGTGCGCCAACCCCCGAGCGATTGCTGGAAACCGTTGAGCGCTACGAGGAAGACTTGACCGATTTAGCCTGCCCTCACCCGCCACTGCACGCGGTCATCTCCGTCGGCGAAGCCATCGAAGCTGCGCCGACACGGGATCGCAGTGCCGAGAGCGACCCTCTTGCCACTGAACTCCGAACTCAGCTTGAATTGTTGCTGGAGGAGAGCAAAACCCGCCGACGCACCGGCCGCCAGGTCCACAAGGAGCCGTGACGCCTAACCTTGCAAGCCTATCCTGGCCCGGGATCGGCCTCCGCGCCGGCGTCGTCGCAGGAGCACTCGTCCTCTGGTTCTGGACGCAGTCACTCATTGGGCGCAAGCCCTCGCCAAAAGAGGGCATCGGCGATGCCGTTCATGATCTTACTGCACGCTGGCACCACTACTTTGCGACTAATGAACGTGCCGCCAATGTGGCGCTGATCACCAGTTCGTTCTTCATCGACCTTGCCGGTCTTTCGCTCATTGGCACGGCGATCTTCGGCCCCACGTTTGCGCCTTTTCTCGCCATCCTAATCCTCTTCGCGCTTCGGCAGGTTTGCCAGAGCCTCTGCACGCTCCCGCCGCCACCTGGCATTATCTGGAGAAATCCCGGCTTCCCTGCATTGCTCGTGACCTATGGAGTCGGCAACGACTTCTTCTTTTCCGGGCACACGGCGCTGGCTGTGCTCGGGGCCATCGAGGCGGCGCATTTGGGGCCGCTGTGGCTCGCGATTGCGGCGGCGGTCGTCGCGCTGGGAGAAATGTTCATAGTTTTGGTCTTGCGCGCGCATTATACTCTGGATGTCGTGGCAGGCGCGTTAGCCGCTTTCCTAGCTGCGGATGTCGCGGGAAGGCTGGCCTTCATGATGGACACGTGGTTGCGATGATAAGGCCCACCGAAGCCCATGCGTCCAGGGCGATGCCGGTCAACGGCTCTGGGCCACGGCGACACGGGGGCGGATGCCCATGTTTTCGGCGTTGCTCTTTCACGGCTTTACCTTCAAGCCTTCGCTGGCGGCTGCTTTTCGCTGCCGTTCGTCGAAACTGAAAAACTCTTTTGCTTCCAAAACCAATGCCGCCGCGATATGAAGCAAGTCCAGGCTGCGCGTGCCGAGCGTGGGAGTGTGGCGGTCGCTCAACTGCCGGGCTTTTTTGTGCAATTCGTCGGCAGCGATCGGCGTGGGGACCAGAAAACCGCTGGCGATGTCCGCTTGCACGTCCTGCCAGAGCGCGTCGCGCTGCGCCGTCGTAATGCGCTGGCGTTGGACGGAGCGATTGAAGGCGTTGCGCAGCTCCAGCATGGCCAGCGGCGTGAGCGGCAAAGGCTGGCGCTCTGGACCCAGCGCCGCGTCCGCCGCCTTGGATGTGGATTCTTCCAGGTACAGCGAGGCGATGAAGCCCGTGTCCGCAAAGGCTACCATTCGTAGCTCTCTCGTTCTTCCGCGACCGCGTTGCCGGGTAAAACGCGGTCGCCAAAGATGCGTTTGCGGCGCGCTTTGAAGTCTGGCAGCTGGACCGTTTTCGATTTTTGGCGCGGCGGCGGGGACAAGAGCGCGATGACCTTGCCCTTTTTGACGATTTCCACCTGCTCGCCTTCGGCTATCCAGTCCATCACGTCGCCGAAGGCGTGCCGCAGTTGTCTGACGTTCGCTGTTTTCATGTCTAACAAGCATGTTATACACGACCCGGCGCTGCCTGTCAATGCGCGTTGTTGCGTGGCAAGGTATCGAAATTGCGAAAACCACCATTTTACGGGGAACTGTCCCCAATCCGTCCCCAAAGCCGGCGAACCCTCCAAAACCTCAATAAAATTTGGTGCGCATAGCAGGACTTGAACCTGCAAGAGTGCTGTTTTCGTCGGTGCTCATAAGTGCATTCGGTTTCATATACCTGCTAAGACTTTTACACGAATGTCCCTGAAAATGCAAGCGTTATTTGGAATTTGTGTGAAAGCGTATGCAGCAAATGCCGTGCGGTTTTGTGCGGCTGTGCGGTATGTGTGCGGTAGATGGGAACCGGCAAAATCTGTGCAAAAGCTGTGCGGTGGAATTCCGCACCACTCGACGGGGCTGGCCAGCCTTGCCGCCTGCTTTGGCCGTGGCAGGGGTTTTGAGCGCGGGCCGGGCAAACGGTAGCCCTGGCCGGTCGTTGGAGTCCTGTCTTGCTACCGCGCGTGACTGAGCAAGGTGCGGAGTGCGGGCGGGTGGCGTGCAAGGATGCCTGCGAACTGGCGCGCGCACTGCCGCTGGCCGGGGGGAAGGGCCAGCGTTCGCAGTGAGCGTGACAGGGAGCAGCCCGCTGGCCACAAGACGCTGTTATACTCAATGAACCGGGCCGTCGGAATTGAGGGAGACGGCGGGGGCCCGGTGCCGGGGGTCCTGCGGAGCGGGTGCCGGTGCCGGGGCGGCTTTGAGTATAATAGCTCTTGTGGCTGGCGGGTACTCGCAAGGCAAACGCCCAGCCTCGGACGAAGGAGAAGCGTAGCGTTTGCCGTGCCTGCACGCCACCCGCACGCACGAAGCGAAACCCAATCTGGCGCGGCAGGTTCTTTTCCCATGCGCCGCCCTGACGGTGCGGGACGGGGTCTTTCCCGTCCCGCTCGAAGGAATGGCGGCGCTCGTGCCGGGGCGCGGGGTCGCGTGGCTCTGACTTCTGAGCGGGAGTGTGGAGCGTCGGGCCGTGGCTTGAGGGCGAGAGGGCAAGCCTTTCGGCAAGGCGCGGAACACTGACGGGCAGAGGTCGGACAAATTTGGGGGTGGCTGGGAGTGCGGACAGTTCTGCAAAGGCCCAGCCTCGGACGAAGGAGAAGCGTAGCCGGAGCAGAAGCGGGCCGCTCTCACGCCAACGGGGATTCGACTGTCTCCGACTCATTCGGGACGGGGAGCGACGCGGAATGGACAGCAGGCCAGCGGGGCGGGTCGGTGGCGGCTGGGAATGGAGCGGAGTGGACCGGCTTGAATGATCGGAGTCAGTCGCCCTGGGGGACTGGCAAGTGCCGCGAGCTTGCGCGGTGGCTGGCCACGCCAGAGCGGGCAGGGCACAAGCGACAGGCGAGCGCAACTCACGGCTCTTGACAGACCGGGGGAATCATCCCGGTCGCGGGGGCGCGTGTCTCTGCCGTCTGCACCGCCTGCCCGACTGGCTCCCTCGGGCAGGCGATGGCGCGGAGCAGTCGGAAGCAGGCGGCAGACTGAACTCGTCTCTTGCGGCGATGGCGAGCGCAGAGCGCGAGCTTGCAAAGGAGGCCGCGTTAGCGGCGTTTCCATTGACTCCGCGAAGCGCTGACATTTCCAATTCGTGCCTGGCCAGAGCGCGCAAGGACACCGTTGGAATTGCAGTTGCCGTTTGATTGCAACGGCGATGCCCGCCAAGAGATAGAGGCCGGATGCGCGCGAGGGCAGCCAAGCGCCGCCGACCGCGATGCCCGATGGCTGGCGAGGCGGCGCGTTGCCAGCGCGTTAGCGCTGTGCATGGCGTCAGGCACGCGCGCGGCGGTGACGTTCGACCGGGAGTGATGCTCGACGGGCGCGCTTCGTTTGAGCATGGAGCGAGTCCGCGAGCGGAATGCACACTGACTATTCACCGAGCGTAGCGAGCCAGAGTTGTCTGAGCGCACCGCGAGAGGATTGAATTGTGATTATACCCGGCGCATTGGGGGACGTGCGCGGTTATGAACCGAGTATGCTTCTCGCTAAGGCAGACCGAACAAGTTGTGAACTCAACCGCGCGTGCGTATTCCAGCAACATCGCCTTGTCCATAACGCCTTCGCGTGTGTGTGCTGGGTGGGGCCGCAGTGCTGGCGCAGGTGCCGTTGGTGCGTTGCGGCAATACCACAGGCGCGGCTTGGCGTGTGGGGTGGGGTGGGTAGGGGGTGGATGGAGTAACTTTATTTGCGGGCTTGGTGTGGTGGGGGCGGGGTGGGGGCTCTTTTGCCACCGGGGGTTCGGGCCGGGAAGGGCTTTTGAGCCAGCCCATGTTTTTGGAAAGTTCGACCTGGCGACGCCAACTTTGATTCGGCCTTGCTCGAATCAGTAGCGAAAGCGTTCATCGAACGCCATAAAGCAAAGGCGCGGTGATTCTCATTGCGACGATCCAAGGCCGGTTCGAGCGGTAAGTGAAGCGTTGCGCGGCTTGAAATGCGTTGTAAAATAAACGAAGAAGCCCCGGCAGGCTCGAACCTGTCCGGGGCAATCGACAACCAAACCGCGCCTTGCGGCGCATAACGAAAGGATAGTAAATTATGACTCAACCTGAGTCAATTCCCGGTTGGGAAAAGGAGGGGAAAGAAACTGACCGCTCTCATGCGTCTTGGATTGCTGAATTTCGCAAGAGTCAGTTTGACGCTGAGATTCGGGATCGGGACAGCCGGATTCTTTCCAGCGGTCAAGCGAAGCTCGAAGCTGACGGATGTTCTGGGGTGTTTTGGCCAAGTCGCGAATCGCCCAAGGAGTGGAATCCAGAAAATGCAGAATTTCTAACGCGGTTGGATGATCGCGGTTTTTTTGCGGTTCGCAATTTTCGCAAACAGCATGGTTCGGCTCGCACGTTCGATTTCGAGTATTTGATTTGGCGTCCTTCCCGAATATCGAAGCTATTCGCTCTTGCGCTAACGACCAGCGGAGAGCCAGTGCCCGCAAAATTCGATTCATTACGCATTGGGGATCAAATCTTGTTAATCCTTGGTAAGGGATTGGCCCCTGATAAAGGCACCATTTGCCTTTGTCACGATGAAAAACTTCCGACAGACGACTCAGCACGGGTAATTCCGAAGGGCGCACTACTTCCCGAACGATGGCAGGATTACAGCACCGTGATCGACCTTCGGGATTATCTTTGGTTGCCCCAATCGCGCCGGGGCTTTGTGGAGATTTCATGGGAGGAATATCGGAAAATGACGGGTTCATAAAAATCAACTTTGCGGTGTGCTGGTTTTGCCATGCAATTGGTCTTTGATTGCGGACGGGTATTCGGCATCAGCCCCAACGCATCTTGAAAGTTGATGCCGCTCCGGTTTAGCGGCTGCGCGTTGCGTTTGGCTGGCGGTGGATTTTTCAAGGTATCGTTTATCCTTCGAACGCTACCCCTCAAACTTACCCCTGGCAAGTTGCGTCCGCCATTTGGTGCGCGCCAAGAGCAGGGCGAATGAGTCCCGAAATGCACGAAAAGCCCGCTTGATGCGTCAAGCTGCTCGTCCTTGCATTATCCTGCGCCATGTGGTTTAATCGGCATGGTTCCGAAAAAACGAATGTAAAGATACCAAAAAACCAATCTGCGTAGCTTCGGCTGCGGGTCTCGATAGAAACCTTGCGAATTTCAAAACAGGAGACCGCCTGAAAGCACGCGCCCGACCGGGCGCGGCTTGGCGATCCTTCCTGTTGGGCCTCGCAAGGGCCTCTATCGATGGGCGTCGAGTTCGCGCCCTTTTTCCTGTGGAAGGAGCTTCGCCCGGAACCTGAAGGCGAAGAAAAATGAAAACTAAAAGCGGCCTTTGCGGCCTTTCCGTTGCGGTCGTCTTGCAGTTTGGAGTGCTTGTCAGTTCCGCCCAGTCCGGTCAATACCTCTATACCGGCTCTCTAACGACTATCACCCTAAACCCTGGCCTCTATGACATCGCTGCTTATGGCGCTCAGGGCGGCGACGATTACTACAGCTACGGTGGCTTCCTCGGCAGCAGCGGCGGACTCGGAGCCGAAATGGAAGCCGAATTCAACTTCACAACTGAGACGACACTCACTCTGCTTGTCGGCGGTGCCGGCGGCACCCTCTACAGCGAAGGAGGCGCTGGCGGCGGCGGTGGTAGTTTCGTTGTCAATGGCACGACGCCATTGGTCGTTGCCGGGGGCGGCGGCGGCGGTGCCTTCGACCTCAGCACCGGCGGCACCGGCGGCACCGGCA
>Ga0073928_10009450_pt1 | contig 11879 bp, 7 predicted proteins | sample PaiPotPPA55metaG_FD_76969 | JGI IMG/M metagenome (GOLD analysis project Ga0073928, IMG submission 76969) | Iron sulfur acid spring bacterial and archeal communities from Banff, Canada, to study Microbial Dark Matter (Phase II) - Paint Pots PPA... ...
CGTAATAGGTCCGACATATTACAAAGAAAGAATGAGAGAGGCGAGGAAGCTTGTAAATGAACTGAGAAGGCCCTCTAACGAGTCGTAGTCCACGCTTTAGGAGTGGTCGGCAAATTAAGATCGCAAAAGGAGGCTGCGAAGGAGTGGGCTGCGCAGCAGCCTTCCCGGGTCTGGACCACCAAATCTTTTGCTTCGTGACAAGATGGATTTTGTGATATCCGGGAGTAGCATCCGGTTTATCGGGTATGTAGCACAAGCGTGTTGGTTGCGCAGTTCCTCGTCAATCTCGTTGCAGATTTGGTCGCTGGGCTCCTTTTCGAGACTTCCAAGAAACGGCCACCGGTCCCTCTGGATATTTGCTCGAGAATTTTCCATCGCGGCGTAATTCTTCGGGACATCAATGGCGACTGCCGCCACACCGCCCAGGTGGCCACTAACCCCCATGATTACCGTGCTGTTCTTTGTCAACAAATAGGATGGAATCAACGAGCGCGTCCGCGCGCTCGGCCGTTTCGATACAGTCACCACGGCTTGGTCGTGCCGCGCAGCGTACGCGTTTGAGCAATCATGTGATTTTGCTATGCAAAGACATGAACATTCAGCGGCCGGACGGACTTCTCCACCGGAAGCTACCGCTTGATTTATTCATATCTTAGGGCTACAAAGTTCCATCCTTTTGAACCCGACAGGCGTGCGGCTGGGAAACTGAACGGATCAAAGACCGCGAGTGGGTAATTCGCGCACCGGAATCAACAAAGTCAAAACCAGGGAAAATGCGATTAGAGCTCAAGAAACTGCTGCTACTCGTGGTAATCGCAGGCGCTAGCACAGTCGCGGCCATCCAACTGTGTTCATTCCGATTCCCCGCGTTGTATGCAGCAGACCTTGCGCTCAATCAGGTCGCGCACCAGACGGAACTGCTACAAGCGTTTGCTGCGCTTGAGCCGATCGATACGCACGTTCACGCATTCAAGAGCGATCCTGAATTTACTGATTTAATGGATCGCCTTCAATTGCACATCTTGGATATTTGTGTGGCCGACACACACGGTATCTATGGCCAATTAGACGTGGAAATGGCGCGAGCCCAAGCGTTCATGCTGGCCAGCCGGAACCATGCACGATTATGTGTTACTTTCGATCCATTCTCTTTCCGAGAAAAAGGGTTCGCAAAGAAAACAGTTGAACAGATTCGCCGAGAATTTGACGAAGGCGCGCTCGCCGTTAAAATTTGGAAGAACATCGGCATGGAACTAAAGACCCCGGAGGGGCACTACGTGATGCCTGACGATCCGGCGTTTGAACCTATTTATCGGGCGATCGCGAAGGATGACAAAACGCTTATCGCTCATGTTGCCGAGCCTTCCTCCTGCTGGCAGCCCCCGAATCCGGACAGTCCGGATTATGACTACTACAAGGAAAATCCGCAGTGGTATATGTATCTGCATCCCGATCACCCACGCAAGGAAGTGATCCTGGCGGCACGCGATCACCTGCTCGCCAAACATCCCAAACTTCGAGTAGTAGGTGCACACCTGGGAAGCATGGAAACCGACGTGGATGAAATTGCGAAACGGTTCGATCGTTATCCGAATTTCGCTGTTGATACCGCGGCGAGGATGGAATATTTAATGATTCAGCCGCGAGAAAAAGTGCGAAACTTTTTGATCAAGTACCGCACGAGAGTGCTCTACGGGACGGACTTGGAGTTTCTAACGGATGAATCCGCAGCGGACGCTCTAAAGGACTGGCAAGAAACCTACTCAAGGGATTGGAAGTTTTTAGCTACGAACGAGAACTTGGAATACCGCGGACACCAGATCCAAGGACTCAATTTGCCAGAGCCGGTGCTTCGCGAAATATTTCACCAGAATGCGATCCGCTGGATTCCTGGAATCGATCCCACCTTGAAGTAAACCGAATTCCCATTGGATGCAAGACCCCGCCACTTGTGCGAATCGCCTTTCGCCCAGAGCTCACCGCGGGGTTCCCTGCCAAACGGAAATTCAAAGAAAAAACAAGAAGGCGGAGGCCTGTTTTGATACCTCCGCTCTTCGTTCATGCTGGGTGGACTCCGCCTGGCGACGATTCAGCAGCGTCGTCTTATATCCCAGTCCCGACGTAGCCATCCTCCGCAGTCGTTAAGCCCATATTCGGCATTTCAGTCTTCACTTTCACTGGCTCCAAAGTCGGTTTCTTTGCGCCCTTGGCAAGAAATACGAGCTCGTATTGATGCTTCAGGCAGTAGCTCACATCGTCCAAGTAGGGGGTGAAATCAACCGGAGAGCCCAACCCAAGATAGTAAGTCTCTCCGCCGGTCTTTTGAGAAAGCAGGTCCAATCCAGCCTGTTGGAATGCGGTGCGAAAACCCCGGCCCCGGCCGCGCACTCCTGCTCCCGTCGTGTAAATTGAATAGATAATGAACCCTCCTCGTTGCGCCTGATTGGAAGCAGCTTCAAGGTATGGGTTGTCATATGGATCGTTCGAAAATCCTCCGCCAAGAGGATCGATTCCGCTGGTGATCATCAAAATTTCCCGGCGATCTTGAGTCTCCGGCCATTTCTTCATCAAGTCCGACAGCGCCAAGTACGGACTCGTGAATCCCACCGCAGCACCGATCGGCAAGCGCAAGGCTTTCTCGGCCAGGGCATGATCCGGGGTTAATTCCTGGGCCGTGGCAACCATGCCGTTACGCATATAACCGATGCCGACGGCCGTGGTTGCAGGTTGCTGGTCGATAAATTTCTCGATGCTTTTGAACTGCAAGGCGACGCTGTCTCTCGAAGTGTCGTCAATTAGAATGAAGAGCTGCAGTCCGGCGCGGTTACCCTGCAGCGGCAGCCAGCTAGTCACCGTGTCCTGCTTATCTCGCTGATACACTCTCACGTCATTTGCTGCGACCACCGGAACTTGTGCGCCGTGGCGCGCCTTGACCGTCACGACCATGTGCACCGGCACTTCGGTTGAAGAGTCGGGCTTGTGCGCCCAGGACGATGTCGGCACGGAAATCATGGCGAAAAGCAAACCGAGCATCGCTCCGAAAGGTATTAAATTTTCCTTGATCAATCGTCTTCCCATCTTTTGGTTTCGCATCGTCGGATCCCTTCTCTCAAATCTGAGAGTCTTCACTGTCGCTCGCGTCGTTTGCTATAAACGGCCTTAACGCCGCCAGCTGTTCAGAGCATTTGCGCCCTATGGATATGACGTACAAATCAAATGCATGGATTCATGCCGATGTTCCTGTAACCGACAGATTCTAAATTACTTAAAAAATTGATTCGATGCGATCCGAACAAAGCGAACGAAAGTGGTTCGCCGGGGAGAGGTGGTTACATAGCTGCAGGAGCTGCAGGATGTATTCAGAGAGCTGCTACTACGCGAGCGGTAATCGAATCTGAAAGGAGGAACCTTTGGCAATTTCGCTTTCGACGCTGATGTCTCCGCCGTGGGTTTGCGCGATCCATCGTCCGATGGCGAGCCCTAGGCCGCGTCCACCGTTCTCACGAGAGCGCGATGGGTCGGCCTGGTAAAAGCGTTCGAAGATGTGCGGAATATCATGCGCGGCGATGCCTATTCCGCTGTCGCGAATCTCGGTAATTGCCAGGCCCTCCTGAGACCTCAGCCGGACGTCCACATGGCCGCCAGCGGGCGTGTACTTCAGCGCATTCTCTATAAAAATCAAGAAAAGTCGCTCGAGAGCGGCGGCGTCACCCGGCACCCACACCGGCTGCTCAGGCAGCTGCGCCGTGATTTTCAGGTCTTTTTGTTCGGCCAGAACCTGTGCTTGCCGATAGGCCTTTTGGAGCGCTTCGTTTAGGTTTGTGCGGACCATCGCCAGCGCCGTGGCTCCTGAATCGGCCCGCGCTAGATCAAGCAGTTGTTCGACGAGACGTGAAAGGCTTTCTGTCTCACCGAGGATTTGCGAGAGCGCCTCGCGATATTCACTTTCCGTGCGAGGTTTGCGCAATGTGATTTCTGCGTTGGCCCGCATTACGGAGATAGGCGTGCGAAGTTCATGTGAAGCGTCGGCGGTAAATTGAATCACACGCTGGAAAGATGCTTCCAGGCGGCCGAGCATTTCGTTCAGCGTGTCGGTCAGTCTTTCCAACTCGTCGCCGGTACGGGAAACGGTAAGCCTTTCAGAAAGGCTGGTGACTCCGATGCGCCGCGCGTCGCCTATAATTTTTTCCACGGGCGCCAGCGCACGGCGGCTGATCCAGTAGCCTCCCAAGGCAGCTAGGACAAGAAAAGCCGGAGCAATCGAATATAAGACTCTGCGGAAACGGTCCGTGGCACGGTCGAAATCCTCGGTGTAGGTGGCCACTTCTATTTCGTAGGTCCTCCCAGCCACGTTGATTGGCTCCCTTAAGACGCGAAATTCCTCGTCGTGCAATTTCGCATAAAATGGTTTGGCCCCTCGGGCACGCTGGTCTGGCATCCTTAGCGCCGCCATTCCCGCGGAGGCATAAATCACGCGGCCATCCTCGTCGATCACGCTTACCAGGCCGCGGCCGCCCTGGCCTTCGTCGTATTCGTTCAGTTCATCCACGATTGCATCTCTGCCCTGCGGGGCGGTACGGTCCATGATTGTACGAATGCCGTCGAGCCGCTGGCGAAGTCCCCCGTCAATCGCCGCATTAATGCTGTGGCTCATCGCAAAGTAGGCGACGCTTCCAGAAACACCGAGGGAAATCGCCAGAATCAGCGAATACCAGGCCGTAAGCCGCACCCGGATTGGCAGCGATTTCATTCTTCCTCTCGCACCCTGACGCAATAGCCGAAACCGCGAACCGTTTGGATGAGTTTCAATTTATGTTGCTGATCCACTTTTCTTCGCAGCAACCGAACGAAGGCGTCCAGCGTGTTCTCCTCCACGTCCGATTCGAGTCCCCACACGGCTTCCACGATAGCTTGTCGCGAAGCGACGCGACCGGTGCGGCGTACGAGAAATTCAAGCAGTTTGTACTCCGTCGGCGTCAATTGGATTTCGCGTTCACCGCGGAACACTTGATGCGTGGCCGGATCGATCACCAGATCCTCCACCTCCAGCCGTTTCCCATGAGAAATAATGTTTGGTCGGCGCGCGAGCGCTCGAAGCCTCGCCAGAAACTCCGCAAACGAAAACGGCTTAGTCAGGTAATCGTCCGCACCGGTATCGAGGCCCTTCACGATATCTTGCATCGCGTCACGAGCGGTGAGCATCAGGATGGGAGTTGCATTGCCCGCTTTACGCAGGCGGCGCATAACCTCGACGCCGTCCATCAAGGGAAGCATCCAGTCCAGGATGATTACGTCGAACTCATAGGACCTGGCCAGCTCGAGGCCGGACGGTCCGTCGAACGCGGCGCTCACAACCTGATTTTCCTCTTCCAGGCCCTTCTTTAGAAGCGCCGCCATGCTTCGATCATCTTCGACGATCAGAACTCGCATCGGTTTCTAGGTTCTCTAATGGTACGTTCGACGTCTGAAATATATATGAAAGAGGGTGTTGACGCTCGTTATGACCAGTGTGGTCAGGCGGAGACGCGCTTTTCGCGCGTGAGATAAAACTGTACGGCGGGCGTAAGGATGAGCGAAAGAACCATGGATATGAATATTCCTCCGATCACCGCAATGGCGAGCGGCTGCAACATCTGAGATCCCGCGCCCCAAGCCAAAGCCAATGGGATCATCCCCGCGACGGCCGCCATGGCCGTCATCAGAATCGGCCGCAATCTGCGGCGGCCGGCTTGAATCAACGCTTCCTCATTCGTGAATCCCACCGAGCGGAATTTTTGGTTCGCATCGAGCAAAAGAATCCCGTTTTTTGCAACGATGCCGACCACCATGATGAGTCCCATGAAGGACGACACGTTAAAGGTGGTCCGGGTAATCAGCAGTGCGAAAAAGACCCCGGAACTTGCCAGAACCGCGGAGGAAAGAATCGCAAGGGGTGCTGTGAACGTTCCAAATTCGAAGAGCAGCACCAGAAAAATCAACACCACTGCCAATAGAAGAACAACGACAAGATCATGAAACGATTTCTGCTGCTCTTGATAGGTCCCGCCATACTGGATTTGGATGGAGGATGGTACGTGTAGTCCAGAAATCGTTTTCTTCGCGGCCGCCACGCCACTTCCCAGGTCCAATCCCTCCAGGCGTGCGGTGACCTCCACGTCGCGCTGCAGGTTTTCGCGAAGAATTTCAGTTTGTCCGGCCACTTCACTGACTGTTGCGAGCGATCCAAGGGTTGCAGTTCCGCCGGATGCGTTCACTAACGGCGTATTGCTCATGGCCTGGAGAGAGGCTCGGTTGCTGTTGGGAAAGCGCAGGCGCAGGACGTAGGGCCGGTCATTGACGATCACCGGAGTCATAGCAGGCTCACCGTCCACAATTGCGGATGCCGCAACGGCAAGTTGATCCGTGGTAAATCCTGCTTTTGATGCCGCCTGCGGATTTACGGCAAACACTATAGCGGGACCGCTCGTGGTGTTTTCAATTCCATTCTGGATGTCGACCACCGGTTTTTTCCCATTCACGGTGATACCGCCGAGCGCATCGGCCACCTGGGGAGCCCAAACCGCAAGCAGATTCGCATCCGGTGAAAATAACTTCACGACGATCGGTTGAGGCGCGCCGGTTAAGTCGCCGATCATATCCTGTAGCACTTGCACAAAGTCGACGTCGAGGAACGGCTCTTCTTTCTTCACTTGTGCCCGAATTTCGCCGGTGATGTCGTCGATGTTGCGGCTTCGCTTGCCTTTCAGCTTTACGGAAATGTCTCCCGTGTTTGGCTCGGTGACGGCCGCAAGTCCCAACTGCAAACCGGTTCGCCGCGAGATGCTTTCGACCTCGGGAACCGCTCGAATAATTTTCTCCACATGGGTGATGACGCGATTGGTTTCCTCCAGCGAGCTACCCGCCGGCATCACATAATCGAGGACGAAACCTCCCTCGTCCATGGCCGGAAGCAAGTCGCTGCCAAGTTGTTTGTAGCATACGTAGGAAATGACCACTAACAGCGCGCACAAGCCCACCAGCAATGCGGGATGCCGGAGGGCCGAGCGCATCCACTTCTCGTAAAACTTCATGATTCGTTCAAAGAAGCCTCCTCGTAACGAAGCCTCTTCGGCCGCCATGATGCGTCGCATCTCGTCCAGTTCCGCCTTCTTGCCGGGTTCACTCGACAGAAGTTCCGGCGCAACGCTTGGCTGTGATTCTTCGATTTCCTTGGCCTCGCTATGAGTTGACGTGGCCGGGTGCTTGCGACGGATCAGAAAAGTTCCCAGGTTAGTGGTCCAGCCAAGGGCCAGCACGAGCGAAGCGAGCAATGAAACGCTCATGGCCACGGCCAAAGCGCGAAAGAACGAACCTGTTACGCCGGTGATAGAAATGAGAGGTATGAATACAACGATGGGGGTCAGCGTTGAGCCAATCAGCGGAATCGTCAGTTCTTTCAGAGCCTTGCTGGTGGCCTCCAAGGGCGCCTCTCCGGCGTCGCGGTGCAGCACAATGTTTTCGACAACCACGATCGCATCGTCGATGACCAACCCGCCGGCTGCAGCGAGTCCTCCCAGCGTCATCATGTTGAAACTTTGTCCCATAATTTTGAGCGCAACGAAGGTGATGCAGATGGTTACCGGAACCACTACTCCCGCCATTACCGCGGTGCCCCAATCGCGCAAAAAAAGCCAGATGGTCAATCCGGTAAGGAACAGCCCGATGATAATGGCGTCGCGAACACTTCCAATGGATGCGTTGACGATATTCGATTGGTCGTAGTAAACCGTCAATTCGATCCCCGGGGGTAGCGTCGGTCGAATATTCTCGATCTCCTGGTGAACCTCGTTAGCCACTTGAACGGTGTTGCTGTCTGGCTGGCGGTTGACGCTTAGCAAAACGGCAGGTTTGCCGTTCGCCGTCACCACCGTGTGGACCGGCTTGGTGGAAGCGGACACCAAGCCTACATCTTGAATTCGCACAGGGACGTCGTTCACATTCTTGATGACGATGTTGCCGATCTCTTCGGGCGTCGTCGCCTGCGCAGTCACCAGCCCCAGATAAAGCTGATGGTTTTGACTCAGCAGTCCTGGCGAATCGATCAGGTTCGTGTGATTCACGGCGTCGAGGATGTCCTGCAAAGTGACTTTAGATCTCTGCATACGCGCCACGTCGGGAACGATCTGAAATTCCGGCTCCTGCCCACCTTGTACCAGCACCGTGGCGACCCCGTTCAGGCGATTGAGTCGCGGACGCAATTCATAGGTTGCGATCTCCCAAAGTTGGGTTTGCGGGATCTTGTTAGAGGTGATGCTGTAACCCAAAATAGGGAAGCTGGCGAAATCGAGCCTGCGCGCTTCCATATGTGCAGTAGCTGGCAGTAAGGCTTGCACGCGCCCAAGAGCAGCGTTGACTAACAGGAGCGTCTGAGCCATGTCCACATTCCAATTGAAGAACAGGTCCACCTCCGCCGAACCGCGACTGGTAATGGAACGAACATCCTCCAGGCCTGGGACACTATTCACCGCTTCTTCGATAGGGCGCGTGATGGTTACTTCCATCTGGTCGATGGGCATTACGCCGTTATCGACACCGATAATAATTCGCGGAAAATCAGTCGCGGGGAAAACGGCAATGGGAATTGATAGCGCCTCGTAAACGCCCGCAATTGCCAGAACGATCACGACGAGAATGATCGACTTGGAATGGCGCGCGAACCAGTAGCGCGAAGGATCCTCGTAAGAGGACCTAGGAGTCCGACCTGTCATTCTTTTTTCCCGCCTTCACCGGCAGCGGGCTTTGACGGTTCCACCTGGATTTTCGTTTTTGCCAGGACGGCTTCGTCTTCCTTGTCGAGCTCGAAGGCACCGACCGTGACGACGCGGTCGCCTTCCTTCAAACCCTCGGTAACTTGCGCCTCTGTATCATTTCGAATGCCCACCTTCACACTCTGTTTGTGCGGTGTGTTAGCGGAGCCGAGTACGATGACCGAAGTGGGGCCATCCGAGCTGCTCAAGAGAGCCGTAACCGGGACGACAATCGCCTCCAGCACTGTTTCGCTAACGATCGAAACCCGAACGCTGCTTCCGGCTTTTAATTTGCCTTGTGGATTTGCTGCTTGCACCCACACTTCGACGGTGGTGCTGTTGGTATCGAGTGCAGGGCTTACCAAGCTCACCTTGCCGGGAATATGCAAATCCTGGTCCGCTAGGGATATCTTGGCCGCATCACCAACCTTCAATTCCGCCGCTTCCGGCTGTGCGACATGCGCGCGCGCAATCACCTGCGACAGGTCCATCACGGTGATGATGGGTGAACTGCTCGGCGCTGTTTCTCCCGGGTAAAACGGCCGGTCGGTCACAATGCCGTTGATCGGGCTCACGATGCGCGTGTAACTCAGTTGCGCCGCCGCGCTAGCGTTCTTTCCTTTTGCCGCGTTTAGCTGGCCTTCCGCGGCTTTCAGATCGTACTGTCTCTGCGCGGCTTCATATCGCCCTTGCGCCTGTGTTAGCGCGATTTGCGCGTCGGAAACATCCTTGGCGGACACTGCGCCTTGTTGGTAGAGAGCTTGGCGGGTTTCATAAATCTTTTTCTGCAGATCGAATTCCTGTTTCGCCACAGCGGCATCCTGCCGCGCTTTTGCCACGGCGGTTTGGTACGCGGCTTCAGCCTGTTGGTACCCGCCCTGATTTTCGGCGACCGCGCCCTGCAGATCCCTGTCTTCGAGCTCCGCGAGCAATTGCCCGGCGTGAACCCGGCTGCCTTTATCCACGTAGAACCTTTTTACCGGTGCATTAATTCTTGGGACGATGGCGGCTTGGTCCCGTGGATACAGGATGGCATCGGTGGTCACCGTGCTCTGGATTGCTTTCTTTTCCGCCGTAGCAACCTGCACTGTTACGGTCGGCTGGGGTTCACTGGTCTTCTGCGAAGAGCATCCGCACAGTCCGAATAGGCTCGGAATCAGCGTCGCCGCCATTAAAAATGTCGATCGAATGCTGCGGATCATTGCCTGCGTACCTTCTTGCATACGTTAAAACCTTCCCGTGAGCGTCTGCAGATTGGCCAGCGCCACGCGATAGCGCGCTTCTGCATCGTCGTACAAACCCCGCGCGGCGATGAAAGTGTTCTGAGCGTCTACCGCTTCAAGCGCCGTCGACTCTCCGCCCTGATAGCGCAGGTTGATCAAGCGCAAACTTTCCGCGGCCAACTCCGAAGTGTGCCGCGCCCTCTCCACCGTTTCGCGCGCCACCGCCGCCTCATTGTAGTAGGAGTATAAATTGTTCAACATCTGCCGCTGAGCCTGGCTCAGTTCCGCGTGAGCTTGCTCCTCTTTGTACTTCGATTGGCGCAACTTGCTGCGAAGTGTGCCCCAGTCCCACACCGGCAAATTAAAACTTGCAGTTAGAAAGTAGCCCAGATTAGGTACTCGGAGTGCTGTCGGATCCGCCTTCACCATACTCCGCAGGGCAAAGTCATTTGCTTCAATCCCGTAATCGAGGTCGATGCTCATGGTCGGAAGAAAAGCGGCCTTGGCGGCCATCTCCTCGTAGTGCGCTTGGCGCTCGCCCGCGATTGCCGCGCGCATATCCGGGTTGTCCTTTTCAGTCAGGCTCTGAACTTCTGTAAATGAAGGTAGCCTGGCGCTGGAGTCCAAATCGTCCACCACCTTGAAATTGTCGGTGAACGTGGGGAACAGCACCACCGCAAGGTCCAGCCGTGCAGTCTGCAACGCCAGCCGCGCTTCCTCAAACGCCTGTTGCTGCTGGTCGTATTGAATCTCCGCTTTAATCACGTCACTGTGCGCCACTTGCCCCATCCGCTCTGTTTCTTTGGTGATGTCAAAAAAGCGCTTTCCTTGATCCAAGGTCTGCTGGCTCGTCGAGAACTTGCGTTGCGCCACCACCAGCGCGTAATAGAGCTTTGTTACGGTTACGGTCAGGCCGCGTCGCGCGATTTCAGCCTTCGCGCTCGCCACCGCTTGTGCCGCATCCGCGCGATGAAGACCCGTCGCTAAATACGTGGAGGGCGAAAGATCCTGGTGAAATACTCCCCATGCGCGATACACGTGTACTCCATCGTTCGTGACGAAGCGTCCGTTCGGTGTTTTGCCGTTCCCCTGAGTATTCAGATATTGTGTGGTGGCGCTTACCTGAGGAAGCATCGCATTGCGCGCCTGGATGCGGTCTTCGTGCGAAATCTTCGCTTCCGTTTGTACCGTCAGAAATTGCGTGTCCAAATGCCGAGCTCGGTCTAGCGCATCTTGCAGGGTCACGGTAACCGGCGGAGCCGCCTGGTCCGGCCCGCTGGGCTGCACGAACGGAACACCCGCGTACCCGGGTGGTTGCGAATCGACGGCTTGTGTTTTGGCCGATTGGGAATCCTGAGCAGGCAGCTCCTTGGTGCGCAACTCGGCCTGTTGTGCCGCCGTACGTTGCGGCCAAACGCAAATTGCAAATATTAGGATAGCGAGAATTGTCGAAATGCCGCCGCCACTTGAGGCGACTCGCTCGATTCCGCAGAAAAATAATCTCCATACGCCAAAGGCTGTAGAGTTTATAAAAAGGCATTTTCGCATGTGCGCTCCAAACCTTTCAGCCAGGTTCCTCATCCAGCGAGAATCTCGCTGCTCGCGGAAGGATCATGGCAATAAAACATGAAGATTATCTGAAAGCCTCGCGAGTGACGGCCTAATTCGGATTACAGGTCCGTCCGCTTTGCGCCGGCCATCATACCGGAAAGAACGCCGATCGTTTATAGCGGGAGCGCAACACGGCGCTGAAGAGCTTGAAACCGAGGATTGGAACGAAGACTGCCGCGATGGCAATTGCGCTCCGTCTGGCATTGGTTCTTCTAATTTGGTGGTTTTATTCGACGAATTGGCCGCAGGAACATCCCAG
>Ga0073928_10009452_pt1 | contig 11877 bp, 10 predicted proteins | sample PaiPotPPA55metaG_FD_76969 | JGI IMG/M metagenome (GOLD analysis project Ga0073928, IMG submission 76969) | Iron sulfur acid spring bacterial and archeal communities from Banff, Canada, to study Microbial Dark Matter (Phase II) - Paint Pots PPA... ...
CGAGAGAAAAGAGGAAGAAGCACAGGAGACGCAGCTGGCCGAGGCGCCCCTAAGAGCATCAGCTGGGATACTCCCGAGCGATCGGATGTTGCAGAGGAAGTTGCGCCCTAAAAGCTCGGTTCCCGTGGATTTGGAGCCGAATGTCCCGATTCAGGACTCCGCGAAGAATGGCTCGTCCGTACATCATCGCGAACGACCGCTAGAAAAAATAGCGGAGCCTGTAGCTTTGGGCACCATCGGCGTTACAAAAACGAAGACGGCTGCAGCAGATGTGAAAGAACCGAACGCGGTTCCCTTTGCGGCTCCCAGCCTTGGGCTCCGAACCGAGAAAAAAGCGCCGACGACAATTGAACAGGTAGTGCAGGCACCTAAGTTCCCCACGAGTCTTGTCGCTACGTCGGAATAAGGCGACCACCTGGCACAGACATTGCGAACTTCGTTTGCACGGTCGGAGATTCGGCAGGTGCGCGTGCGCAAGCCGTTATTTAAAGGATGGACAGAGGAAGTGGCCGGCGATCGAGCTGTCCTGCGCCGATGGATTTTGGCATCGGTGGTCATCTTTTTGTTGATGGTGTCGCTGGCGGCAGCAAGATGGATTTACACTTCGCCGATTTTTGACAAAATTGCTTCAGCGTCAGGTCTCCGCGAAATGCTTGCCGGTGTGTACAGTTCGGCGAATGGCCCCCAGACAAGCGAGGTAGGGCACAATGTTGATTCGAAACCGACCGAGCGGCAGTCGCGTCAGGAAAAAGGAAAGCCGGAAAACGCCGGAAAGCGACCGGATGGCACTAACCTGCGCGGGCCGCGCCATGAGATTCGACGCACAAAACCGGCCGAAGGGTTCGTCGCAGGTGAGCACCGCTGTGAAAGCGCCCTCTGCTCTGGGGGAGACAAATCAAGTTTCCGAGGCTCAGCCAATCGGGTTGCAAACGCAGGAGCAGGTTGGCACGCAGGTGGGATACGTATCGCTCCGCGCTGCGGCGAACCTTCCGGAAAAGATAGTTTTGCCGTCGTATCCAACTCTAGCGTGGCAGAAGCATGTGCAAGGCCACGTCACACTCAAAGCGTTGATTAGTAAAGATGGTATGCTCCGAAATATACGTCTAGTTGGTCCTCCGTCGCTTCTCAGTGGCTCGGTATTGGAAGCGGTTAAAAAATGGCGTTATCAGCCTCGGATAGAAAACGGGATGCCGGTCGAAGTACCGACGCAAATCACCATCGACTTCGTAAGGTAGTCGGAAGCGGGTCGCTGCTGGATGATGAATCCCGGGCGTTTTTGTTACTTTATTCCAGCGTGGCATTAAACTTTGGAGGCCGCCGACTGGACCCTTCGGCCTTTCGTTTCGGTATTGGTTTCAGTGGCTCCTTTCGTCAGTTTCCTGTGCGGGTGGCCGCTAGGATCGCCCATCCATCATTCGGCCGTTGCATTTTTCCCGTTGGCCACGCACACATGACCCTGCCCCTTGGATCGAGCGCACCAAGAGCACTACTCCGAATACTTTTTCAGCGTGACGTGCACAGCGTTGGCTGGTGATTCATGCTTGGTCGCAGGCGCCATCGCAGCGAGCAGGCTTGTTCGATGGCGGAACCTCATTCAGCACTTCGACCCTCTTTTAAGAGATAAGTCCTTCCTAGTCGCATAGTTGGCCTCTCACATCGTGTCCAATGTTCCCGCGTCAACCGCAGGGAGGCCGCCACTTATTCTTGTCGATTTTTATGGCGTGCAGGTATCGCGGACCAAGTCTAGTTTGGTGACCAACAAATCGTTTTGCGGAGATGTATCACCGGTCTTGTCGTTGTCGTTGGCCGATTTTTGGGGAATGGTGCCGGTAACGCTAACCAAGTGGCCTACGTGGTGGCCTACGTGCGGAGCAAAAGATACATTCTTACTTTGAAGATTCCAAAGTTTTCCGTTGTCGTCCAACAGCCGGTAGTGGTTCGCCTCGGTTCCCTTCCGTAGGCATCCGGTAACCCTTTGCGTGGAGTGGTCAGGATTGTCCTGGGCGAGGCCCACGCCAAGAGCAGCCTCGTTCAGAATGATTGGTGACACTCGGTAGGGTGTCAGGATGAGCCAAATCAAATGGTATGAGCTTTCCCAATCATCAGCTGCGTCATCGGGAACACACCTACAACTGCGTGCGCCCTTACCCAGTCCCTCGCCTACCTCACCCCATTGGAATTCGTCACCCGTTGGCAAAACAATCCGCGAAAGGCAAAGCGTCACTAATCTATTGGACGAGTCCAGCGACTTCAAACATCGCACCGAACAGCCACAGGTATCGCGCGATTCAGACTGGCCTATTAGCGAATAGTGTCGCTCGGGAGCATCGCCGGTTCCTCTTTCAAGGTACAGCCGCTGATCCCGAGCCTCATCATTCGCGCACACAAATTCAGGATGCGATCGGCCGCGCTCTGTGCGATTAATCCTCGGTCATGAATATTGGATACGAGGTTTCGGTTCGCATCAGAATGAGACCGGCTCGGCTGGTACGCCATATACGCCGACATACTTTCTGCCGAAGCAAGGCCGGGACGCTCGCCTATCAAAAGAATAACGATCTGGGGTTTCAGCAGTTCCCCAATCTCATTCAAAATTCCCACACGGCAATGGCGAATAACAAATGTCTGCCCAATGCTCCAATCGGACTTCCTGGCGCCTTCAAAAAGCAATGGTAGCAGGTGGGGAACTTGCATTTGAATGGCAAGAGCCGATAACCCGTCTCCGATCACGATCTGAATGTTTCTGCCCGATAAACATCGTCTTAAGATTTCTGCGCGCGACTTGTCGCTGAATTCCCGTCCGAGAGCCGGACGCGCCAGATATTCCAATTTGGTGGATGCCCGCGTATTAGCTTCAAAGAGGTTCCACTTTTCGACAAATTCGGCGTCGAATGCCGTCTTCAGCTCCAACTCCGCGCGGACAGCGTCTCGAGCTTTTGCGTGATCTTCTCGCAATTGAAGCTGGGTTTCTGTGCGATACGCAGCGCCCGCCCGGCCGACAAGGAGCCTCGCGGGCGTGTGCATTTTAATCCGGCGCGCAATTTCGGCGGAATCAGCATTCGGAACTAACCTGTCGAAGCGATCATCCATTTACTGAATGTCCCCGAGCGACCACTCTAGCCCCTTCATCAACTGACGCCGCACTGGCTCATCGAACTTCGCGGGTTCGCCATCGCGGTAAATTCCTGCCTCCTCAAGCCACTTCAAAAATTCCGGAGCCGGACGCTGGTTGAAAATCCTTCTCACCCCAATGGCGTCATGATAGCTAGTGGACTGATAGTTGAGCATCACGTCGTCGCCACATGGAACTCCCATGAAATAGTTGCATCCGGCCGCTCCCAGCAGCAGCAGAAGATTGTCCACGGAATTTTGGTCCGCTTCTGCGTGGTTCGTATAGCAGACATCGCACCCCATGGGGAGCCCCAGAAGCTTGCCCATGAAGTGATCTTCGAGGCCCGCACGAATAATTTGGCGTTCGTCGAAAAGATACTCAGGACCAATGAATCCAACAACGCTGTTTACCAAGAACGGGTGAAATGCACGAGCTACGCCATACGCGCGGGCTTCCAAAGTAACCTGGTCCACCCCACAGTGAGCCTCCGCAGACAAAGCGCTTCCTTGGCCGGTCTCAAAATACATTACATTTTCGCCCTTCCAGGAAACATCTTGACGCTGACGATGGTGCTCGATAATGCGCTCGCGACCTTCTGACAACATTTCCAGAGTAATACCGAAACTTCGATTGGTGCCTTCTGTTCCACCGACGGATTGGAACAATAGATCTATCGGTGCGCCATGGCTCAGCGCGGCCAGTTGCGTGGAAATATGTGCAAGGCAGCACGTTTGTGTGGGTATTTTGAGGGTCGTTACAAGACGGTTGAGCGCGCGAAGGATAGCGCTGGTGCTCTCCACGCCGTCCGATGCAGGGTTCACTCCAATCACCGCGTCTCCGCATCCGTACAGCAAACCCTCAAAAGCAGACAGAAGGATGCCGGCGATATCATCCGTGGGGTGATTTGGTTGAATACGTATCCCCAGGACTCCACGCTCACCCATGGTATTGCGACAACGCGTAACGTTTCGTATCTTGGCCGCGGCTAGAACCAGGTCCTTATTACTCATGATTTTTGTTACAGCGGCGGCTATTTCGGGAATTATCGCCCGTTGAATCCTCTTTAGTTCCGCCTCGCCTGTCGCATCGTCGAGAAGAAACTCGCGGAACTCACCTACCGTGCTGCTTTTAATCGGCATAAAAGCTTCCCGATCGAAGGATTCCAGAATCAACTTACTTACATCATCGTCGTCAGGATCTATTAAGGGCTGCAGCACGATTTCGTCGAGCGACAAATCCGCGAGCTTGCGCTTTGCCGCGATCCTTTCCCGTTCCGAGCCCGCGGCGATCCCAGCCAACCGATCGCCAGATTTTTCCTCGTTTGCTTTGGCAAAGAGGTCCCGGAGGCCGCTAAAGGAAAATTGCTCGTGCATAGGAAGTTTAGGACTAGGGCGCCTCTATAATGCAGGCACTACTCCCAATAAGCGCATTGTAATCCTATTGCTCATCGCAAATAGACGGCGATCTCTTACTGTGATCCAACTAGTAGTCGGGAACAATGTCCACTCGCAAACAAGAATCGATTCGAAAGTGCACGGTAAGAGACCTGGAAATCAGCGAGGCAACAACAGCGACAGGCGCGAGTGAAGAACGGGGACATGGCAGACCGATCTATGACTGAGCTTCTCCAGGTGGACGAGGTTCACGGATGGGACACTTCGGGCAGCGGATCGACCGGTTTCTGGTTGCCCAATCTGACTTGCACGATGGCACGCTTGGCACCCAATGAATGAGTGCCGGACCACACCAACTGCAGCCCGGCGAAGAACGCCACCATAGCCACAATCGTCTTCAATTTGTGCGCCGGAACTTTTCGAGCGAGCAGGCACCCCATGACAACTCCAGGCACGCCGCCCTCCAGCAACTGCAGCAATGTGGACGCGCTGATAGATCCGAAAGTCCAGTGCGCAACACTGCCGATGATCGCCAGAACCAGCCCGAACAAAATGTCTGTACCGACCACCTGCGTTGGCGTCATCTCTGAATAATTGAGCAGGAGCACGGTGCCCAGCGCTCCGGCCCCGGCCGAGGAGAATCCCGATTCCACGCCGATTGGAAACGCCAACCACGGCAACCAGCGTGAATTGTTCCCTGCAAATCTCGGATTGTGTATGCGCGGAAGAAAAGTTACGCCGGCGGTGGCTGCCAGCAGCGCACCAAGGATGATAACCACCACGGAGCCGTTTCCCTCTTTGGCCAACAGCCGCAGCGCAATAATGCCCAGCACCAGTCCGGGCACGGCGCCCATGATGAGCAGGCGAAAATAACGCGCGTGCACCTGCCGGCCCAGCAGATAGAAAGGCGCGGCGACGAGTCGGAGCACGCCCGCAAAAACAAACGCAGTGCCCACTGCGTCGGCCGCCGGAAGTCCCACGAGCAGTAGCAGCGCCGGAACAGTAAAACTGCCGCCGCCCATGCCGGTCAGTCCCACAACCAAAGCGATGATAAAGCCAAGGAATAAGTGAGTCACTGCGCTTTCTCCGAAAAGGTGTGGATTCCACACTCGAGTTTTTTCCCGCTCCATCGGCCGGACCGCGGATTCGCGGGATCGGACGGAATCTCGGTACACGGCTCGCAGCCGATGCTCAAATATCCCTGGTCATACTGCGGGAGGTATCGCAAACCGTGCTTGCCGGTGTATTCCCAAACTTGCGCCCAAGTCCAATCCGCCAGCGGGCTGACCTTTAGCAAAGTTTTTCCGCTCGGCAAGCGGTGATGCTCCACTTTCTGAAGATTTTTTCGCGTTGGCGACTGCTCGCGCCGCAATCCGGTAAACCAGATCTCGAACGGCTCCAGCGACTCCATTAACGGTTCAACTTTCCGCAATTGGCAACATTTTGCCGGATCCTCCCGATACAAAATTCCAAGCTCTGTTTCTTGCTGCGCAACGGTCCGCTTCGGTAGCACGTTCACGAGATTAAGTTTCCATTCGGCCGCAATTTGATCGCGGAACGCGTACGTTTCGGTAAAGTGGTATCCCGTTTCGAGGAACAGCACCGGAACCTTAGGCGCGCTATTTCGCAAGAGATGCAGCACGATCATGTCTTCCGCCTGGAAACTGCATGTTAAGCACGATGGCGAGTTTCTTCGCGCTGCCACAATCGTCGCGATCAGTTCCGCCGCGCCATAGCTGTTCATCGTTTCAAGATTTAACAACTCCGACATTTTAGTTATCCTCTCCTGGGAACGATGCGCTGGGCCGAACTCGCAACGATTCCGCGCGCGACAGTATTTGTTGCAGCAACTCATTACGGTGCTGGGTCGGCGCGACATCTGCAAAATCGACGAACGAGTCTCCGGCAACGGCCTCAAGAGTCCGCCGCATCTCCGTCGAAACTTCGTTGAAGGCAACAAGCACTACAAATGCCGCCGACCACAGTGAACTCAGCAGAGATGCAAGTGCGGTAGATCGAAGTTCGTTCTCCCGCAGCACTATCGTTTGAAAACCGCCCTCGAATAGCGCGCGTTCCGTGGCGCCAGCAATGGGATCCGGAATCAAAAGGATCGCGGGTCGATGACCATTCCGCCCGATTCGTTCCTGCGACGTAACTTCTTGCGCTTCGGCATCCGAAGCACCAGTCAGATTTACGGCGGCTTCCACAAGATGCCGCGACAGGTCCTTTTGGATCATCCCGGCGCCGGCGGTGGCATTGGAAAGCGGATCCACCAGGATGAAACTGCCGGTAAGGCGGTTGAGAGCGTAGGAATCGAAGAACAGCGGGCTGCTCGTTTCCAGTTCCACGCTGGCGATTCCGTTCATCGGCAGTTCTTGGGTGGATTCTTGGCTGAGCGTGCTGACGTCAACGCGATAGTGAATGCGCGTGACTGCTGCTTTTACTTGCCGGGTGGTGTGTTTCAACAGGTAACTGCGGTCGAGTTGTAGCGGCAGTTCGTTCATCCACACGACCATGGCGCTGAAGTGACTCGACACCGTCGGCGGAGCATCGGGTGAAACCAGCATGTCGCCACGGCTGATATCGATCTCATCTTCGAGCTTCAACGTCACAGACTGCGATAACACAGCCGCGTCGAGTTCACCGTCAAACGTAACGATGGACTGCACGCGAGTGGTTTGGCGGGATGGCAACGCCATTATCGCATCGCCGGAACGAATGGTCCCGCCGGAAACTTGCCCTGCAAAACCGCGAAACGCCGCGTCCGGCCGGATCACGTACTGCACCGGAACGCGAACGGCAGTAATGCTGGAGGCCGGCTGGATGGGCACAGTTTCGAGATGTTCGAGCAGGGTCGGTCCGGAATACCACGGCATGTTCTCGCTGCGGTCGACGACGTTATCCCCAGCCAGCGCGCTGACAGGCACGCACTGCACCGCCGTAATCTCCAATTGATCCGCGAGGGCCAGAAAATCTTTTTGCAATCGCACAAACACTTCTTGCTGATAACCGGCCAGGTCCATCTTGTTGATAGCCACTAGCACGTTCGGAATCCCCAATAGCGAGGCGATGTAAGAATGCCGTCGCGTCTGGGGCAGTAATCCTTTCGTTGCATCCACGAGCACCACCGCGAGGCTCGCAGTAGAAGCGCCAGTCGCCATGTTGCGTGTGTACTGCTCATGGCCCGGAGTGTCCGCGATGATGAATTTACGGCGCGCGGTGGCGAAATGCCGGTAGGCCACATCAATGGTGATTCCCTGCTCGCGCTCGGCGCGCAAGCCGTCCGTCAGCAGCGAGAAATCAATCGGCCCGCCGGAACGGTTGATGCGGCTTTTTTTTACTGACGCCAGCTGATCTTCGTAGACGGCTTTTGCATCATGCAGCAGCCTGCCGATCAGCGTGGACTTGCCGTCATCGACGCTTCCCGCGGTCGTAAATCGCAGCAGGTCTTTCTCCATATCCCGCTGAAGAAACTGCTCGAATCTGTCGGTGCTCACGGGAGCGGTTAACATCAGAAATAGCCCTCCCGCTTCTTCAATTCCATCGATCCTTCTTCGTCGTGGTCGATGGCGCGATTTTCGCGTTCCGAACGGCGAAAGGAGATCATCTCCTCGATAATCTTCGGCAATGTATCGGCATCGGACCGGATGGCCCCGGTGCACGGCATGCAACCCAGGGAGCGCATCCGGCACTTCACGAGTTGCGTTTCTTCGCCCGGCCGCAGGTCGTGTTTCGAGTGAATCAAAATCAGCGAGCCGTTCCGCACCACCACTTCACGTTCCCGGGCGAAATACAGCGGCACAATGGGGATGTTTTCCATGTGGATGTACAGCCAGACATCAAGTTCCGTCCAATTCGATAGCGGAAATACTCGAATGCTTTCGTTCTTGTCGATGCGGGAATTAAATAAGTTCCACAGTTCAGGGCGCTGGTTCTTCGGATCCCACTGCCCGCGTGCATCGCGGAAGGAATAGATGCGCTCCTTGGCACGCGATTTTTCTTCATCGCGGCGCGCTCCGCCAAATGCGGCGTTGAATCCTCCCCGCGTCAGGGCGTCCAGGAGGGACTTCGTCTTCAACAAGCCGCAACACTTCTGCGTGCCCAACGAAAACGGATTAGCGCCGTTCCCGATGGCTTCTTCATTTCTGTAAACGATTAGCTCCGCGCCAATTTCGTTTGCGTAGGAGTCTCGAAACGCGATCATTTCCGGAAATTTGTAGCTGGTATCGATATGCAACAGTGGGAAGGGTATCTTTCCCGGAAAGAAAGCCTTTTGAGCCAGACGCAGCATCACCGAGGAGTCTTTGCCGATGGAGTACAGCATGACCGGATGCGAAAACTCTGCCGTGGCCTCTCGCAAAATATGGATACTCTCTGCTTCCAGCGACTGGAGATGATTCAGTCCTTTCACCGCATTGATGGCGTCCGACCCATTCGCTATGGCGAAGTCGTGCTCTGCTGCTTCGAACAATCCCGGCATTCTATGAACCTTCCGTTTTCTCGCTCCGGTAAGTGGCCACAAAAACAAAAAACCCACGGCCAGCAATTCTGGCGGTGGGCTAAACGACGGCTCGATTGGAGCTAAATTCTTAGACTAAGAGCCCTCCCACGCCAGCACGCACCTGCGTACAACAAGTACAACATGGGCAGAGTGAAAACTGGTTTGGGTTGGCGTTAATCAGCATCACTTGTACTCTATCCTTCAGACACCCTAAGTGCAAGAGGCATTCGGGTCCATTTTTGACTTTCATGACCAAGTGGCAATCCGAATACGAAGTTTGTTCAGGTTCGTTCTCCTCGCAGAGGTATCGCCACGCGTACCGTGGTGCCATGACCGGTGAAATCAATATCAAGCCGTCCCCCGACCAGCTTCACGCGCTCTTGCATGCTGGGGATTCCGACACCAACTTCGAACTGGGAGCCCTCTTTCCGCCTTGGCTCATAGGCAATTACTTCTTCGCTGAGGTCGCTAATTTCTAGCGTGAGTTCTGAGTTGCGATGTATTCGTACTTTGGCGCGTTGCCGTCCTGAATGCCGGTGAATGTTGGTGAGGCTTTCTTGCATCACCCGAAATAAAGCTATCTCGATTTCCGTTGTCATCCGCCCGACACGCGGCGAGAGTTCCAGTTCCACCTGAATTCCAGTTCGCTTGGTGAAGCCCTTCACGTAGTCACGAATCGCGTCTTGCAATCCAGCGTGTTCCAGCACCGATGGATATAAAGCATAGGAAAGGGTGCGGACATCGCGGATGCACCGAGCCGTCAAGGCCCTGCACTCGGCGAGAAGCTTGCGTGGTTTTCGCTCGTCCGAAGAAACTAGACCCCGGAGTTGAGCAAGCATGGTGTCTAAGGCCACGAGGTCTTGGCCAGTAGAATCGTGCAAGTCTCGGGCAATCTTCCGGCGCTCTTCGTCCTGTAACTGCAAGAGTTTCCCGGAAAGTCGCCGAAGTTCATCTTCTGCCTGTTTGCGTTTCGTGAATTCATGAACACTGCCCACGAGGCGATAGGGATGACCACGGGAGTCACGAACAGGTTGGGCTCGCAATCTAACCCACGAAATCGAGCCATCCGTCCGAACAACTCTGCATTCGAGGTTGTCCAGGGGTTCTCCCTTAACCAGACTCCGCACGGCTGCCTCAACCCTCTTGCGATCAAGCGGATGGACGCCTTCCAACCATGACCTAGCGTCCACGTACAGGCTCTCGACCGTACGGCCCCAAACTGTTTCGTAGGCCCGATTGACAAAAAGAACCTCGCTGAAATCTGCATTGCTGAGTAGGAGAACATCCCGCAGGAAGTCCGCAACCTCACGGAATCGTTCGTTGGCTTGCAGCTCCTGGCTCATCACCGTCCCTCCGGATGGTACACCGAGCATTACGGAGTTAGAATCCAATTTGTTGCTAATGCGTGATTTGATGTCACACTTCAAACGGAAATTCAGAACCAAAATTTGTCAATTTCAATAGACGTGCTTTCGCAATTGCTATAACCCCACTGCAAAAAATAAAATAAAAACCGCCCCCAAACATCGAGGGCGGCGAGACAGAGAGAGTGGTTGGCGGAATCGTATCACAAAGGAGTGCACTTCTTGTAAGCAGCCGCGATCCGCATGCGTGCCATCAGCACCGGGAGCAATGCGCTAACCATCGAGCCGTGAACGCTCGGTTGCTGTTGCCCGTTGCCGGGTAGTTTGCAATCACACAAAAGGAGACAGACCCTTTCGAGGACGCTTACCGATTCAGACCCGAATACAAGTTGATAACCAGAAGGTACGACGCCAGATTCAACCGGCTCGTTAATCACGATTATTTTTTGACGGCTGACCAGCGCCTTCGCAAGAGTAGATTCGCGACTCATTCTGGACGTTCACATGTGAAATTGTACGTCATTGGCGGCCTTCATTCGCATTAAGACCCGAATCGGACATTCCCAGCCATCAAAGAAATGATGATTCCGGCCCGAGATGGCGAATCGCGAGCCAGTTCCACAGAGGCAGGTAACGAAAGCATCTCGAATTGTTGGCTGAGCCGCGAAATACAAATCTATTGGCGTTTGCGCAGTAGAAGCCTTTTGCAAAAGCGGCACCGCCAACGGGTGTCATGGCAACAAATAGTGGCGAATGCAATCGCGAATGCCACGACTGCCACTTAGGATAGCCGCAGAACAGCAAGAAGCCCGCGACAAGACAACCGGTATATAGCAGGGCGAGACAATCCCGAGAGCCTCGCCAAAATATGATGATGATAGCTAGGCCTGCGATCAGCACGTGCGTCGCTATTTGGGTTCGTGTCTACAGCTCTATCGGCTGTCTCCGATATGTTCTTGAATTAACAAAAATGCCAGCCTTCACAGTCAACGGTGGTCCCTGCCCCCATCGGGGAAGAACCATGCCGCAATGGATGCTCCGTTGTCCTGCTTGCTACACTGTCTTTAACCACAGTGAAATTCCACCAAGGACTGTCAGTTACGACCCGCTCTGGCCGCGCAAGCCTGAATTTCAGCATGGCGGCGAGAGCCTGACGTGCCCGAGCTGCCGGACAACCACAACTTTCCAACGATTCGAACTAGTGTATAAGCCTTGATATCGCAAGCCACTAATACAGGTGCATTGACTCACCACGGTTGGTGGCGGTGGTTTATGAAACAACTTACGTCAGCCGCGATCCATTACGTCTAGGATTACCATTGTGGAAAACCATCCTTAGAAAGTACTAAGTTTCGGCTTTTACGTTGTGGTAAAACTTCTGGCGTTGGAGGTCATCGCCGTCATTTGCTTAGCCGTGCCTGTTGCAGCTGCAGTTTGTTTCCGACTCTTGCTTCCGCTGTTGACCGTCGGAAGCTATGTTCGGAAACGGAACGAGCGATAATATTA
>Ga0073928_10009453_pt1 | contig 11876 bp, 10 predicted proteins | sample PaiPotPPA55metaG_FD_76969 | JGI IMG/M metagenome (GOLD analysis project Ga0073928, IMG submission 76969) | Iron sulfur acid spring bacterial and archeal communities from Banff, Canada, to study Microbial Dark Matter (Phase II) - Paint Pots PPA... ...
ATCCCACAGCTTGTTTTCAGTCAAATATTTCTCAAAGCGCGCGATCGGATCGCGAGCCTTCCAGTAATCGACCATTTCCTTGGGAACGTATTCTGCGGGATCGTGCTGGGCGTGGCCTTTCATGCGATGCGTTTTTACTTCGATGAGGACAGGGCCGCGGCCGGCACGGCACTCGTTGACGGCTTCTTTCGTGGTGGTATAAACCGCGACAACGTCGTTGCCGTCGACAACCTTGCTTCGAATGCCGTAAGCGACGGCGCGATCCGCGAGATTCTTGACGGGCACCTGCCGCGAGACCGGCGTGGAATACGCCCACTGATTGTTTTCTAGCACTAGCACAAACGGTGCGCGCTGCGCCGCCGCAAGATTCAATCCTTCGTGAAAGGCGCCCGTGGAGCTACCGCCATCACCGATCCAGGTGAGCGCGACAATATTCTGGCCCAGGTAACGCCCGGCCATGGCGACGCCCGTCATTACTGGAATCAAATCGCCGAGCATCGAAATGGGCGAAACTGTGTGGCGGGTTTTCAGATCGCCGAAGTGGCTGGTGCCATCCTTGCCGAGCGTGGGCGAAGTATATTTCGCCATGTGCTGCGTGAAAATATCGCGCGGAAGAAAACCCTTCACGAGCAGCGCGCCGATGTTGCGAATCATTGGGGCGAGCCAGTCGCGCGGTTCGAGCGCATAAGCTGTGCCAACGGATACGGCTTCCTGCCCGAGACTCGAATACAGCCCGCCGACAATCTTGTTCTGCCGGAACAGACGCACCATGCGGTCTTCGAGCTGGCGATTGAGCTGCATAAAGTAATACAGCTCAAGGTGTTGTTCGCGTGTCAGCTTTGCGATCATTCGATTTTCCATTCCCGGCGTTCTCGGGTTTGGAGGCCTAGATTTCTTTTCTCATAGGCGACCAATTCCCCGGCAAGACTAAATCACTACGGTAGCCGACTCCAGAGCCGCGCCGAACGTTGAATCGAGCGCGCCGAGAAGTTCAGCGAGTGAAACCGGCTGAAGCTCGCGATCGAAAACTTCGCCAAAGTGCGCGACCAAGCTCTTCCGGACTTCTTCGCAACTTACCGCGCGTCCCAGCACATTTTCGAGCGAAGTGGCTCGTCTATCGGCAATGCCACAGGGCACGATCAAATCAAAGTATCGCAGGTCGGTGGAAACATTGTACGCAAATCCGTGCGAAGTGACCCAGCGGCTCAGGTGAACGCCCAGCGCTGCGAGCTTTTCTTCTCCGCGCGGCGTTTGGACCCAGATGCCGTGTTTGCCAGCGATCCGCTTTGGAGCCCCGCCGAAATCCGCCGTTGCGCGAATCATAATTTCCTCGAGCTCTTCGACGAACCACCGAACATCGCGGCGGTGCTCCGCCAGATCCAGTATCGGGTAACCGACGACTTGTCCCGGGCCATGGTACGTGATGTCTCCGCCACGGTCGGTGACGCTGAACTCCACGTTCATTTGATCGAGTACACGATCGCTCGCTCGCAAGTGCTCGCGCTTGCCGTTGCGGCCGAGCGTAATCACGTGAGGATGTTCGCAGAGAAGCAACACATCTGGAATTGCGCCGGTCTTGCGCAATTCCACTACGTGGCGCTGGATTTCGCACGAGCGCCTGTAAGGCACCAGACCGAGGTCCACTACCCAGCAGATTTTAGTCGGTTGCGTCACGTGCGTTTGGAGGTGCATTCCCTTCGCGCTTCGAAATTAGAAATTGATGGAAAGGCCCCGGACGGAATTAAATGCGTCGCCCATGGCTTCCCAAACCGTAGGATGCGCGTGGATCGTTGTGGCCATATCATCCAGCGTGGCTTCGAGGCCAAGCGCGGCGACCGGTTCGGCAATAATTTCCGTTGCAAGCGGTCCGATGGCATGGACTCCGAGTATTTCGCCGTACTTCGCTTCCGCCACAACTTTGATGAAGCCTTCATGCATGCCTAGAATCGTGGCCTTGCTGTTGCCGATGAACGGGAACTTCCCGGTCTTCACGTCGTAGCCCGCTTCGCGCGCCTGCTTCTCGGTGAGGCCGATGGAACCGATTTGCGGTTCGCAATACGTGGCGTTCGGGCATCGCTTGCGGTCGAACGGCTGGACGTCCTTGCCCGCCATTCGGCCGACCGCGATGATGCCCTCCATCGAAGCTGCGTGCGCAAGTTGCGGCAGGCCGGCAACGATGTCGCCGATCGCGTAGACGCGCGGCTCGTCGGTTTCAAGGTACGCGTTGGTGTGAATAAAACCGCGCTCGACTTTGATTTTTGTCTTATCGAGACCGATATTTTCAGTAAGCGGGCGGCGGCCTACGGCGATCAGAACTTTTTCTGCATTGATCGTCTGGAATTTGCCGGTTTTGTCCTTGAAAGCAACCGTCGCTCCCTTGGCGTCTTTCTTGACGGATTCCACTGTCGCTTCCGTCTCGATGCGAATTCCTTTTTTCCTGAACGACTTCTCGAGTTCGGGAGAAATTTCCTCGTCTTCCAGCGGCACGGCCCGCGGAAGCATTTCGAGGATGGTCACTTCTGTGCCGAAGGTCCGGAAGATCGAAGCAAATTCAACTCCTACCGCGCCCGCGCCGACTACGACGAGAGATTTCGGAATCTCCGGTAGCATAAGGATTTCGCGATTGGTGAGAGTTGTTTTGCCGTCGATTTCAACTCCGGGCAGCGTACGAGCGTCGGACCCAGTGGCGAGCATGATGAAATTGGTTTCGAGCTCGGTGGTCTTGCCATCTTTTTCTATCGACACGCGGCCGGGACCGGCTATTCTTCCCCAGCCGGTGATGGTTTCCACCTTATGCTTCCTGAAGAGCGAGGCGATTCCAAGCGAGTGTTTCTTGACGATCTTGTCCTTGCGCGCCAACATTGCCGGCCAGTTGATCTTCACGTCTTTCACTTCGAAGCCAAATTCCTCGGCGCGCTTGAAGTAGTCATAGATATCCGCATGATGCAGAAAGACTTTCGTGGGAATGCAGCCGATGTGCAGGCAGGTGCCGCCAAGGAATGGGTCTTTCTCGACGACCGCCGTCTTCAGGCCCCACTGCGCTGCGCGAATCGCGGCGACGTATCCTCCCGGCCCGCTCCCAATAATTACGAGGTCATATTTTGCCAATCCAGCCCTCCTCGGCGGTATTCGGCTGCGTCCTTCGAGCACATAGATGCTTGGAAGGGGTACCACGATGGCGGCTCTTCCAGGCGCGCAAACAAAAGATTTTAGCAGTCACTCTGCGCCGCCGCAACCTTGTCTGGACGCAGGGCCCCGCTCGCGTGCCCAGCCCCTGCTTTCCGGCCTGAAAGCACGGGGATGGATTCCGTTGTTGAGCTGCTATCATGCGTCGTGCGCAATCGTCTGATCCGTTAGAGGAATGGTCGTGTCGACCGAAGTAGCGCCATCCCGGTTGAAACTATCGTGCGGGTATCTTCGTATAGAAGATGTTCAATAGGAGATGCCGAAACATGAGCAGTGATTTCTCGTCCGCGGCCCCACGGGAGCCTATCGGTACATCGACTAAGCCCCCATCCATTATTCACGCGATTCTTATGGGGCCTAACGGCATTCGCGCTGGCTGGCGCTTGCTGCTCTTTCTTTTGTTCTTTATCGGTATGAGTTTTGTAGCGAACAAGACCCTTCAGCATATCCCCGCGTTCGCAACTTGGGCTAAGTCCCAACCGACGGGAACGATCAACGCGACCTTTGGTATCGCCACTGAGGGGCTAACCGTTGCTATGTTGCTCTTCGCGGTGTGGATCATGTCCAAAATCGAGAAGCGCTCGTTCGCCGACTACGGCTTGCCGTTCAACCAGGCGTTCGGAAAGCGATTCTGGCAGGGAGTCCTATTCGGGTTTCTTGCGCTTTCGCTTCTGCTGGTTCTAATCGCAGCTATGCACGGATTTTCTCTCGGCGGAACGGAGATAGGCGGCACCCAGGCAATCAAGTACGGCGCGTTGTTCGCCGTGTGTTTCATATTCGTAGGAATCTTTGAGGAGTTCTCATTCCGTGGCTACCTGCAAGCCACGCTGGGCTCCGGCATCGGATTTTGGCCCGCAGCGATACTTCTTTCTATCCTATTCGGCGCCGGTCACCTCGGAAATCCCGGCGAGGCAAAGATCGGAGCCGTGATGGCCGGATCGTTCGGGCTCGTTGGCGCGTTTTCGCTCTGGCGCACGGGAAACCTATGGTTCCCGATCGGAATGCATGCGGCTTGGGACTGGGGCGAGACGTACTTTTACGGTGACCTGATAGCGGATTGCTTGCGACCGGCCGTTTGTTCAGTTCATCTTTCCACGGCCCGAAATGGCTGACCGGCGAAACCGTCGGGCCCGAAGGCAGCTACCTCGTGTTCCCTGTGCTGCTGCTCATCTGCATTGTGGTGTATTTCGCGTTTCCGGCGCCACGCAGAACGCCCGCAGCTTCTTCATTGTCCGCGCAATGACCGCGCACACGACACAACGGGTCGAAATCTGAGCCTTTCTGGTCCCTACTTGCGTCGAACCTTGCGTTCGCTCAAGGGCCGATTTGACAAGCACGATGCGCATCGGTAAAATCGCGTGTTTTGGGTGAGCCATTTAGCCTCGCCTAGGTACCCATAATGGATAAAAAGCGGTTGGAGTATTACAAAAAGAAACTCGCAACCCGGCGCGAGGAGCTCGCACGCGGAATAGCGCGCACGGAACAGGAAGGCCGCGAAGCCGACGAAGACCCGACGGTAGACCTGGCCGACAAAGCGGCGAACTCTTACACGAAGGAATTCCTCTTCGGACAAACGCACAACGAACGCTCGCTATTGCAGCTGGTGGACGACGCTCTCGCGCGTATCAAGGACGGTTCGTTCGGCGAATGCATCTCGTGCCATGAAGAACTTCAGCAGAAGCGCCTCGAAGCGGTGCCGTGGACGCGCTACTGCATTACTTGCCAGGAAAAAATGGAGCAAGGGCTGCTCTAGATTCGCGCGTGCCGGACCTCTGATTTTCCGGCCGGTTTCGCCCACGCTTGAAACTTTTGGAGCTGCATTCGCTAGCCGAGCTAAAAATTAGCTTGCCTCTTCCCTCCCAGGTTCAAATCAGATAGCTTCTCCCTTACCTGGAGTGTTAACAACTCTTCCGTGATCATTCGCGAAGCGCTCGATGCTCTCACTGCCATACTTTTTCCGGCGCCTTGCCGCATCTGCGTTCGGCCGCTCACGAATGCCACCCGGGTTCCAATCTGTGAGACCTGCCTGTCATCTTTTGAGTGCATCGCGGAACCGATGTGCAAATGCTGCGGGCGACCATTCATTGCTGCGTTGGCCGCGCACTCGCTCCCGCCACTCTGCCGGCTCTGCCGCGCCAACCTGTATAGCTTTTCCCGCGCGCGCAGCTTCGCGATCTATAACGATGCCCTAGGCGCAGCCATCGTTCTTCTAAAATATGAGGAAGTACGGCGGCTCGGTGACTGGTTCGCGAGGCAGTTGGCGGAAACGTTAGCGAGGCACGGGGAAGATTTCCGTGCCGATGTCATCGTGCCGGTCCCGCTGCACCCAGAACGCCAGCGCGAGCGCGGCTACAACCAGGCTGATTTGATAGCGCGGCCACTGGCGCACCGACTAGGCGTCAAGCTTCGGTCCGACGTGCTCGTGCGTACACGTCCCCGTCCGGCGCAACTGGTACTCTCTCGCACCGAGCGCTGGAAGTCGGTACGTGGCGCCTACGCGACGCGCGCGGGGGTGCGAGTTGACAAGCTACGCGTCCTGCTGGTAGATGATGTAATGACGACCGGTGCGACGCTTGATTCATGCGCTCGCGCTCTGCGAAAGGCCGGTGCCGCCGAGGTTTTTGGGCTTACGGTGGCGCGGCTCGTGCCAGGCTGGTCGCCGTCGGCCCCGCCGCAACAGCGGGGCAGCAGTAAAGCGAGCAAACCAGCGGATTCCTCCAGCATCCAAAAGGGGGAGCGGTAAGCGACGTTCACGCGGCGCAAATGGATAACCGCCTCAAGACCGGCTTACGCCCACGGCCCAAAATTGGGCTTGGCGTAGCGCCGTCCGATGGACTCCCTAGGCCGCTTTCCATACCAGCCAGCCGCCCGTCCGTGATGCAAGCGCCCGTACTGGTTCTGAATGCTACATTTGAGCCTATCAACGTCACCGCGGTGCGCCGCGCGCTGGTTCTTATGCTTAAGGGAGTGGCGCAGGCCGAAGAAACGAACCACACCAAGGTACATACTACCTCGAAGGCGATTCAGGTGCCCTCGGTGATCCGCCTGCTCAGCTACCGGCACATCCCGCAGCAGAGCCGCGCGCTTTCGCGGAAGAACATCCTGCTTCGCGACCGCAACACTTGCCAGTTCTGCGCCCATGCATTTCCCGCGTCCGAGCTCACGCTCGACCACGTGATGCCGCGTTCGCGCGGAGGACGCTCGTCTTGGGAAAACCTTGTGGCGTGCTGCTACCAGTGCAACAACCGCAAGGGAGATCGCACGCCCGAAGAAGCTGGACTTAAGCTCCAGCGGCGTCCGCGTCCGTTTACCCTGCACACTTCGCGGCAGTTGATGCGCCTGATCGGCCACCGCGACGAGAAGTGGCGGAAGTACCTCTTCTACTAAACTTTTGCCGCGATCAATTTTTCTGCAACCTTTTCGAATCGAAGGCATCCAAACAATCAAACACTTCTAGGACACACCCCGGGAAGTGACATTGGTTCGAAACCAAGGTCGCTTCCCTTCTAATTTCTGCCCGTGAAATTCGAGCTGCGATCCGGGCCGGCTACGTTATTGGCGGAAAATTACTCGCACACCCTGGCGCCAATTCTCATTCAAGCCGATCCGGGTGACGTGGATTTCAGGCGAGAGATACTTCAGCATCACATCCGACGCTGAGTGAAAGCGAAGCCCGGGAGCTACCAGCCACACCAGCGGCGGTGCAGGATCGAGTTCTACGCCGCCAAAATAACCATACCGCGCAAAATCGCCTTCGCGCTGATGCCGCCTGACTCGCAGCCAGTAATCCACCGCTTGAATCGGCAACTGGATATCTTCCGAAGCTTTGACTTCGATTACGACCAGGCGCCCGCGTCGGGTCACGCCCAACAGATCGAGCACTCCGCGATCGCCTGCGGCTAGAGCCGGGACCTGCGAATAAAGATGCGCAGGGTCAAGTTGCGCATCGAGGCGCGATGGATCTTCCTGAATCAGCGTCTCGAGCCAGCGCTCCGGAGCGGCGCGGTAAAAAAAGTGGTTCGTTTCCTCGGTGAGCGCGTTACGATGGAGATCGATTTGGTGCAAGAGCCGTTCAAGAGCCGGCTCCGATGAGCCCGTGAGCCTTTGACGCGAATCCCCCGTTCCAAACAAAACCCCTTCCGCCGAGAACCACGCAAATTCAAGTCCGCGAAAACCGAAAGCCACATCACGAGTACGTGGCACCACGCGTGCGGTGAGATCGCGTGCCACCTCGGAAGCGTTGGGAGCGAGCGCGCGGACTCGGACAAAGGCGTCGCGCGCCGCGGCCATTGCTGACTCAATTTCCCCGCGGGTGGTGAGCCAGCTCTCCAAATTTCCCGCATCGTAAGGATCCATCTTCTGCATGCGGGCGTCCGGGCCGCTAAGTTCGTAAACCTCGACGCGCGTTGCCGGCGAAAGCGCCAGAATCCTTTCGCGCACCGCACGGGTGGCTCCCTCCGGCAAGAAAAGACGCAAACCCTCTACCGCGCGTTTCTCTGCGTGGCTACGCGTCCAATCCAGCCAGAGAATTCCGAAGGTGAGAATTCCTTCGATCGCTGCAGTGTCTTCGGTGGGAGCAGCGGCGAGCAGCGCCCAGGCGCGTGCGGCTTCGTGCATCCGCCCACGGACGTAGAGACCCGAAAAGGAATGCTTCAGATCTTGAGCTGCAGTGAGCGTATCCAGTTCCGCGTCGGGAAAACGCTCGGATAGGATCCGACGGAATCGGGCGCGGAACTGTTCCCGCGTTACGCGTTTCGGGTTGCGAGACGAATCGGTGCGAAGAAATTCGAGCTGGGCCGGCTTCGTACGTCCAAATTGCCGTACTTCAAGAACGACTCGATCTTCGGAGCGTTCCTTTACGCGCAGTACGCGCCGCGTCAAGTTGCGCTCATCCGACCAGAGGTGAACGAGAGGTTGCTTTCCCTCGCGGCGAAGCTCCCAATGCAAATCTGCGAACTCGGCGAGCCATTCACCGTCTTCGCGAACTTCCGCGCAGCCGGACCCGGCTATCTCGCCGATTGCGCGATCGAGCTCGACCCAATCGTCATCCACGGCCACTGCCCATCGATCACCACCCATCGTTAGATACAGATGCGGAATTCGTTCCGAATACAATTACAGCAGCCCGGAACATCTTCGCGCCTGCGCTATTCCAAAATCAGGCCAATCACCTGAATCGCAGGATATTGCTGGTTCCACTCCGAAGGCACATGCTCGAAGGTGATCTGAAAGTCTCTGCGCGCCCCGCCCGTGAGAGGCTGGGCACCGGGACCGATCAGGTGTTCCGTTTCGCGCAAGATCACTTGGTTGAACGGATCCCGAAATTCGAGCGTCACGTCGAGCCCGCGGATGGTTCGTACGCCATCATTCGAAATCACGCCTGCTACGTAAGTAAACTCCTGATTCAGCATGTTGGTGGCTTTTGACAACTGAATATCCGTGAAGTGGATACGCCCTGCATATGCTTGCTCCGCTACGGAGAAAGGCAATCGCGGACTCGCCGCCGATTGATGGGATTTAATCGAGCGGGTTACGAGGAGAAGGCCGCCAACCACCAGAAGAACCACGATCGCGCCAGCGGCAAACGCCACTGGCAGCCTGCTTCTATCATCGCGCGGCGCGCTGACTTCAGGCTCCATAGTTTCCGTTTCCCGCCTCAGCGCCCGAACGACAAGCGCAGGACGAGCGGCTCGGGAAGTCCCGCCTTGGACATGCGCTGCTGCACGCTTTCAATGTCGTACGCAACCCGCCAGAACTCGACGGACTTGTGCTCGAGATCGGCAATCACGAATGCGGAACGAGTGTCGCCGTCGCGCGGCTGTCCAATCGAGCCTGGATTGATCAGGTAGGTCGTGTTGTCTTCCAGAGTCAGAGTAGAGAACAAGTTTCCGCCTGCGGGTTTGAAATGAAGCACGCCAATTTTGTCGTCGTGCATCGTGAAGCCGCCCTGCAGGTGCGTGTGGCCGAAAAACGTGACAGGCGAGGGGGCATCGAGCAGGCTGTCAAGCGCCTGCGCCGGCGCGAACACATATTCGTCCTCATCGCGGGCCGCGCCATGAACAATTGTGAAGCCGTCAATTAAAAGAGGCCCCGTGGGCAGCTTTTCAAGGTAATCGCGATTCTCGGGACGCAGCTGGTCGCGCGTCCACAGGGCGGCGCTGCGAGCCACTGGGTTGAAATCGTCCGCATCGGCGATTCCGCTGCCCGCTTTGTCGTGGTTACCGCGGATCGTCACCGCATTTAGAGCGCGAATGCGGTCAATCACTTCATTGGGATCTGGACCATAGCCGACAATATCGCCCAGGCAAATGACCTTGTCCCACTTGCCCTCAGCGGCCTGGAGAGCCGCCTCAAGCGCTGTAAGGTTTCCGTGAATGTCACTCAATATCAGATAACGCATTCAGGTCTCCGGCCTGGGAAGATGCGGATTATAGACGAACGCGTGGCTTGTTGCACGAAAGTCGCGGCGTTCGAAACGAACGGGCGGACGATACTTGTGAGTCGAGCCTCAACGAATCAACATGCAATCTCCATAGCTGTAAAATCGATATCCTGCCTCAACTGCGTGCTGATAGGCTGCCAGCACGCGTTCGCGCCCGCAGAACGCCGCCACCATCGCCAGAAGGCTTGATTGCGGCAGGTGAAAATTTGTAAGCAGCTGATCGACGACGCGGAACGGTTTCCCGGGATATAAATAAATATCGGCTTCCGTTCTTCCCGTGGCTATCAATGCTCCGCCAGCCAGACTCTTCGCGGCGGCGTTCTCGAGCGCGCGAACTACCGTTGTGCCTACGGCTAGAACCTGTCGCCGTTCCTCTCGGGCCCGGGCGATCGCCGCGGCCGCAGCCTCGGAGATCTCGTAAAGCTCCTTGTGAATCTTGTGTTCTTCGATCCGTTCGGTGCGAATTGGCTCAAATGTACCGAGCCCCACTTCGAGCGTGATCTCCGCGATTTCGATTCCGCGCGAACGCAGCCGGTTCAAGATTCCCTGAGTGAAATGCAGTCCCGCGGTAGGCGCTGCCACGGCGCTTCCTTCTCTCGCGTATACCGTTTGATAGCGCTCGCGATCGCTCGGCTCGTCCGAGCGCTTAATGTACGGAGGTAGCGGAATATGACCGAGGCGGCCAAGCGCCTCATGAAAATTATTCTTCGACGTAAACCGTAAGATACGCAGGCCGTATTCACCGCGCCCCTCCACACACGCCTCGAGTTCACCTTCACCGAAAGAGATTCGCTCTCCGATTGGAATTTTTCTGCCGGGGCGGACAAGGGCTTCCCAAACGTCCGAATCCAGTTGCCGCACCAGGAGAACTTCAATCGGGGCCTGCAAGAATTTACTGCGAGCAGGATTGTTGCGTCCTGACGGCTCCGCACGCAGGCCGCCGCGGCGTCCGAAGAGCCTCGCGGGCAACACACGAGCGTTGTTGACGACGATCAACTCGTCGCCCCGCACAAGCTCCGGCAGGTCTCGGAACTCGCGGTCTTCCCAGGTGCCAGCCGTGCGGTCAAGAAGCAACATGCGCGAGCTGTCGCGCTCCGCGAGGGGATGCTGCGCAATCCGCTCCGGGGGCAAATGGTAGTCGAGTTCGGTGAGCTTCAACTGAGACTCCCGCCGTCGTAATTGTAGCGGACAACGCGATAAGATAGTCGCGCGAGGCAGAAAACTGTGGCAGAGGATCGCGTCGTAATCAGCTCGCGAGGCGTGGAGCGCCTTCGTTCGGGACATCTCTGGGTCTATCGGAGCGATATTCGCTCCGCGCAGGCGGAGTCAGGGTCCGTCGTCCGCGTTACAGATGAGAGCGGACGCTTCCACGGACGCGCTTTTTATAGCGATAAATCACAGATCGCCGTGCGCCTACTCACGCGCGCCGATGTTCCCGTGGACCGGTCCTTTTTTGCGAAGCGTCTGCGACAGGCAGCTGCGTATCGACGGATCGTCGTCGACAATACCGAAGCCTACCGCGTGGTGTACGGCGAAGCCGATCAAATACCGTCGCTGATAGTGGATCGCTATGGAGATTACCTCGTGATCCAAACGTTGAGCCAGGCCACCGATCGTCACAAAGATATGTTCGTCGAAATCCTCGTGGAGCTTTTCTCCCCGAAAGGAATCCTGGAACGCAACGATCCCAAAGTCCGGCTGCTCGAGGGCCTCGACCAGCGCGTCGGCGTTCTACATGGCGAAATTTCTGACGAGATTGTTGCGAAGGAAAATGGCATCGCCTTCGCATACGATCTTGCCAAAGGTCAAAAGACCGGCGCGTTCCTCGATCAGCGCGAAAATCATCAAGCGGCACGCCGGTACGCCTCCGGCGAAGTACTCGATTGCTTTTCATATCAGGGTGGCTTTGCATTAACGATCGCTGAAAAATGCGAGCACATCGAGGTAATCGACATGGCTCCCGCCGCCGTCGAATCGGGCCGCAGAAACCAGCAGCTCAATTCCATTTCCAACGTTCATTTTCGCGAGGGCAATACCTTCGACTTACTGAAGGAGTACGACCAGGCGGACCGGCAATTCCAGATGGTCATCCTCGATCCGCCGGCGTTCGCGAAGAATCGAGACAGCGTGGAAGCCGCTCAGCGCGGCTACAAAGAGATCAATCTCCGAGCCCTCAAAATCCTCAAACCCGGCGGGTTCCTCCTTACCTGTTCTTGCTCCTATCACATTCCCGAGGCGCTGTTTCTCC
>Ga0073928_10009454_pt1 | contig 11874 bp, 7 predicted proteins | sample PaiPotPPA55metaG_FD_76969 | JGI IMG/M metagenome (GOLD analysis project Ga0073928, IMG submission 76969) | Iron sulfur acid spring bacterial and archeal communities from Banff, Canada, to study Microbial Dark Matter (Phase II) - Paint Pots PPA... ...
CTGGGGCTGCTTGCAGCTGGGGTGGCGCATGAAGTAAATACGCCGCTGGCGGTCATCTCCAATTACATACAGATGCTGGGAAAGCAAATGCCCGACGGTGATCCCAGGCAAGCAATCATTGAGAAAATCGTGAAGCAAACTTTTCGCGCCAGCGAAATTGTGAATAATCTGCTGAATTTTTCCCGCACCAGCGCCACGGAAGTGGTGGATATCGACGTGAATCGCGTGGTGGAAGAAACCCTTTCACTGGTAGCACACCCGCTCAAGACCTCGCAGATTCAGGTTGTGCGGCAACTGGGCGAAACGCTCCCGGCAGTGCGTGGGTCGGCCAACAAGCTCCAGCAGGTGTTTTTGAATTTATTTTTGAATGCGCGCGATGCGATGCCCGGCGGAGGAATGCTGGAAGTGCGTACCACGGCGCACAATGGAAGTGTGGAAGTGGAAATTGTCGACACCGGGGCGGGCATTGCGCGCGAACATATTCACCGGATATTCGACCCATTTTTCACTACCAAGGCGAGCGGGCGCGGAACCGGACTGGGGCTGTCGGTGAGCTATGGAATTATTAAAGAACATTCCGGGAAGATTGACGTGCGGTCGACTCCGGGTAAAGGCACTTCGTTTCACGTAGAGCTCCCCGCGGTCAGGAAAGCGATTCATGTCTAAGGGCTCGATTCTGGTGGTGGATGATGAATCAGAAATTCGCGAGGGACTGGAACTTCTTCTTACTGGAGAAGGTTACGGAGTGTCCAGCGCAGGGACCGGCGAATCCGGTCTGGCGAAATTAGGGGAACATCCTTTCGATTTATTGCTGCTGGACGTGAGCCTTCCGGACCGCAATGGTCTGGATCTGCTGAAAGAAATTCATAAACGCGATCCGCATCTTTCCATTGTATTAATCACCGCATACGGCTCGATTGACATGGCGCGCACGGCTTTCAAAAGCGGGGCCATGGATTACATCACCAAGCCGTGGTCCAACGATGAATTGCTTGCGCAGGTGGCGCAGGCAGTGGAATCGCGACAACTACGCGAAGAAAACGTACAGCTGAAGCGCGCGCTGAAACAGCGCTTCAACTTCCCCAACATTATCGGCAAAAGCGACAAGATGCATACGTTGCTGGACCTGGTGACACAGGTGGCGCCGTCGCGGTCGACGGTGTTGATCAGCGGGGAAAGCGGCACGGGAAAAGAACTGATCGCCAAGGCGATTCATTCGGGGTCGACTCGAGCCGATAAGGCTTTCGTTCCGGTCAATACCGGGTCGATTCCCGTGGATTTGCTGGAATCGCAATTGTTCGGGCATGTGAAGGGCGCGTTTACGAGTGCGGTAGCTTCGAAGAAAGGTTTGTTCGAGGTTGCGGATCAGGGAACGATTTTCTTCGATGAAATTGCCACTATCAGTCCGGAGACGCAGGCCAAACTGTTGCGCGTAATTCAAGAGCGCGAGTTTATGAGGCTGGGCGGCACGGAACAATTGAAAGTGGATGTGCGCATCGTGGCGGCCTCCAACGTGGATTTGCTTACGCTGGTGCGTGAAGGGCGTTTTCGAGAGGACCTTTACCACCGCTTGAACGTGATTCACTTGCAGCTTCCGCCGCTGCGTGACCGTCGCGAAGATGTGCCGTTGTTGCTGGCGCACTTTCTGGCACGCTACTGCAAGGAAAATGAAAAGCCACTAAGGCAGTTCACGCCGGGCGCGATGAAATTGATGATGGACTACGATTGGCCTGGCAACGTGCGGGAACTGGAAAATGTTGTGGAACGCGCGGTCGTGCTTTCTACACAGGAACGCGTGGACGCGGACCTTTTGCCCGAGAGTATTCGCAGCAAGGAGATTGTGCGCGGAGTGCGCCTGCAACTCTCGGAATTTCTGCCGCCGCTGCCCGGGGAGCCTGGGTCGCGAGCGGGAGCGGACCATTCGCAGCCGTCGTTGTTTCAGATTATGGATGAAATCGAGCGCCGAATTATTATGGATATGCTCGAACGCACGGCCTGGAACCAGACGGAAGCGGCGGAAAGATTTATGATTCCGCTCTCGACGCTCAATCAGAAGATCAAGCGCCTGGGCATTGATGTTCGGCGCCGGGGACGAGGCGAAGAAACATTATCGGCGTCCTTCGGAAAGTAAGTAGTAATGCTACGCAAGGCGGGCTTCTAACTGCACTGTAGCGGCCTTCCGACAAAAATTACGACAGACAATTCAACGTTCTCAGTCAAAGAGATTTGTCCTTGAGCGATTAATTGGCGCTTGCAAGTTTGAAGTGGGCTAGGCAGAGTACAGGCGCATGATAGTGTCCCTTTCGAGCGCTGCGGCGCGTGGTGCATTGGTGGGCGTCGCGCTGGCCGTGGCCGCTTACCTTTCTTATTTCAGCGTGCGTAGTGCGCGCGCCACGTATTACACCGGGACCCAGACCCTGCAGGGATTCGAGCGGGCCACGCAAATCGAGCCCGGCAACGCGCGGAATTGGTACCTGCTGGGCCGCTATCTGCAATACAGCTTCGAAGATTCGAATCCGCAACGCGCCATCAGCAGTTACAGAAAGTCCTTGGAAATAGATCCACACGCGACGTCCACGTGGCTGGAACTGGCGGCGACTTACGAGTCCGAAGGCGACGACGTGGCCGCACGGAACGCTTTCGTCAATGCCAAAAGAACTTATCCGCTTTCCGCGGAAGTTTCCTGGCGATACGGAAATTTCTTGTTGCGACAAGGCGAACTGGAACCTGCCTTTGCAGAGATACGGCGGTCCGTGGAGGCCGATCCTGGCAGAGCAGCGGAAGCCGTTTCGCGATGCCTGCGAGTAGAACCGGATGCAAATGTGATTCTAGACCGTGTACTTCCCCCCAAGAGCGAAATTTATATCGCGGTGATGGGCGATCTGGCGCAAGACCGACAGATTGAAAACGCGCTGAAGGTATGGGCACGCATAGTGGCGATGCGCCCGAAGATTGCGCTGCACGATGCATTTCAAATAGTGATGGAGTTGCGTGGCAACGGGCGAGCAAGCGAGGCGCACAGAGTTTGGGAGCAAGCTGTCGATTTGGCAGGTCTCGCACAGCTGGAAGGCCCGAGGAATTCCATGGTGTGGGACGGCGGATTCGAATCCGATGTTACGGGTGAAGCATACGCCTGGCGTTTTGCAAAAACTTCTCGCAGTGCGCAAACAAGCTTTGACACCCAGGAAAAGCACTCAGGAAAGCGCTCATTGCGCTTGTCATTTGACGGAAGTTCCGATATTGCGTTTTACGATGTTTGCCAGATGGTGCCTGCCGAAGCAGGAACGGCTTACGAGCTTTCTGCGTGGATGAAATCCAAGGATTTAACGACGGATCAAGGCGTGAAGATCGATTTGCGCCCAGGAATTCCAGGAGTGAATGGCGCGATCACGCCTGACGTCCGAGGAACCCAGCCTTGGACGCGCTTTGCCACGGTATGGCCAGGGGCGAAAGAAAATGAAGAGGTGCAAATTTGCCTTAGGCGCGATGCGAGCGACCAGGAGGATAACAAGATTCGCGGCACGGCCTGGGTGGACGACGTAGCGCTAACGCCGATTCCAAAGGGCGGCGCGAAGAAATGAAATTTGTACGCATCGGAATTTGCGCGCTGATAGCGTTTGGAATATTGGCCCACGGTGGCGTTGAAGATTGGGCGCGAGCGGTTTTTGAGACCGGCGTCGCGCTGCTGTTCCTCGCCTGGTCAGTATGGTTTTACCTGCACAGCGAAGAAACCATACTGATTTCCCCGTTATTGCCGCCGCTGGTCGGGTTCCTGTTGGTAGTGCTCGCACAACTTTTATTTTCCACCAGCGCTTCGCCTTTCAATACACAACAGGAATTCACGCTGTTGTTGGCGGACGTAATTATGGTGTTTCTGGCGGTGCAGGCTTTTCGCACCTTGGAAGATTGGCGCGCGTTCGTGTGGTTCGTGATGATATTCGGATTTGTGGTATCGGTTTTCGGAATTTTGCAGCACCTGACATTCAACGGGAAGCTGTATTGGTTCCGTGAAATGCATTATGGAGGAATTCCTTTTGGGCCATATGTAAATCGTAATCACTTCGCAGGATTTGCCGAACTATTCATTCCCATGGCGCTGGTGCCGCTGATGCTGGGCAAGGTGCGGCGCGAGCGGTGGTTCATTGTCGGATTGTTCGCGGTAGTTTCGATTGGCAGTTTGTTTTTAGCGGCTTCTCGCGGAGGGATTGTAAGTTTGGCGGTTGAAGTGGTGGTGGTCGTTATGTGGATGGTCCTGCGGCGAATGGGCCCGAAGCAAATGCTGGGAGGAGCGGCAGTGTTGCTCGCGGCACTGCTGATGGTTTCCTGGCTGGGCGTGAAAGAAATCGCGCAGAGATTTTCAAGCATGAAGGCCTTGGAGGTGTCGAGTGGGAAACGCGCGTCGATGCGCCGGGACACGTGGCGAATCTTCGTGGAGCATCCCTCGATGGGGACGGGGCTGGGAACGCTGCAGATCGTTTTCCCTCCGTACGAAACGTTGTACGACGGTCGGATTGTAAATCACGCGCATAACGATTACCTGGAAGCCCTGGCGGAAACGGGGATCGCCGGTGGTCTGTGCTGCGCGCTGTATCTGGGGCTGCTGCTGTTTCATTCGTCGCAACAGTTGTCAGGAGGCAATGCTTCGTTTGCAGCGGTGCTGAATCTGTCCGGTCTGGTGGCGTGCTCGGGATTTCTTGTACACAGCCTGGTTGATTTCAATTTACGTTTACCGGCGAATGCACAACTCTTTTTTTTGATGGCCACATTGGCTACTTCCACGATTATCCCTGTGAATGCTGCGGCAACGGCGCCCACGCGCGGCCGGCAGCATTCGCGAAAACGCTGACGCCAACGTCCGCAACCTGTATACTAATTAGGGAGTCATTCATTCGATGCAACCAGTGAAACTGGGTGCGCGGTCGTGGTGTTATGCCACTGCCGGGCTACTCGTGTTGATTGTCGGGTGCGTACGCACTTGTGCCCAGACCCAGACCGTAGTCCAAACCCCACAAGAGACCAACGACCGGATAAAGGCGCTGTCCGCAACAGCGCGCTATGTTCCGCACGATTACATCATCGGCAGTGGGGATACTATCAGTATTGATGTCTATGACGTGAAAGAGCTTAGCCGTGATGTGCGGGTTAGCCAGACCGGCACTATCGGCCTCCCGTTGATTCCCGTGCGGCTGCAAGTAAAGGGGCTAACGGAAACACAGGCGGAGCAAAAGATCGCCGAGGTATTACAGGCCAATGGGTTAGTCAGTCATCCGGAAGTAAGTGTTTCGGTTAAGGATAGGAAGAGTAAGCCCATCACCGTGGTGGGTGCGGTTCCACATCCAATGGTGTATCAGGCGGAGCGCCCTGTAACTTTGCTTGAAGTGCTGGCCGAAGCTGGAGGCGTCTCGCCGGACGCCGGCGATACAGCTATAGTGACGCGGCCGACTTCCGAGCCGATGGATACTTCGCAAGCGCCAGCGATCAGTAACGAAGATGTAATTCCACCTCCGGCGCAAGATGTGATTCCGCCGCCGTCATCGCCGAATAATAATGCGTCAGATTCTGGCGGTTCATTCGTGGGCCCGGCACAGGCTGTGACCGGGGTCGCACCTTTAAAGCCCGCGCCTACCACTAATTTTCCCTCTGCTGAAGTCGCAGGGAAGGATGCGCCGGTGCCCGCCATGCCGCCCGTGTTGTCCAATACGATCACGGTGAATTTGAACGAATTGATGGAGAGCGGAGACCCCATAAACAACATCATTCTACAGGCGGGAGACATCGTAACTGTTCCGCATGCGGGAATTGTTTATGTTCTGGGCGCTGTAGGAAAGCCAGGGGGATTCGTTCTGGCTAATGATCGCGCCCAGATGACGACACTAAAGATGTTGGCGTTAGCGGGTGGTCTGAATCTCACCGCGAAGTCGGACCATGCGGTGATTATACGAAGAGACCGCCAAGGGCAGCAGCACGAACAAACGGTCGATTTAAAGAAGGTTGTACAGCGCAAGGCGGAGGACGTCCGTTTGGAAGCCAGCGATATTTTGTATGTGCCGGATAGCAGGGCTAAGAAAGTTTTATATAAAGCGGGCGAGGCTGCCATCGGCATCGGAACCGGCGTCGCGTTATACAGGGTAGCTTACAGATGATCGATAATCACAAAAACGGGGCGGCTCAGAACGGCTCTAGTGGAGCTGTCGAACTGATGCCCACAGCGTTGCCGACTTGGGAGCTTTCGCCTCGAGAGCCGCACCTGTACGACTATTTATTGATCCTGCGGAAGCATCAGTGGTTGATCCTTTCGTTCATGCTATCGGTGGTGACCATCGTGGCCATTGCCACTTTCAGGATGCAGCCTGTTTACGTGGCTACCGCGAGGGTAGAAATAGACCGCGAAAACTCGAATATCCTGCCATTTCAGGGCATGGATTCGTACGATTTAATGATTGATACCGATAATTACATCGAGACACAATCGAAGATTTTAACGAGTGAAACGCTGGCGTTGGAAACGATTCGCAATACTGGCTTGTCTGCGCTGCCGCAATATTCTTCCCGCAACGGGCCGTCCGAAGCCGTGGCCACCGGAAATCTGGCGAATCAACGACGGCCGCCGGAACTCGGCGCATTTCTAGGGAGTTTGAGCGTCAGGCGCGTGCCCAATAGCCGATTGATGGATGTAAGTTTTGAGTCGACGGATCCGCAACTGGCAGCACACGTTGTAAATGCGCACATCGAAACGTACGTGCAGCGAAATTTTCAGAGCCAGTATGATTCCACAACCCGCGCCACGACGTGGCTGCGAGATCAACTCGATGAACTGAAAATCCGCGTGCAAAAATCAGAAGATGCACGCATTGCTTATGAACGTCAGAATCAGATCTGGACTTTGGATGATAAGCAGAACATAACCACCCAGCGTTTTGCGGATGCCAACCGGGAATTAACCCTGGCGCAAACCGAACGGGTGAAGAAGCAAGCGGTCTTGGAGTTTGCCAAGTCAGGAAATATTGATGCCGTGCCGCAAATCCAGTCAGACGCGGCTTTGGCGGAATTGCAGAAGAGACTAACCGACACGACCAATCAGTATCGAGAAGCACTGGAACAGTTCGGTCCTAATTTCCCCAAGGTACGGCACTTGCAATCGCAAATCAAAGATATCCAAGTTGATATTCAGAAAGAAAAGCAAAACATCATCGACACCCTTGATAGCGAATATCGCCAGGCTGTTGCGCGTGAAACGATGTTGGGTAAGGAACTGGACATACAGAAGCGAGATGTAAACGAAATGGCCGGCAAGATGGTGGAGTACAACATCTTGAAGCGTGAGGCGGAAGCTAACAAAGTGCTCTACGACGGTTTGTTGACTAAGTTGAGAGAGGCGGGAGTATCCGCGGGATTACGTTCATCGAACATTCGAGTAGTAGATCCAGCGATGATTCCCTCCGCACCATCGCGGCCGGCGAAAACGCGCAACGTGGCGCTGGCGTTTGTCGTGGGGCTGGTGGGTGGTATTGGACTGGCGCTAATGCGGGAATACATGGATAACACCGTGAAAACGCCGGACGATATCGAAACACTGGCGCGGCTGCCTTCCCTGGCGGTGGTGCCACAATTTGACGCTACTGATGGAAATGGCGCCAGCGGTCGACAGAAATTATTGCCGGGATTTTCATCGAACGGCCATGGGAAGCGTATGGAACTAGTGGCGCAACACTTGCCGAAATCGCAAATGTCAGAGGCATTTCGGGCGTTACGAACCTCGCTGCTGCTGTCTCGTGCCGATCATCCACCACAAGTAATACTCGTCACCAGCGCATTGCCTCGAGAAGGCAAGACAACCGCCGCCGCAAATTTGGCTGTAACTTTGGCGCAATTGGGAGACAAGACCATTGTGGTGGATGCCGACTTGCGCAAGCCAGGCGTGGGGCGGCTATTGAACATGAGCGGCGGCAACTACGCTGGGCTAAGTTCCTACCTCGCGGGAGCGTCAAGCCTGGACCTGGTCATCGTGCCGCATCCGACGATTCCGAATCTGGCAGCGATTCCGACAGGGCCGCTACCGCCTAATCCTGCGGACCTGCTGTCGTCGCATAAAGTTGCGGAAGCCATCGCAGAACTGCGGAAGAGATTTAAATTTATCGTGATCGACTCGCCGCCGGTGATGGCCGCTACCGACGCGGTGATTTTATCGGTGCAGACTGACGGAGTGTTGCTGGTGGTGCGAAGTGGCGAGACTCCGAAGGAAGCGTTTACAAGAACTCGCGATTTGCTGGTGAGCGTAAAATGCAACATTCTGGGCGTGGTATTGAACGCCGTGGATTCCAGCTCGCCAGATTATTACTATTCTTACCGGTATTACCCGTATTCGTATGGCTATGGTCCGCAAGAAGCAGCAAATAGCCAGCATGAATACGAAGATTCAGGGCGGGTCGCCGAAAGCGTGTCCCGCGATCGAGACGATGATACTCAGGCGCTATAAGGAGGCCTTTTGCGTTATTTAATCACCGGTGGCGCTGGCTTTATCGGCTCACACTTGTCAGAACGACTGATTGACCGCGGCGACCACGTGGTGGTGCTGGATAATCTCTCGACGGGAAGCATGGAAAATATCCGTCACCTGAAGTCGTCTTCGCGCATGGAATATCACCTCGACGGCATCGAAAACCGCCAGCTTGTGGCGGAACTGGTGGATGATGCGGACATTGTGGTGCACTTGGCCGCGGCGGTGGGCGTGAAATTAATCGTGGAAAGCCCGGTGCGCACCATCGAAACAAACGTGAACGGGACCCAGATGATTCTGGAAGCGGCATGCCGCAAACGGAAACTGGTGCTGACCGCGTCTACTTCAGAAGTGTATGGCAAGAATACCAACGTTCCGTTTCATGAGGATGCGGACCTGGTTCTGGGGCCGACGACAAAAGGGCGCTGGAGCTACGCGGCTTCCAAGGCGCTGGACGAATTTCTCGCCCTGTCATATTGGAAGGAAAAAAAGCTTCCGGTGATTGTGGTGCGACTGTTTAACACTGTAGGCCCTCGTCAGACCGGGCGCTACGGAATGGTGCTGCCAAATTTTGTGAAGTCCGCGCTCGGCAACACACCGATCAGTATTTTTGGAAATGGCCAGCAATCTCGCTGTTTCTGCGATGTGCGTGACACAGTGGAAGCGCTGATGCGGTTAATGGATACCGACCGGTCCGTCGGGGAAGTCACCAACGTGGGCAACACGGAGGAAATCACGATCGAAAATCTCGCGCTGAAGGTGAAGGAGCGCACTAAGAGCACATCGTCGATCGAATATGTGCCTTACGATAAGGCGTATGAACCGGGCTTCGAAGACATGATGCGGCGTGTGCCCTCCGTCGAAAAGCTTTTTGCCTTGACCGGGTTCAAGCCGCAAACTCCATTGACCGAAATCATCGATCGCGTGACACATTCGTTCCAGGCCAAGCCCGAGCGCGTGCCTGAACTTCCCGTCCCGGTAAAGACAAACGCCGCACGGCAGGGCAGCCAACAGCTGTCGTAGACTGTTCTCCACGAGAACCAACCAAAATAAGCTGGCATGAAATCATCCACTACACTATCGGTTTTAGTGCCGGTCTATAACGAGGAGTATCTAGTCGCGGCGAGCCTGGAGCGATTGATGTGCCTGGCTGATTCGCCATTCCTCGATCGCGTGCAGATCATTGTGGTCAACGACGGTTCTTCCGACAGGACCTGGGAAGCAATTTCGCAATTTAAGGAATTGTTAGCGGCCACACCGAACGACAAGCTGCAGTGGCTCTTCATCCAACACGAAAAAAATAAGGGAAAAGCGGCGGCCATCCACACCGCGCTATCCGCGGCGACCGAAGAACTATGTGTAATTCATGATGCCGACCTCGAATACCACCCGGGCGACCTGAAGAAAATGGTGGAAGTGTTTCTCGCGGAACAGGCGGATGCGGTATTCGGCTCGCGATTCCTGGCCAGTGAGTATCGGCGGGTGCTTTTTTTCCGTCATGAACTTGGGAACCGATTTCTGACGCTGCTGTGCAACATGGTTTCCGATTTGAATCTCAGCGATATGGAAACTTGCTACAAAATGGTGCGCACCGGCTTGCTCAAGAGCATACCGCTGACTGGCAAAGGCTTCGAAATCGAGCCGGAAATTACCATTAAGCTTGCCAAGCGCGGGGCACGAATTTTTGAGGTGCCCATTCGCTATGCAGGCCGGACTTATCAAGAAGGAAAGAAAATAAACTGGCGTGACGGCGTCAAGGCCGTCACGGCGATTTTTCGTTTTTCACTATCGGATCAAATTTACGTTGAAGACGCTTACGGAAGCCAGATTTTAGGGCGTTTGAATCGCGCGCCACGGTTTACTAGGTGGATGGCCGACGTTATACGCCCTTACATTGGGCACACGGTTTTGGAGATAGGGGCTGGCATAGGAAATCTTACGGCGCAGTTGATTCCTAGAGCTTCATATTGGGCAACGGATATCAATCCGTTGTATTTAATGTATCTGGAGAACGTGGGACGAAATCGCCCGTACATGAAAGTGGGCTTTACGGACGCTGAAAAAGTTGCGACCTATCCGAAAGATCAGAACTTCGATACGGTGATTTGCCTGAATGTTGTGGAACACCTGGCGGACGATCGAGGCGCGCTGCTGAATATTCGATCGGTATTGGATGCTGGAGGCCGGGCGATTATTCTGGTACCGTGCGGGCCAGATCTATACGGAACGCTGGATGAAGTCCTTGGACACCAGCGGCGATATACTCGGGAGAGTCTGGAAAAATTGATTGTCAGCGCCAATTTTGAACTGGAAAAAATGATTGAATTCAATCGTGTGGGTGTCGTTGCGTGGTGGGTGAACGGGCGGCTATTGCGCCGCCGTACATTTGGCCTGTGGCAAATTAAAGTGTTGAATGTCATGACACCGTTATTCCGCGCTATCGACAAAGTTTTGCCCCTGCCGCCGCTTTCCTTGATCGCGGTGATCAGAAAGCCCGCTGAACCAGCTCTGTCTACACAGTTACAATCTCCGATCTCGGCGACCTCGTCTGAATCCGCAGCCGGTTCTTACGAATAACATGTCCACTGCTATCCCGAATCGATCCGGGACCGCCACGACTTTAGCCAAACGCGAAATACCGTACATAAAAATATTGTTCGTTTGTTTTGTCTTGACCTTACCGATTGTCAATCCCACGGTTCATGGCGACGGGGTTGGTTATTACGCCTATGCGCGCGCCGTTTTGATCCAGCACAATCTTCGCTTTGAAGAAGACTGGCGTCACGCCAACAGATTTTTTTCGGCTGCGAGAACTCGGGCGGGAGAGCAGCTCAACCCCGAGCAATACACGCCCACGGGCTACGTTGATAATCATTTTACGGTGGGGCCGGCGATTCTTTGGGCTCCTTTCCTGATTTTTTGCCATCTTGCGGTTTTGCTATTCAATGCCGCGGGCGGCCATGTTTCCGCGGATGGATTTTCGCAGCCCTACGTGGTGGCCATGGCTCTGGGCACCGCTTTTTATGGCTTTTTGGGACTGCTGCTTTCCTTTTTGCTAGCCCAAAAATATGTGCGGGATCGATGGGCTTTTCTGGCCACCATGGGCATCTGGCTGGCCACTTCCCTGCCGGTATACATGTATTTCAACCCAGCCTGGTCGCACGCACACTCGGCGTTCACGGTGGCTTTATTTTTGTGGTATTGGGAACGCACCAGAGGTTCGCGAACGATCGCGCAATGGGTGGCGCTCGGTTTGATTTCCGGGCTGATGATTGACGTATATTTTCCGAACGGTGTGTTTTTACTTCTGCCGTTGATCGAAGCTTTGCTGGCGCACCGCTCCTTGTGGCGGCGGGTTGACGGCTGGCGTTCGCAGA
>Ga0073928_10009455_pt1 | contig 11873 bp, 7 predicted proteins | sample PaiPotPPA55metaG_FD_76969 | JGI IMG/M metagenome (GOLD analysis project Ga0073928, IMG submission 76969) | Iron sulfur acid spring bacterial and archeal communities from Banff, Canada, to study Microbial Dark Matter (Phase II) - Paint Pots PPA... ...
ACCGTTTTCGCCGGTGACCGGGCCGCGCCTGATCGCCGCCACGCACGAAGAGCGGGTGATGCTCGCGCGCGGCGCGATCGAGTTGACCAAGCAGCTGGAGCTCTCGTCGCTACACGTGCTGTTTCCGCAAGAACAGGATCTCGAAGCGCTGACTGAAGCCGGCTACATGCTGCGCGAAGGCGTGCAGTTTCACTGGGAAAATGCCCCCGGCGGTTACGACAGCTTCGACGCATTCCTCGCGACCATGAGCCACGACAAGCGCAAGAAGGTGAAGCAGGATCGTCGACGCGTGGTCGATGCCGGCGTCACCTACACGTGGCTGCGCGGCGCGCAAATAGACGAGGAAGCCCTCGATTTCTTCTACGCGTGTTATGAAAATACCTATCGCGAGCACTGGAACCCGCCTTATCTGTCGCGCGAATTCTTCAGCCGGATCCACGCGGCCGCGCCTGACAGCGTCTTGCTCGTGATCGCCGAAGCGGACGGCCAGCGCCTTGCGTGCGCACTGAACATGATTGGCGGCGACGTGATGTTCGGCCGCTACTGGGGAACGAAGGAATTCATCTCGGGCCTGCACTTTGAAACCTGCTACATGCAGGGAATCCAGTATTGCATCGAAAACGGGCTGGCTCGTTTCGAAGGCGGCGCGCAGGGTGTGCACAAGATGTCGCGCGGCATGCTGCCCACGCCCACGTGGTCCGCGCATTGGGTGGCGGACCCGCGGTTCGCGCACGCGATCAGTGAGTTCCTCGATGAAGAAACGGCGGCGATGGACCAGCATATCCAGGAGCTGGAAGCGCATACACCCTTCAGGAAGAAGGCATAGGGCCGGGCGTTTGGCACACTCGAAACCTGACCGGATGGCTAACGCTTGATCCAATAGACGCCCGGAAACTGCAACTCGACTTATCATCATGTCGAAATGCTTTCGCTTTCACAGCAGCGGTAACTCTTCACCCGCCCTTAACTCGTTATGCGCCGGAACAGGATCCCCGAATGAGGGGCATCGTATGGACAAGCTCAAGATGAAAAACCGATTCTTCAATCTCTACAGCCACGATTTCGCTCGCGTGGCGGTAGGCGTGCCCCGTTGCCGTGTAGCCGATCCGGCGTTCAATGCAGCCGAAACCATCGACCTGGCGAAGCAGGCGGCGGCGAACGGCGCGGTGCTGGTCGCGTTCCCGGAGCTTGGGCTGCCGGCCTATACCTGCGACGACCTGTTCCACCAGCGGGCCTTGCTCGATGCCTGCGAAGAGGCGCTGGCGTCCGTCGTGGCGGCGTCGAAGAACCTCTCCATCGCAATGATCGTGGGCATGCCGCTGCGCGTCGACCATACGCTCTTCAACTGCGCGGTGGTCGTTGCGGGCGGGCAGGTCCAGGGTGTCGTGCCGAAAAGTTATCTGCCGAACTACGGCGAGTTCTACGAAGCGCGCCAGTTCAGCGCGGCTGAGAACGCATCGACTGATCGGGTCACTTTGCTGGGCGCTGAAGTGCCGTTCGGATCGTCGCTGCTGTTTCAAATTGCCGACATGCCGCTGTTCCGCTTTCACGTGGAAATTTGTGAGGACGTGTGGGTGCCGGTGCCACCTTCGTCGTTCGCGGCGCTTGGCGGGGCGACGGTGCTGGTGAACCTGTCGGCGTCGAACGTGGTGGTCGGGAAGTCGAGTTACCGGCATCAACTGGTCGGCCAGCAGTCCGCCCGGTGCCTTTCGGCGTATTTGTACACATCGGCGGGAAGGGGCGAGTCGACCACGGACCTGGCGTGGGACGGGCAGGCGGTGATCTACGAAAACGGTGAACTGCTCGCGGAATCCGAGCGTTTCCTGGACACCTCGCATCTTGTTTTCGCTGACGTCGATCTCGAGCGGCTCTCGCGTGAACGCATGCACCAGACCACGTTCGGCCAGTCGGTGCGCCGACATGCCGACGAGGTATCGAAGTTCGAAACGGTGCGCTTCAATCTCGATCTGCCGATCAACCGCGCATTGCCGCTGGACCGCGTCGTGGAGCGTTTCCCCTACGTTCCGTCCGATCCAAAGCTCCGCGACGAACGTTGCAACGAGGTCTACAACATCCAGGTGCAGGCGCTGGTGCAACGGCTCTCGGCCAGCGGCATATCGAAGGTCGTGATCGGCATTTCGGGCGGCCTGGATTCAACCCATGCGCTGCTTGTCTGCGCGAAGGCCATGGACCGGCTGAAGCTGCCGCGCACGAATATTCTCGGCGTCACCATGCCCGGTTTCGCCACCAGCGACCGGACGCTCCTGCAGGCGCGCCAACTGATGGAGGTTGTCGGCTGTTCAGCAAGCGAGATCGACATCCGGCCAAGCTGCGAGCAGATGCTGAAAGATCTCGGCCACCCGTATGCGTCGGGCAAGGAGGAATACGACATCACGTTCGAGAATGTGCAGGCCGGCGAGCGCACGAACCATCTGTTCCGGCTCGCGAACTTCAAGGGTGCAATCGTGATCGGTACCGGCGACCTGAGCGAACTCGCGCTTGGCTGGTGCACGTATGGCGTGGGCGATCACATGTCGCACTACAACGTCAACGCCAGCGTCCCGAAGACGCTGATCACACACCTGGTCCGGTGGGTCGCGGAAACCGGGCAGATCGGCAATTCGGGTTCGGATGTTCTCATCAACATCCTGAATACGGACATCAGCCCGGAACTCGTTCCCGGTAAATCAAACGGCAATCCGGAGCAAAAAACCGAAAGCGTCATCGGACCGTACGAGCTGCAGGATTTCAACCTGTACTACACGCTGCGTTTTGGGTTTGCACCGTCGAAAGTGGCATTCCTGGCGTACACCGCCTGGAAGGACCGTGACGCGGGCGACTGGCCGGAAGGCGCGCACGTTGCGCGAAACGAATACGCGTTGCCGGCCATCAAGCACAACCTGGGGATTTTCCTCGACCGGTTTTTCCGGACCAGCCAGTTCAAGCGGTCCTGCGTGCCGAATGCGCCGAAAGTCGGGTCCGGCGGTTCGTTGTCGCCGCGCGGCGACTGGCGCGCGCCGAGCGATTCGGAATCAGTCGTCTGGATGAACGATTTGAAGAATATTCCGGCGGAATGAGGGGTTTGCACCATATCTGCGCGTAAATGCGCCGATAACGGCGTGATCCCGATGCTATGGCGCGAGTTCTCTGCGGTTAACTGTGAAAACGCAGCTAGAATCAAACTATCGATTCCTAAATTCGTTTTCTTGCTTATCAGCACAATTTCCGAAGAGGCGCGCCATGAAACGCATCACCGCAGTCATCAAACCGTTCAAGCTCGACGAAGTCCGTGAAGCACTCGCCGGCGCCGGGCTTACCGGTCTGACCGTAACCGAAGTCAAGGGCTTCGGGCGGCAGAAGGGCCACACGGAACTGTATCGCGGCGCGGAGTACGTGGTCGACTTCCTGCCGAAGGTGAAGATCGAAGTGGTCGTGGCCGACTCGCAGACGGATCAGGTTATTGACGCCATCATCGGTGCGGCTCGCACCGGCAAAATCGGTGACGGAAAGATCTTCGTGACCGACGTCGAACGCGTCATCCGCATTCGCACGGGCGAAGAAGACGAAGCGGCTGTCTAAGCCCGTTTAAGCCCATTTGTCCAAAGCCGGCCTGATCCCGTGTCAGGCCGGTAGGTGGTTTTCGCGGTCCCCTGGCGACCGCGTGTTTTACCGTGACCAGCGCTGTCTGGTGGCGTCTCCCGCTCTGCCCCCTCGTCTGACCGTTTCCGTCACCAATGTAAAAAACCATTGCGGTACTATCAGCATCCCTGTGTGCTTTTTGTAAGGATTTGTGGATGCATCACGCGATCGGCTTTATTCAGGATCTAGCGGTAATCATGGCGATTGCGGGCGTCGTCACGGTGTTGTTTCACCGTCTGAAGCAGCCGGTCGTGTTGGGGTACATAGCGGCGGGCGTGATTATCGGGCCGTACACACCGCCGTTCCAGCTTATCCACGACGAAGCCACCATCCAGACGCTCGGCGAACTCGGCGTGGTATTCCTGATGTTTTCGCTCGGGCTCGAATTTAGCCTGAAGAAGCTGTTCAAGGTCGGCGCGACGGCGTTTGTTGCCGCAGCGTCAGAGATCGTGCTGATGATCTGGATCGGCTATGAAATCGGGCAGTGGTTCGGCTGGAACGCAATGGACTCGCTGTTTCTCGGCGCCATGCTCGCCATTTCGTCGACAACGATCATCGTCAAGGCGCTTTCCGAACTCGGCATGAAGGGCGAGCCGTTCGCGCAACTGATCTTCGGCATTTTGATCGTCGAGGACATCCTGGCCATCGCCATGCTCGTGCTGCTCTCGGGCATTGCGCAGACGGGCTCCGTTTCGGCGGGCGTGGCGTTTATCACGCTGGGCAAGTTGCTGCTGTTCATGACTGTGTCGATGGTGGTCGGCATCCTGATCGTGCCGCGCGCGCTCGACTATGTGGCAAGGGCCAAAAGCGACGAAATGCTGCTCGTCACCGTACTCGGCTTTTGTTTCGGCTTCTGCCTGCTGGTCGTGAAGCTCGACTACAGCATCGCGCTTGGTGCGTTCCTGATTGGCGCGATCATGGCCGAATCGCGCAACCTGCAGCGCATCGAGCACCTGATCGCGCCGGTGCGCGACATGTTCTCCGCGATCTTTTTCGTGACCATCGGCCTGATGCTGAACCCGGCGGTGCTGGTGGATTACTGGTGGCCGATCGCGGTGATCACGGTCGCGGTCGTGGCCGGCAAGATCGTGTCGTGCGGGCTCGGCACCTTCCTCGCGGGCAGGGACGGGCGCACGTCAATGCGGGTTGGCATGAGCGTCGCGCAGATCGGCGAGTTCTCGTTCATCATCGCTTCGCTGGGGTTGTCGCTGAAAGTGACCAGCAGCTTCCTGTACCCGATCGCCGTCGCGGTTTCCGCGTTGACCACGCTGTTCACGCCGTACCTGATCAAGGCCGCCGATCCAATCACACGCCGCATCGCCCGCTCAATGCCCGTTCCTGTCGCGAACACCTTCGGCCTGTATTCACAATGGCTCGCGAGCCTTTCGCCCGACACCGGCGGCCCGACGTTGTTCAGCATGACACGGCGCATCGTGGTGCAGATCGCGGTGAATCTTGCGCTGGTGGCCGCCATCTTCCTTGCTGCGTCCTACACGGCGCCGTTTGCCACCGAATACCTGTCGCGCTGGCTGCCCACCAACGATGCCCAGCGCGTTGCGCTCTGGAGCGTGGCGTTGCTGGTATCCATGCCGTTCCTGGTTGCGGTGTATCGCAAACTGGGGTCGCTTGCACTGATGCTCGCGGAAGTGAGCGTGCAGCCCGCGAAGGCGGGACGTTTCACGCGCGCATTGCGATCCGCCATTTCCGGACTGATCCCGATTCTCGCAATGTTCGGCGTTTTCCTGCTGGTGACGGTGCTCTCGGGCGGCATCCTGCCGCCGTTCGGCTTGATGATCGCGGTACTCGTCTGCGCTGCGTTATTGCTCACGGTATTGTGGCGCTGGTGCGTCAAAATCCACGCAACGATGCAGATTGCTTTGCGAGAAACATTCGAAGAGCCGAGAGATCATCCTTGAGCATGAAACCTTTGTTTTCCCCGATAATGTGAGCAATTGTTTGATGGTTTGCCGCCCCCGGACCAGAGGCGGATAATTAAACTCTGACCATTCTCACAGCGCCTGGCGCCTATATCGGAATGAGCGAAAACAAGTCAAACGAGTCGAACGAGTCATCAACGCCGGGCACGCCCGGCACTGATTCTCCCGCAGCGGATTCGGCGGGTTCCATTCCGGCCAGTCCTGCGCCGGCCGTCCCGCCCGCGTCATCCCCAAAGAGTCCTGATATCCCGGCAGCCGCTGCGCAACCGAGCGCGAAGGCCACCGCGGCTGAACAGGTATCCACTGACGCACCTGCGAGCCCGTCGACGGCAGAACCTGTCGATACCGCCAAAGCGCAACGCGACAATGCCGCTGAAGCCCGCGCATCGGCGGCAAAGGCAACGTCGCAGCAGGAATCGGCGGCGCGTGCAACTGCGCCGTCGGCATCCGCTGCGAACAAAACGCTCGATGCAAAGGCGAGCCTCGCGGCGCAGGTCGAGACGGCGACGCAGGCGCAAGCCAGTCTCGCGGCGGAGGTGGAGAACGCCACCGAGGCGCAGGCCGCTGAAGCCACGAGCGCTACAGCAAGCACAACAGAAAGCGCAACGGAAAGCGTCGCGGCGAAGCCGGCTGCCAGTTTGCCGCCGGGGTTTACGACCGCGCCGGACTTCGGCACATTCCGTCCGCCGCCCATCCCGCCCGACTCGCCGGATACGAAGGCGCCGCCTGCTTACCTGCGCCACAGCGATTCCGCGTGGTCGGTATTCGGCCGGGTGATCAAGGCGCGTGCGCGTCAGATCTTCGACCGTGCGGGTCAGAGGATCACGCAGCGGACCTTGAGAATTGGCGTGTCGGCGCGAATTTTTCATCCTGAACCGGGTGCGAAAGGGCTGCGTGGCAAGACGCTGCAGTATCTCGAGGAATCGATTGCGCATTGGGTGATGTCGCGCGACGTGCTCGTCTTCATGATTCCGACGGTCGGTCATCAGGGCATGCTGCATCCGAGCAACATCCGCCTGCGCGATTATGCGAAGCAACTCGATGGCCTGCTGCTGCAAGGTGGCGCTGACGTCTCGCCGCAATCCTATACGGAAGCGGCCACGCGCCACGAATGGCCCGGCGACCGCGTACGGGACATGTACGAGCTTGAGCTGTTGCATGAATTCATCGAGGCGGGCAAGCCGGTGCTTGGCGTGTGCCGCGGTTGCCAGTTGATCAACGTCGCGTTCGGCGGGACGCTCTATCAGGACATTGCAACCGATGTCCCCACGGCCGGCGAGCATGTGAACGACCAATACGATCAGCATCGCCACCCGATTCGTTTTCCCGATGGATCAACGCTCGTCAACATGTTTCCGGGGTACCGCGAAGCGCTCGTCAACTCGATCCACCATCAGGCGGTGAAGACGATTGGCCGGGACCTGAACATCGAGGCTGTGTCGGCGCACGACGGCATTATTGAAGCGGTGCGTTATCGGCGCGCGCCGTTCGTGATGGGCGTGCAATGGCACCCGGAATTCCATCGTGCGGGCGGCGACGAGTTGCTCGATTGCACACCTTTACTCGATACCTTCCTGCGCGTGGCACGCGAAACGCGTTTCTAGGAGTACGTGGTTTGGACACCGCGTGATGAACCAACTAAAAGACTAAAGGCCGTTCCAACGTGAAAATTGGAACGGCCTTTTTTGTCGCTGCGTTGCCATCCGGACCCATCTCCAGATCAGGCGCAAGCGTTACTGTACGAGTCCGGCTTCGCTCTGATCCTGGAGTTGTTGAACCTGCCGCTGCAACATGAGCAACTTGCGTTCGGCGACGGACTTCTCGTTCAGCAATGCCGCCGATTCCACCTGCATCTGCTGCTGACGTTGTGACACCTCGCTTTCCTGCACGCGCGCAATCGAAAGATCGGCGGTCAGGCGCTGTGCCCGATCATTCGATACCGCAATGACGCGCTCGAGCAGCGCCTTCTGCGCCTGTAACTGGGTGCGTTTGATCTCACCCTCGGCGAGTGCGTAGCTCTTGCGGGCGAACTGCGCGTACACCGTTTCGGCGCGCGTATCGTCCTGCGATTTCACGACGCGCCAGAAATTCTTGTCCTGGAACAGCGCGACGTAATACACCATGTCTTGCGGATAGAAAAACAATGCCGCGCCATAGTTGTCGTTATACGTGACCCGCAACTCAGTCAGCTTGTGGGCCTGGACCATCTGCTTCAACTCCGACACATTGCCCGGCGTCTGAGCGTTCGACGCAGCATCGGAGCCGTCCTGAAAATCATCCATGGACCCGTTAGCGGTTGGTTGCAGGATGGGATCGGCGAGACCCGCGGCCGAGAGCAGTGTGCCAACTGGCTGATAAGCCGTCGCGACAGATGAGCCAAGCGCGATCACAGCAACGAACAGCGCGTTCCGAAGGGTGGAGAGGGAAAGGGACTTCATAGGGCGAGGCTTCAGGATTAAGTAAGTGTCGGCTACCGGCTAACGATGCATCGTGCCGCGTGCGGGTAGAACACGCGTTGCACGATGCAGCCATCAGGGCTGCCGTTCACTTGGAAAATTGCGAGGGCGCGTCAGTGACGCGGCTTTGGTTCAGGCTGGAATTCCAGCCGGGTGTTTCGCTGGCACTTGAGCGCGATGACGGCAAGGCCGCCGCTTCCCTGGGCGCTACGCGAACTGGCTGGCGAGGCGCGCCGCTGTTGTCGTCGAGTACGGCGGAGTGCGCGAGCATGTTGTACATATCGGTGACGCTAAGCGATGAGCTTGCCGTGTTCGCCCGTTTGTCATTACGCGTGAGCGTACGACGCCCCGGCGACGCGAGCGGGGCTTCATGCCTGGTGCTGCGATAAACCGGCTCACCCTGATACTCATGCCCATGACGCCGATGAACCACCTCGTACCGATGTGCCTCGTGCCTGTTTTTCGCCTTGGCCTTCGCGCCATGGCGTTCAGGTGTTTGCGCAACTGGCCGTGGTTTGGTTGCACGCTCTGACACGGTATGAGGTGTGGCCGCCCGGTCATTACTGGCGATGGTGCTTGTACTTGTCGCCGCGCTTGTGTTCACTGGTGAGTGGCTAGCGCCAGCACCGGCGCCACTGATAACGGCAGGATTTTGCACCAATGGCAAAGCGGCAATCGCGGCGGCTGACGACCGGGAAGCAGAAGCCTCCACCGAAGCCGCAGTCTTGGCCGCCGCGCCATTCGTAGCCTCCGTCGAAGCCGAAGCAACCGCCACCGTTGCGTCTGACGCACCGGATGCATGAACCGTTTCAGACTCGGGTGCGAGCTTGATGATTGGAGTCGCGCTCAGCACAACCTTGGGCTTTTGTGTTTCGGCATCCTGATGGCCGATTTTCGTACCGAACAATGCCCACGCAATAAACGCGGCGCACGCCAGCGCAATCGCGCCACCGGCAAGCTGTTTGCGATGATCGTGACTAGCCGCCGGCGCATTCACATGCCGGTCGTCGGGCGCGGTGAACGGCTCGAACGCGAAGGGAGGCGGCTCGGCGGCTTGCGGTGCTGCATTGATGGGAATCGGGGGAACGCCATCGCCTTGCTCTGCGTGATTAATTTCGTCGTTGCGCTTGAACTTGCCCCAGAGACTGGCGGGCGTGTAGGGGAAACGATCGTTGCGAAGAGAAAATGCACTGATATACGCGGTCAGGAAACGAGCCGCGTAAAACGGTATTTCATATTCGGTCAAGGCGGGACGCGTGCTGGTGAGCGTCCACTCTTCGCCATAAATGGCGTTGGGCATACCGGCAAGCGGGAACAGCGTCGGCAGAAGCAGATCGCCTTGTACAACGACCAGAGGAGCATTCATCTTTTCTCATTTCCGAAAGCGGGCGTCAGGACTGCTCAACGAACGAACAAGCGGGGCAGCCGTGTGGACGTCGCCCGGTTGTTGCCGCAAAGGTGTTGAAAAATTCACCTTGCCCGGACCCGCCACAGAACAGGCCACGATCATACCCAGCGCCAGCTTGGCGCGTCGCTCAGAACCTTCTTAGTTCCTCGATTAATGGGCGTTCGGAGTGAAAAAAATTTGTTGATGCGACACCGATGCAACGGCCGTTTCAGCGGACGACGCATGGCTCCCCGGATAAGTATTGATAAGTATTGTTATAGCCCGTGTGCAGGCTTTGAACGAGATTACCCTGACTAATCTGCGAAGGCAAAAGAAACGCCGGGTCGTCAGCCGATCGGCAGGACATAACGCAGCGCGATGATATTAATGCCGCCCATTGTGTCGTCTTCGCGCCCGGCCAGCCGCCATCCGCGAGACTCGTAGAAGCCGATGGCCGCAACGTTTGGCTCGAGCACAGACAAATGCATGCTGGCTGCACCTCGATCGCGCGCCCATTGCGCGGCGACGGTGAGCATTGCGGTGCCCAAGCCGCTGCCTTTCGCACCCGGCAGCGCGTGCAGATTGTCCACGAGCACGCTGCCGTTTTCATCCGGCGCGACGAGGCAGACAAAACCGATCGGCCGATCATCCTGTATGGCGATGAAGACTTCGCCCGCGCCCGCTGCCAGTTCGTCAAATCGCGAATGCCAATGCGTTTCACGTTCCGCCGACATCTCGCGATCGAGAAAATCGTCCGGCAGGATTCCGCGATACGCCGACGCCCAACTTTGTGCGTGCATGCCCGCGATGAGCTGCGCGTCGGCAGACGTCGCTGGCCGCAGCGTAAAGGGCCATGATGGGTTATGAAATGTAGGCTGATAGATAGACATATGTAATGAAATTTTAAGGTGCTTTTACACGCACATACGCGATGTTCCGAGTAGGCGGATTTCACTTTCCCGCTGTAACATTGGCTTCGTGTATCGTTTTAGCGCGGTCTTGGTTAACCCTAATATACGGTTATCCCACGCGCTTTCGCATCATTTTGAGCATTTTTCGCTGGTTTGAGCACGGCGAAGCTTACACAGGCATCCGGTGCAGTGCTATCGGGTCGTCGTCAACATCGGGTCGATCCGCGGCGCATCAGCCGCCGGAATCCGCCCACTGTTTTTAGAGATAGTCATGTCCAGCCCGTCACATGCAACGCCCGCGAACGAGTCGAAATTCAAGTCGGTATTTCGGGTTGTCAGCGGCAATTTCCTCGAAATGTATGACTTCATGGTCTATGGCTATTACGCCTCGGCCATTGCCAAGACCTACTTCCCGAGTGGTAATGAATTCGCGTCGCTGATGCTGGCGTTATCCGTATTCGGCGCCGGTTTCCTGATGCGGCCGATCGGCGCAATCGTGCTTGGCGCGTACATCGATCATCACGGAAGGCGCAAGGGCCTGATCCTCACGCTGACCATGATGGCCATCGGCACCTTGCTGGTTGCGGTGATTCCGGGCTACGCGACTATCGGTGTATTGGCGCCGATCATTGTGTTGCTCGGGCGTCTGCTGCAAGGCTTCTCCGCCGGGGTGGAGCTCGGCGGCGTCTCGGTGTATCTCTCCGAAATCGCCACCAAGGGCAACAAGGGCTTCTACTGTTCGTGGCAATCCGGCAGCCAGCAAGTGGCCGTGGTGTTCGCTGCATTGATCGGCGTGGGCATGAGCCGCATCCTGCCGCCCGACCAGATGACGTCGTGGGGATGGCGCGTGCCGTTCATCATCGGCTGCCTGATCGTGCCGTTCCTGTTCATCATTCGCCGTTCGCTGCAGGAAACTGAAGAGTTTCTCGCTCGCAAACACCGTCCGGAGATGGCCGAGATCATGAGGTCGATGATTTCGAACTGGGGCGTCGTGCTTGCCGGCATGGGCATGGTCATCATGACCACTGTGTCGTTCTACATGATCACGGCTTACACGCCGACCTTCGGCAAGGAAGTCCTGAAGCTTTCCTCCATTGATGCGCTGGTGGTGACGGTGTTCATCGGCTTGTCGAATCTCGTCTGGCTGCCGCTTTCCGGTGCGATTTCCGACCGCATTGGACGCCGTCCGGTACTGTTGTTCTTCACGATCCTGACCATCCTCACGTCGTATCCGGCCGTGCAGTGGCTGGTTGCCGATCCGTCGTTCCTGCGTCTGCTCGGCGTGGAACTGTGGCTCTCGTTCCTGTACGGCAGCTATAACGGCGCGATGGTTGTTGCGCTCACCGAAGTCATGCCGGTCGAAGTACGGACGACGGGCTTTTCGCTGGCGTATAGCCTGGCGACGACGATCGGCGGCTTTACGCCGGCTATCTCCACGTACCTGATTCATGCGACCGGCAACAAGGCGGCGCCGGGCGCGTGGATGGCCGTTGCCGCGGTCTGCGGGTTGATCGCAACGCTCGTTCTGTATCGATCCACGGAA
>Ga0073928_10009456_pt1 | contig 11873 bp, 8 predicted proteins | sample PaiPotPPA55metaG_FD_76969 | JGI IMG/M metagenome (GOLD analysis project Ga0073928, IMG submission 76969) | Iron sulfur acid spring bacterial and archeal communities from Banff, Canada, to study Microbial Dark Matter (Phase II) - Paint Pots PPA... ...
CTGGCCCCGCTGCGTGACGCGACGCTCGTTCCCGAGGAGATCCTCATGAGCGAGTCGCAGGAGCGGATGATGGCGGTGGTCACGCCGGAGAAGCTGCCGCGGTTCTTCGAGCTCTGCGAGAAGTGGGACGTCATCGCGACCGTCATCGGCACCGTGACGGACACCGGCCGGCTGCGGATGACCTGGCACGGCGAGACGATCGTGGACGTGGACCCGCGCACCCTCGCGCATCAGGGCCCTGTGTACGAGCGGCCGTACCACCGGCCGGACTGGCAGGACACGCTGCAGGCCGACGTGCCGGACCCGGCTCGTCTCGAGCGGCCGGAGAGCGGGGAGCAGCTGCGCGAGACGGTGCTGCGCATGCTCGCCAGCCCGAACCTCGCGGACAAGACCTGGGTGCTCGAGCAGTACGACCACCGGGTGCGCGGCAACACGGTCCTGGCGCACGGCGAGGACTCGGGCATGCTGCGGCTGTCCGAGGACAGCGGGCTCGGCGTCGCGCTGTCCACCGACGGCAACGGCCGGTACACCAAGCTCGACCCGTACGCGGGCGCGCAACTGGCGCTCGCCGAGGCCTACCGCAACGTGGCCGCGACCGGCGCAACGCCACTGGCCGTGACCAACTGCCTGAACTTCGGCTCGCCGGAGGACCCCGAGGTCATGTGGCAGTTCGCCGAAGCCTGCCGTGGTCTGGCCGACGCCTGCCTGGTCCTCGGCACCCCGGTGACCGGCGGGAACGTCTCCTTCTACAACCAGACCGGGTCCGAGGCGATCCACCCGACCCCCATCGTTGGCGTGCTCGGCGTGATCGACGACGTGGCCCGGCGGACCAGGAGCGCCTTCCCGGCCGAGGGCGAGATCCTGCTGCTGGTCGGCGAGACCCTGGACGAGTTCGGCGGCTCCGAGTGGGCGCACGTGGTGCACGGCCACCTCGGCGGACGGCCGCCGAAGGTGGACCTGGAGCGGGAGCGTCAGCTCGCTGAGATCCTGATCGCCGGCTCGCGCGACGGGATGCTCTCGGCGGCGCACGACCTGTCGGACGGCGGCCTGATCCAGGCGATCGCAGAGTCCTGCCTGCGCGGCGGGCACGGTGCGCGGGTAGTGCTGCCCTCGGAGCTCGACCCCTTCGTGGCGCTCTTCTCCGAGTCGGCCGGCCGCGCCGTGGTGGCGGTGCCGCGCAGCGAGGAGAAGCGGTTCAGCGACATGTGCAGGTTCCGCGACGTGCCGGTAGCGCGCATCGGCGTGGTGGACGGCGACGCACTCGACGTGCAGGACCGGTTCTCGATCCCGCTGGCGGAGCTGCGCGAGGCCTGGACCGGGACGTTCCCGAAGCTCTTCGGCTGACCGATCGGGACGGGAAGCGCGTCGATGGACCGCAAGGAGCTCGCCGCCAAGGTCAAGGAATCAGTGCGCGCATTCGCGGAGCGGGTTCCCGGCCACAGCGTCGAGCTCCGCGTGCCGCCGTTCGTCGCGGTGCAGTGTGTGGAGGGGCCGCGGCACACCCGCGGCACCCCGCCCAACATCGTCGAGACCGACGCGCAGACCTGGCTCGGTCTGGCGGACGGCTCGGTGACCTGGGCCGACGCCGTGGCCGACGGGCGCGTTTCGGCGTCCGGGCCGCGCAGTGACCTGAGCGAGTACCTGCCGCTGTAGCTGCATGCCGCGCGCTTGTGTGTGGCGGCCGATCGGCACCAGAGGTAGAGTTCTGTCACTAGTACAACCTTTTGCATAAGGCGTCTTGGCCGGCCTCGGTCTTCGACTTCACCCGTGGGGGGGTGTGATGCGCAAGCGTCATGTCGCGGTTTTCGCCGTTTTCGCTCTTTCCGCCGCCTCGTTGAATGTCTCCGCCGCGCACGCGGCGTCGACGGCTTCGACGACGCCTACGACGTACTACGTGGACAGCAGCTCGCCGGGCTGTTCCGACTCCGGCGCCGGCACGAAGGCCGCGCCCTTCTGCACGATCCAGCGCGCGGCCTCGCTCGCCACCGTGCCGGGCGACGTGGTGTCCGTCGCCACCGGCGTCGGCTACTCGGGCGAGGTGGACATCACCGCCTCAGGCACGGCCGCCGCGCCGATCATCTTCGAGGCCTCGAATCAGCCTGGGAAGAACGCGGGAGCCGGGATCTACGGCACCGCGTCGAATCCGCTCACTTATGGCATAGCCATCACCGACTCCTCGTACGTCAAGGTCGAGAGCCTGGCCGTAATTGTGGCGGCTACGGCGGACTCCGTCCTGGTAAAGGATTCCTCCCACATCGCTGTGGACAGCCTGAATGTCATCCAGATCAGCGCGGAGGCGACGCCGGCGATCGAGGTCGACGGGAATTCCTCCGATGTGACGCTGAGCCGCGACGTCGTCTCCGCCAAGCAGTCGCCCGGAATCGACGTCGACACCACCGGAACCGGGAACGTCGTCACCACAGACGCGGTGTCCCAGTCCGACTCGGCCGGCATCAGCGTGGAGGGTGATTCGGGCACGCTCGTCACCAGCAACACCGTCACCGCCTACTGCGGTGCGGGGATCTCGCTCAGCGATAACGCCGGCGGCAGCGCGTCGGGCGCCACGGTCGAGAACAACGTGGTCGCCTCCGCGCGGGCAGTGACTGATTGCCCTGTCACCGCCGGGTACGGGCTCGAACTCCAGTCCTCGGCCGACGCGAAGGGCGCGGTCGCGAACTACAACACGATCTACCCGGGCGGCGCGGCCAACGCGCACGCGTACTCCTGGGCCGGCACGACCTACGACACCCCGGCCGCGTTCTTCGCGGCGACCGGACAGGGTTCGGCCGACTCCGCCGCCGATCCCGGGCTCACGTCCGACGGAACGATCGCCGGCGAGAGCTCTCCGCTGATCAACGCGGCGAATTCGTCGGCTCCCGGCGAACTGGCGACGGACGCCTACAACGCCGCCCGGGTCTATGACCCCAACGTGAAGCCCACCGGCGCGGGTACATACGACTACTACGACCGTGGCGCTTTCCAGTACGCCGAGCAGGTGACCCTCGCGAACGGATTCGCCGATCCGGCCGACCACGCCGGCGAGCCCGCGTCCGTCATAGCGGGCACTGCGTCGAGCAACTGGGCCGGCGCGACATTCAGCTACATCTACGACTTCGGCGACGGAACCGTCGACCATACGCCCGGCGCCGCGGACGAGCACCGTTACATGAACCCCGGCCAGTACACCATCACCGTGACCGCGGTGAGCGACTACGGCGGCACGACCGTTGAGACGTTCTCCATCTATATCGGTCCGCCCGATTTCATTCTGGATCCGCAGATGACCGCCGTCGGCGCGCTCGGAATTCAAGCGGGCGTCAGCGCGGGCGGCCCCGCTCCCATGTTGTCGGAGACGGTCGACTTCGGCGACGGGACGGGTACGTTCGACATCCTCAACGGGCCGACTCAGCATACGTACTCGAAGCCGGGCACCTACACCCTGACCTTCTCAGGTGCGGACAGCCATGACGACTCACAGACCACAACTACGACCTTCACCACCGCGGGCGGCGAGTACACGCCCTACGGTCCCACCCGGTTGCTCGACACCCGCTCCGGGCTCGGCGGCACGGCGGCGCAGCTGCAGAACGACGGCTCGATCAAACTGAAGGTCGCGGGCAACGGCTCCATCCCGGGCGGCGTGACGGCGGTCGCCCTCAACCTCACCGCGGTCAACGCCACCGGCAACGGCTACATCCAGGCCGGGACCGGCACGAACTCGGGCACCTCGAACCTCAACTACGGCGCCGACGGGATCTTCAGCAACAGCGTGATCGCGCCCGTGGCCGCCGACGGCACGGTCACTCTCGCGAACTTCGGCGGCAGCACGTCCGTCAAGCTCGACCTCATCGCCGACGTCAGCGGCTACTTCGCACCTGCCACCGCCTCCGGGTACACGCCGCTCACCCCGGCCCGGGTCATGGACACGCGCACCGGCCTCGGTGGCAGCAAGGGCAAGCTCGCCGCCAAGCAGCACGACGTCCTGACCATCACCGGCGCCGACTCGGGCGGTCTGCCGGCGACCGGGGTCACCGCCGTCGCGCTGAATCTCACCGAGACCGACACCTCCGTGGAGGGATTCCTGGCCGCCTACCCGGACGGCACGGCAGTTCCGAACGTCTCGGCTGAGGACTGGATCGGGTCCACCACGAAGGCCGTCACCGTGATCGTGCCAGTCGGCGCGGACGGCAAGATCGACGTCTACAACGGCAGCGGGAACGGCGGCAGCGCCGACGTCGTCGCGGATGTGGTCGGCTACTTCAGCGCCTCCGGGGCCGGCCTGTACGTGCCGCTGACGCCGGACCGCGTTCTGGACACGCGCAAGTCCGGCGGACCGGTCGCGGCGAATTCGGCGACGACCCTGGACTTCTCGTCTGCCGCCGCCGGCGCCGGCATCACCTCGACCGCGACCGCGTACGTGCTGAACACGACCGTGACGCAGACGAACGGCGCGGGCTGGCTCGCCGTGGTCCCCTTCGGCTCGCCGACGCCCACCACGTCTTCGTTGAACTGGAACGGACCCGGTGCGACGGTCGCGAACCTGACGCTCGCCACCCCGGACGCGGGCGGCGAGAAGCTCTCCTTCTACAACGGCGGCGGCCCGGTGTCCCGGCCGGCCCAGGTGGTCGCTGATGTCATGGGGTATTTCTCCACCTCGTGACGGTAACTGCACGGCGTGGATCCGCGCGCGGCCGCCCGGCTCGCGCGCGGATCTTTCCGGCTCCGGCCATGACGTAGACTTGGACGCGTGAAGCGCCCAGATGGACGACTGAGCCACGACATACTCCCCGATGAAGACAAGCACCCGCAGGACGCCTGCGGAGTGTTCGGTGTCTGGGCGCCCGGCGAGGAGGTCGCCAAGCTCGCCTACTTCGGCCTCTACGCCCTGCAGCACCGGGGGCAGGAGTCCGCGGGCATCGCCGCCTCGAACGGCAGCCAGATCCTCGTCTACAAGGACATGGGCCTGGTCTCCCAGGTCTTCGACGAGGAGACCCTCGGCTCGCTGCGCGGCCACCTGGCCGTCGGGCACACCCGCTACTCCACCACCGGATCCTCGGTCTGGGAGAACGCCCAGCCGACCTTCCGGGCCACCTCGCACGGCGCGATAGCGCTGGGGCACAACGGGAACCTGACCAACACCGCCGAGCTCGGCGAGCTGGTCGGCGCGGCCCGGGCGAACGGGGAGGTGCTCGGCAAGGACCGCGGCGCCACCTCGGACAGCGACCTGATGACCGACCTGCTGGCCAGCCGCTCCGAGCTCAGCCTCGAGGACGCGGCGATGCAGGTGCTGCCGCGGCTGCGCGGCGCCTTCTCCCTCGTCTTCATGGACGAGACCACCCTCTACGCCGCCCGCGACCCGCAGGGCATCCGGCCGATGGTGCTCGGCCGGCTCGAGCGCGGCTGGGCGGTGGCCAGCGAGACCGCCGCGCTGGATATCGTCGGCGCGTCCTTCATCCGGGAGATCGAGCCCGGCGAGCTCATCGTCATCGACGAGAACGGCCTGCGCTCGCAGCGCTGGGCCGTCGCCGAGCCCAAGGGCTGCGTCTTCGAGTACGTCTACCTGGCCAGGCCGGACACCTCCATCGCCGGACGCTCGGTGAACGCCTCCCGGCTCGCGATGGGCCGCAAGCTCGCGATCGAGCACCCGGTCGAGGCCGATCTGGTCATCCCGACCCCGGAGTCCGGCACCCCGGCCGCGATCGGCTACGCGGAGCAGTCCGGCATCCCCTTCGGGCACGGCCTGGTCAAGAACGCCTACGTGGGCCGCACCTTCATCCAGCCGAGCCAGTCGATCAGGCAGCTCGGCATCCGGCTCAAGCTCAACCCGCTGCGCGAGGTCATCGAGGGCAAGCGGCTGGTCGTGGTCGACGACACGATCGTGCGCGGCAACACCCAGCGCGCGGTGATCAAGATGCTGCGCGAGGCCGGGGCCGCGGAGATCCACCTGCGGATCTCCGCACCGCCGGTCAAGTGGCCCTGCTTCTACGGCATCGACTTCGCCACCCGCGCCGAACTGATCGCCAACGGCCTTTCGGTGGACGAGATCGCGCACTCGATGGGCGCCGACTCGCTCGGTTACATCTCGCTCGAGGGCATGATCGAGGCGACCACGATCCCGAAGGACCGGCTGTGCCGCGCCTGCTTCGACGGCGTGTACCCGGTGGAGCTGCCGGACCCCGAGCGGCTCGGCAAGCACCTGCTCGAGATCCCGGCCGCGGCCGCGTCCTCGCTGAGCAAGCCCTGACGCCCCGTCGGCTCCCCAGAAAGGCCAGCACACAGTGAACGAGCACGCCCAGCAGCAGCCCACCGCCGCGGGTGCGACCTACGCCGCTGCCGGTGTCGACATCGAAGCCGGCGACCGCGCCGTCGAGCTGATGAAGCAATGGGTGGCCAAGGCCTCCCGGCCCGAGGTGCTCGGCGGCCTCGGCGGCTTCGCCGGGCTCTTCGACGCGAGCGCGCTGACCGGCTACCGGCGGCCGCTGCTGGCCACCTCCACGGACGGCGTCGGCACCAAGGTCGCGATCGCGCAGAAGCTGGACGTGCACCACACCATCGGCTTCGACCTCGTCGGCATGGTGGTGGACGACCTGGTGGTGTGCGGGGCCGAGCCGCTGTTCATGACCGACTACATCTGCACCGGCAAGGTGGTGCCGGAGACGGTCGCCGCGATCGTCCGCGGCATCGCCGAGGCCTGCGCCGAGGCCGGCTGCGCGCTGATCGGCGGCGAGACGGCCGAGCACCCCGGGCTGCTGGCGGCCGGCGAGTACGACGTGGCCGGTGCGGCCACCGGCGTGGTGGAGGCGGACGCCCTGCTCGGACCCGAGCGGGTGCGCGAGGGCGACGCGGTGCTGGCCATCGGCTCCTCCGGTCTGCACTCGAACGGATATTCGCTGGTACGGCACGTGCTGCTGGACCGGGCCGGGTGGCAGCTCGAGCGGCAGGTGCCGGAGTTCGGCCGGACGCTCGGCGAGGAGCTGCTCGAGCCGACGAAGGTCTACGCGAAGGCCTGCCTCGAGCTGGCCCGCCGGGTCGAGATCCACACGTACGCGCATGTCACCGGCGGCGGACTGGCCGCCAACCTGGCCCGGGTGATCCCGGCCGGGCTGCACGCGCGGCTCGAGCGGTCCGGCTGGACGCCCGCGGCCGTGTTCCAGACGGTGGGCGAGGCCGGCGCGATCGAGCGCGGCGAGTTGGAGAAGACGCTGAACATGGGCGTCGGCATGGTGGCGGTACTGCCGGCGGAGCAGGCCGACGCCGCGCTGCGGGAGCTCGCGGAGCTCGGGCAGCCCGCTTGGGCGCTCGGCCGGATCGAGGCCGCGGAGCACGCACAGGCTCCCGGCTCGGCCGCCCTGGTCGGGGACTACGCCTGACCGCCTGACCCGCCGGACGGTCGGCGGGTTTCGCAGGCTCACTCTCGCCCCGGCGTCCGGCGCCGGGGGTGACCGGACGCGGCCGTCGGGCGAGAACGCTAAGCAAGGGCAGGTAGTACGGCCGTAGCCGTTCTACCTGCCCTTAAGCTCAGCTCTCACTCAGCTCGAGAGGTTCAGCGGTGAGGATACGAGTCGTCCTCGTCTTCCTCTTCGTCCTCATCCTCTTCGGCGTTTTCGCCGTAGTCCGCGTAGGCCGCATAGCGGTCGTCGAGGTCATGGTCGCGAGAACCATTGCTCCTCGGCTGCGGATCCTCGACGCCCAGCTCTGACCGCAAACGGTCCAGATCACCGGCCGGCTGATACTTCAGCTGGCGAGCAACCTTGGTCTGCTTGGCCTTGGCCCGGCCGCGCCCCATGGCTCGACCCCCTCAACGACGGGGCGTTTCGCACGGCCCCGGGTCTCGACAACGATCAACGACACAGTCACTGACGTGACCGATGCCTCACGTGGGGATCGCTGGACCGGTCACACAGCTAAAGGTACCTGGTTCCGCGCCGAATCGGTACGGCGGGGGGCCGAAACTTCTTTCGCCGCGAAGACTCGATACCTCGGTCGAGAATACATGCCCACTACAGGGATGGTCGATTCCACCGCGCGGACGCCGTCCTGATCGGCGCGGCATCCCCGCCCGTTAGGCCGGTAGGAGGATGCCGCGCAGGCGCGCCACGGAGCGCATCCGCTCCTCGGCGAGGCGATCGGCGGTGGCCGCGGGGGGCACGCCGTCCGCCTTGGACCGGCGCAGGATCTCCAAGGTGGTGTCGAAGATGCGTTCGGCCCGGTTCTTCGCCCGCTCGAAACTGAAGCCGCCCTCGTGCAGATGGGCCGCCTCGTCACCCACCTGGATCACGCCGCCCGCGTTGACCAGGTAGTCCGGCGCGTAGAGCACGCCGCGCTCGGCCAGCGCCTTGTCGATGCCCGGGTGGGCGAGCTGGTTGTTGGCCGCACCGCAGACGACCGAGGCGGTCAGCGTGGCCACCGCCGCGTCGTCCAGCGCGCCGCCGAGGGCGCACGGCGCGTAGACGTCGAGGTCGGCGGCGGTGAGCTGCTCGGTGGAGTCCACGATGCGCACGGCCGGGTGGTTCGCCCGCACCCAGTCGAGCGCCGCGCCGTTGACGTCGGTCACCACGATCTCGGCCCGCTCCTGCTCGAGGTGGCAGAGCAGGTGCCGGCCGACCTTGCCCACCCCGGAGATGCCGACCCGGCGGCCGGTCAGCTCGGGGCCGCCCCAGCGGTCCTGGGCGCAGGCGCGCATCGCCTGGTAGACGCCGAACGCGGTCAGGATCGAGGAGTCGCCGGCGCCGCCGTTCTCCGGCGAGCGGCCGGTCACGTACCGGCACTCGCGCGCGACCATGTCCATGTCGGCCACGTAGGTGCCCACGTCGCAGGCGGTGAAGTAGCGGCCGTGCAGGGACTGCACGAAGCGGCCGTACGCGCGCAGCAGCGGCTCGGTCTTCACGGTCGCCGGGTCGCCGATGATCACCGCCTTGCCGCCGCCGAGGTCGAGGCCGGCCAGCGCGTTCTTGTAGGCCATGCCGCGGGCCAGGTTGAGCACGTCGGCCAGCGCGTCCGCCTCGGTGGCGTACGGATAGAAGCGGGTGCCGCCGAGGGCGGGGCCGAGCGCGGTGGAGTGGATCGCGATGATCGCGCGCAGGCCGGTGGGCTCGTCATGGCAGTAGACGACCTGCTCGGGGCCGCCGGCCTGGAACGGGGACGGGGCGAGGGGGGAGGTGCTCGCGTCGCTCATGTCTGAAGGGGTCTCCTCGTCGAGACTGGCGCCCGGTACGGCGCCCTGGCTGAGGGTGGATCAGGGGTCTCCCGATCGGCCCAAGCACCAGGGTAGATCCTGGGCCGCCGACCGCGGCCATCCGGGTCTTCCGTTCTCAGCCAAGATCCAATATCGTTCGCTTTCACGTGGGTATGCGGACAGGTCTGCTTATGGACCGCCCCGCCCGCCGCTGCCCGGCTAAGGCAGGGTGCATGACGAAAAGTCACCATGCCGCCACTGTCCGCAAATGGGCGGCTCGCGCGCATCTGTCTGCTTCCAGCGATTTGCCTCTTCTATGTATCGATTTCATAGACTTCGCGGCCAAGCAGGCCCGGATGGTGTACTTCTAGTTCTTGAACGACAAGACGTTCGTCCGATTACCGGCACGCCCGACCATGAACCAGACGGCATGACGGACCATCGGGGAGGATCCAGCCGAACCGGCCCGGTTGCCGGGCTGTTCACCATGGAGATGGAGGAAAGCCGCTCATGACCGCGCGCACGCCCGACGCCGAGCCGCTGCTTACCCCGGCCGAGGTGGCCACGATGTTCCGAGTCGACCCGAAGACGGTCACCCGGTGGGCCAAGGCCGGCAAGCTCACGTCGATCCGTACCCTGGGCGGGCACCGCCGATACCGCGAGGCCGAGGTGCGGGCCCTGCTCGCCGGCATCCCGGCACAACGCGAAGCCTAGAAACCAGACCCACCACGCACCGGCATCTCGCGCATCACGAGCGCGAAGCCCCGGGTTTCGGCCCAGGGTTCCAAATCCGGCGCACGTTCCACCGCACCGAGCAGTAGCCCGAGCACTGATCATCGAGCTCCACAAGCGCGAACACTGATCTGCTTAAGCTGTTGTATTGGCCGCCGCCTACCCACTGCCCGCAGGGTGTCTCGACCGTATCCTCGGCCGGCGGCCGCATTACTTCAGCAGGCTGGGAGCGGTCCCGGGCCTTCGGGCCCCGGGCCGCCCACCCGGTCGGCGACCGACGGCGGCCCCCGCCTGTATTCGTACAGGCGGGGGCCGCCGTGTTCGGTTTCCGGGCGGCGCCCGCGGGCCCGGCCCGGCCGAACTGCGCCGGATATACCGGGACGAACCGCGGCCGCTCGGTTAACATCGAGGTGGGGCACCGAATGAGGGCTCGAAGGCACTGAAGCGTGGAGGGAGCGTGGAGGGCCACCATGAAGATCACCGAGATTGCCGTGGAGCGGCTGCGCCTGCCGCTTGACCCGCCGTTCCACCCCGCCTGGGCACCGGACCCGCAGCGCGAGTTCGAGGCCACGCTCGTGCGGGTGCACACCGACGAGGGCGTCACCGGCATCGGCTCCGGGGGCTCGATGGAGGGCTTCGACGCCTACCGCCACCTGTTCCTCGGCACCGATCCGCTCGACCTCGTCACCCAGGTCCGCACGATCGAGACGGCGGACCGCGGCGCCCGCTACTGGCCGCTCGAGGCGGCGTTCTGGGACATCCTCGGCAAGGTGGCCGGCCAGCCGGTCTCGGTGCTCTTCGGCAACGCGGGCAGGCGGCTGCCGGCCTACGCCTCGACCGGCGAGCTGCTCGATCCGGCGAAGCGGGCCGAGTCGGCGGTGGCGGCCAAGGAGCGCGGCTTCCGGGCGATGAAGATCCGCATCGACCCGGGTCGCGTGCACGAGGGCATCGAGACGGTGCGCCGCATCCGCGAGGCAGTGGGAGACGGCTTCGAGATCATGGCGGACCTCGGCCAGTCTCGGCGCCGGGCGGGGGACGTCGCGCCGGCCACTGATCTGGTGCGCACTAGGAAGATCGTCGCGCAGCTCGGCGAGTACGGCGTCTTCTGGGTGGAGGAGCCGCTGCCCTATCCCGACCTGCCCGGCTTCAAGCGGCTGCGCGCGGACATCCCGCACGTGCGGATCGCGGGGGCGGCGCTGCATCACTCGGTGCCCGAGCTGCTGCGCTCGCTGGAGCTCGACGCGCTCGACATCTACCAGATGGACGCGGTGCTGGCGGTCGGCATGCTGCGCGCCAGGACGCTGGCCGAGCTGGCGCTGCTCAAGCACCGGCACTTCACCCCGCACTCGTGGACGAACGGCATCGGCCTGCTGGCGAACCTGCAGGTGGCCGCGGGCGTGGGCGGCGGACCGTTCTTCGAGTTCCCCTACGACCCGCCGGGCTGGACGGCCGAGCGGCGGGATTTCATGCTGTCGAAGCCGCTGGACATCGACGCGGACGGCTGCCTGACCGTGCCTCAGACCCCGGGGCTCGGCGTGGAATTGGACGAGGACGCGGTGCGGCGCTGGACGGTCGATCACTGAGATACATCCGTTATGGGGTTGGGGTACATCGAGGACACACGGCAGGTGGCGGGGGCCTAGAGTGCCGAACGGCTGTCGTGATCAGCCGTGTGTTCCGGGAGGGGACCAATGCATCAGTCTCGTCGCGCTGTCGCGGCAGTGGTATCGGTGTCAGTGGCGTTGGGCACCAGCGTCGCTGTGTCGCACGCGGACAGCTCGTCAGCGCTCTATGTCAACAACGCCGCGTCGGCGAACTGCTCGGACACGGGAAGCGGCGCCGGTAGTTCGACGACTCCGTTCTGCACGATACAAGCTGCGGCCAACGCGGCGGTCGCCGGCGACACGGTGGACATCGAGGCGGGCAGGTACCTCGGCACCGTGGACATCAAGTCCGTCGGCACCGC
>Ga0073928_10009458_pt1 | contig 11870 bp, 19 predicted proteins | sample PaiPotPPA55metaG_FD_76969 | JGI IMG/M metagenome (GOLD analysis project Ga0073928, IMG submission 76969) | Iron sulfur acid spring bacterial and archeal communities from Banff, Canada, to study Microbial Dark Matter (Phase II) - Paint Pots PPA... ...
ACGCGCTGTTCCATAATCGTTCGGCGCTCCTCGTGCGATGCTGGATGGCTCTCAATGGCCGAGAGTATCCGACACATCTCTTCACCTTCTTTCAGGAGCTTCGCCAACGCGGCAGTGCATTCCCGATGGAGTTTTTCGAGAGTAAGGCGTTCAGTATCATCCATGCTCTCGCCAACTTACCACCAGCACGGCAGCATGTCAAAAATCCAACTGCCGTGGATTCGTGAACTCCGTGCGACGATGTGTTTGATGTGTTCCAATGGTTTGTAGCTACATTAGGTTCGTCAGCGTGGGAAGCAGTGTCCAGGTGGTCGGAAATCGAGGCGTTAATGTCCGAAAAGAAACCTGCGAACCGAAGCGATCACGTTGCACCTGAAGAAAAACAGGCTGTTGATGCGAGCATAAGTAAGCCGTCCCATGACGAGATCGCTAGATTAGCTCACGCAATATGGGAAGCTCGCGGACGTGGTGACGAAGGAGCCTTAGACGACTGGCTTGGTGCGGAACGGCTGCTTCTAAAGCAGAGTAGCAAAGGCCATGCCGCGTGAGCTGGGCCGTGCCTCAGTCAGTGATCCGATATCTCTTGATAAGCAGAACGGTGGCGTGCATCGCGCCCAAAAAGCGGCTGAAGTGACGCCGAGCTATCGCCAGTGAGCGCTCACGCGTCGAAGCCTTCGATTATAATCTCCAGTCCCTCATCCTGATCCGCCCGCTTGGCCACCTCGAACGCGTTTTCGATCATATAATTCTGTGTGCGCTCGGCGTCTTCAGGACTATACCGCCACCTCACCTGAGCACTTTCCTTGATCGAGAGTATGAACTCGTACTCCGGGTGAAGTTTCCGGGAAGATGCTGAGAAACTCGGAGTCGCGGCAGTTCTCAAGAAGCCGATTACTTCGGACTGGAAGCCTGTGGTGGAGCGTATTCGGGCACGACGCGCTGGTTAATAGCATCATGGTATGTTAACGGGACGATCGCGCCGTAAGCTAACCTCCAACCCGGCTTGGTGGCTTCCATACACCACTGCTCCAAGGTGTGTTTTCGCATACTACAATTTGTTCCCGGATCGATCCAAACCACGATCCTAGCGACTCCAGCGATCGAAACTGGTAAGACGGATCACGTGAGAGAATGTCAGAACTGATCGAAGGCGAGGTCGGAGGATACCCAATGGACAAATACTGTGGCACGTGCAGAGATTTGGAAGCCGTCCATTACGACAAGACTGAATTTTATGTCAGCTTGCTTGAGCAACAGAACAGGTTATGGACACAGGGAAAGACAATAGAAGCAATAGCGGTCGATAGCGTCATTTCAAAGGCGGGACAAGCAAGGGCCGAAGCACAAAAACAGTTGGTCATGCACCGCGCAAGCCATCGCGCCAGTGAAAACCATCCACGTTGAACGGATCGGATCGACTTATCGCGCAAGCCTCACGAGCGAAGAAGATGGTTTATTGTGCGGTAGGCTTCTTCGCCACTAGCAGATCATAACAGGTGCTGGATAAAGAAATCCGGTGACCGGCGAACCACCGGGTGAGACGGTGAGCGTACTTAAATTATTCACTCTCCCGATCTCGTTCCCGGCGCAGGATATTACAATTCGACCACTTTCTTTAGCGCACTAACCGATGCGACCGCCGAACGTCGTGTGACCGTATTTAGTCAGCCCGTTCAACGGTGGGGTGGAGAGATCCGCGATGATTCCGCAAGTCAAATCGGTCTGGACGGAAAACTGCTGGTGTGTAAGCACATTCTTTTTCTAGGGCTGTTGCACACTTCAACAGTGGAGTGGACTACTCTTCCAAACGAGCGTAGAAATGAGCCGCCATGCAAAACGGTCAGCGTCTCCGTCTTACCCGCTCCGCGATGGCAATTGCGCTGCGCGAAGAACGACATGTGGCTATCATGATTCCCGAAGGTGCCATCATCGACGTGATTAACGGCCCGTTCAATGGCACGCGCTTGATGGATGTCAGGTACGAGGGTGAGTTGATCCTGATGTTCACGGACGACATGAAGACCCACACAGAACTCATCAAAGCCGAAGGCGCGTGACGCCCGAGAAGAAGGAGTAACCGTATGGTCGGAGAGCGGTTTCGCATGAAAACTCCCACCCTGGCAATCATGGCCCAGGATGGTGCCAAAATCCCCGTGATGATTCCAAAAGGTGCCGAAGTTGAAATACTCGATGGTCCCCTGAACGGCAACCGGCTAGTAGATGTTCGTTGGGAAGGCAAGACCGTCATGGTGTTTACGAATGACATCCGTGATCGTGGTGAGCGGCTCGAAACGGTCAGGAGCTAGGACGCCGTTTCTTCGTTTCCACGTTGTCACGAATGCGGAGCCGTCAGCACTCGCTGCACTAAAGTGTCGTTCAACAACTCGCTATGGCATGGCCCTAGTAATTTCCCTAGCTTTCGTGTACTCTGATATCAGCCGCTCAAAGAGAACATTTCCCTCGCCGGATGGTTTTTCTCTTTCTCCGACAGAAAGAAGGTTGGTTTGTATGCCCAACTCTTCACGCGTTGAGAATTTGGCGAGTGCCGGTCAAATCAAAGTCCTCGTCGTCCAAAGTAATCCCGCCGATACTCTACTGACCGTAGAAGCGTTTCATGCCGCTGGGTTGACCTCAGGTCTCAGTTGCGTCACGGAAGGAACTGACGCGCTCAACTACGTGCGCCGGGAAGGCAAGTATGCTCACGTCCCCACACCAGACCTTATCTTTTTAGACTTATCCCAACCACGGCTTTCCGGTTTGGAAGTTTTGAAAGTCATCAAATCAACCCCGGAGTTGATGCACATTCCCATCGTGGTTGCAGCGGGTTCCGACGATCCTAAATTCGTTCGAGCGGTCTACGCACTAAACGGCAACTGTTTTATTCGTAAACCTGGCGAACTGCACGAATTCGTTCGATTCATCGAATCGTGCTATGAATTTTGGAGCCGAGTGGTTACGCTCTGTCCCCCACGTCCAAAACAGGCCAAAAAAACTGTTTAAACATGTTCACTCGCCGTGTCTCCATCCGCGCGAAGCCCAATGGCGTTGAAGTTTCGGCCAAGTCCAACTTTTTTAGGAATTCTCTCATGAACACAATTGTGGTCCTTGAGGACCCGGCGACGAAGCACCGGCAGGAATGCGTGCCCTACGCATTCGCCAGTGCATTGGAAGTGCGCTGTCTCTGCGGCAATCTCATTCACCCAATTCCCGGCGCTTGGTGCAGGCTCTGCGGCAGGAAAGTGGTGGATGTCTGGCAGGAGGCGACGCCCACAGCCTCGACGAGGGTCATTCTGGAAGTGGACCCAGTTCAGAACAAAGTAAAGGAGGGCGAGGTCGTTACCAAGTCCACGGAGGTCATGTTGAAGAAGTGACCCGGCGTAATTCCCACATGCCAATTGCGCTGCGCGATATCTGGATCGCGGCTCGCGTGCTCTCGCTGATCGTGCTCGGCGTGATCCTGGCGACGCACTGTTAGGACACCACGCGGATGATGGTAGTTCTGCTGGAAGCCTCGGAGCGCGGGTAACGTATGAGCCTATCCCGCTTAATGCAGTCGCGAAGTGGAGTTCCCACAGTTATTACCATGTGTCAAAGACGAGCCGATACTGGAAAGATTGCCAGCACTCATCAACCAGCCGAGATAGAATCATTCTGTGTGCCGAACGCGACTCATTGCGGCAGGAGCGTTGGGTAGCTGTTCAGAATTTTCGTGCGGCCATCCACGATCTGGTGGTACTTGTTGAACATTCGGGCACGGACTCAGACTTCGATTTGGCTCACCTGCGAGTAAGCGCCACTCGCGGCGCTTGTGAAGTAGCACGAGCTGCACTGGAGCTTCACCAAACAGAACATGGATGCTGAAATTTCAAAGTAGCGCACAACCGAACTTTCGGGTGGCCTTGACAAAGCGTGGCCGTTCACGGAAGATGGCTGGACATGAATGTTTCAAGGTGTTAGCCTTGGAGCCGTATGGCACTGGCTTTAACTATCGCCTTGATTGCCTCGGTAGTTGCAGTGCGTCTTTTGATTCCGCCCGTACCTGGTTTACTCAAGACCTACGTCGAAAGATGGGGAAAGCGGACCACAATTATGCTTTGCGCCATCTCCCTCGTCGGAGCGGCGCTGCTGATCCTCATTTCAAAACGTTAACAGTGGAAGCCAGCTAAAGCCCCAGCTTCCCCGCCGAGTTCTCCCGCTTCCTAGTGTGACGACGCTTCCCTTGTGCCGTTTTCCTCTCGGCCAACTTGCGGAGCTTCTCCTTCAGCCGCTCGGCTTCGATCAGGACATCATTGGGGTCGAAGAGTTTCTTCTCCCATTGACGGCGCAAACGTCCAAAGCGAAACCAATCCCGCTCCTCGCGGTCGTGCATGGTTTCCACCAGCTCGAAGTTAGCCCAGGCACGCGTCTCTTCGACGACTACGCGGAACTCCTTGAGGGGTTCGCGCCGAAAGCCGAGTTTTTCCAGCCGTCCAAGGTCCGTGAGAACCTGTTCAAAGCCCTGATTCAAAGCGTGGAGGGTTTCATACACACGGAGTTTTTGAGAGGTGGGTTTCATCGTCCTGTCCCCCACGTCAAGACGCTTAGTGTTGCGGGGGAGAGCTTCCCCGCAAGCCAGTAATCGAATAGCGTGATGAGCACGGCCAGCGCGATCGCCAGCGCCATGATCTCAATTAGCAATCGTTTCGGCGTACGAGCCTGTCTCGCTCGGAGCCAGCGGTCGAATCGTAAGAGCTGAAGCCAGCGCTCGCTGGGACTCGTACCGAAAAGAGACAGCGCGGTAAACACCACGGCGACCACAGCGAGAATGATAATCAGTGCCGGGGCGTAAACAGCCAGCTTCGGCAGAAGGATGTTGATGAACATCTGGCTTTCCTTTCGGGAAGCCCAACAGGCGGGAAGATAGCGATACTAAATGTACGCTCCTTCACTGCCAACACCAGTGTTGGGGCTAGCACCTGGCGGAAGTTTCCACCTTCTACCAGGTGCGCTTTAACAGCCACGCTCCGCAGGCACGGAGCAAATCAAATCACTTGCCGCGTCGATTTCGATTCACGCGTATTGCCAAACCTACTTTCCACGATCAGTGAACACTTTTCTGTGGAATAGTGTTGGATGGGTGCTGCCGAGACCATCTTGTTGATCGTCGAACCGTGCCAACGGGTGCCCCTCCGCTTAGTGGGAATGCCCTCGGCGTTCAGGGTGTGAGCAATCTTGTCGAAACCCAAACCGGCACCACGAAGCTCCATGATGCGCTGAATGGCACGTTGCCCCTCGGGACGCTCCGTAAATTGGCGTTGGCCTTCATAGCGCCCCGTGGTTGCACGTACACGCTGCCGAGCTGCGCGAAGTTTGAGGACGATGGAATCCTTATCGTACTCCGAGATCACGCCCATCATCTGACGGTAGAGCTTTCGTGCCACATCTTGGCTGTCCAGATTCCCCGCCATCATGTTGCCTTCGTCGGCACTGATAAACGTGACGCCGATCTTGCGGGCATCACGGATTGCAAGTTCTTGAACGAATAACTCACGGCTAAGTCGGTCAATTTTTTCGAACAGGATGGTGGAGACACCAGCGCGGAGTGCCGCCCACATCTCACCGAAGGCGGGCCGATTCAACGTTTCGATCTTGCCCGCCACGCCGTCATCAAAGAAGAACCGGACGATTGTGATTCCGATTGCGTCGGCTGCGCGGGTGATTTTGTCTTGTTGCCGTGTTGGGCCATCTCCGTCGCTCTGAGCGTCGCCGCTTACGCGGATGTAGCCGAAGGCTGGGACGTTAGTCGTTCGATTCTGATTTGTCACGCCGCACGGTCCAATTCTTCCAACCGGCGCTTCGCCGAATCCTTATCGAAACCCTTGGAGTACTCCGCTTGCACGGTATAACCTGCCTTGCGGAATTCGGGATTGAGTTTTAGCGTCTCGGCGTCTTGCGTCCAATCCACGCCGAACGTTGCCGCGAGCAGTAACGCGTCCGTGGCGCGTTTGAAATTCAACGCTAGCCCGAAGCCAAGACCCGATGCGGTGTGAATGATAAACCAGTTCTGCCTTATATCTTCGTTCTCGCCGTGTTCGGTAACGCCCAGCTCATCCGAATCAGACGGATGCACAAGCGACAATCCCGAGCTGTGGGAGATAACGAATCCAGGGCGCATCCGTTTGAGGTTTGGATCGTGGTAGGCATCGAGGCGGTACACGGCATCCCAAATCGACGGTTTCCAGTCGGCAACGATCTTCAGCTTGGGTGGTTTGGGTAGCGGTCTCGGCATCGGAATGTGATCGCCACTGACTTGGATAGTCGCGACCATAACGCCGTCACTGAGTCCCCAAGTGAGAACATACGGAACGTCGCGCTCATAGCAGGCCACGGCCATTCGAATGATAAATCGACACTGATTCGTTATCGGATCAACCTTCCCGTATCCCTTCCAGCGCTGATCGATAGGCTTAATATACGCGGTGGATCGATGAGTATGAATGGAGGCGCTCATATCGCCTCCGAGTTCTGGACCGTACGTCCTGCTTTCAAAATCTGATCCGCTGCATGGAAAATTCGTTGTGCCGAACGCTCTGCTACTTCGTTTCCCTTAAAGTACGATTGGATATAGCCACGCGATTCTGCGGCACCCGGCAAGCCAAGCGCTTCACAGCAGATCAGGGCGGTAGCTTCCGCCTCTAACTCGCGCACATCTCGCGGCGTGCGGTCGGTGGAATCGCTATTCAATGAACCTTCAGCGGTATGCCCCAATACAATATGTGCCAGCTCGTGAAACAAGGTTGATTCAGGCTGTTCAGCCACCGGATTGATAGAAACCGTTCGCTGTTTGGCATATCCTTGAACATTCCCGTCCATCATCGTGAACGGTACGCGTTCGATACCGAGCGTGGATAGTGCCGTGTCAGCATTCCATCCTGGCACGGGTTCAGGTTCAAATTCTTTCCCGTCTGTCTGCGCCAGCACAAACCAGTTGTTCTTGTACACGAACCGCGTGTATCCGATCTCCACGGCTTCGTCTTGTCCGGTCTCATCGTTATGGCGTTCAGCGGTACGCTTTCCGGTCACGGGCATACAGAGTGTGATTGCTTTCTCACCCTTCTTGACATGCCGTTCCAGTTCTTTCCATCTCACGAATGTCCCGATCGGTCCAGGTGGGATGCCACGGCGTACGCACTGAGTGAACGCCAGCACCTGATTCCCAACGGAATAAGAATTGAACTTGCTAAACGCGGTTGATACGATGCCGGGTTCCGTTACAGCCTGGTGCAACAGATCAGCCCAGCGTGGATTAGACTGTGTGTAGCTTTGCATTGAAAGTGATCCCTTTCGATGTTGAAGTCAGGAGGCGATGGGTGTTCTAGCACTCGTCGCTTCCGTTCCACAATCTTATTCAAGAATGTTGTACGCGTCAATAGTAAACATGTGCTGCTGACCCTGTATTTATTGGTGTTCTGCGACAGTATGCGCGATAGGTGCGTCGATTGTCTGGATGTTTCGATCGCGTGATGAATACCGCAAGGTCAGAACGTTTCGTGCTGGTATCATGCCAACCTTCGGCGTCAGCTCAACGATGATCTTTGCGTTGGGAATTTCTCGACGGCCTGATGGTACCGGCGACGACCGGGGGTAGGTCGAATCAGTGCAGGATTCCTCCGGCACGGGCACGGGCGCTTACCCCAGCGTATGTTGGAACTAACAAAAACAGGAATTGGGAGAGTCAAAAAAATTAAAATGAAGATTCTTATCAGCGGCGGGCCGTCACGCTCATCGATGTAATTTCGTGGGTCATCTCGTACTGTGCTCTGTTACGATTCGGCGCAATGCAACGAGAAAGCGGCTCCAGACAACGCGGATTGTGGTCAAGGCCCGCAGCACAACAGCTCCATTCAGGTAATCTTCAGTTCATACCGGTATGATTATTTCGGCGATTTTCGTGGCCGATTCGATTGAAAACTCCTCTCGCCAACCGGGCAACAAAACGCTTCGTTGGTTTCGTAGAACTGCACTTGCGCTGGTTGCGCTAACGATTCTGCTTGCGTGTCTCGGCGCGATATATCAAGTTGTTGGAAATTGGCGCGACCGCCGCCGCTTTCCGCAACAGGGAAGATTGGTACAAGCTGGATCAGTAAAGCTCAATCTGGATTGTACCGGGCAAGGACGGCCCACGGTAGTGCTGGATAGCGGCTCAGGAGTTCCGGCTATTGGCTGGGCCTTGGTTCAGCCGGAGGTTGCCAAGTTTACTCGTGTTTGTTCGTATGACCGCGCCGGTTATGGATGGAGCGAGCCTGGGCTGGAACCTCGTACGAGTTTGCAGATTGCGAAAGAACTAAAATTGCTTCTCGATTCCGCTGGTGAAAAGGGACCGTACGTTTTGGTTGGACATTCATTTGGCGGATTTAACGTCCGCGTCTTCACCGGCCTGTACCCGGAGTACGTGAATGGTGTAGTGCTAGTCGATGCTTCGCACGAGGACGAAGATAAACGCATTACTGAAATACTTCCCGTCGAGGTATTGGAGCAAGAAAACAGGAATGAGCAATGGAACGAGAGAATAAACAGAATCCTGACGCCTCTGCGAATTCACCTTGGCATTCTGCGTCTACAGGTGGCAACAGGCTGGGGCACTCCCATTTACGGAATACTCCAATCTGCGCGGAGCCTACCGAAGGAATTCCGGGAGGAACTCTTATATCTTCGACAACAAGAGAAGTTCCAAAGGGCGGTCGTGTCGGAGGGTAACGCCTTTTCGGACAGCGTTTCGCAGGTTCGCGCAGCCGGAAACTTGGGCGACCGCCCACTCGTTGTGCTAACTGCTGGTAAGCCATATGATCCCGATTCGGTGCTCACCCAGGAACAGTTGGACAAAGAAGGTAATCTGTGGATCAATGTGCTTCAAGCCGAGGAAGCGCATCTCTCCACACGCGGCAAGCAGATCGTTGTGCCGGATAGCGGCCATATGATTCCGTTTGAGCGGCCAGATGCCGTTGTTTCGGCCATCAAAGAAGTATGGTCCGCATTACGATAGTCGCCTGTTAAACTCTCGCATTCCGATCGTCGATGCTGAAAGCCATCGTGGAACCATGTTTATCTGCCGATCAGCACCGCCGCATCTTGCAAGGTCGGTTCAGACTCAAACAACCTGACGCGCTGACGATTCAAACTCGCGCGCTACAAAGTCAGTCGGAGGAAATGGCGTTCCGAACTTTGGCTCTGGCAAGTTGATCCAGCCGCATAACGCCTCCAAATTCTGACGAATTCGATGTTAACAACGTGCAACGGGTTAGGAAACCGCCCCACACCTGACCCAGTGCCGTTCTTCCCATTTCCCGTCCACCTTCTCGAACACCCTCCAGTCCCACCTTCCACACAAACTACCGCACCATGTCGAGAGCTGAACCAAAGCAAGCGTCCGCTGCGGATTGAAGTACACGTCCCCCAGCCGGAAAAGATGAGTGACCCCGCGAAAGCGCTCATCGGATGGTTTGTTCTTCGACCCGACGAGCCGTTCGTTACTAAACGCCTTCACGTCCTCCTCCGTCAGGATCACATACCGTTCGGTGATATGCAACAGCGGTTTCAGTGGGAACGGTGTGTTCTTTCGCTTGTCGTAATCCGCGAGAACTTCTTTGAACTCAGCTTCTCGTCCCTTCGGCGGTTCTACGCACAGTATCCCTGGATCACCCGGCACTGTCGTCGGCGCTATGAGATAACGCTCGTTGGTATCCAAGCCCGCCGTTGTCGGGTTCGTCAACAGCAACGAGTAGATCGCGTATGTGTCCGTAACCTGCCCCAAATCGGCGTAGGCGATCTCCTGCGCGTAACTCGGTGGGGTAACCCCAGCGAGCAACAGCACAAATCCAAAACGAAACATGTTCGTGTTCATGCTGCTGCCGCCCATCCTGCCCACGATTGTCGCACGCGATGTGAAGCGCGGCGGTGGGGTTAGGATGGAGCAGTTGAGGCGGGCTACATTAAATTTGCAGGAAGAACTTCAAGGGAACAACTGTGGAGCGTTGCTGCCGCATACCCAACCGCGTTTCCCTTGCGATGGTCCCGTCGTAATTCGAACGAACATATAGACGGTCGTTTCGATCGGTGTCCCTCCGCACCTTGACATCGAACGCTCTATAACTCTGCAATATGACTTTGCTGGAACGTAGAATCCCGGCATCTTTGCCACTGCATCCAAAAACTCCGATCGCCCCACAGGATATCGCTCGGGGTGCCGCATCATGTCCTGGATTCGTTCGTTTCTTTCTTCTTGCGTATGTTTGTCCCGCCAGAAGCGATTGAGCGCATCTTCAAAAGTATCTTCATGTGCGATGAGCCGACGCACCTCTGGCGAATCGGCGACCAAACGCACCTGTGCGTCTGGTGAACCACCATAGATCCAGTTCTGCCGATTCGGATTGAATAATTCGCATCCTGAGAAGGTGAGAGGAATAACGATTGCAATGAAGAGTCCGAATCTGTTCCTGTTCAACACGCGAGCATCATATCAAGACCAGAGGCTACGTCATTCTTGCTACTACCCGGAGCTTCCCCTCAACGATGGTTCGTCGCACCCTTCGCCTGATTCTCTTCACGAAGCAGACGAAGGATCTTGTCGTGTAAATCCTTAATCGCCTCGTACGCCTCTTGTTCTGCTTCGATCTGCTCCTGGAATTCTTTTCGATCTTCTGCCGTGATGGTTTGGAGAGTTCCAATCAAAGTCAGAGATCCCTGCTTCTCCTTGGCTGCTTGGTTGAACCGTTCCGTTGCGACGGCGAGCTGGTGCTGTAGGCGGGCGAACTCAGGATGACGAACTACAATGACATCCTTTGGCATCAGCATACATTCTAACGCTGGTATTCTTCGGTCGGTACCGCCCAGGTGTACGATGAAACACATGACCCCTGACGAGCGCCGAATCGCAAACGCGGCGTTACGCGCTGGACCGTGGGAGAACCACGATCAAATCGTGATTGCTGTTGCGGATCTAACAGGACTTGAAGCGCAGCGTGTCGAAGCGGTCTTGCAACGTCTCAGGATTCGGATGGTTCTAGTCTGTGTTAGCGCAGCGAACGCTACCAGCGATAACGCTTCGGTTCGCTACGAGCGGGGCATGGATTGGACGGAGGAGGAATGAGCAATCTATGCGTGCATCCGTAGCAAATCCACCGTTACGACCACTGGCTCGGATAGCAGCACCAGTACTTTCCGACCATCCCCAGCGCCCAATTGCGCTCATACAATAGCTTTCATGCCGCTGTTCCTTTGCCGCTGGCCGAACGGGGATCTCTCGGTGGTTGCCGCCTCTGATAAAACCGATGCGGTTGCACGATTACGCGAGCACGGCGACGCGGAGCACGTGAAGCTGTGGCAGACGCCCGAGTGCTTAATCACCTTTCGCTTGGACGACCTCGGCGATTTCGAGCTTTTGGGGTTCGGAGCACGCACTGCGAATTTCGCCACCGAAAAGTGCTACCCCGAATTGGGCAAGACCATCTGCAATGTCGATCGAGATGATATTCACGGTTACACGCCCGCAGCGTTGGATCAGATCCGCGCTGCCGTGGACCACGAGCGGACTCGGCAAGAGATTGACGAATCCAAACAAGCCGACGCGAAAATGTGGCGCGAGCTTCACGGCGACACCGACATGCCGTCACCGCTTTTGGACGGCTTAATCCGTTCCGTAGGTATGCAGATTGTTCATTCGACAAGCGACCGGGGAAAGATCGAATAAGCAATTTGAAACGAGTCAATCCTGGACTGAACCCTTAGAATGAGACACTCGGAATTGGCACACTTCGCAGGGAAAGGAACTGCAAGTGGCAAAGAAACGAGCAATAGGGCGTTACCCAAAAGCATTTCGGAAGATGGCGGTCGAG
>Ga0073928_10009460_pt1 | contig 11868 bp, 13 predicted proteins | sample PaiPotPPA55metaG_FD_76969 | JGI IMG/M metagenome (GOLD analysis project Ga0073928, IMG submission 76969) | Iron sulfur acid spring bacterial and archeal communities from Banff, Canada, to study Microbial Dark Matter (Phase II) - Paint Pots PPA... ...
AGGCGGGAATCTTCAACCGGCCCTTCTCGTCGACCTTCGCCGGATAGTTTCCCCGCAGATTCATGTGCCCCGCTCGGATTCACGATGTGATAGCCGTTTTTAGTCTTGACGGCCACACAACCAGACACAACAAGGAAGTCTTGGATGCGCAAAATGCCCCCAAAACACCTACAAATGGTTCAAAAATTAGGTCTTTCTTATTTCGGCCCCGGTGGTGACCACAACGCTTTACCGTGCCCTACTTGCCTCTACTGTTACCCACTTCACTCCACATTTGACCACATCATAAGCGCGATTTATAGCATGTCAAGAAGAAACGTAAAAAGTTGTGAAAAAAGTTGTGGAAACACCATGCGTGGTAATTCGGAATTTTTGCTACAACCAGTTGTGGTAACCGGCGCTGCTCATTACCATATTTGGTAGCCTGATTTTTACGTTCCAGTTCGGGCTCTACCATTCATGGTGGCTTAAGAAATCTTTAATTCTTTCCCCGTTCAAACCCCGAGCCAAATACCGCAGTTCTCCAGATGTACTCCGAAAGTTTTTGTGTCGAAGACCGTGTTCCATTCTCAATCAGTGCGTGCTATTCTTTTCGTGCAACCAAATATTGTTTTAAAATTCAAGGAGCTTTGCCATGGAATGGACCACACCGCAACACGAAGAGATCGACCTGAACTGCGAAATCAGTTCATACGCCAACGCTGAGCTGTAGTGCGATGACCGCTCCGCGGTCTGCTCGGATCCTGATCGAATGCGCGTAAAAGTCCTCGGCTCAGCAGCCGGGGGTGGTTTTCCCCAGTGGAATTGTGTTTGTGCCAATTGCCAACGGGTAAGAGCCGGGAAATTTCACGGTCGTGCGCGCAGCCAGACCCAGCTGGCTTTCACCACCAACTCCAAAGTTTGGTTTCTACTTAGTGCGTCTCCAGACCTGAGAACGCAACTCATTGCCACTCCTGAATTGTCTCCGAATCGTGCCTCAAGCGCTTCGGCTCGCATGGGCGCGCCAACAACAGCAATGCCTGAGCAAGTCGAGTCCCCAATCGGGGGAGTATTTTTACCAAGCGCCGACATAGACTCCGTAGCGGGTCTTCTCCATTTGCGCGAATTCCAGTCATTTTTTGTTTTTGCCACGCCTTCCGTCCAGTCTGCTCTACAAAAAGAGAATCGCGTGTTTCGCGTGCTCGATCGCGCGGACCCGCCGGTAAAGTGGGTGCGGCTATCCAGTAAAGGCCGGTTGGGCTGCCATCTCGAGGAAGAGTCGGGCTCCACGCCAGAGTTTCTCTGCACTACCGTTCCGATGGGCGGCTGTTATCCCGATTACGTAAGCGAAGAACTGCGGCGGACACTCGTGGCCGAGGAAGCCACGTCGGCATTCGTGATTCATAAAGGTGATAAGAAACTATTTTATGCCCCCGCAATTCCCGCAGAAACAAAAACCGCGAACGGACACGCCGGTGCGTGGAGTTCCTGGATCGAAAATAGCGACGCGGCCTTTGTCGACGGAACTTTCTGGAGCGACGACGAATTGATTAAAACCGGCCGCAGCAAGAAGACCGCTCGCCAGATCGGTCACGTGCCGCTCTCCGGACCGGGCGGAATGCTGGAGCAGTACCCCAAGAACATCAAGGGACGCAAAATTCTGATCCATATCAACAATACCAATCCTATTCTCGACAAGGACAGCCCGCAACATCGCGCGGTGCTGGATGCAGGTTTTGAAATGGCCTACGATGGGATGGAACTGGAGCTATGAACGCGCCCGCTAACATCCCTGCTAGCCCAACGGTAGAAAAAAAGATGCTGCCGCCCAGTGAATTCATCGCCGGATTTCACGCGATCGGCGAAGAGCGTTACCACCACCAGCACCCCTTTCATTTGTTGATGCATGAAGGCAAGCTGACGCGCGGGCAACTGCAAGCCTGGGCGCTGAACCGCTACTACTACCAAAGCCATATACCGTTGAAAGACGCGGCCATCCTGGCGCGCAGCGACGATCCAGCGTTCCGTCTGGCATGGCGCAAGCGCGTGATCGACCACGACGGCGACGGCAACAATCCCGGCGGCATTGAAAAGTGGCTGCGGCTGGTGGAGGCTACCGGATTGCCACGCCAGCAGGCGCTGCACGAGGATGGCATATTGCCGGCAACACGATTCGCGGTGCAGGCCTACGTAAATTTTGTGAGTACCCATTCGCTCCTCGAAGCGGTGGCGTCTTCGCTCACCGAGCTTTTCTCGCACAAGTTGATTACCTTGCGAGTCGACCGCATGCGCAAGCATTATCCGTGGCTAGCCCACGGACTGGATTATTTCAACGCGCGATTGACGCAGGCTCCCGAGGATGCGGAGTTTGCGCTGGCCTGGGTAGTGAAGAACGCGCGAACGCCCGAGGAACAGCAGAAAGCCTACGCCGCGCTGTGCACCAAGTGCGACATTCTGTGGGCCCAGCTCGATGCCTTGTATTTCGCTTATGTGGAACCAGGCTGGCCACCACCAGGAGCTTTTAAGCCGAGCGACAAATGAATCACTTCGCCAACTACCATTTATGACCCCCGATTTAAATAGCCGTCCACGTTTGGCGCCGGGATGCCGGCTGAACGACGCGAAGCAACAGCCGCGTGTTTTGCTGATGCCGGAAAAGGCGTTGCGACTGCTCGGACCCAGTCTGGAAATTGTGGAGCGCTGCAATGGACGACACACGGTGCGCCAGCTTATTACAGAATTGCAGAAGATCTACGACAAGGCCGAGCCGCAAAAAGTAGAGAGTGACATCCTCGGATATTTGTCTTTACTCAACGATCAGCGGGCGTTGGATTTTGTGGCTGACGACGCTTCTGCGACCGGCGGCCAAAGCTAGCAGCCGAAATTTTATCCATCAGCTGCGTTTTTTTCGGTAGCCGGGAGTTCACTCCCTGCGTACAGCGCTGTCATAAATCGGCTTTAGCCGCTGAAGTCTGACTTGTGACGCCTTGCAACGGGAGCCGCCGGTCAATCAGATATCATCTAAATATAAAATGAATAGCCCCGGTTCCACGCCTCTCGCTTTAATCGCCGAGCTCACCCACCGGTGCCCGCTGCACTGCGTCTACTGCTCGAATCCTCTGGAATTGAATGCCCGCACCAATGAGCTTTCCACCGAGGCGTGGCGTAAAGTTTTTATCCAGGCCGCGGAACTGGGCGTATTACAGGCGGACTTCACTGGCGGTGAGCCCCTGGCCCGCCCAGACATCGTGGAACTGGTCAGCGCGGCACGCGCTGCCGGCCTGTACGTCAACCTCATCACCTCGGGATTGCCCCTCGACGAAGCGCGGTTGGAAAAATTGGTCGCGGCGGGATTGGACCATTTCCAACTCAGCTTTCAGGGCGCGCGGCCAGAAATCGCCAGCGAAATTTCCGGCACTACAACGCACGCGCAAAAATTGCGCGTGCTTGAGTGGCTGCGAGCTCACCGCGTGGCGGTGACGCTGAATTTTGTAATTCATCGCCGCAACATGGATCAGCTCCCGGAAATGCTCGCTATAGCGGAGACTTCCTGCGCAACCCGAGTTGAGTTCGCCAACGTGCAGTATTACGGGTGGGCTTTTGCCAACCGGGATAATCTCCTGCCTACGCGCGAACAACTGGATTTATCGCTGCAAATTTTGGAGCAGGCGCAGGAGCGACTGCGCGGCAAGATGCGCATCGAGTATGTAGTGCCCGACTATTACGCTAAATTTCCGAAGGCGTGCATGGGCGGATGGGGCCGCAAACTGATGTTGGTCGTGCCGAGCGGCGATGTTCTACCCTGTCACGCAGCGCGGGTGATCCCCGATCTCACATTTGAAAATGTCAAAGATCGCAGCCTGCGCGATATCTGGGAGAGTTCCGCGGCCTTTCAGAAGTTTCGCGGCGAAGCGTGGATGCAGGAGCCCTGCCGGAGCTGCGACCGGCGCGAAGTCGATTTTGGGGGGTGCCGGTGCCAAGCCCTGTTGCTGGTGAATGATGCCACGGCCACTGATCCCGTTTGCTCGCTCTCGCCCAATCGGAACAAAGTGGATGCGGTACTAGGCCGGATTGCCAATACTCCCCTCGCGACGAAAGCGCCAGATGTTAAACCGGAATGGCTGTACCGGACGAATCCAACATAGATTGGCATCGATTATGTACGCGTGCCTAACATGGGCACTTTGTGTGCGAAAAATGGTAAAAAAAATTCCTGCGCATTCAGGAAGTACAGGAACTAGAGGACCGCGGGAACTGCTAGAGGGTAACTTTAGCCCAGTTTCTCCCACACTGTGTTTTCGAGCGGTTTTTTCCTTCGACGGCGCATCAGGCCAACGACTGCCAAACCTAGACCCACAAACAGGCCGGTTGCCGGCTCCGCCGCTGGCACTGTCACGGTATACGACCCGGCATTGAAGCTCCACCCGGTGCTTTTTTCAAGATCTTTGCGCACAACACTACCATCGAGCTTGCAATTGCAAGGGTTAATGCCTCGATCCCAGCCCTGACCGGTAGGAGCACCGAGGTCAATGCCTCTCCCATCGCTTACGGTATTGCCTTGGTAGGTCGAGACGCTATCTGCCAATGCTGCGCTGCCAAGCATTAGTGTGAAAACCATACCAAGCGCTATTTTCGATTCAAATCTGATGTTCATACTGATGGCCGCTTTCCCGGGAAAATTTCTTGCTACCGTGTGTTCTGACCGGGCAGGGTCATCAACTGGTCTGCACTTTTGTGACCGTTTGGAAGCCCTGCCGATGGTTATCCCGTTGGGCTCGGCGACGCTTGCGTGGCCTGCGAGCGTAAACGCAAAACCACGCGGAACAAGAAAATCAGGCTGCCGGCGAGGACAAGTATGCCGAAGATCGTCAGCGTGTACGGCGCGCCGATATGCTTGGCGATACCGCCGGCGATCAACGATCCGATCGGCTGCACACCCATGAACATGGTCGCGTACACCGCCATAACCCGGCCGCGCAGTTCGTCGGGCACGCGGTTTTGCACAATGGTGTTCGTGGCCGCCATTTGTACCGTAGCGGCGAAGCCCACGATGAGTAAAACCGTGGCGGAGAACCAGAACACCGTGGATTGTGAAAAAAGAACCAGGCAGACACCACAAATGATCGCGGTACCCGCAATCCAGCGTGCCAGGCCTTTGTAACTCGTGCGTCCCGCGAAGTATAGCGCCCCCAGTACGGCGCCAATTCCGGCAGTGCTCATCAGCAACCCAAAACCTTTGGCGCCGCGATGGAGGATGTCGCTCGCAAAGATAGGCAGGAAAACCGCGTATTGCAGGCCCAAAAGACTTAAGAGACTGAGTAGCAATAAAGCGGAACGCACCGGCATGTCGCTCATCGCAAACCGGAAGCCCTGGATGAAATTCTGAAAGGGTGAACCTTCTGGAGGCTTTACTGGCATTTTCGGTATGCGCATGGCCAGCAGCGCGGCGAGCACCGCGAGGAAGCTGATGCCGTTCAGCAGGAAACACCACGCCGGTCCTTTCCAGGCCAGCGCAAAGCCCGCAACCGCGGGGCCCACCACCCGGGCGCCATTAAAGATCGAGGAATTCAGCGCAATAGCGTTCGGCAAATCCTCTTTCACTACCATTTGCACCAGAAATGACTGGCGGATGGGTACGTCAAAGGCATTCACAACGCCGACGAGAAAAGCGATGAGAATCAACTCCCACACTGTTATAGCTTCGGCAAAGGTCAAAGCGGCGAGAGCGAAAGCCAGCAGCATCGACACCGCCTGGGTGGCGATGACTCCGTAATGACGGTTATAGCGGTCGCCCACATAGCCGCCGATAGAAGCGAGAAATAGAATGGGCACCTGGTTGGCAAATCCAAATACGCCCAAGAGCGCCGCCGAGCCGGTCAGTTTATAGACCAGCCACAACTGGGCGGTGGACTGCATCCACGTGCCGATCAGTGAAATAAGCTGGCCGCCTATGAAGAGCTGAAAGTTGCGGTGCTGCATTGCGCGGAAGCGCGTAGACACTAGCGGAATATTCCTCTCCAATTCGACGAGCGGGTCGATGGCGTGTCACGCAACGCGCCACTAACTAGTGTAACGGACGGACTGGTCCTCGGAGGAGTGAAACGCAAAGCGGTGCGGCGAATTTATATTGCAAACTTATATGGTGAAGTGAGGTGCGATGCGAGACCATGTAGCCTAATGAGTAGAATGTTCGCGCTAGTAGGGATTATTCGTCGGCGGATCAGGGGCGCCACCCACGTGCAGATGGCTCAGATCGCGCAGCGTGGCGCGGTCTTCTGCGCTCATCCCGCGAGTAAAGTTGGGGTCGTTCAGATGCTGGTTGCGCGCGAACTCCGGCATGTTCTGAAGAACGCCGAGGCGTTGCTCGATGGCTTTCTTTCGTTGTGGCGGCAAAGTGCGCCAGTTCGGCAGTACATCATTCTTAATGTGATCGCGTTGTTGCGGCGTCATCTGCTGCCAGACACGTTGACGGTCCCGCATGTCCTGTTGCTGTTGCGGAGACAATTGCCGGAAGCTTCTCTGATTCTGGAGGACGCGCTGTCGATCTTCCGGGCTGAGGCGTTGCTGGTTATTTCTGTAACTGTTGTAACTATTTTGCCCGCCTCGTGAATATTGACTCTCTGGCGGGCGATTGGGATCCACGCGATTGACAGGGGGCCGGTTGGGATCCACCGTTTGATGAACGGAATTTCGCTCAGAGGAAGGATTTGAATTCCCGGAGCGAGCCGGAGGCCGGTCGTCGCGTGCTACGGGCGCGTGATCGCGGTGCGGTGTGGCGCTTGGCTGCCTAGGCGGCGCACTTGGCTGTTTAGGCGGTGTGCTCCGCTGCTGAGGAGCAGGAGTCGAGTGCGGAGCAGGAGGCGGTTGCTGTGGAGGCCTGTTGCTGGGATCCGGACGCTGCGCGAGACTCGAACACGTCAAGCTCGCACTGAGACAAAATGCGAGCAGGCAGCCCTCGAATTTTGCCTTCAGCGTCATCCGTCTTACATGTCCTGTTCAGTGGGCTCATCAGCCGACACGGGTCGCGGCAATTCCGTTAACGGTTCAAAGTTAGCCAGCACATCGTAGTTCTCCAGCACCGGCAAATCCTGATCCTGCAGAATCTGGCTTTCATCGCCACCGTTGGAACTAGCCATGTTGGTGCTGTCCGCCGGACGGTGGCCTACCCAAACCGTGGCCAGCAGCAACATCGAAGCCGCCACCAGGACGCGAGGCGCTGCGCCCAACCATGACCACCAGTCTTGCTTCACCGGCTCAGCGGCAATACGCGCACGCACGCGAACGTCGAATGCCGCGGATGGCTCAATCTGCGGCAGTTCATCCAGCAAGCTGCTAACGGAGCGAAATTCGTTCACGCGTACAGTGCACGCCGGGCATGCAGCGAGATGCTTCTCCATCTCGCGCTGTTCTTTTTCTTTCAGGCGGCCGTCGATATATCCGAGTAGCCGGGTTTCCATTCGAGCACAACTCATGACTGCCTTCCCTTCCATGGCCCTTAATTTTTTGCTCGCAACGCCACGAGAGGGGCTAGTTCAACTCGCAACGTTTCATACGCCCGAAAGAGCAACGATTTAAGTGCGCTTTCCGAGCACGACAAAATCTTCGAAATCTCGCCGTAATCCAAATCCTGATACTTGTGCAGCAACACCGCGGCGCGCTGCTTTTCAGGAAGCTTATCTATGGCGTGCCGGATCATGTCCCGCTGCGCCTCCTGCACCAGGTGCTCCTCGATGTTGGGGTTTTTCTCCGCGACATCGATGCGACGCTCATCGCCTTCTTCCGAATCCACGGTCACTGGAGCGTCCAGAGAGACTTCCATGCGCTGATGTCGCGTGTCCCGAACCGAATTCAGCGCCAGATTCGTGGCGATCCGGAACAACCAGGTGGTGAACTTCGCGCTCGGCACGTAATCCGCCCGCGCCCGATACACCCGGATGAAAACCTCTTGTGCCAGATCCTCTGCCTGCTCGCGGTTCCGAACCATGCGGTAGAGGAAGTTGACCAGCGGCGTCCTATAGCGATGCAGCAGAAGCGCAAACGACTGTTCGTCGCCCGCCTTCACGTCCAGCATCAGTTGGACGTCGGTCCTGGCCATTGCCGACACACTGTATCAAACCCGTGTATTGTCAGAAAGTTGCAAATCGTGGATGTAAAACTGGCGGGTTGCCAGCGACTTTATACATGAAACAAGCTCCGCATTATCAGCAAGCTGGCTACCCCGACGAACACCAGCAAGGCCATGCGCCAGTTAGGCTCCCGGTTCACCTCCGGCAACAGGTCGGTAGCCGCCACGTACAGTGTCACACCCCCCGAAAGCGGCAGGGCGTATTTGAGCTGGCTTTGTAAGAGCGTTGTCAGCAGCACCCCTAACAGGGTAGCTGCACCTAGTAACCCGGAAGCCAGGATAGCGTTGCGCCGGCTTTGCCCGCTGGCCAAAACTACCGACGCCACCGTAAAGCCTTCGGGAAGCTTATGCAGAAAAATGGCTACGAAAATCACCACCCCAAGCCAATTCGATACCAGGAAGCCGGAGGCGATCGCCACGCCATCAAAAAAAGTGTGGATCACCAACCCCAGCAGCAAGGTGGTACGCACGTGGTGATGGCTGACTACTTCGCGGTGCGTCTCTTCCCCAAAGTGAAGGTGCGGCGCGATGGTGTGTTCAAAGAGATGGATCAGGAAATAGCCGATGAGGATCACCAGGAACGCGCTGTCGCCCGCAAGCCGCACCGACTCAGGGATCACGTCCAGGAACGCGACCGCGAGCATGTACCCCGCGCCTAAAGCCACAAAGTATTGCAGGTTGCGACGCTGCCAGTGGCGATAAACGACGAAGTAGCCGCCCAGCAGGTTGCCGCCGGCGGCGACGAGCCCCAGAACAGCTGCTAAGGCGATGCGAGTTGAGTCAGGATGCGGCATTTACTTTATTTGGTCCAAAGAAAAGCCGCGTTAACCACTGTGGCGGAAGAGGATCACATCGCCTTCCTGCACGATATAGTCTCGCCCTTCAAGGCGAACCTGGGCCTTTTCCCGGGCGGCGGCGATGCTGCCCGCAGCGAGCAGATCATTCCAGCGCACCACTTCCGCGCGAATGAAACCTTTCTCAATGTCGCTATGAATTTCGCCCGCCGCTTTCACTGCTGTGGCACCTTTTCGAATCGTCCACGCGCGAACTTCCGGCTCCCCGGCGGTGAAGTAAGGAATCAAGCCCATCAGCTCATACGTAGCATGGATCAGGCGATTCAAGCCCGGCTCTTTCAGACCATACGATTCCAGCAATTCGGCAGCTTCTTTCTCCTCCATCTGCGCAAGCTCAGCTTCCAGTCGGCCGCAGATCGCCACCACTGCGGTATTGGGCCGCCCTTGCAGCGCGCTCAATTTATGCCGCTCCACCGCAGTAACAAGCTCCGCGGCGTCGTCGTCGCCAAGATTCAGCACATAAAGCATGGGACGCTGCGACAAAAATAAAAATCCCCCGATGGGCTTGCGTTCTTCAGCCGTCAGCTCCAGTTCGCGCAAGGGCTTTTCGGATTCGAGATGCGCTTTGCACTTGTCGAGGACGGCCTTCTCCGCCTCCAGAACAGGATCTTTCTTTTTCTTTAAATCTTTCTCGAGCCGCTCAAGCCGGCGGGTGATCTGGTCATGATCGGCCAGGATCAATTCCAATTCCAGGTTGGTAGCATCGCGCAACGGATCGATGCTCCCCGCCGCGTGCGGCACCGAGGGATCATCAAACACTCGAATGACGTGCGCGATGGTGTCCACTTCGCGCAACGGCGCGAGCGCGTCGCGGTTGCGGTCTTTCTGCATCCCGCCAACGTCTACATACTGCACCGTGGCATAAGTAATTTTCTTGGGATTATAGAGCTTCGCCAGCTCCACCAGCCGCGGCTCAGGCACCTTGGCGACGCCCACATGCGTCCCTTGGGCGCCAGGCTTGCCCTCGACACTTGCTTTGGTGAGGATGCGGAACAGCGTGGTTTTTCCGACCTGCGGCAGACCGATAATTCCTGTTTGCATAAACGCGATATGTTAGCACAGCAGTCGATGCCTCCTTTGTAAGCGGACTCGCATCGCTCCGTTGTCGTAAGCGGATAGACGAAATTAGTTTGCTGTGGTAACTGGTTACTCGTCACGTTCAGTTAGAATTCTCTGGCACAGATAATTTCATGACCACAACAACTCCCCTGCTCCCATTCGATTTGCGCATCGCAAAAGCAGCGCTCGCCGCCAAAGACGAGCGTCTCGCACGCCTTATCGAAGAAACCGTCGAATTCCAGATCGAAATGGAATCCATGGACAGCCCCTACGAAGCGCTGATGGAATCCATCACCTATCAATCCATCTCCGGCAAAGCCGCAGCCACAATTTTTGCCCGCATCAAAGCGCTGGGAAAAAACGGCCGCCCGCCAACACCGCAGGAAATGCTAAAACTCCGCGCTCAAAAATTGCGCAAAGCGGGCCTCTCCGGCGCGAAGGTTTTGGCCATGAAAGATCTCGCGCAAAAAACCATCGACGGCGTCGTCCCCACCCTGGAAGAAGCGCAAAAAATGTCCGACGAAGAACTCGTCGAACGCCTAGTCTCGGTCCGCGGCATCGGCGCGTGGACGGTAGAAATGTTTTTAATTTTTCGCCTGGGTCGGCCGGACGTCTTGCCCATCCACGACCTCGGAGTAAAAAAAGGCTGGTCGGTTACTTACGGAAAAAAGCGCATGCCCAAGCCGAAAGAGCTACTCGCCTTCGGAGAACGCTGGCGCCCCTACCGCACGCTAGCCAGCTGGTACATGTGGCGCGCCTTCGAACGCGCCGGCTACAAAGCCACCAATAAAATCAGCAAAGCCATAGCCCTCAGAAAGAAACCCAAGTCCCAGACACTCGCCGCGATTAAACTCAGCAAGAAGACACGCGCCCGCAAAACGCCTTCAAAGTCACGATAGCGCGGAGGTCGAACCCCAACGCTATCCACGCGGAGGGTGTTTCAGGTTGGCCGTTGAGGTATCAACCTGGGTCTTACGGCTAACTTTTTCTTCCTACCTGAGCGAAACAGAAACACGATGACAGGCGGAGGGTGGGCCAGGCTCGATTTTTTGCCTGGGTCTTGGAGTTGAACCTTTCCTGCTACGCGAACCGCGCGACCTCGCGCACCAACAAAAACATCGCAGCAATTCCCGCCAGCAGCACGACGCTCTCAAGCGAAACAGAAACACTGTGCAACCGCGTAAACTCCGCCAGCAGCGGACTATCCGCGCTGGCAGCTTGAATCGACCCCATCTGCGTACGCAACACCGCCATTTTCCCGCTTACTGTGAGCTGCGAAATCAGCGTCGCGACTATCATGACCAGCACGCATAAAGTCGTCGGGGCAGCGAGATTCGAGAATGAGCGAGTCCGTGCCAGCCGCGCCACCAGAAAAATCACCCCACAAATAATCCCGCCAAAGTGCATGCGCGTAAGCGCAAATCCAACCACCAACCCAGCCTGATCGCGTGTCGCCAAGACATTAAAAGCGCCCGGCGCCAAGATCAAACTTACAAACGCGTCGCTACCGAGCCAAAACCCCAAACTCAGAAACTCCAGCGTCCGCAAAAAAGTTGTCATGAGGGGTCTATCTACCGACGGCACTACTGTGCCACGAAGCTACAATCTGCTTAAGCTTATAGTTCTCAAGCCGCTAATCTAGGTTTTCTTTAGGTGGGTCAGGCCTTGGCCGGTTTGACCCCCTATTATAGGACTAATCAACCGATTTGGCGAAGAGCGCAGCACGTCCGGGCGCGCGACACGGGAGTGGTGTTTTGAGAAATCTCCTTTTGTAAGCCTCCTGGCCTAGCGTAGTATTACGCTAGGCAGTACATTGGAGGCTATATGACGCTCTCGCTTTCCGATCTGCAA
>Ga0073928_10009461_pt1 | contig 11866 bp, 9 predicted proteins | sample PaiPotPPA55metaG_FD_76969 | JGI IMG/M metagenome (GOLD analysis project Ga0073928, IMG submission 76969) | Iron sulfur acid spring bacterial and archeal communities from Banff, Canada, to study Microbial Dark Matter (Phase II) - Paint Pots PPA... ...
AAGCCCGTGGACTACGACGCGTCGGTCGATCCGAACGACGTCGCCCACAAGCTGTACCTGCAGGCCGAGAAGGTCGTCGCCGACAAGGAGCAGGAGCTCGGCAGCGAGCTGATGCTGCGCGTGTTCCGGCCGACCTCGCCGATGAGCGTGGGGTCGTGGGTGCTGGCCACCGCCACGCCGCTATCGGCGGGATCGGCGCTACTGACGTTTTCGGATGGCCTGCTGCGGCTCGCCGGGCAAAGCGCGGGCATCGGGGCGGGGATACTGGGCCTGCCGCTGGCCACGTACACCGGCGTGCTGATCTCGAACACCGCGGTGCCCGTCTGGCAGGCAGCGCGGCGCAGTCTGCCGCTGCTGTTCGGCGCATCTGCGGTGGCGGGGATGGGCGCGCTGTTCGAATTTATGGATCTGGCCCCGCGCGAGCGCCGCATCATGGATCAATTCGCGATGGTGGGGCGCATGGCGGAGCTGGGCGCAGGCTTGTGGATGGAGCGCGAGGTGGCGGAGGTCGAGTACGTCGCGCGGCCTTTGCGCGAAGGCGTTTCCGGCACGCTGTGGAAGGCGGCCAAGGTGCTGACCGCCGCGAGCCTGGTGGTCTCGATGCTGCCGGGCAAATCGCGCGGCAAACGCGTGGTGGCGGGGAGCCTCGGCACGCTCGGCTGTATCTGTCTGCGCTTTGCGGTTTTCCAGGCGGGCAAGGTGTCGGCCAATGATCCACGGGCGACGTTCCGGCAGCAGCGCCACCCGTAAGCCCGTGCCACCGGTCTGACGGGAAAGAGTTCACTGGACTGGTCAAATTTATCAGCACGAGCGCTTCGCGGCCGTTGGTTGTGACGATGTTGCCCAGGAAGATCTGAGCGCCAGCGCCGCTCTGGCCCGCCACCGCGATATCGGGCATGCCGTCGCCGTTGAAGTCCGCGATAGCAGTGCCGGCCGGCGCATCGACGGGCCACGTGTTGACTGGGTAGGTGGTTTGCTGAAAGTCCCGTCGCCGTTGCTGATCAGGACGGCGATATTGCTGGCGGGCCCGAGGTCATTCGAGAACACCAGATCCGTTTTCCCGTCTCCGTTCAAATCGGCGGCGGAAACATATAATGGAGGATCGGCCTGACCCGGGAAATGGTAGACCGGGTCTTGCAGCGTGCCGTCTCCATTTCCCAGCAGCAGATATCCGGTGTTGGTAATCACATCCATTTGACCGTTCCCCCGCACGTCGCCTTCCGCCAGTTCGCCGCCGGCGGTGGGCACGGAGATCACGAAGGGCGGCTGGAAGGTGCTATCGCCGTTGCCCAGGAACAGATCGATGGTTGGAGCCGACGAGCTACCCTCCGCTACAACCAGGTCGGGGATCGCGTCGTTGTTAATTAAAGTCACCGGTCCAAACACATCCGGGTCCCGTCTGCGTGGTAGGACCGGGGGTGAAGGGCGCGGTGGGCTTGCGGGTTCCAAGAAGGATCTGGACGCCGGCGCTGGCGTCTATCGCGACATCCGGGTGTCCGTCGCCATTGAAATCCGCCGCAGCCACGCATCTCACAACGTCCAGCCGGCCGTCATCCCGCAGCTTGGCCAGCGCCAGTCCCGAGGTCGCTGGCGATCGCCGGCGCCGAACCCGTCGGCCACAAGATCGGGTATACCGTCTCCATTCACGTCGCCAATGGCTACGCGCTCGCAGATGCACAGCGCGTCGGATGACGCTCCGGTGGACAGCGTGATCCGCTCGAATTCGGACATCTACGCGCTGGACTTGAACCTGACGGAGGGGAACTCAGCGCCACGCAAACAACTGGTGCGTCCGCTCTCCCAGCATGAAGGCGAGCTTGTCGCGGGCGACCGAGATGCGGAAGTAGCCGGGACGGATGCCTGCCGGCGTCATGCCGTTATGAAAGTGGTGCACTTCGATCACCGGCCCGGCGGGCCGCTTGGTCAACGGATCCACGGCGCGCGAGAAGAGGCATTCGAATCCATCGTGCACCTGCGTGAAGAAGATGCGGCGGCCATCGCTTGACCAGCGCGGATAGTCGCCTTCTCCCAAATCCACCCACTGAGCGGGCGGCACATCCCGGAGTCCCCGGAAGGGCGCGGCCCACATATGCGGCGGCGCGTCGCCTTCTTCGGAGGTGAACACAGTCCATTGCCCGTCCTTCGAGAGATTCGCCAGGTAGAGGTTGGCGGTGGGATGCGAATAGATTACCTGATGCTCGGCAGTGTGCGTGTCCCAGGCGACGATGGTGCGCAGACCGGTCGGGCCGACTGTGAGCATCCATTGTCCGCCCCGCGAAAGATCCCATCCGGCGCCATTGCCCTGGAAGCCTCCCCAGGATTCGCTGGTGTTCAAGTTGAGCACGCTGCGTATGACGGGATTTTCGCGGGTCGCTCCACCGGCCGCCCTTACCACGAACGCGCCGTCGGAGCTGAGCATCTCCGCACCGGGCATCGGCCGGCGGGCGCCCGAGCGGAGATCCTGGAGGAAGCTGGCTTGGCCTGCGCTCCACAGGCAAGCCGAACCGTCCGGGTTCAGGCTGATGAAACTGCCGCGTTCCGGCAGGGCCAGAGGCGTGAGCGAGCCGCGGCTGCGGCCGGTTTCCGGATCGATGGGCAGGGTCCACGCGCTGGACCTGCTATCCACGGCATCGGCCAGGACCATGCCATCGGCCGAGGCTGTGCATCCGGTGATGTCCTGTTGCGCCGGCGCGGCGACATTGCGGTACCGGTTGCCGCGCACGGGCGCCTGCAGCAGGAATTCGGATAAGCGCGGGTAATCGCCCGTGCTGGAGTAGAGGAAACGGCCGCCGGATACAGCGCAGGCGCGCGCGTCCACGTGCACCGGCTCGCTGAAGCCGGACGTCAGGGTAGCTGCCCCGCCATCGAGCGGCGCGTTCCACAACCGCAAGGCGAGCTCTTCGCCGAGCGCGAGAACATAGATGCCTCGGCTGTCGGGGCTCCAGGCCAGTCCTTGCACCGCCGAAACGTTGTGGGCGAGTCGTACGGGCGCGCCACCCTGCGCCGGCACGCGGAACAGCATGCGGGTGTTGGGCGCCAATACATCGCCGCCGCTTTCGCTGGTGTTCAGATAGGCGATCCACTTGCCATCGGGCGAGAAGCGCGGGCTGCGGCCCCCTTCGGCGAGCAGACGCGCCGCGCCCCCCCCCGCCGGCTGCACATAGACACCTGCCGGCGCGCGTGTGGAGTGGAACGCCAGCCACGCGCCATCCGGCGAGAGCGAGGGTTCGTCGTTTGCCTCGCCCGTGGTGACACGCCTGGGCGCGCCCCTGGGCATCGGCTTCATCCAGATATCCGGACGCGTGCCCTGCGCGCCGCGCGACGCGAACGCCAGCCATTTGCCGTCGCGCGAAAGCGCGGGCTGCATGGCGTTGGGCACGCCGGGGTCGAACGGCACGAGCGCGCCGGCGTTGGGCGGGGCGCGCAGCAGCATCATCAGGATGGCTCCGGCGCCGACCATCACCGCTGCCAGCGCCGCCCAATACTTTCCACGCGGCGGCGGAGCATGCACGCGTTGCCCTTCGAGATAGCGCCCCAGGTCCGCATCCATCTCCGCCGCGGATTGATAGCGATCGGCGGAGTCCTTTCGCAGCGCCTTGGCGAGGATCGCCGCGAGCGGCGCTTCCAGGCCGGATGCTTCCGGCTGCGCGCCGGCGATTGCCTTGGCTGCGGCCGCGGGTGACGGATCGGTGATTCGATATGGCAAGCGCCCGGTCAGCAGACGATATAGCAGCACGCCGGCCGAATAGAGATCCGACGCGGCGGTGACCGGCTCGCCGCGCACCTGCTCCGGGCTGGCGTATTCGGGCGTGAAAGCAAACACGCCGCTCTTGGTGAGCGCCGCTTCCGCCGTGGCGTCCACCAGCCGCGCGGTGCCGAAATCCAGCAGCTTCACGCTGCCGGATTCATCCACCAGGATGTTGGAAGGCTTCGCGTCCCGATGGATCACGTTGCGGCCATGCACGTAGGCCAGCGCTTCGAGCACTTGGCGCGCGAGCGCCACGCGGCTGCGCGTATCGAGCCGATGGGCCTCGCAGAATGCATCGATGGCGAGGCCGCCGACAAATTCCATCACCAGGTAAGGCAAGCCGATCTCCGATACGCCGCCATCGATCAGGCGTGCGACTTTCGGGTGATCGAGGCTAGCCAGGAACTGGCGCTCGCGCCGGAAGCGCTCTTCGATTTCGTGCGAGGCCAGCGCCAGCGGCACTACCTTTACCGCGGCGGACATTTGGAAGGCGCCATCCGCGCGTTCAGCCAGATACACCGTGCCCATGCCGCCGCGCCCGAGCAGCTTCACGGCTTGCCATGCGCCGAAGCGCGGCAGGCGTTGGGCAGGCGCCGGAACCGCGGCGCGGATGTGCTCGTGATCCGCCAGTAACAGCGCCACTTCGGCGCGCAAGCCTTCATCGCCCCCGCATCGTGCGCGCACCAGGTTGTCGCGCTCGGCGCCAGCAGGCCACTCGATAGCGGCATAGAAGATCTCCTCGACCTCGCGAAATCGCTCCAGCTCAGCCGGGTTCATCGCGCCACCCTGCATGCCTCATCATAGAACGTCAAGCCCGCCCCCATCCAATACGGCGCAACGCCCGGAAAAACTCCGACACCCGCTGCGCAAAATCTCCTGTCGGGTTTTCGCGGGCGATTGCGCCGTATTGGGTATGAGGAACATAATGCAACCGATCATGTGCTTGCTGGCCTGGGCGGGCGCCATCATGGGCCAGGGAACGATCCATACTTACGCGGGAAGTGACAAGATCTTCGCCGACTCCGGCCAACCGGCTGCTGCCGCGCACCTGCTGGGACCGAACGGTGTTGAAGGTCGCGGCTAACACGTGCGTCATCTCTGTCGCCGCCGGAAACGGCCGCCGTCGAATCCGCAGGCAGCAGACCAAGTCCCAACATTCTGGTGCCGGGCGGAATCGCGGCGAATCCGGAAGCGCCGCTGGTGTTGATGCAGGCAGGCCGCTCGAGCGCGCCGGTGACGATTCCAGTCAACTGAGCGGGTGAGCCACGGGGGTTACCGCTCCTGGTGAAACCGCATGACCAGCTTGTCGTCGCTGACCGCGTTGTAGCGCAACTCCAGGTCCTTGGGCTTCTGTTTGTCCATGGGGAAGTAGAGCAGCCCCGAAACAGGATGGTCGGTCTTTGCTTCGGGCAAAGCCTTCTCCTCCAGCAGTTTCACCAGGGAACTATCGCCTGCCTTGGCGCGCGACCGAGCGCTCGCGGTATCCGGTTGCGGCGCGCCGCCGTAGGTGTCGCCGTCGCCGCCCGTCCGATGGGGAACGGTGCCGGTGCCGGGGATGCCCCCCAAAATCGGCCCGTTGTTGTTGCGCATGGCGCCACCGCCGCCGCCGCGCGAGGAGACCACCAGGGCGCCGCGTCCGGCGATCTGGCTGGGTGCGAAAGGCGTGGTCTTCTCGCCGTTCTTGTCGGTCTTCAGCACGAAATCGTCGCGGCTGATGACCACCTCTTTGCCGAAGCGCGGATTGAGATCCACCGCGACCACCACATAATAGCCGCCCAGGTCCGTGCCCAGGATTTCCTTCACGGCTTCCGGAGTCGAGTAGACGGTGGCCTTGATCACGACGGATTCATTTTCACCCCGGCCCTCGCCCACCTTGGCAGGATTGCCGGCCGCCGCGAGGCCGACTAGCGCGAGCGGCAGCAAAGCGATTCTGACGATCATGATTGCGTTCTCTGCCTGAATTATAAACCGGACCGGGGGTGTCGTGTAATTCCGGATAGCGGTATCCTAAAAGAGGGGCGAGATGCGCGCTCGCCCTGTCCGAAAGGAAAGCATGGAAACTCTGTGGAACGATCTCGGCTATGGAATCCGGATGCTGCTCAAGAGCCCGGGTTTCACGCTCATTGCGGTGCTCACGCTGGCGCTGGGTATCGGCGCGAATACGGCCCTGTTCTCGGTGGTGAACGGCGTCCTCCTGAATCCGCTGCCCTATCTTCAGCCCGACCGGCTCGCGACCATCTCGCAGAAGACCGCTCAGTTTGATCGCAGCTCCGTCTCCTATCCGAATTTCCTCGATTGGCAGCACGACAATCGCTCTTTCCAACTCATGGCTGCTTTTCTGACCGAGGATTTCAATTTGACCGGCAACGGCGAAGCCGAGCGTCTCCGCGGCGATATGGTTTCCGCGACATTCTTTCCGCTGCTGGGCATTCGGCCCTTGAACGGCCGCAATTTTTCGGCTGAGGAAGATCGGTTGGGCGCCGCTCCCGCCGTGATTATCGGCGCTGGCTTATGGAGACGCAAGTTCGGTTCGTCGCCCGGGATTCTGGGCAAGACGATCGCACTGAACGGCACGGGCTATACGGTCATTGGCGTGGTTGCCGGAAAGTACCATCTGGAACCGAACAATGACGTGTACGTGCCCATAGGCCAATGGACTGAGCCGACATTTCGCGACCGGCGGATGAGTTATGGCATGCGCGTGCTTGGCCGGCTGGCGGACGGCATGACGTTCGAACGGGCGCGCGCCGACATGGACCGGATCGCAAGCAATCTGGCCGCAACTTATCCCGAGGCGGATGCCGGCAAGGGCGTCACCATCCTGCCGTTGCAGAAAGCCATTGTCGGCGATATCGAGCCTTTCCTGTTTGTGTTGCTGGCCGCCGTGGCGTTCGTACTCCTGATCGCCTGCGCCAACGTGGCGAATCTGTTGCTGGCGCGGTCGTCGAGCCGCATGCACGAGTTCGGCATTCGCGCCGCATTGGGAGCGGGACGCGCGCGCATCATTCGCCAATTGCTGACGGAGAGCCTGTTGCTTGCGCTAGCCGGCGGCGGACTCGGCTTGTTGCTGGCCGCATGGGGAACCCGCGCGGTCCTGGCAGCTCTGCCGGACGCTCTGCCGCGCGCGGATGAAATCACTCTCGATACCCATGTTCTCGTTTTCGCGTTCGCGATTTCGCTCGCCGCCGGCATCCTGTTCGGTTTGGCACCGGCGTTCCGGGTATCGCAGTCGGGCCTCGGGGAGACGTTGCGCGAAGGCGGGCGCGGCTTGATCCGCGGGCGGCGCGCCCAAGGCGTCTTTGTGGTGGTCGAGATGGCCTTGGCGCTCGTGCTGCTGTTCGCTTCGGGATTGATGATCCGCACGCTGGCGGTGCTGTGGAATGTCAACCCGGGCTTCAACCCGCACAATGTCCTGTCGTTTGGTTACTCAGTGGCGCCGTCGTCGATCCCGAATCCCGCCGCGAGCCGCGCCGCGCTGCGCGGTCTTCACGACACAATTCGCGGCTTGCCAGGTGTCGAAGCCGTGTCTGTGGCGGGAGGCTCCCTGCCCATGCAGAGCGACTCTGAATTGGGCTTCTGGTTGGATGGCCAGCCCGAGCCTAAGCAAGACAGCGAAAAGAATTTGTCATTGTTCTATCTCAACCAGCCCGAGTATTTGAAAGCCATGGGCATCCCGTTGTTGCGCGGCCGCTTCTTCAACGATCATGATGACGAACATGCGCCGTTCGTAGCGGCCATCGACGAGACCTTCGCACGCAAGTTCTTTCCGGGCCAAAACCCCGTGGGCAGACGGCTGCACATTACCTTGCTTGGAACCGCCGAAATTATCGGCGTGGTGGGTCATGTCAAGCAATGGGGATTGGACGCGGATTCGAACCGGCTGGTGCAGGCACAGATTTATTTTCCGGTGCTGCAGTCGCCCGATGCGCTCATGCCGATTATCGCGCAGGGCATGACCGTGGTGTTGCGGGCGCGCAGCGCGCCGCTTTCCATGGAACCTGCGCTTCGGCAGGCCGTACGGCAAATGAACAGCGACCAGGTGATCTACAACCTATCTACGATGGATTCGATTATCTCCGGTTCGCTGGCCGCCCGCCGGTTCTCCATGATCCTGCTGGGATTGTTTGCCGCCGTGGCGCTGCTGCTGGCGAGTGTCGGCATCTATGGCGTGATTTCCTGCCTGGTGGGGCAGCGCACGCGCGAGATAGGAATTCGCCTGGCGCTCGGCGCCCAACCGTCCGATGTCTTGCGATTGGTCATGCGGCAGGGCATGCGGATGGCGCTCGCAGGCGTGGCCATCGGCGGCGCCGCGGCGCTGGCTCTGGCGCGGCTCATGTCCAAAATGCTGTATGGCGTCGGCGCGAGTGATCCACTCACGCTGCTTGGTGTCGCCGCGGTATTGGGGTTGATGGCGCTGGCCGCATGCTACATTCCCGCGCGCCGCGCCACGCGCGTGGACCCGATGGCTGCGCTGCGGACAGAATAGCCGGGCGACGTCTGTGCGAAAATTCGGTTTGGCACGCACGCCGTGGATCGCCAGTTTACATCTCGCCTACTGAGCACCGCCGAAGTTCTGGCGGCGACCCTCATCGTGGTGGGCCACAACGTCTACCATGTGGTCCCCAATGAAGTGCCGATCCTGGCGCTAGGCGGGCTGATCTCGTTGCGGCTGCGCGATGGCTGGAGCGCGCTGGGGCTCGCGCGGCCGCGCTCCTGGCGGCGCACGATTCTGGTCGCATTAGCGGCGGCCGCTCTAAGAATCCTCCTGGGAACCCTCGTGATCGAACCGGTGACCGCGCGATTGTGGCCTCCCATCGCCGCCCCTAAAGGCGCCAGCGACATTACCGGCAACTGGCAGAATGCGCTGATTGCGTTGGCGCTGGTGTGGACCTTCGCCGCGTTTGGCGAAGAGATCTCCTACCGCGCGTACCTGATCACGCGCGCGGCGGATCTCGGCCGGCGGTCTCGCGCGGCGTGGTGGATCGCCATGATCTTCGCGTCCGTACTGTTCGGCCTCGGCCATCACTTCAAGGGGCCGGCGGGTATGGTGGATTCCGGAATCGCCGGCGTCATCCTGGGTACCGCCTACCTGTTGGAAGGACGCAATCTCTGGGTGGCTGTGCTGGCCCATGGATTCATCGATACGGTGGCGGTGGCGGCGGTGTATTTCGGATGGTCGACATAGCCGCGTGCGCCAAAGACTCGACCTGATCGACGGTGATGAGTTCGAGCGAGGGTGCCGCGGCCACTTCGACGCGCGGGCCGCGGGGCGCCCACACGCGCGGGTCCGTGGGACCGAACAGCGCCACGACAGGCGTGCCGGTGGCGGCGGCGATGTGCGTTGGCCCGGAGTCGTTGCCGATGTAGAGGCGCGCGGTGGTTAGCCAGCAGGCCAGGTCGTAGAGGTTTTCGAAGCGCGTGGCGCCATCGAGATGGTCTTCCGGTCCGGCGCACCACGCGACGGGAACGCGCGCTTCCAGACAGCGCGCCAGTTCCTGGAAGCGGCCTAGGGGCCAGCATTTCTTGCGGCTACCGGAGAATGGGTGAATCACCACGAAATCGCCGCGACGCGCCGACGGGCAGGCAATGCGCGGAACGCCGCCACTGGCGCCGCCCACTTGCTGCAAATAGAAATCGGCGGCGTGCATTCCAGCGCCCTCGGGGGGCAGGGCGGGGAAGAATTGGAACGGCAGTCCGAGCGATGCGACCAGTTCGCGGAAGTCGGGACGATTCGCTCCGTACCACGAAACAATCGAATCGAAACCGCGCAGCGTTTCGATCAGCCGCCGGGGCGGCTCGGTGATGCCCAGCAGATCCAACCCCGTGGAAGCGATGGAGCGAGCGCGGTCGGCGAAGCGCGCCAGCGGCACGTTCTGCGCGGCGGCCCACACTTCGAGATACTCCGCACGCAGGCACTCCATGGCCGGCAGCGAGACCACGAAATCGCCGATAGCGCCGGGGCGAATGATCAAGCGTCGCACGCAACCCTAATGCTACGATAATCAATTGCCAGGTCTCGGGCTCCGTGCAATGGGCGGCCGCGAACCCCGCCAGGTCCGGAAGGAAGCAACGGTAGTGGTTTAACCTGTGTGCCGCGGATCACCCGGGGCTTGGCATAGCGCCCGCCCATGTATCAGGTTATCGCCCGGAAATACCGGCCCCAAACCTTCGCCGACGTGGTCAACCAGGAGCACGTCAAGACCACGCTGGAGAACGCCATCGCGCAGAACCGCATCGCGCATGGCTACATTTTCTCGGGCCAGCGCGGCACCGGCAAGACCACCGTGGCGCGCATCCTGGCGCGTTGCCTGAACTGTGTACAGGGTCCCACCAACAAGCCGTGCGGCGTGTGCGCAAGCTGCCTCGAGATCACCGCGGGCGGATCGCTGGACGTGATCGAGATCGACGCGGCCTCTAATCGCGGCATCAACGAAATGCGCGAGCTGCGCGAGAACGTACGCTTTCAGCCTGCCCGCGACCGCTACAAAGTCTTCATCATCGACGAAGCGCACCAGATCACCAACGAGGCCTTCAACGCGCTGTTGAAGACCATCGAGGAGCCGCCGGCGTGGGCGGTGTTCATGCTGTGTACCACGGAGACGCACAAGATCCCGGCAACAATCGCGTCGCGCTGCCAGCAGTTCAGTTTTCGCGCGGTGGATTTCGAAGCTCTGACTGCGCGCATCGCCTGGATCTGCGAGCAGGAAGGTATCAAAGCGGACGCCGAAGCGCTGGCCGTGCTGGCGCAGGCCGGCGAAGGCAGCGTGCGCGATTCGCTCTCGGCGCTCGACCAGGCGATCGCTTGCTGCGGCGATACGCTCGCGGCGGCGGAAGTGCGCTCACTGCTGGGCACGTTTTCGCTCGATTCGTTGCAGCAGGTAAGCCAGGCACTGCTGGATGGCTCGTCGGCGCGCATGCTCGAGGTGGTCGATGAGCTCGAGCGAAACGGACATAACCTGCAGCACTTCAGCCGCGAGCTGGCGCGCTATTTTCGCAATTTGCTGGTCGCGCGCATCGCGGGCGGCGATACCAGGCTGATCGCCGCGTCGGCGGCCGAGCGTCACCGCGCGGCCGAAATTGCGGCCCAATTTTCCGAAGAAGATCTGACTCGTTACCTGCAGCTTTCGCTCGATGTGTTCCGCGACTTGCAATTCTCGCTGCAGCCGCGCTTCCATTTGGAGTTGGGTTTGTTGCGGATGGTGCAAGCCGGCCGCTTGGTATCAATTGAAGAAGCACTGGCTGGATTAGGCGGCGAAGGGGCGAGCGGGCGAGGGGGCGAGCGGGCGAAAAACCCATCACCCATCACTCACAACGCATCGCCTGCGCCGGCACCGGGCACCCAGCATTCAGCACCCTCTTCGTGGAGAGACAAGCTGCACGCCACCCTGATGGAACTAGGCCTGACGTTCACGGCCGATGCCATCGAGCATTCGGAAGTGGTGGAGGCAAACGGCGAGTTGCAGTTCACCACGCCGCGCGAGTTTTCGCTGGCGATGAAGCCCGACGATATCAATCAGGCAGTAAAGCGCATCGCCGGCAAGCCGATGAAGATCAAAGTCACGATCGGGAACGCGGGCGCGCCCGCGAAGGCCGCGCCCCCCCCCGCGGCGCAGGCGAACGAGCTGTCCGAGCGCGCTCTGGCCAATCCCGAAGTGCAGCGGTTCCGCGACGTTTTCGGCGGCGAAGTGCGTGCCATTCGCAATTTAAAGGAGTAGCCAACGTGAAAGTACCCGGCAACATGCAGCAGATGATGAGGCAGGCGCAGCAGATGCAGGCGCGCATGCAGGAGGAGGTCGCCCAGATCCGCGTGGAGGCGTCAGCGGGGGGGGGCATGGTCAGCGTGCAGATGGACGGCCACAAAAACGTGCTGGCGGTCAAGATCGATCCGGAAGTGGCGGGCGACGTGGAGATGCTGCAGGACATGGTGGTGGCCGCGTGCAACGAAGCCACCAAGAAAGTCGACGAAGAGACGCAGCAGAAGATGAGCGGGATGCTGGGCGGGATGGGCCTGCCGCCGGGTTTGTTCTAATCCATGCCGGATTTCGCGGAGCCGCTAGCGCGGCTGATCAACGAATTCAAGCGGCTGCCGGGCATCGGGCAGAAATCGGCGCAGCGGCT
>Ga0073928_10009463_pt1 | contig 11862 bp, 12 predicted proteins | sample PaiPotPPA55metaG_FD_76969 | JGI IMG/M metagenome (GOLD analysis project Ga0073928, IMG submission 76969) | Iron sulfur acid spring bacterial and archeal communities from Banff, Canada, to study Microbial Dark Matter (Phase II) - Paint Pots PPA... ...
GCCCACAGATTGCCCTGGAATTTCGCGACCAGACTGAAGCAGCCGGGAACGTCTTCATAGGCCGCGACCGGTGCGAGAAAATCGCGCGCATTGGCAAGGCCGTTGGCGCCGAGCGGGCCGAGCTCGGGCAAGCGGAACATCGGTCCGTAATTCTCGCAGATATAACCGCGCGAAGGACCGTCCGGCAGCTCGACGCGGAAGCGCAAGCCGCGCGGGATGATCACGATCTCGCCGCAGGCCGCTTCGATCACGCCGAGCTCGGTGACAAAGCGCGCACGGCCTTGCTGCGGCAAGATCAGCATTTCGCCGTCGGCATTGTAGAAGCAGCGGTCGGTCATCGAGGTATTGGCGGCATAGAAATGCACCGCCATACCGACCTGCGTCGCCACATCACCGTTGCCGCCGAGCGTTACAACGCCTTCGACAAAATCGGTCGGTTGGCCCGGAATCGGAAAAGGCGACCAGCGCAGTTGCGTTGGCGTCGCTTCGGCTTCGTTGAACGGCGCACTGCGGATTAGCCTGTTATCAATGCGCGCATAGGGCCGGTGCACCACAGACGGCTGGATGCGATAGGTCCAGGTGCGGCGGTTCTCCGCCCGCGGCGTGGTGAAAGAGGTGCCCGAAAGCTGCTCGGCGTAGAGGCCGAGTGGCGGCCGCTGCGGGGAATTCCGGCCAACCGGCAACGAACCAGGGACAGCTTCGGATACGAAGTGATTGCCAAAGCCCGACTGGTACTGGACCGCCGCGGCCGGCGTCGTGCTGTCGGCGCGGCGAACTTTAGGTTCGTGCTTGGCCGCTTGACGGGCCGGTTTATCGACGACTTGGCCATGCAGACCTCCGACCATCGGTTCCGCGCGAGCGGCACGCCGCGCACACTAGTCACGAATGCAACTAAATCCCCTCTCCTGCGTCGAGCGCAAGCCCTTTAGAAAAGCTCCAATCTGGCGGCGCAATTTGCCGTCATTGAATCGCCGGCGGAGGCAAAGCATCACGAGCCGGCCGTCGTTTAGCCGCGCGTCACGATCCCAGACCTCCAAAGCTCTCTCCGAGCGGCAATCGCCGCAAATCTGCGGTCTTGCTTCTTGACTACGTGATCCAACCCAACTCATCATGTCTCCATTGGCAAAGAGGGAGGATGGGCTGATGAGGGGCATTGCTTTGAGCATCGCGCTGTTAAGTCTTGTGCTGACTGGCTGCGAGCAGAAGCCCGGACCGCCCGGTCCACAGGGTCAGCAAGGCGTGGAAGGACCAGCAGGTCCTAAAGGTGATCCTGGCCCGGAGGGGCCTGCCGGAGGACCGGCGGGTCCAAAGGGCGATCCCGGAACGCAACTGCGCGTCGTAGCGGGCGAGAAGACGGTTACCTGCGACGAAGGCGAAACCTTGGTGTCGGTAGTCTGCTCGGAAGGAGCGCCTGACGGCGTGAGTTGCCCTCAAGCTACTCGGACCACGGGCCTATGCGTCCGCAAGTGAGCTCGGTCAAAGCGCCGTAAGCTCGTGAGAAAAGACAAGGCCGCCAACTGAGGCGGCCTCAATTCTGCTTACCCTTCTGCTCATACGTCTTGGCGAGCCCGGCCGCGAGTTCGGTGCGCGGGTCATCAACGCGGGCCGCCCCGGACCGGCCGTCACGACGCGCTCCGCTGGGTGCTGCGTGCTTTGCACGCAGCCAAAGCGGCCATTGGCTTGGGGATAACGTTCGCTTTCTTGTCCAGTGAGCGGCTAGCCAGAGGAGATTGTCCGAATGTGACGCGTCTTGGTGAGTAAAAGGCGCCGCCACGATTTTCTGGCGTCTTTTTCCGTCTCTCTGACTTGGGCAGTGCGATATCGCCGCTACCGCCCTTTCCTCGGTTGTTGCGCAACCGTACTCCCCGACCACCGCCGTTTTCGTCAATGAATTCTGACTGCCAATCCGGTGTGATGCCAGGCGCGCGCCAGATGATCGGAGGCCGCCTTCGAGGCGTCATTCGCGATATTCTGATCATCACCACGCTGGCCGATCAGCCGCTTTTTCGCGCGCTGTTGCGCGATGGCTTTCAGTTCGGACTGTCGCTCAGTTATGCCGTGCAGGAGCGGCCGCGCGGGCTTGCCGAAGCCTTCATCGTCGGCCGCGATTTCGTCGGGTCCGACAATGTCGCGCTGACAATAATTCTATGGCCATGGCCTGCCGGAAATCATGGCCAAGGCGACATCGAGGGGGGAGGGCGCCACCATTTTCGGCTACGTCGTGTCTGATCCCGAACGCTACGGCGTGCTGGAAATGGATGGCGGCGGAAAAGTCCTCTCCATCGAGGAAAAGCCGAGACAGCCGAAGTCCAATTACGCCGTGACCGGCCTCTATTTCTACGACAACCAGGTGGTCGATATCGCCGCCAAGATCCGCCGCTCCGCGCGCGGCGAACTGGAAATCACCGACGTCAACCGCGCCTATCTCGAACGCGCATGCTGCACGTCGAGCTCATGGGCCGCGGCTATGCGTGGCTCGACACCGGCACGCATACCTCGCTGATCGAGGCGGCGCACTTCGTGCAGATCATCGAGCAGCGCCAGGGCCTGCGCATCGCCTGTCCGGAAGAGATCGCCTTCCGCTCCGGCTTCATCTCAGCAGAACAGCTGTTGGCCGCGGCCGGCGCCCATGAAAAATCCGGCTACGGTCTATATCTGCGGACCATCTACGACACGGAGACCAAAGGCGGTTGAGCTGGCCGCCTTGTGCCGCCGCTGTGCTTTGCCGACCCCCTCTGGATCGAGCTTGTGCTTAGATCGGATCCGCTCGAAGATTCACATCTTAGCTGAATCCATCGCGGACAGTCGCATCCACGCCGAACACGCTCGCCGAATCTGCTCTTTTTCGCGCATATTGCAAGGATTAGTCTGAGATTGCCCGACAAAGTTTCCGGTAGATGCCAGTACCGAGGAAGTCAATTTGCGGCCATGAAGCCGCGTTTCCGCGATTTGCAAAAACGGGTCGAACAGCGCGCGGTTCTCTGGCGTAATCTATGGTCGAAATGGTTGCAGCGCAGCGGTATTGAGGTCGCTCCAGTATTCGAAATCTCGGGCCGCCAGCATTTGCGGTCGGCGGGCGCGGTTGCGCCAGCCGATCTTGGGGCCGACAACACTCCACGAATGCCCGCGATGCTGAATCGATGGCCGCGAATCGTAACAGACCCCTCCACTTAACCCCTAGCATGAATTGCTTGGCGCTGAAACCTTCCGACGAAGAGCCTCGTATCGCTTAATCGAGCGTGTGCAAAGGGGCAAGGATTGCTTCTGATCAGCACGGAGGCATCGTTGCGAGAGTGCAATTTTGGATCTCCGATGGTTCAGGGCACGCGTGCCTGGGCTATCCATGCGTCTTATTGGGCAATACAAGGCCCAGAGATCGACTGATAGGACGCAGCATTTTTGACCAATCAGGAAATTGTACCTTGTCCTTTAATCTCAGGCCATGCCGCTCAATGAACAATGCGGACATGAGCGCCAACGAAAAAGTAATGACTGCCGAGAACGCCAGTGCGAACCAAAAATCAGCGAATAACATCGCGCTGAGCTGCTGTACCGGGAATGCATAGAGATAATTCCGTAGGACAGATCGAGTGGCGGCCGAAGCCATTTCGGCAGCCTGAGGCACCCGATTATAATGACAATTGCTGTCAATAATAGCTCCCATGTCAATACGTGTTCTCCCAAGCCAGCGAATAGCATGGCAACAACGACAAGGGCGCTGATCGCAAGAGGCAGGCCAACAAACACTTGGGCAGCTGCCACGACCGAGCCTGCGAGAAACAAAGTTGAAAACGCGATCCAGTAGCTTACTTCCGGAAGCGTCGGCAATATACCAACGCCAGTCATCACGGCGGCGCCCGCAAACACGATAATCGGCACGCCAGGTTGTAGCGCGTTGCGGCAAGGCAAAGTGCCAGCACGACGTACATTTTCACTTCATATGGTAGCGACCAAAGCGAGCCGTTCAGTGCCTCAGGAAACGGACTCCCTTCAAAAAGCCGGTACCCCCGTTTTGACTCCAAAAAATAACGTGGTGTTCTTGACGATGTAGGATAGCAGCTTGTGGCTGACAAAAGCGTGCAGATCGGTGGCAACGAAAGGCCCAAGATAACTGTAAACACAACGCAAACCGCCAGGGCCGGGTATATGCGCAATGCGCGATTGGACAAGAACACCAACACCGAACTGGTGGCGTTGGAACGATGGCGGGAGGCGCTTGCGGCTTACGACGCCGGCCTCGCCGTCGATCCGACGAACGCCGAAACCCTCAATAATCAGCGTCGTCCTTTTGCAGCTGGACAGGAGCGCTTTGAGCTCGCGGTCGCAGCTCTCCAGCGCTTCGTAACGCACTCCACAATCGCGGCAAGGCCTTGTTGGCGCTCGGACGCTTCGACGACGCCCGCTTGAGCTATGAGGCGGCGCTTGCGCGCGAGCCCGACCGTATCGACACGCTCAACGACCTCGGCTTGGCGCTCACCGGGCTCGGCAGCCGGATGAGGCGCTCGTCAGTACGACAAGGTGCTGGCGATCAATCCTAGTCATCTTGGCGCGCTTCTCAATCGCGCCAATTCGCTCGTAGAACGGCAGCGCTTCGCGGAAGCGCTGGTGATGTGCGGTGCTAGCGTGCATATCGAAGCACGGTTTCACCCGAGCGAAGGCGGCGCGCTGACAATAAACAGTTCCGATTTTGGCGAACGGTCGCCGACGAGGCAAGAAGTGAGGAAAGACGAAGACTCTTGCGCCGGTCGAGGAACCGCGGCTGCAAGAGCTTTTGACCGAACATAAGGCGCGCATTTCGGCGACGAAAGACTGGTCAAAGGCAATCGGCGAAACCGACGTCCGACGCCGAGCGGCGCGGATGGCGCGTTTAACGCGGAGCGCAAGCTCCTCAGGAATCGCCGCTTAACTCTAGGCCTGAGCGACATTTTCAGCGCGCTCTGGAATACCCAGAGCTTCAAAGCCAGGTAGGAACTCAGCGGTAGAACCACCCAGTTTACAATGACTCCTATCAAATATGAGCTTTGATAATACCTTGTAGTGATTGTCATGCAGCCGATTGATGCAATCAGCTTTGCCGTGAACACAAAGATGAACCGCACCACCGAACCGCCATATTCCCCATCGAAACGAAACGTGAATTCGCGATGAATGACGTAGGAGATTATTGTCCAGAAGACGAGACTGATGACGTTTGCGATTTCAGCGCGCGCAAGCGGGAACCAGTCCACAAGTGCAACAATCGTAAATGTATAACCCAGCGAGATGGCGGTCCCGGCAATAAAGTAGCGGAACAAGCGGAAGCGGTCGCCTCGGTTGACGGTGTCGATCAGACGTTTGGGTATGGAAGGCTTCGCCATTGCGGCTACTCAAGGCCTTATGCTGATCGCCGCATCCGCTGCTGCTGAACTTCGAGGGACTTCCGATCGGCCGCGGCTTTTGCGGCGTCGAGCAGAGTCGCCAATGTCGGACGTGCTTTGGCAACGAGCAGAATTTGGAAACCAAATAAGGTCGGGCGGAGCCGCACCAGGGCGGCATTAACAGCGAGAGCGATTTTCGACGCGAGAGAGTTGCCCAAAATAAAGGGAACGGGGACAACAATCCCTTCCGACCGCTCAATTTCGAAACCGGCGGCACGCATAGCGCGGCGCAGGGTATTGAATGTGAACAGCCGCGCATGGGTAATGTCCAGGATTCCCCGCTTGCCGTATTCGAACCGACCGAGCAGCAGCGAGATCCGCATGATGATGAATCCAATGTTGGCGGTTGTCAGGATAACCTGCGCGCCGGTGCGAGCGGCCAGTTCTCGCAACTGGTCCAGAAAATCTTCCGGAGCAGCCAAATGCTCGATTACGTCAAGCGCCAGGATGCAATCAAAGCGCTCGTGCGGCATTTCCGGTAGCCTCTTATTGAGATCCGCCAGCAAAAAATTGTCGTAAACGCCGGTGAATGCGCCGCGAACCATGTCGCAGCCCGTTACGTGACATCCCTTTCTCTCTTTCAGAGCCATCCCGACCGCGCCAACCCCCGACCCGAGGTCAAGCACCAGTGCCCGTTCGGGAACAAGTTCGACGACACGCGAATGGGTACTCTCGAAATCGAGCTTGGAGGGATAGCGACGCGCATCGTCAGCGGGTTCGCAGTCGAAGCGGCGATCGTAGAAAAGATTGATCCTTTGAAACCAAGCCTGCAGCGAAGCTTTCACCACGTCGAACGCATATTTGAGTCCGTTGACTCTGCAGATCTCGTCGCCGTAATAGGCGGGTATCGCGATTTCCTTGATCCGCTTGGCCGCTATCACCAGCTGAATAATGATCTCGGTATCGAAATGGAAGACGTTCGAATTTCGGTCGAAAGGAATGGCCTTAAGCGCTGACACGGAATAGATGCGATAGCCACTGTGGAACTCGGACAAGCTCGTTCCGAGCAGCTGATTCTGTACCGCGGTGAGTATGCGATTGCCGAAATATTTGTAGAGCGGCATGCCACCTTTCAGCGCGTCCTTCGGCACCAGCATGCGGGAGCCGAACACGGCGTCGGCTTCGCCCCGGCGCAGAGGTTCGGTCAGCTCTTCCAACATTTCGGGAGGGTATTGACCGTCGCCATGCAGCAGAGCCACGAAATTGAAACCGTTCTCGATCGCGTAGTGGTATCCTATTTTTTGATTCCCGCCGTAGCCCTGATTGACCGGGTTATGAAGCACCGTGATTTTGAAAGGAATATCGGCATGCCTGCCGACTTCAATTCCTTTGACAAAGGTCGCGTCACTCGACCCGTCGTCGATGATAAGAATTTCCAACTCGTAAGCGGATGCCAGGTCTAGGGGTATGCGCCGCACCACCTTCTGGATGGTGCGTTCGGCAAAATAAGCGACGATGAAAATTAGAAGTCGCGGCTTTGGCGTGTTCAATTGTGGCCTCCCGCTAGGCAGACGGTCCGACAGGTGGCCGTAATAGGACCGTACCGATGTATAGCAACCGTATCCGGTTTAGAGCCGCTAATCGTAGTGCAGAAGTTATAACGCGAAGCCGGGATCTGCTGATTTTCGACCTTTATGGGACGGGAGCCAACCGGTTTGGCTTCGCCTGACTTAGCATCATAGTCGAACACAAGGACGTGGCTTGGCGCCGCAAATGTCGGAGGCCCTTCGGACAAGACACGCGACTCCCCATTCGCGATGTCGATATTCATTCCCGGTGCCCCGCGGTTGTTGTCCGGGATGTATATACCCCCAACGTTGGTCCCGGGATAGGCCAGTCGGAGCGCAAGGTCGACCCACGTGTTGTGACCGAAAGGATCGTTGCTTCCGTCGATATTCCTCACCATAAACAACTACCGTCCCGCGCGCTAGGTGTCGGGTCCTACGGTATCGTTGTGCATTGTACTATGATCTCCGGAGGGACGAGCTATGGGGGCAGATTCTTCACGGCAGCGCCACAACGACTGAGGCGATCCGTCGAGCAATACAAAATAGTCAAGCGAGCCTGAGCGGGCTCGCCGCCCTCTACGGCACCAATCCGAAGACGGTCGCTAAATGGCGCCGGCGTGGTTCGGTCTGTCTGCGACGCTCGCATGGGACCGCGGGAATCTCGCTCGACAGTTCTCAGCAATGAGGAAGAGGCGCTGATCGTCGCCTTTTCGAAAGAACACGCTGCGCCGCTCGATGATTGCCCATACGCCCTCCAGGCCACCGTTCTACACCTCACACGATCGTCTTTGCATCGCTGCGTGCAGCGGCACGGAATCGGCCGCCTGCCAGAGACGCAGGGTAACAAAACTGCCAAGAGGAAGTTCAAGTCTTATACCGTCTCGGGCCCATAGCGCGGTGGCGTGTCAATATGTTCGACATGCTTCGCGATGCGAACGGCGTCGAGCACAGGCTGACCAAGCCCAATCATCCTTGGACTAATGGTCAGGTCGAGAGGATGAGCCGAACCCTCAAGGAGGCGACCGTTCAGCGCTACCATTACAGCACGCACGCTCAACTCAAAGCGCACGCCCACGCTTTCCTAATGGCCTACAACTTTGCCAAGCGGCTCAAGACCCTCAGAGGCCTGAACCCTACGAGCACGTTTGCAACGTCTGGACGACCCGGCCAAATCTGTTCAAGCTAAATCCGCTTCACCACACCGTGGGACTGAACAACTATGGACGTCGAAATGATCGACGAAACTAAACCCCTTTGCCGCTCCCAAAGAGAACGGAAATAAAGCGCGGAATTTACCCCTGCGAACCTGGAAAATGTACCGATGCCCATCACGAAGCTCATAAAAGCCTTTGTTGCGCGCGATGGCAAGTAACGCATACACGGTGGTTGCCAGCAGGCACGCCGCTGCAATCCATGCTAGGAGACTATGAAATTCCACGCAGACCTTCATGCCTTGTGTTGCCATATCGCTATTTCATACGACGGTGTACGATCCCTCCCCGGTCCGTCAGCGGGGCAATCCCTGGACGGCAATGGCTGCGCAAAAAAGGTCTCGTTCGTTGAGCAGTCGTACGAGACGCACAGGCGTCAGTCCGCGAAGCTCTGGTTGGCGAAGGACGTCCGCCGTTCGCGCCGCCAGGCAGGATGACTTATCCGGCTTTTTTCAAAAATACCGAAGCCGTCGCTTATTACCGAGACTGCCACAGGCCGCCAAGCGCCATGGTGATGATTGCGAATTTCATGAAGCCTGCCGTGGCGGTTGCCACCGAGCGGAATGTAGAGATAGTCGCGCAGCCAGAATGACAGCGTCATGTGCCAGCGCCGCCAAAAATGGATGATCGATTCGGCGCAATAGGGCTGGCGGAAATTGTTCGGCAATCTGATTCCGAGCAGCATGGCGAGCCCGATCGCCATGTCGGTATAACCGCTGAAGTCGCAGTAAATCTGCACCGAGAAGCCGTACATCGCCAGCAGTGCTTCGGGCGCGCTCGGCGTACCGGAATGCGTATATACCGCGTCGACCAATCCGGCGATCGTGTCGGCAAATACCAGCTTCTTCACCAGCCCGATGGTGAAGACGGCGACTGCCGCCGTCGGCAGCAGCGACTTCCTCCGGCGCGGGTGCTCCAGCTGCGGAATAAGCTCGATCGGCCGCAAAATCGGGCCGGCGATCAGGTGGGGAAAGAATAGAACATAGGCGAGCACGGTCTGCGGCCGTGTCGCGGCGGTGAATTTTCCGCGATAGACATCGACGATATAGGCCGTCAGCGTGAAGGTAACGAAGGAAACACCGAGCGGCAGTGACAGATCGAGCAGCTTGCCGCCGCCGGTCAATGCGCCGACGACGTCGTTATAAAAGAAATTCGTATACTTGAAGATCACCAGCGGTGCGAACAGCAGCACAATGGTGATGATGGCGCGTATCCTTCGATCTTTCCCCTCCTTGGCGCGCATCATCCAGATCACGCCGAAATAGGCGATCGCCATCAACAAATAAGGAATCCAGACATAGTCTAGCTTCCACCAAGCGTAGAAAATCGTGCTGCCGGCGATTATCAGATAAAGGCGCCACCTGCCCGGGATCAGCAGATGGATGGCGAAATAGACGGCGAAAAATGCGAAGAAGATCGGCGAGCTAAAGAGCATGTGCTATCGACCGTGGCGACTCTGACCGAAGCACAGTCGGATAACCATGCTGCGCGAAGAGATCAGTTCTGGACGGCCGGCGCCGTCGTGGCGATGGACTTGCCCGCGAGGACCGGAAAGATCGCGTTCGCCATCAGCTCATGCCCGAACCCGTTCGGATGCGGATCGCCCGGCATCGCCCACAATTGCTCCGGCGGATGGCCGAGCATCGCCGGCAACAGGTCGACATACGCATAACCGTCACCTTCGGCGATCTTGCGCATGATGTCGTGGACGAAGCCGAATTTGTAGTCGACCAGGTTATGCACGTCGGGCGTCATGGCAAGATAGATGCGGATGTTGTTGCGCTGCGCATACTCGGCTAGCTCGCGCAATTTGGACTGCATCACCATAAACCCCGGAGCCGAAGGATCGTAGACACTGCGATAGTGCTCGACCAACGAGGTCTCGCCATGCTTGTCGAGCAAGCGGTGGTAGGCGATCCACAATGTGACCGCGAGCTCGCTATGGCGAAGCAGAATGTTGCCGCCGCCGGCCGGCAGCTCCTCGGCGTCGCGCAGGAAATAATGGACCACGATATCGGTCGGCTTAAGCGGCGTTAGCTCCTTGAAAAAACGGCTGACATAGCGCTCGGCATTGTAGTTGCCGACGCCGCCATTGAGCACTTGCGCGGCGCCGCCGCTATCATTGAGCGTGCGTTCGAGGCGGGCCTCGAGCGTGTCCTTCTCGGAGACGGCCCGAGCTCGCCTCCGCGAAGTCCCCAACTGTTCAGGCGGATTTCCGTACTTTGCAGCAGCGCGGTTTGCGAGGGCCGGTGATCGAAATCGATTTGCGGGTCGTCGCTTTTCTGTTTGAGCTCGTTGGCGTAGCGCCACATCTCGATGTCGTAGTTCGTCATCGCGCTGTTTTTGACGCGCAGAAACGCTTCGGCCGCCAACAGGCATAGTACGAGCGAAATCCCCAAGAGCAGCGCGGAAAGAAACGCTTGACGAACAGGGCTGCTCGCCGCCTGCTTGGTATTAGGAAGCGCCATGACCTAAGCTTGCCCCAGCCCCGAAAAGATGTGACGACAGGAAGCATTATTCCGCCCCCTCACTAACACGCGCGCCTCGCGCTCTCAATCTCGGAACTTGCAATTGCCGGACGAAGAATGCGTGATTGCATGTCCAAATCAACTGACATATTTCAGCCTAGAAGTTCGATCAGCCGGATATGGCGGCGGCCGAAGACCGGCGGGGATCGAAAGAGCAAAATATTTCGCGGCCTCGAGTCGGCGTTGCTGATTGTTGCGGCGACGCTCATCTCCTTGGCGCTCGGCGAGCTGGGGGTCCGCATCGCTATCCATGCGCCGCTGCTGGAATGGCGAGATTTCCGCCACGAGCGAGCCGCAGGGACGATCAACAAGGCCATCGAGTATGACAGTCGCCTCGGCTGGCGCCTTAAGCCTTTCCTGGCCGGCGACGGATTTAATACGCTCGAATACGGCGTCCGCTCCAACGGCAAACCGAACGACCAGGTGCAGCCGGGCGGCGTATTGGCGGTGGGTTCCTCGTTTACCGTCGGATCCGGCGTGGTCGACGCCGAGACTTGGCCGGCGCAGCTCCAGCAGCTCACCGGTTGGAACGTCAATAACGCGGGCCAAGGAGGGTTACCAGGCCGATCAGATCATCTTGCTGGGCGAGCAACTACTGCCGCTGATTCGTCCACAAGTGCTGGTCGTCGACTTGATACCGGGCACCATCATCTTCACCGGTTATGCATCCGCGGGCTGGCCGAAGCCGTATTTCACGCTCGAAAATGGCGATCTTGTCGCGCACAATTCTCCCGTACCGCAATACCAGGCGCCAAGTCGGCGTTTTGATATCAGGCGCTTTCTCGGACATCTCGCCGTCGTCGATAAGTTCATGGCTGCGTTCTTTGCCGATTTCTGGTTCACGTCGGACGGCAACAACTTCGTCGCGGTCTCTACGGATGAAGTCGGAGTCACCTGCCGCCTGCTTCAGCGGCTTAAGCAAAAAACCGACGCAGCCGGCGTGCGTTTGCTGCTGTATCTCCAATATGGCGGCGCCGAAGTCGTGGACGGGAGCCGGATGGCGAGCGGAGGGAGGTTCTATAACCTGGAGCGGTCGATCAAGAACAAACTCAAGCCGCTCATCATGCGGCTCCCGCCCGGCGCGCCTGATTGGTACCAGGCCTCGACGGGTGTTGGCGCATGCGCACGCGGTCTCAATATCGCGACCGTCGATGAGCTCGCGGCGCGGCGGACGGTTTACGAAACGAATGCGGATGGA
>Ga0073928_10009464_pt1 | contig 11860 bp, 10 predicted proteins | sample PaiPotPPA55metaG_FD_76969 | JGI IMG/M metagenome (GOLD analysis project Ga0073928, IMG submission 76969) | Iron sulfur acid spring bacterial and archeal communities from Banff, Canada, to study Microbial Dark Matter (Phase II) - Paint Pots PPA... ...
CACGAGAGGCACCCGGCGGCCGTGCAGCAACTAATGCGTTCTTCCAGCGCTTCCTGGCGCGCTTCTTCGCTGGCCTGATGCTGGTGCAGTTCTTCGATTCGTCATATCAGCCTACGCGGTCCAATTCCGCATCCAGGCCTTGGCGGTTGACCCGTGCCAGAATATTGCCGTCGAAAATGACGGCGGGCGCCAACCCGCACGAGCCGATGCAACGAGCCGTTTGCACTTCCACTTTCGAGCCCGCGCCGCAGCGGCGCTGCGCCGTCTCCAGCAGGCCTATCGCGCCCGCCACATAGCATGCCGTGCCCAGGCAGATCACCATGGTGTGCTCCCGTTTCGGCTGCAGCGAAAAGAAATGATAAAAACTGGCCACTCCCAGCACCCGGCTGGGGGGCAGGCGCAGCTTGCGGGCGATCGTGCGCATGCGCTCGGGCGAGAGGAACCCGTACAGCTCTTGCGCCGTATGCAGCACTTCAATGAGCGCATCGCCGGAGTACTGATGGCGCGACATGGCGCGCTCCAACAGCTTGTCGCGATTGTCTTTAACAGCACTGGGCGAAGTTTCGGCGGGCGGCATATTCTCCGGTGCTACAAGCTGATTCTAACAACGGTCAATCCACCCAAATGAGTCGTTCAAGCCCGCCAAGATTCTCACGGGGAGTTAACAAACGGTAGCGTCTGGTGGTCACACCTCGGCAGCTTACCCCCGACAGGCTTCAGCTGCTACCGTGGTAACGCCGTGAGCACACCCGCAACCATCCATCCGACCCGAGTCTACCGCGCCGCCCGCGATCTGCCGCTAGCCGCGCAGGCTACGTCTATGTCCCTGACATGGATCTATGTCCTGTTCTTCATCTCCGGCTTTCCGGCCTTGATCTATCAGATCGTGTGGCAGCGCGCCCTGTTCGCTATTTACGGCGTCAACGTGGAATCCGTGACCATCGTGGTGAGCGCGTTCATGCTCGGCCTGGGGATCGGCAGCTTGCTGGGCGGCGCGGTTTCCAAGCGAGCCGGGCTGCCGATGCTGGCTGTCTTTGGCGGCATCGAACTCTCCATCGGCGCGTTCGGCGCAGGTTCGTTGCACATTTTCCACTGGGCAGGCGTTTACACGGCGGGTGCCTCGCTGCCGCTCACCGGCTTGCTAGCCTTCGCGTTGGTGCTACTGCCCACGACTCTGATGGGCGCCACGTTGCCGATCCTGGTGGCCCACTTGGTGCGCCTCTCGGCGAATGTGGGTTCTTCGGTCGGCATGCTGTACTTCGTGAACACGCTCGGCTCGGCGGTCGCCTGCCTGGCTGCGGCAGCTTACCTGATGCGGCTCTTGGGGGAATCCGGCTGCGTGACAGCGGCGGCCGCCTGCAATTTTACGATTGCCGGCTGTGCATTCGCCGCGCACTGGCTGTTCGGCAAGAAAGCATCCCGGGAGCCGGCGGCGGCGTCCCAGCCGGACTCGACGGCAGCGCAGTCTGCGGGCATGATTCCATTCCCGGTCGCCGCTTGCCTGGCCGGCCTCTCCGGCTTCATTGCCCTTTCGTACGAAATTCTCTGGTACCGCGCCTATTCGTTCGTCTCCGGTACCGAAGCCCGGTCATTTGCCCTGTTGCTCGCCGCGTATCTGGAAGGGGTGGCCTTCGGCTCGCTCTACAGCAAAAGTTTGTGCACGCGATTCAATTCTTCCAAGGACCGTGCGCGCGTGTTGTCTGCCGTCTCCGTGCTGCTCATCGTGGCCAATGCCTTCGGATTCCTGGTTGTCCCGATGTTGGCGTACGCCGTAAGGTGGGTGGGCTACCTGGTTACGCTGCCTCTGATCGCTCTTTCGGCCGGCTTGCTGGGTGCGGTATTCCCGCTGCTAACTCACATTTCTGTGGCGCCGGACAGCCGCGCCGGCTCGCGCCTCAGCCGCTTGTATGCCGCCAATATCGTAGGTTCCACACTGGGCACCTTCATGGTCGGGTTCATCTTGATGGATCACTGGTCAATCCAGCAGATATCGGTCTTTTTGCTGCTCCTGGGTCTGGCCATGGGCGCCGCGATCCAGGTGCGCATGCTGCGCAATGGGCGGCGCTTCGCGATGCTGGCAAGTGTCGCGGCCGTGGCGCTCGCGGCCATCCTGACCGAGCCTGCGACGTTCGGCGCTGTTTACGAGAGGCTGCTATACAAGGATCGGTACCCGACCGCCGCCAAATTCGCGCACCTGCTTGAATCGCGAAGTGGCGTGGTCGCGGTCGATCCCACCGGAATGGTCTTCGGCGGCGGCATGTACGACGGCCGCTTCAACACCAGCCTCGCCGATAATGCCAACTGGATTGTGCGCGCCTACGCTGTCCCCGCTTTCCATCCCAACTCACGCAGAGCGCTCATGATCGGCCTCTCTTCCGGCTCCTGGGCGCAGGTGGTCGCGAGCCTCAGCGGGCTGGAGCATCTCACCATCGTCGAAATCAATCCGTCGTACCTGAGCTTGATCCCCCAGTATCCGCAAGTGGCGGGGCTACTGCGCAACCCCAAGGTGAGCATCGTGATCGATGACGGCCGCCGCTGGCTGGCGCGCAACCCGGATCGGCAATTCGACCTGATCGTTATGAATTCCAGCTTCCACTGGCGCGCGCACATGAGCAATCTGCTCTCCGCCGATTTCCTGCGCATCGTGCGCCGCCACCTGGACCCCGGCGGCGTCTTCTACTACAACACCACCGATTCGGGCGAAGTGCAGATTACGGGCGCTACCGTTTTCCCCTACGCCCTGCGCGTCATGAACTTCCTCGCAGTGAGCGATCGTCCGCTGGTGGTCGATAAAAACGCGTGGCGCGACGCGCTGGTCGCCTACAAAATCGACGGACAGCCCGTGCTGGATCTATCGCAGGCACGCGACCGCCAGGCATTGTCGCAAACCCTCGCCATGGCAGATGGCCTCGCCCAGCCGGAGTCCGCCGCGAAGGCGCTAATGGAGTGTGGCGGCACGATCCGCCTCCGCAATCGCGATAAGCGAGTGATCACGGATGACAATATGGGGACGGAGTGGAATTAGGGCCGCGCGCTTCGTTGCCACGCGTATCGCAGGCTCCGCACGGCCAACAGATCCTCACAGCCTAGACGGACTGCGCCTCAGCGTTCTTGCCCTGTGCCGCGAGCACTGTTCCGGGAATCGCGAGGGCCGCACTCGGAAGGGCTGCTTTTTCAAGCCGCGCTAGCGCCCCTGACGAAGTGTACCACCAACGAAATCACCGCGATTATTAGCAAGACGTGAATCAGCCCACCGGCAACGTGGAAAGCGAAAAATCCTAGCAGCCACATTATAAGCAATACAACGAACAGCATCATGAACATTTGAATTCTCCTTAGTTAGCCGTCAGGTGTGACGGCCATGTGTAGTTCCCCCCGTCATTCGACGGGGGGGAAACTCTTTGTGCCGCCGATTACGGCCTGGAGGTGCGAACGCGCTCTGCCGGGGATGCTTCGACCCCGTGCGTGCTGACAGACTTTTCGCCGGCCGAAGCGATGTCTTCAGCTCCAACTTGCTTCAAAACGTCTTTGGCCCTGCTGACCGAGTCGGAGTCAGCACAATGCACGGACAAGAGAACGCCACCGTTCTTGACGCGACCTTCGTAGCGTTTGGCTTCGTACTCCGGAATCCCCATGCCCACCAGAGCGCCGATGAAACCACCGGCCGCGGCGCCCGCGCCCACGCCGGCCAGCGCCGCCATGATGGGTCCGGCGGCGATAAATGGCCCGAGGCCTGGGATAGCAAGAGCTCCAACGCCAACCAGCACGCCAAGAGTCCCTCCGAGTGCGCCTCCGGTCACCGCGCCCGTGGTGGCGCCCTCCGGAGCCTTGGTATTCTTCTCCGAAGCGAGCTCCCTGGTGGCCTTAGGGTCGGGCGCAAGCACGGAGACGTCATCAGTTCTGAAGCCGGCGGCTACTAATGCATCTACTCCGCGTTCGGCGTGCGCCAGAGAAGGGAAAATCCCGAAAACTGCTGTGTTCTTTCCAGCCATATAGTTATGTTCCTTTATGAGTTAAGTTTGATGCCGTTTTCAATGCGGCAGGTGTTACTTACGGTCAGTCCTGTCGCCTTTGACAGAAATCCTATTGACAACATTGCCATCTCCAGCTATCTCAGTTGCCTTGGCTTCAATATTGGAGCGCTCTTCGGCGGTATGGACAGGCCCCTTCAAAGTGACTTTGCCGTGCTCCGAAATCACTTTGACGTTGTGACCGTAAGTGGAGAGCGATTTGTCGGCAATGATCGCCTTCCTGATTTTCTGCATAGTCTCACGGTCAGACTTTGTTTCTTTGGCTTGGTCCGCGGTACGCTCCGAGGGGGAGCGATCGCGCTGATTGGTCTTAGTGTTATCAGCCGCCGGTGGCTGGTTCTGCATAGCTCCCACTTGCCCTACGCCTAAGAGCAGCGCGCCAATTGCAAATGTGGGAGCGAGAGTATTGTATGGTCGTTTCACGATGGCTAGTAGAGCACTCCAAAGGCCGAATCGACAATCGTATCGAAGAGGCCATTGCGCGGCACCTGGTCATGTCGCTCCTGTCTCATTTGTAACTAAGAACCGCTTGTTTTGGAACGCCCGTGTCTCTTGAAAACCACAAAGAGCGCAGACATTGCAGTTAGTGCTGCTCCGTCAGATGCAAAAATGTGTGCGGATTCCGGTCGAAGTGGGGCGCGTGAGCCCCTTCCCGACTTTGCCCGGTACAAGCCAGATCAATGACGTGGCTCTGCCGGCGCGTGCAAATTTTCGAGCGCTTCACGCGCCGCGGTGTAGTCCGGCTTGGCTGCCAGAACTCGCTGAAATTCTGCCGCCGCCTCAACGTTCTTGCCCTGTGCCGCGAGCACTGTTCCGCGGTTGAAGTGTGCGTCCACCATATCGGGCTTCAAGCGCAGGGCCTCGGCGCAGTGTGAGAGGGCCTCGTCCAAGCGCCCTAGCCGATCGAGAACGAGACAAAGGTTACTTTGCGAGTCGGCATCGGCAGGCGCCAAGCGTAGGGACTCTTCCAAGTGCTGGCGGGCCTCCTCGAAGTTTCCGGTGGCGACGAGGACAATGCCCAGATCGCCCTGCGCCAGGGGCAAATCCGGCTTGAGGCGCAGCGCTTCGACCAAGGCGCCACGAGCCTCTTCGAGCTTGCCCTCCCTGAGGAGTTCGTGTCCCACGTTCGCGTGCGCGTCGGCATAGTCAGGATCGATGGAAAGGGCCTGCCGATAGTCGGCCATGGCCTCGTCGTGGCGGCCCTCGGCGGTGAGCGCCACGCCAAGGTTATTCAGGACGATGTAATTGCGCTTGGTGACGTCTATGGTGTGCTGGAATAATGTCAGGCTGTCGCGCCAATAGGCCGCTTGCGCGTGCGCCGCGACCGCAAGCAAGAGCAACGCGGCGCCCGCCAGGACGCCTGCTGCTTGGCGAAGAACAGGTCGGCTCGCAGCAAGGTCGGCTATTATCCAAACCAGTGCGATGGAGAAACCCACCAGCGGAAAATATGTGAAGCGGTCGGCATTCGCTTGCATCACCAGGCCGCTGACCGGGACCATCGTTCCCAGGTACCAGAGCCAGCCCACGGCGAGGTAGGGACGCTGCCGGATGGTTCGAAAGGCCGCCACCGTAATTGCCAACAAGAGCAAGGTGGCCCACAGTGCCGCGCCGGGGTCGGGAGGCTCGGATGGATAGAGTACACCCAGGCCGGTGGGAACGAAGGTCTTCCAGAGATAGAGCGCGTAGGAAATGCAGGCGTTCGCCAAGCGCGCTGGAAGTGTAAAGCTGGTGAAGCTCGTGAGGTTCGACACTACGGGGTGGGCGCGCTGCGCCATGAACGTCAACATGATCGAAATTCCGGCCAGCACCAGAAGTGGGACCTTCTCCAGAAGGGGCTGTTTCAGAGAGGGCCAAGACAATGGCCATGCGATGCGGCGCAGGGGCCAGAAATCCAACAACAACAGGACCATCGGAAACGTGACCAGCATGGGCTTGGCTGTCAGGCTGAGGGCAAAGGCCAAGGCGACCCACAGATAACGGCGCGGGTTGGGGTGCTCCACGTAGCGAGCGTACAGCAATAACGCAAGCATGCCCAATGCGACGCTGAGCACGTCTTTTCGTTCGGTGACCCAGGCCACGGACTCGACGTGCATGGGATGCAAAGCGAAGATACCGGCTACGACGGCGCTACGCCATGGGCAGCGGGTCATGCGGGCCAGCGCCAGCAGGAGAAGCACGGCGCCGGCCATGTGCAGGGCCACGTTGGTGAGATGGAACGCGCCTGCATTGTCGCCGAATAACTGACGGTCGAGCATCAGCGATATCCAGGTGAGCGGGTGCCAATACGTGTAGAAGAATGTGGTCCAGGCCCAGGCGACGCTCGAGCCGGTCAGCCCTTGCTGCACGTATGGATTTTTGTATACGTACTGATCGTCGTCATAGGAGACGAATCCGAAGTGAGAGGTCTGCCAATAGACGACGGCGGTCAGCAAGCACAGCGCCAGGCAGAGGAGGGCGAGCAGACGCGTGGGTTGCGCGACGGTCGCGGCGCTTGATCCAGGGGGCAGGATGTTCGGTTCAGGTTGGCGGCGTTTCTTCCGGGCGCGTGTGGGCCGCGGGGGTGCTTTCACTTTCGTCATGAGCCAGAATCTATGATACTTGAAGCGCGCGGCGGGACGAAAGCCGAGATGAATCTAATCTAATCTCGGCTCAGCGGGCTTGACAGCCTGCGCTACGTCGTTTCACGCAGCGTGCATCACTTTGTGTTGGCTCACGCTTTCACCGTCGCTGCTCTTCAGCCGGCTGAATATCAGGGACGAGAGTGCCGTGAACGCCCCCAGCGCGATAAAAGCGTCGTGAATGCCATGCATGAATAGCGGCGGGTTCGCTTTGGCGCTCTCAGGCAGAAAGACAGCCGTAGCCAAACCCGCGATGGCGACGCCGAAGCTGGTAGACATTTGCTGTACCGTGCTTGCAATTGAATTCGCGTTGCTCGCTGAATCGTCGGGGATATCGGCATAGACCAGCGTGTTCATGCTGGTGTACTGCACGGAAGTGAATGCGCCGTAGCACAGCGCCAGCAGCAAAATCACCCATACCGGCGTGTGCAGTCCAATAGTGGCAAACAGAATCAAAAGGCCGCCGATAATGATGGTGTTTGAGATCAAGACTTCCCGATACCCGATGCGGTTCAGAAGCCTCAACATAATTAACTTGACGCCCAACGACCCAATGGCCTGTGGCACAATCAACAACCCCGATTCCACCGGCGTGTACCCGAGTCCGACCTGGTATAGGAGTGGCAGCAGAAACGGGACGCCGCCAATTCCGAGCCGCGTGAAGAAACTTCCCGCCGCCGCCGTCCGGAATGTGCGTATGCGAAACAGATTCAAATTCAGCAGCGGCGCCGGCTCATGCGTCCCGTGCATTCCGTACGCGGCGATCAGCGCGACGGAAATCGCAAGCAAGCCGCCGATCTCCGCGGTACTTAACGTGTGCTCGCCGAAGACTTCGAGCACATAGGAAAGCAGCGCGATTCCCGATCCGAACAGGATCAGGCCAATCAGATCGAGCGGGCGTTTCTTCTCTTCGCGGAAATCCGGCAGATGCAGATAGACCAGAATCAAGCCGGCAACGCCGATTGGTATGTTAACGAAAAAGATGTACCGCCAGTGCAGATAGCGTACGATCAATCCGCCGGCGATAGGCCCCAGCATCGGACCCACGAGGGCGGGAATGGTGACGAAGCTCATGGTGCGAATCAGGTCCGATTTGTCGAATGCCCGTACCAGCGTCAGGCGCCCGACCGGAACCATCATGGCGCCGCCAAAACCCTGCAGGACGCGGCAAATCACCAGGAAATGAATGTTGGACGAAAGGCCGCACAGGAGCGAACCTAGTGTGAATATCCCGATGGCCGAGGCGAATACCCGCCGCGTGCCGAATCGGTCTGCCATCCATCCGCTGATCGGGATGAACACGGCGAGGGCCAAGGTGTAGCTCGCCAGCACCGCTTTCATGCTCAGGACGGATACGTTCAGTGCGTGGGCAACCGCTGGAACCGCCGTATTCAAAATGGTGGTGTCCAGTTGTTCCAATAGGAACGCGACCGCCACGAGCCACGGCAGTAGCTTCTTGCTGATGGTCGAAGGGGAGCCGGATAGCTGCGCGGCGCTGTCAACGGGTTTTGGGGGACTCATGAAGCCTCATTCTATGTGAGATGCGCAGGGGCCGTTTTGTTTACCGCTTCCATGATAGGTTGAATGCTTCGCCGCATGGCGCCGGGCATTTCCATTGTCATCCCAGTCTATAATGGGGCCGCCTATTTGGAAGCGAGCCTCAAATCTATCCGGGAACTGCGTCCGCCACCGCTGGAGTGCATCGTGGTGGACGATGGCTCGACGGACGGCTCGGTCGAGATCGCGCAAGCAGCCGGGGTGACGGTGGTCAAGTCGCCGGAGCAGCGGGGTCCCGCGTATGCGCGTAATCTGGGCGCGAGGACGGCCCGCGGCGAGATCCTGCTGTTTTTAGACGCCGACGTGATGGTGTCACCGGACGCGCTGGCTCGGCTAGCGGCGCGGTTCTCCGAAGATCCGGAGCGCGACGCAGTGATCGGATCCTACGACCACGATCCAGGCAGCCCGAACTTGATCTCGCAATACCGCTACCTTCTGCATTACTATACACACCAGCGCGGCCAAACCCGCACCTACGTCTTCTGGACGGGCTGCGGAGCGATTCGCGCGGGCGTTTTTCGGGCGCATGGCGGTTTCGACGAAACGCGCACGCGGCCTATGATGGAAGACGTGGAACTTGGAATCCGCCTCAGTCAAGCCGGGGGACAGATCTGGCTTGACAAAGGGCTGCAGGTCAAACATCTCAAGCCTTTGAATTTGGCGGGGCTGATTAAGACGGATCTGGCGGACCGCGCCATACCCTGGACGGTGCTGATCCTGCGCTCGCGCCACATGCCGGCCGACCTGAATCTGAAGTGGGGGCAGAGGGTCAGCGTGCTGGCCGCGAGTTGGGCCGTGCTGGCGCTGATTCTGGCGGTCATTTTCGCGGCAGCCTCGGGCGCTCAGGTGGCGGCGTGGCTGGTGCTCTCGGCCGCCATAGCTGCGTCGACCGTGGCGCTCTTGAATCGCGACTTCTATGGCTTCCTGGCCGGCGTGCGGAGCCCGTGGTTCGCCCTGCGCGCGTTTCCGCTGCACTGCCTCTACTTCCTGTGTTGCAGCGCTGGATTCGCGGCCGGGCTGGCTGCGCATGAGTGGGATGAGTGGGCCCGCCGCCACTCCTGACGGGTCATTTAGTGGCCGGAACTCGCGGCTGCGATTCATCCATCAGGCGCAAATCCTCTTCAGTGATTTCGTCCCCGCATTCACCATACTGGGATTCCACGTTGGCGTGCCAAAGATCGTACTTGGCTCCCAGCACGTTCCTGGCTGCCAGTATGGCGGTTAGCATGGAGTGATCCTGGTTGTTGTAACGGTGCATGCCGTTCCGGCCAACTAACTGCAGGTTGGGAACAATTTCAAGAAACTCGCGCACCTTCCGGAGGCCATCGCGGTAAGTCTGGTCGTAGACCGGGTAAGCTTTGGGTGCCCTGATCACCACACCGTCCAGCACATCTTCGGGCTTCACGAGACCGAGTTGAGCTAGCTCGCGCCGGCCCAATTCGATCAGCTCGGCATCCGGGGTCTGCCACAATTGATCGCCTTCAAAACAGAAGTACTCCAGACCCAGGCTGGAGGTAGCCGGGTCCGGCACCATATCCGGACTCCAGTTCCCGAAATTCTGGATTCGGCCTACTTTGACCTTAGGCTCGTGGATGTAGATCCAGTTGTCCGGGAACAGATGGGAACCTTTGCATATCAAGCCGACGGTAAGAAAGTCCCGATAATTGAAATCCGCGGCTGCCTTCACCAGCCCGTCCGGCATTGGGTCGAGAGTCTCGATGAGCTGCCTGACCGGCATGCTGCTAATGAAGTGCGAACCAGTGTAGATCGTCCCTCCGGCTACTACGTGAGTCACTCTGCCGGGCTGCCAGGCGATTTTGGAGACGGGTGCGTTCAGGATGACCCGCGATCCGCGCGACTCGACGATCTCGCGTGTCTTGGACCACATCATGCCGGGTCCAAACCTGGGATATTGGAATTCCCGAATGAGGGTGCGAAGCTCGCCGTCCGGGTTCGCGGCGCGCCCTGCCAGGGCGTCGCGCAGTAGTGTGGTCACCGAGAGTCCGCGGATCCTCTGGGCAGCCCAATCCGCACGGATCTGGCGGCAAGAGAGGCCCCACACCTTTTCCGTGTAAGACTGAAAAAACAGCTTGAACAGGCGGCGGCCGAAACGGTTGGAGACCCATGACTCGAGGTCCTCTTCGGGCAGTTGGGGAAAGAGCCTGGCATGCAGGTAGCTCAACCCGCAGAGTAGCGCCTCGGCCATTCCCAACTTCCAAAACGCATCCATGGGCTCGAGGGGATACTGAAAGAATTTCGACCGGTAATAGATGCGGGAAAGCCGCGGGCGCTGGAGAAGGTCGTTTCCCAAAACCTCACGCCACATTTCCTCTACTATCTTGACCAGGGTGTAAAAGCGGTGACCGCCGATGTCGAAGAGGTAGCCCTTGTATGGCACGGTGCGCGCCAGACCTCCGACCACGCCGGAGGCCTCCAGGACGGTGCAGGAGACCTGACGCTTGGAAAGCTCGTAGGCGGATGTCAGGCCGGCCGGACCGCCACCGATGATGACGACATCGAGGTCCAAGTCCGTCTCCAGACGCGGACTAGAGAACTGATCGCTGATTACTGGCATACGCAAAGTTGGAAAAACCCAAAGGAGCGATTATACTATAGCTGGAATTCAGATGCCGGCCCGTCTTGAAATCTTCCTGAAGCGAGTGCCTCGCGATGTGAACGCGGCGGGCTGTGACCACCAGGACCGTCAGAAGGTACGGCTGATGCCCAAAGTAGGCACAATGTCGTGCAGCCAGCCGTGCAGGCTTGCACCGGGCGCCGGTGTGATCACGCCGGTTGGGAACGGAGTGATGTAATCGCGCAGATCCAAGCGCAGCAGCCAGCGCCTGGAGATCGCATACTTGATGCCGCCGCCAACGGTTAACAAGGCGCGCGCCTGGGAGGCCTGCTGGAGCGAGGCGAAATCGCTGAGCGGGCGAGGACCGGTGATCAGTTGGCTGCCCTGGTAGATCTTGACGCCGAAGCCTGCGGCGCCGAACAGCCGAAGCCGCGACTCTTTCCGATTGGCATACAGCAGCACCTCGCCCAAAACTGCCTGCGCGTCGCCGTCCAGATTCGCCTCCAGGCCCTGGGAGCGCAATTCGAGATCGCCATCCTGATAGGTGTAGCGCGCTTCCACGCCGAGATGTTCACCCAAGTTGTGACCCACTACGCCACTTAGCGCAAATCGCGGACCGAAGCCGGCGCGTGCCGAGCCTTCGGGGTTGGTGATGGTAGCGTCGTGATAGGCGCCGAAACCTGCCGCGCCGCCGATCTCGGTGTCCTGGGCAATCGAACAGCAGGGAAACGTCATGCTCAATACAATCAAGGGTGCGGTAACAAATCGCATAATGCCATCGCTCCACCGCGAATGGACGAAGATCCGGACGGGAAGGTTGCATTTGCTAGCCCACCTCCACTTCGATCCAGTCGCCGTCTTTAAGGGAGAACGCGTCGCGCAGGCGGATATCCGCGGCGATCTCGATGATGTTCTTAGCCCGACTTTCGCACTTGGAGGGTGCGGCAGGGGCTAAGCCTTTCAGAATCAGTGAGGGCTACCCAAGAGTCTTCACCACAAGGAAGGGGGTCGGCGACCTATTTTGACGTGATCTGGGAGGCCTTGATGCGCGGCGGTGGTTGGGAGGGAAGCGTGATCCG
>Ga0073928_10009465_pt1 | contig 11856 bp, 12 predicted proteins | sample PaiPotPPA55metaG_FD_76969 | JGI IMG/M metagenome (GOLD analysis project Ga0073928, IMG submission 76969) | Iron sulfur acid spring bacterial and archeal communities from Banff, Canada, to study Microbial Dark Matter (Phase II) - Paint Pots PPA... ...
CCAGATAGTACGCTGAGCAAACACCGACAATTCCTCCACCGATGACAACGACATCCACCTGCTCAGGTAAGGAGGGCGTCGCTTCAATCTTCATTAAGGGGGCAGGCATCAAACTACTCCAGTTTCATATTCGGATAGTACGGGGGGCGCCGTGCTCCAATCCGGCGCCAGTTCATTTAAGCATGACGTGATTCCGGGTCATTATCAAAAATAGGACGTTTGTAACAACGGCATGCCGATTGCCACCGCCGATCAGCATATTGTTCCAAGCGTGATATCTCGCCGCTTCCCAGGGTTCGGCCCGGCCGGTTGAACACTGGAAAGCGGCGAATCGGGCCAATAGCGGAGAAGTCGATAGTTCTGCTCGCAAAAACCACTGACTAATGCCGGCGCAGGAATTTATTCCGCGACATCTGCTGTGCGCTCGGACTTAGCATAGAACGCATTGTCATTACCTCCTCTGGGGAAATCTGCATGGAAAGCTTTGACCCTGATGCATTGGTGATTCCCAACGGCCATTTCATCGACGGCGAAATTGTAAACGGCGGCCCCGGAAGTGATTATCTGTCGGTCTCCCGCCCGTCCGACCATGTTCGCTACGCCCAGATGCCCGTAGCAAATTCGGAGCTGGTTGACCGCGCGGTGCAGAGCGCATGGCGCTCGCAACGTCAAAGCGGCTGGGGAAAATTGCCGCCGCGCGACCGTGCGCGCGTTCTGCGCCGGTTTGCTGACCTGGTGGAACAGGACGTTGCCACCCTGGCCCCTCTCGAAGCCGTGGGATCCACGCGCCCTGTACGCGATGCAACCGCCTGGGATGTGCCCTATACCGCTGAGTGCATCCGCTTCTTTGCTGAACTTGCAGACAAGTACGGTGGCGAAGTCGCCGCGACCTCACCGTCCCTGCTGGGCATGACGCTTACTGAGCCAATCGGCGTCGTGGCGGGCATCGTCCCCTGGAATTTCCCGCTGGTGCTTGCAACGTGGAAAATTGCACCGGCGCTGGCCGCGGGTAACGCGGTCGTGATCAAGCCGTCCGAGATGACGCCTTTCTCGGTACTGCGTCTGGCGCAACTGGCCGTCCAGGCCGGCGTGCCGGCCGGTATCTTTAACGTGGTCCAGGGGGATGGCCGCATCACCGGTGATGCGCTTGTGAGACACCCGCGCATTGGCAAGGTGTCGTTCACCGGCTCGACCCGCTCCGGCGCTTCGATCATGGCCGCGTGTGCGGAAACGGGCATCAAGCCGGTGACGCTTGAGCTTGGCGGGAAAAGCCCGCAAGTGGTTTTCTCCGACGTTCCCGACCTTGATGCCGTGACGCGTCGTATCGTCATGGGCATCACCGGCAACGCGGGCCAGGTCTGTAACGCAGGCTCTCGTTTGCTGATCCAGCGCCCCCTGGCCGAGGCGATACTAAGCCGGCTGGTCCCCATTTTCAATGGCTTGCGCGCCGGGCCGACCTGGTCCGCGAGCACGACCTTATCGCCGATCATCAGCGAAGCGCAAGCGACCCGTATCGACGGTATTCTGCAGCGCGCCGTGTCCGCCGGCGCCCAGGTTCATTGCGGCGGTGGGCGGGCAGACGCCCCGACCGGGGGTGCGTTCGTTGCGCCGAGCATTCTGAGCGGTGTAGCTCGTGACTCGGAAATCGTCCGTGAAGAGGTATTCGGCCCGGTCCTGACGGTGGAGACGTTCGAAGACGAAGAGGAGGCGTTGGAACTCGCTCAGCACGAAGACTATGGTCTCGCCGCCGGCGTGCACACAGCCGATCTCGGCCGCGCATTGAGAATGGTGCGAGGGATAGAAGCGGGCAACGTCTGGGTCAATCGCTACGGCCGCTCATCCGACTTCATTATTCCCACTGGCGGCTACAAGCGCTCAGGCTTGGGCAAAGATCTTGGGCGGCAAGCGTTCGAAGCCAATCTTCGCTCCAAGAGCGTACTGATTGATCTGAACGGTTAGCGCGAAGCCTGTGCCACCGGAAAAGAGCGCATTCGATTTGGAAATACTGACTGGATTCTATCCACGCCCGAAGATGAAGCTCGAATCCTGGTGGCTGGATTCCGCCACTGCAATACCGGTGCGGCGCAAGATTATGCAGAAGTCCTTATAATCCTCGGCGTCGAGAAAAAGTAGCTGGGCGTTATTTCGCGTCGTTATACACGGTCGCCCGAGATACTCCCAGGTGTTGCGCGACGATCTCCATTGAGCGGCGAACCTCCAGGAAACCCTCGTCTCTCAGCTCTTGCAATAATTCTCGGCGATGCTCCGTCTTGAGTGAGCGCGAGGTGGTCGCCAGGTTCATCGCGAAGCGGTCGATGCGCGCGCGAATGGCATCCGCGTTCGTTGGGTCGAGCGACTCTTTGATCGGCGCTGCCGAAGTGCTGCAGAACTGCTCCAGCATCCCTTGCATTCCGCGAAAAAGCGTCACGTCCACGTTCATGCAAAGCGCTGCAATATAGCGGCCGGACGAATCCCTGATACCAATCGAGGTACTCTTCGCCGATCTGCCATCCGCGAATCGATTCGGATAGTTGGCAAGCAACTGAGGAAAATCCTGATCCTGAATTCGGGCGAGGCCGAGTTCGGTGGCAGGCTCACCCACGCGCCGCCCGGACAGATTGTTGTGGATTGCGAGAATGGCATGCTCGGGCGAGCGCAGGTCGTGCACCACTACTTCCGTGAAAGGCGCAAACATCTCGCCTAAGCCTTCAGCAATGCACCGCACTTGCTCAAGTAACGACTCCTGCTCGGACTTCTGTTTGTTTCTTGGCATGCCGGACGATGTGTCTCAATTCAGAGTGTTATGTACCTGGTTGCAGTTGCGCCGTGAGAAGCAAAAAAAGATTTCACGTAGCAACTCGGTTTTGCCGAATTATACCGAAATTCTAAATTTGGACTGTATGTTCTAAATCGCTATCGAAGTTCACGATATCCGTCGCAGCCGCCCCGACGCAACGTGATGGTTAGGTTCGGGGGTTCTTGTACACTTCGAGTTGGCGTCGGGTGAGCGCGGTTTCATAGCGATGTCTCAGGTAAGGCGCTGAGCCAGTCGACCAGAATCATGGACCGTTGCTTGAAACCACTCACAACCAATATTCAGTTTAAGTGAAGAACGACGTCACCTCCGATCTCGAGTTTTTCGTCCAGCTAGCGCGCCTGGGCAGCTTGTCGGCTGCCGCGCGTGCGCTTGATCTCACGCCACCGGCCGCCACCCGGCGGCTCGCGTTGATGGAGCAGCGGTTGGGCGTGAGGCTCGTGAACCGCACTACGCGCAGCGCGAGCCTCACTGACGAGGGCGACACATATCTGCGGCACGCTACGCGTATTCTTGCTGCTGTGAGCGAGATGGAAGACGCCGTGTCGCGCAGCCGCGAAGCACCCCGCGGCATATTGCGCGTGAACGCCTCCCTCGGCTTTGGCCGCACCACCATCGCGCCGCTCGTCTCCGCGTTCGTGCAGCGTTATCCGCAGGTCGAGGTTCAACAGGATGTGACGGACAGGCCGGTGGATATAGTCGAGCAGGGTTTAGATCTCGCCATCCGCTTCGGCGCGCTACCCGACACGCGCCTCAACGCGCGCCGCATCATGTCGAACCGGCGCTTCCTGTGCGCATCGCCGGCGTATCTGCAGCGGCACGGCAACCCCGCCGCGCTTGCGGATCTTGCACGTCACCGGACTATCCTTCATCGCCAGAATGACGACGCCTACGGCGTCTGGCGCTTCACGCGCGACGGCGAGACGGTGTCGGTCAAGGTGAACGGCGGGCTCTCGAGTAATGACGGTGACATCGTGCTCGGATGGGCGCTCGATGGACACGGCATCTCGATCCGCTCAGAATGGGACCTCGCGAAATACCTGGAAAGCGGCCGGCTAAAAGTTGTGCTGCCCGACTTCCTGCTGCCGCCGGCAGACTTGTTTGTCTACTATCCAAGCCGCCGCAATCAACCCGCGCGTATGCGTGCGTTCATCGACTTCCTGGTCGAGCACTTTCGCGCGTCCCAGTAACCCTGCCTGAATGAGATCGACCGCTTCGTCATGACAACTGCCCGCATTGCGTATGTACAGTGGCCCGAAGGATTGCAACCGGCCGGACCGGCATGGGACGCCATTCGCCGCTCCATCGAAAGTGCCCGCCCCGACATTCTGGTGACCAACGAAATGCCGTTCGGCCCGTGGCTTGCAGAGCATGCGAACTTCGATGCACAAGCAGCGCAACGCAGCATCGCGCTGCATGAGCAAGCGCTCGATGCATTGCGCGGCCTGAGCGCGGCAGCGGTGATTTCGTCGCGTCCGGTTGCCTTCGACGGCCGTCTTGCCAACGAGGCATTTGTGCTGGAATCGAATGCGTATCGCATGACCCACCACAAGAAGTACTTCCCGCAGGAGCCAGGCTTCTTCGAGGAGGCGTGGTACGTGCGCGGTGCGGGCGGATTCGACAGCGTGCAAGTCGGGCAGGTCAAGGTGGGGGTTCTGCTCTGCACCGAGTTGTTCTTCAACGACCGAGCGCGAGCGTATGGTCGCGACGGCGTCGACCTCATTGTGACGCCGCGCGCGACCGGCACGTCACTGGCCCGATGGAAAACGGCAGGCACCATGGCGGCCATTGTGTCAGGTGCGTGGTTCGTCAGTTCGAACCGGCATGGTCAGGGCGTGCTCGGCCAACAGTTCGGAGGAGCCGGATTCGTGGTCTCGCCTGACGGTGTCTTGCTTGAGGAAACAAGCGAAGCAACGCCGCTACGCGTTGTCACCATCGATCTTGATGCGGCCCGCGCGCAGAAAGCGCAATACCCGTGTTATGTGAAAGAGATGCCCTGACTCGCACGGGTCGCCTCGCGGCAAACGCATGATTGCTGGCATTTATTGCTGGTTCATTTAGCGACCGTTTAACTCAACGATTTATTACCGAAATAGGGCCGACACATATGCACCACCCTAGGGAAACGGGCTTATTGTTGCCGCAACGGAAAATATCTTTCGCCGAAACTATCGTTTAAAACGGTCGATAGGCGATCTAGACTTGTTTTTATCAGAAGACCATGCAGACACAGGCACTCAGTCTCAACGTCTTCCGAAGATCGAAAACAAACTCTGGAGGTTCATCATGACCAAGTCGCTTCTTTCCGCCCTGCTTATTGCCTCTGCCCTCGCCGCTCCTTCATTTGCGTTTGCTCAGGACAACAACGCGCCTGTGACGCGTGCGGAAGTTCGCGCTCAGTTGACCCAGCTCGAACAAGCCGGCTATAACCCGGCTGCCAACGACAATTATTATCCCCAAGCGCTGCAAGCCGCGCAGCAACGTGTTGATGCAGCGAATGGAGTAACGGCACAAGGGTATGGCCCGTCGAACAGCGGTACATCGGCTTCAGGTGTCCGGACCAGCATCGCACCGGCTTCCGGCAACGACCCGCATTCAATCTTCTTTGGTCACTAAGATTTGATCGGTTGCGCCGTCGACCGATTGCTTGACGCAGGGACTCAAGAAATCGCTCACCGCTTAAAGGCGCTGGGCGATTTTTTATGCCCGGCCAACAACTAAGCTATGCGAAGTATTTTACATACCCGTACTCCGCAGCAACGGATAGCACTTTGCAGCGCGCTCAAACGCGCAATGGTTTCTGCAACATCGCGAGAACAGCGCCTGCAGCAAGCAAGATTGATGAATACACGAGCCCACGCGCGAGTCCTGCACCATCCGATATCCACCCAATGATTATCGGCCCGACAATCTGTCCCACGGCGAATACGATCGTGAACACGCCGATCCCGCGGGTCCATTGCACGGCCGGAAGATTGTGCCGGACGAACGCCGTAGTCGACGCCACCGCCGATAAAAACGTCGCGCCGAATAACGCTCCCGATACGAACGCCACCGCTGGTTGCGTGAACAACGCGGGCATCAAGGTCGCAAACGCGAGGACCGCATTAAACACCGCCAGCGCCTGCCCGCCGCTCATGCGGTTGAGCAGCCCGGACCACAGTCGGGCCGAGACGATGGTCGCCAGACCGAGCAGCACGTAGAACGCGGTTACCACGGCCGCGCTCATGCCGGCCGCGCGAAGCAGTGCGATCAGGAAGGTCATGTAACCGATATAACCCACGCCGAACAGCGCGTAACCGGCCAGCATGAAACCGAAACGTCGCCAGGGCAACGCGCTTGGGCGCAACGGCGATGCGGTATGTGCAGAAGGAACCGCCGGCGCAGCTTCACCGTGCTCGATCCTGCGAGCGGCGGAAATCGCAGCAATGGACGCCAGCGCACAAGCTGCGGCCAAGGCGAACCAGGCCCATTGCCAGCCATGCGGACCGCTGAACGTGGTCATGGGCACCAGCAGCGCTGCGACGACTATCCCGCTGCCCGCACCGCCGTAGTAGAGCCCGAGCACCAGACCCGCATCGCGTGGATGGGCCGATGCGAGACGTGCTGCCAACACCCCGCCGCCGACGAAGATCAACGCACTGCTGATGCCGGTGACAACCCGTTGCGCGAGCAATGCATGGGTATCGGAAACCATACCGCCGAGGGTCATCAACGCAGCCGTCAGGATGCATCCCGCGATGAAACACGGGCCCACGGGCCATCGACGCGATACCCATGGAAATGCGAGTGCCCCAAGCAGGTAACCCAGCGCATTGGCGGTGTTCATCGCGCCGGCTTGCGCGAAGTTCCAGCCTAGATCGGCTTTCATTGCCGGCAACAGCAGTGCGTAGGAGAAACGTGTAAGGCCAAGCGCGATAGCGCTGCCGAATGACAAACCCGCGGCCAGCATAAGCGTGTGCCGGCGAGTGCGTGATGTTTGAACAGGTGCTGCCTGTGCCGCGTTGCTGCGTGTGTCGTCGATCATCGGCTAAGGCGGCTTGTGGGCTGACGGGCTAAAGGAACTTGAAGGACATGAACCTTACCGGACGCGGCCTCGCTATCTGGCTGCGTGTCGCTATGGTACGCGCCCTGCCTCATACCGGCACGCTCGTACCCCTCCTTGCATGCCCGAAACCTTCTGCTCAACAAAACTCAGCCTCGAAACGCAGATAGCGTGCCGAAGCACGCTATCCAGTCACCCGATGGCACAAACCTGTCGCCCTATTTCTCGCTGTGCGCACCCGACGGCCTGACACTCGTGCACGTCGCCACGCATCCCAGCACGAGCGCCACGCCGGTCACCACCAGCGCGCCGTTTGCCAGCCCGACCCCGGCCGCGACAACCGAACACGCGGCATACCCATTCAATGCAGCGATAAAAACCGGATACGCACGATCGGCCATCGCCATTGCAAGGTAAGCGCCGATCAACGCGACCATCGCGCCGATGATCACTACCGCCACCGCGCCGCCTTCGAACCCAGCCGTATACGCAATCACCGTGCACAACGCGGCGCAGGCGAAGTGCATCGTGCTCATCAGCTTTGCATTCGATACCCCGAAGCGCACGCGGCCCAGTAAGACCGCAAACGCAATCGCCGCGATACCGCCAAGCGCCGTCCACTCGAGTGACGCGCCCGGGTCGAAGCCGAGCACACGATCTGCTGATGCCGACGCAAGCGCGGCAAGCGCCAGCGCACTTTGCAGCGACGCGGGCGTGGTCCTGCCGAACCGGGGCGTCAGCATCGCGAACGCCGCGATGGCCAGTGCGACGAGCGTCGAGTCGAAGCCCGTCGCCATGCCGTAAGCCACGATCACCGCCGCCCCCACGCCCGTCGCATCGCGCAGTGCTTGCCGTCGCGTGGGCGAGACTGCGCCCGGCGCCTTCAGGCTCTGCATCGACGCCATCACGGCGAACGCACACAACGCACCGTCGAGCATTGATGCCTCCGCATCAGAGCAAGCGATTGACCAGGGTCCCGATACCTTCGATCGAGACGCATACCTCGGCGCCGTCCTTGATCGATCCGATCCCGAGCGACGTGCCGCACGCGATGACGTCGCCGGGTTCGAGCGTCATGTCGTGCGAAATCAGGCTGACCTGTTCGGCGGGCGTGAAGATCATGTCGTCGAGCGGATAGTTCTGCCGCTCGACGCCGTCGAGCGTGGTGATCACGCGCGCCGCACGCCAGTCGAATCCGGTTGCGATCGTGGGTCCGAGGCATCCGAATGTATCGAATCCCTTCGCGCGGCACCATTGCGGAAAGTTCGGATCTTCCTGCAGGAGTTCGCCCGCCGTGACGTCGTTGACGCACGTGTAGCCGAAGATCGCGGCCTCGGCTTCCTCCACCGATACCGACGAGCAACGCCGGCCGATCACGATGCCCAGCTCGCCTTCGTAAGCAATCTTGCCGTCGTAGCTGACCGGCCGGCGTATCGCCTCCTGGGTGCCGATCACTGACCGTGCGGGTTTGATCAGGAACAGTGGATGTTTGGGCGGGGCTTTATCGAGCTTCTTCGATAGCGCGTAGAAATTGTTCCAGAGCGCAACGATCTTGCCCGGCTGACAAGGCGCCAGCAGCGTGACCTCGTCTATGCCCAATTCTTCGCCCGTCGGCTCTATGCGATCAAAGGGAGAACACTCGCATAGCATCACGCTCCTGCCGTCTTCCGACAGCGTGCCGAAGCCCTCCACGCCATCGGCGCGGGAAAAACGTATCCAGTTAGCCACGTTGAAAGCCCTGAAGAAGTAGTGCTGCCGTCTTTGAAAAACGGCAGCCGGAGCCAGCACTCATGCGCGCCTTCAAGGGGCGCATGAGTGCGACCGTGACCTAGATCGCCCCGAGGCTTCGCAACGTCGCGATCTGATCGGGCGAGTACCCAAGTTCCGCCATCACTTCGTCGGTATGCTCGCCCAGGAGGGGTGAACGCACGACGTCGGTTGGGCTATCGGAGAGCTTGATCGGGTTGCCTACGGTCAGGTATTTGCCGCGCACTGGATGGTCCACTTCGACGATCGTGCCGGTCTTGCGCAGCGACGGGTCTTCGGCAATTTCCTTCATCGAGAGGATCGGGCCGCACGGAATATCGTGCTGGTTCAGGATCTCCATGGCCTCGAACTTGGTTTTGGTCATGGTCCACTCTTCGATCTCCGCAAAGATGCCCTTGAGATGCGGAAGCCGTGCAGCCGGCGTGCAGAAGTCGGGATGATCGATCCATTCTTCCTTGCCGATCACCTTGCAGATCTCGCCCCAGACTGGCGCTTGCGTGATGAAGTAGATGTAGGCGTTCGGATCGGTTTCCCAGCCTTTGCACTTCAGGATCCAGCCCGGCTGCCCGCCGCCCGATGCGTTGCCAGCGCGCGGCACGGCCTCGCCGAACGTGCCGTTCGGGTACTGCGGATATTCCTTCATCGTGCCGGTGCGTTCAAGCCGTTGCTGGTCGCGCAGTTTCACGCGGCAGAGGTTGAGCACGCCGTCCTGCATGGCGGCGAGCACCTTCTGGCCGCGGCCGGTGGCGTTGCGTTGATAGAGCGCGGTGACAATGCCGAGCGCGAGGTGCAGGCCTGTGCCTGAATCGCCGATTTGCGCGCCGCTGACGACTGGCGGGCCGTCGTCGAAACCTGTGGTGGATGCCGCGCCGCCTGCGCACTGCGCGACGTTTTCGTAGACCTTGCAGTCTTCGTAGGGGCCGGGGCCGAAGCCTTTCACCGATGCCACGATCATCCTGGGGTTCAGTTCCTGGATGCGCTCCCACGTGAAGCCCATGCGGTCGAGTGCGCCGGGGGCGAAGTTCTCGACCAGCACGTCGCACTTTTTCACGAGCGACTCGAGGACCTTCTTGCCGTCGGGGTTTTTCGTATCGATGGTGATCGAACGTTTGTTGTGGTTGAGCATGGTGAAGTAGAGACTGTCTGCGTCGGGGATATCCCGCAGTTGCTCCCGCGTGATGTCGCCTGCGCCGGCGCGCTCGACCTTGATGACATCGGCGCCGAACCATGCAAGCAGCTGCGTGCAGGTCGGGCCTGATTGAACGTGCGTGAAATCGAGGATACGCACCCCGTCGAGGGCTTTGCTCATGCCTGTCTCCTAACCTTTAGCAGGTTTTATCGTGATGCTTGTGATGCCCTTCGGTATAGCCCTGCGGGCCGTGGCGGGTTTTAGTGCTGCGGAGTTGCCTGGTTTCGTCTTGCTCTGGACATGATGGGCTGTTTTCCTCCTTTTCTGTAGATGGGGAGGCCCCTCATGGCACCGGCTAAAGTGCGAGCGCTGTGATATACAATATTCTATACACAGTATTAGTCAAGCGGTTTTGCACAATGGGTGGCGAGTTGTGCAGTGCACTAGGCTGAAGAAGTAGGCGCAATGGCAGATCTTGATGGTTTTTTGCTGCGGTGCGCGAGAAGGGATAACGGACGTGGTGGTCTTGCGCGCGATTTGAAAGGATCGGGAGGTGAGCACTATGAACATCAACACCGACGCAATTGATGGCGTGGTATTAGCGCTTCTTTACTTGACCTTGCATGATCGCAATCGGGCATGGAAGGGCTTTGACTGGGATGTGCTGGACCGACTCTACCAGCGAGGCCTGATAGGTGACCCGGTCAACAAGACGAAATCGGTGATCTTGACCGATGAGGGCTTACGAGAGTCGGAGCGACTTTTCAACCTGCATTTCGTGTTGTCGGACTCGAACGACTGATAACAAAACGAACGCCCAGCACGACGCACAAATTCAATAGGCATACTAAATAATCTGAACGAGAAGATATGAATTATTGCGCGCGAAGTTCTTCGCGCGTAGTGGGGGTGCCCCTTGGGCAGGTTCAGTCACTGGTGGCGAAGCGTGTGGGTATCCGTGTTCGGAGAAGGAGGGTTTCACACATCCGTGGCTCTGGCGGTCACTGTGCTTTTGGGGTACCCGAGTATGAAAACTGCACGCTGTGGACACTTACGAGCCCGTGGTTTGAAAGCGTTTTCTTTGCTTCGTTTCTTTGTCGCTTTGGACAAAGAAATGACGCGCCGCCACGCGCAGTGGCTAATAGAGCAAAAGAAAACAGCCAACATGTAACGCGCGAAGACCCTGAAAGCAGCAACCCGGCACTGACTCAGACCGCTAACCTCGGAACCTGGCAACCCGGCACCAACCCCAACCGCTACGCCCCAGAACCCGCGCAACCCAAACCGCTAACCCCCAGCGCCAGCGCCCCGCCCGTGTTTAATCAAGAAAATCGCAATTCGCCTCGACAAACGCCGCTAGATCGAGCGAATGCTGCCGCACCAGCCTCTCGACCAACTCGGTATCCCGAGCCTCAAGCGCCTCGATGATCTTCATATGGTCTTGAATCGACCGCGCCGCCCGATCGCTTTGCGAAATCGTCATCTTCCGGATCGCGCGCACGTGCACGAAAATATTCTTGATCGTATCGAAGATGATCTGCGACTTGCTCAACTGCACAATCGCTTGATGGAAGGCAATATTCGCCTCCGAATACTCTTCGATATGCTCGGCCGGCGCCTGATTCTGAAAATGGTCAAACATATGCCGCAACGAAGCAATCTCTTCGTCCGTCGCGCGCTGAGTCGCGAGCCTCGCCGCCATGCTTTCCAGCGCGGCCCACATATTGATCATCTCGACAATCTCGTGCTTGGTCTTGCGCACAATATAAATCCCACGACGCGGCACCGTACGCAGAAACCCTTCCTGCTCGAGCAACGTCATGGCTTCGCGAATGGGTGTACGACTCACGCCCAGCGCTTCCGTCAAATCCTTCTCGTCCAGCCGGATCTCCTCACGCGAACGATAAATGTCCGCCTCGGAAATGGCCTGGCGCAGCCGCGCATACGCCTGATCGCGCAACGAAACCGTCGCGTTGATCGGCGCCAGCGAAAGCGTCACGCCGGCAGGCTTACCTTCTGCACGCGGCTCAAGAAGATTGGCCGGGGTTGCTGCAACTTCTGTATCAGATGGCATTGATGGTTTGATGTCCCAGGTTCCGC
>Ga0073928_10009466_pt1 | contig 11855 bp, 10 predicted proteins | sample PaiPotPPA55metaG_FD_76969 | JGI IMG/M metagenome (GOLD analysis project Ga0073928, IMG submission 76969) | Iron sulfur acid spring bacterial and archeal communities from Banff, Canada, to study Microbial Dark Matter (Phase II) - Paint Pots PPA... ...
ACGCACATCCTCGAGCACATGATGTTCAAGGGGAGCGAGGGCTTCAATGACCCGAAGGGCAACAGCATCAAGCAGTTTCTGGAACGCGTCGGCGGGCAGTTCAACGCCACCACGTCGTTCGACCGCACCAATTACTTCGCGACCATCGGTCGGGAGAGCCTGGAAGGGTACATCGCCATCGAAGCCGACCGCATGCGCCACCTGTGGCTGCGCGAGGCCGACCGACAGTCGGAAATGACGGTAGTGCGCAATGAATACGAGCGCGGCAAGAACGATCCGGACAATGTGCTCATGGAAGAGGTGACGGCGGCGGCTTACGAGGCGCTGCCGTACCATCATCCGACGATCGGCTGGAAGAGCGACATCGAACACGTTCCCATCACGAGATTGCGCGAGTTCTACGATACCTTCTATTGGCCCAATAACGCGACGGTGACGGTGATCGGCGACCTCGATACCGCTGCCACCTTGAACCTGATCAAGAAATACTATGGCGTGTATGCGCATTCTCCTGCGCCTATTCCCACGATGTACACCGAAGAACCGGCGCAGAGCGGGGAACGGCGCGTCACCGTCAAGCGCCCGGGAGAACTCGGAACCGTGATCATCGCGCACAAGGTCCCGAATGGCCGCGACGGCGATCAGCCGGCGTTCGACATCCTCGATGCCATCTTGAGTTCGGGCAAGAACGCGCGGCTGTATCGAGCTCTCGTCGATCAAGGGCTGGCGTTGAATGCCGGCGCCGGCACCGATCTGCATCACGACCTGTCGCTGCACACGGTGTACGCGGTTCTCGCGCCGGGCGCCGAACATGAGCAGGTCGAGAGGGCACTGCTGGGGGAAATCGCCAAGATCAAATCCGACGGGGTGACGGCGGCTGAAGTGGCGCGCGTGAAACAGCAATTCGCTGCCGCCGAAGCCTACAAGCGCGATGGAACCGCCGCGATTGCCGCGGAGATCAACGAGTGGATCGCCGTGGGCGATTGGACTCTGTATGTGACCTTCCCGCAGAAGGTGCAGCAAGTGACTCCCGCAGACGTGCAGCGCGTCGCCAAGGAGTATCTCAAAGACGATCAGAGTACGACGGGCTGGTTCATTCCGGTGCCGCCGACCGCGGAGAAAGGCTCGTGATGCGACACTATGTACTGGCCGCACTGTTCTTGGTGAGCGGCGCCGCGGCGGCGAGCATTGCCGACCAGAGCCACCGCTCGCAAGTTGCGGGAGTCGATTTCATTACCTATCACACCGACGTGAAAGACGTGGTCGTGATTTTAGGATCGTTGCCGGCGGGCGATGCGATGGCCGAACCCGGCAATATCGCCATTCCCACGCTCGCGGGTATGATGCTCGACCGCGGCACGAAGAAGCTCGACAAGTTTGCGATTGCCGAACAGTTGGACAATGTCGGCGCTGAAATCGCCTTCAGTGTGGGCACGCAGTCGCTGGAGATTCGCGCCAAGTGCCTCAAGAAGGACCTGCCCCTGGTGATCGGCCTGATCGCCGCGGAGCTGCGCACGCCCGCCCTGCAGCCGCAAGAGTTCAACAAGGCGAAGCAGCAATTCATCGGCGCGCTGGAAGCCTCGGCGCAGAACACAGAAGTGCGCGCGCAGGAAGCCTTTGGCCGCGCAATATTCCCGCCGGGCCACCCCAACCGGCCGCACACGGTCAGCGATTACGAGGCGGCGGCAAAGGCAGCAACCCTCGATGAGCTCAAGGCCTTTCACGCCAAATATTATGGTCCCGCGCACATGACCCTGGTTGTGGTCGGCGACGTGGCGGCGCCTGAAGCTCAAGCCGAGATCGACAAGGCGTTTTCCGGCTGGACCGGCGGGCAAGACTATGTGCGGCCGGCGATGCCTGCGGTACTGAAGGCCCCCGGCGAAGTATCGGTACCGCTCGCCGACAAGCCGAGCGTGTCGGTGCTCATCGGACAACCGACGGGGCTTCGCTACAAGGATCCCGACGCATTGGCTCTGCGCGTGGGCACGGCGATTCTCGGCAGCGGTTTCACCGGACGGCTGATGGGTATCGTACGCGACAAGGAAGGCCTGACTTACAACATTGGGGCTGCGATGGCCGACGACAGCATCGCGGACGGCCGCTGGGACATCTCGGCCAGTTTCGCTCCGGCTCTCTTGGACAAGGGCATCGCGTCGACGCGGCGCGAACTTGAACGGTGGTGGAAGGACGGCGTCACCGATCAGGAATTGGCGGCACGCAAGCAAGGCCTGGTCGGCAGTTACCTGGTCGGCCTGTCGACTACCACCGGCCTCGCGAATGCGATTTTGACCGACGTGCAGCGCGGCTACGACGTGAGCAGGCTGGAGACCTATCCGGGGGCGGTCAAGGCGCTGACGCGAGATGAGGTTAATTCCGCGATCAAGAACCATCTTAATCCGAGCTTGATGGAGTTGGTCAAGGCGGGGAGCGTCGCGCCGGCGGCGCACTGAAGCGAATGTCATGAGCTGATCGGCAACCGCACCAAGCGGCGGAGGGGTCATGAGCCAGCTGCATGAGGTACACCCGGGTCACCGGTTCGACCCGGCGGAAATCGGCGCACTCTCCCACCTTTGGCGCGGCGAGGTGTACCGCAGCACCGTGTGGCGGGTGCGCTTCGACACCACGACCAACTGGGCCGTCGTCACGACGGGCATCGCGTTCTCGGCCAGCTTCAGCGCGGCGAATGCCTCGCCTCTGCCGTTGGCGCTGGTCGGACTGCTGGTGGTTTTTTTCTTGCTGATCGAGGCACGCCGCTACCGCTATTTCAATATTTGGAGGCTGCGGGCGCGCGCGCTGGAAACGAACTTCTTCGCGCCGATGCTGCGCGGTGATGCCATGCTGACCGATGCCGTCTGGATGCAGCGCCTCGCCCACGATTATCGCGATCCACGGCATCGGATCAGCTACATGAACGCCGTGGGCCGCCGAGTGCGCCGCAACTACGGCTGGATTTTTGCGATCCAGGCGCTGGCGTATTACGGCAAGCTGGCGATCCACCCGATTGCAATGACGAGCATGGCGGATCTTTGGCAGCGCGCCGCGATCGGACCTATTCCCGGTGAGTTCGTGGTGGCCGCCGGCGTACTCTTTCACGGCAGCTGGATGGTGATCGGCGCGGTGACGCTGTACGAAGAGCGGCACCGCTCGGCGGGTCGGGGCAGGCGCCTCGACGGTGCATGAACTGACGGACGAACGCCGAACGCGCTCGCCGCACTCTCGATTGTGCCCTGCAGCAGCGCCCCCTGCTCCTGGCGGCAATCACGATATTTCACAGCGCGGTCATCCTCCGCCTTGCACGCGCGTTTCTGGACGAAACGTGGTGATCAAAACGTGTAGTCATTTGTGTCACGCAACAAGAACGGGAGTTGACGCGAATGGATGAACCAGAGATTCGCTTCCCGGTGAGTTGTCCCCTGTGCGCCCAGGAACTGCTCACCCAAATGCCCATGACGGTCATTGAACGAGCTCTGAGCGTCGGCGCGGCCATTCGACTGCGTGCCAGTTGCCATGATGTGCACTGGGAAGCTACGGCATTGGAAGTTGAGCAAATACGGCAGTATCTCGATGCCGCTCGAGTGGCGGAGCACATGGATTAGGCCTTCGAAACCAAGGCAGGGAGCGTCGCGCCGGCGGCTCAAGCCCTTCCCAAATAATCCAATTTGCCGATCTCGAGTCCCGCCTGCCTGAGAATGTCGTACGCGGTGGTGACGTGGAAGAAAACGTTCGGCAGCACGTGATGGAACAAGTAGGGAGTGCCCTGCATGTTCTTGGTGGACGTGCGTGTCTGCCAGGTGACGGTCCTCTCTTCGGATCCCTCGAACTGCGCCGGCTTCAGCGATTCGAGATAGGCGATGGTGCCGCGAGTCGCGGCGATCCATTCGGGAAAGGTCCGCTGTTTTTGTTCAAAGACCGGTACTTCCGCGCCTGCCAGGCGCGCGGCGCCGCCCTGGGCAATATCGTTGGCGATCTGGATTTGCGATGCCAGCGGCTGCATGTCCGGAAACAATCGAGTGCCGAGCAATGCCGCAGGATCGACCTTGCGGGTCTCCGCGTACGCGGCCGCCTTGTCGAGAATCGCCGCGAGGCTGCTCAACGCGCGAGTGCAGGTCGGCACAGTGGCCGTATACATGGTCAGGGACATGGGTTCAGGCCGCCTTGCTTGCTGTGGCGAGTTGCCGCAATACGTATTGCAGGATCCCGCCATGTTGGTAGTAGTCGAGCTCTTTCGGGGTATCGATGCGCAGGCGCGCCTCGAACTCCGTGGTTTTGGCGTCATCGGCCTTGGCGATGACTTTGACGAACTTCGCCGCGCCGCGGTTGAGTCCGGCGATTTCAAAGGTTTCCTTGCCGGTGAGTCTAAGGCTGTGCGCATTCTGACCTTCCTTGAATTGCAGCGGCAGTACGCCCATGCCGATCAAGTTGGAGCGGTGAATGCGCTCGAAGCTCTCGGCGATCACTGCCTTGACTCCCAGCAGCATGGTGCCCTTGGCCGCCCAGTCGCGCGAGCTGCCGGTACCGTATTCTTTCCCGGCGAGTATCACCAGCGGCGTACCCGCCGCCTTGTATTTGACCGACGCGTCGAAAATGGACATCTGCTCACCGCTGGGGATGTGCAGGGTCACGCCGCCTTCCGTGCCCGGCAGCAAGAGGTTGCGCAGCCGGATGTTGGCGAAGGTGCCGCGCATCATCACTTCGTGGTTGCCGCGCCGCGCGCCGTAGGAATTGAAATCCGCGGGTTGCACGCCCTGCGCCACGAGGTATTTGGCGGCCGGGCTGGACTTCGCGATGTTGCCCGCGGGAGAGATGTGATCGGTGGTCACCGAATCGCCGAGCACTGCCAGCGCGCGCGCGCCCTTGATGTCGACCAACGGCGCCGGCGTCATGGTGATGCCGTCGAAGTAGGGCGGATTCTTGACGTAGGTGGATTTGGCGTCCCAGGAATAAATCTTGCCCGCCGGCGTGTTGATGGCGTTCCAGTTCGCGTCGCCGGCGAATACGCTGGCGTAGCCCTTCTTGAACATCGCTGAATCCACCGACGCTGCGACGGTGGCGGCCACATCCTTGGCGCTCGGCCAGATGTCCTTGAGATAGACCGGCTTTCCGTCCTTGCCCTGACCCAGCGGCTCGGTGGTGATGTCGATGTCCAGACTTCCCGCCAACGCGTAGGCGACGACCAAGGGCGGCGAGGCGAGGAAATTCATCTTGATTTCCGGGTGGACCCGGCCCTCGAAATTGCGATTGCCCGACAGCACGGAGCAGGCGACGACATCGGCGCTTTTGACGGCTTCGGAGATTTCCGGCTTCAAGGGTCCGGAGTTGCCGATGCACGTGGTGCAGCCATAGCCCACGGTATAGAACCCAAGGGCTTCCAAGTCCTTCAGCAGTCCGGCCTTCTGCAAGTAGTCGGTGACGACCCGCGAGCCCGGAGCGAGGGAGGTCTTCACCCAGGGTTTGGAACTGAGGCCGCGTGCGCCCGCGTTGCGGGCAAGCAGTCCGGCGGCCACCAAGACGGCCGGATTGGAAGTATTCGTGCAACTGGTGATGGCGGCGATCAACACCGCGCCGTCCCGCACGTCAAAGGTCTTGCCGCCCACGCTGGCCTTGGCGGCTCCGGTGGCCTGCGGGTTCTTCTGCGCTCGCTCCTCGGCCATTTTCTTCACGCTGCTCTCGTACACGCTCTTGGCTTTGTGCAGCGGCACGCGGTCCTGGGGCCGCTTCGGTCCGGCGAGAGAGGGTTCGACCGTCGACAGGTCGAGTTCGACCACATCGGTGTAATCGGCCGCGGGTGCGCCGTTGACGCGCCACAGCCCCTGCGCTTTGGCGTAGGCCTCGACCAGAGCGATCTGATCCGGCGCTCGGCCGGTGAGCTCGAGGTAGCGGATGGTTTCCTCGTCGATGGGGAAAATCGCGCAGGTCGAGCCGAACTCCGGCGACATGTTGGCGATGGTGGCCCGGTCGGCGAGCGGCAGTCCCTTGAGACCGTCTCCGAAGAATTCCACGAATTTATCCACCACGCCTTTTTTGCGCAGTATTTCGGTGACCGTCAGCACGAGGTCGGTCGCCGTGGTACCCGCGGGCAGGCTGCCCGTGAGCTTGAAACCGATCACTTGCGGGATCAGCATGGTCACCGGCTGGCCCAGCATGGCTGCTTCGGCCTCGATGCCGCCCACGCCCCAACCGAGGACCCCGAGCCCGTTGACCATGGTCGTATGTGAATCGGTCCCAACCAGGGTGTCCGGATAGGCGAGCTTCTTGCCCGAGGCGCCGTCGGAGAAAATCACGCGCGCCAGACGCTCGATGTTCACTTGATGGACGATGCCGGTGTTGGGCGGCACGACCTTGAAGTTGCTGAACGCCGTCTGACCCCAGCGCAGGAACATGTAGCGTTCGCCGTTGCGGTTGAATTCGATCTCATTGTTGTGCTTCAGCGAATCGGCCGAGCCGTATTCGTCGACCTGCACCGAGTGGTCGATGACCAATTCGGCGGGGGCCAATGGATTGACTCGTTGCGGATCTCCGCCGAGCCGGACGATGGCCTCGCGCATGGCCGCGAGATCGACGATGCAGGGAACGCCCGTGAAGTCCTGCATGATGACCCGCGCCGGCGTAAAAGCGATTTCATGATTGGGTGTCGCTTTCGGGTTCCACTTCAGCAGGGCGTCGATATCGCTCTTGGTGACATTGACGCCGTCTTCGAAGCGCAAGAGGTTTTCCAGCAGGATCTTCAGGGAAAAGGGCAGGCGGTCGACATTCAGCGACTTGAGCGCATTGAGACTCAATATCTCGTACTGCTCGGCCCCCACCTTGAGCGTCGTTCTGGCCTTGAAGCTATCCGTCATGATCCCTCCACGGAAAAATAAGAATTATAGGTGATTCCGCCGGCGGCCGCGCCTGAGCGCGCGCCTGAGCGGGAATTGAATCGTTGCGCGATGACGCCGCCGCCGAGACAACGCGCACCGCTGTAGAACACGGCGTACTGCCCCGGTGTCACTGCGCGCGCGGGTTCGCTCAAGCTCACGCGCCAGCACGAACCGGCAGTGAGGTCATGAGCGGCAGACTGCAGCGTGCAGCGCAGATCGCTCTGCCGATAGCGCGTCTTGACCATGCATTCCATCGGATGAGCGCCGGCGACCTCGCCGGAATTCAGCCAGTGCATCTGTTCCACGTCGAAGGCATCCGACAACAGCAGGGGATGGTCTTGATCCTGGACGACGATAAGCGCGTTGCGCCGGCTGTCCTTGTCGGCCACATACCAGGGCGCGGCGGCGGTTCCGGCGCGTCCGCCCAACCCTAGACCTGACCGTTGACCCAGGGTGTACAACGCCAGACCGCGATGCTCGCCCAGAACCACGCCTCGGTCGTTCTCGATGGGCCCCGGTTCAGTGCGCAGGTAACGGCTCAGGAACTCTTGGAACGGCCGCTCGCCGATGAAGCAAATGCCGGTGCTGTCCGGCTTGTCGTAGACCGGCAACCCTGCTGCGTGCGCCAGCTTCCGCACCTCGGCCTTGCGCAGCTCTCCAATCGGAAACAGGGTCTTTTCCAGGGCTTCTGCGGCAACGCCGTGAAGAAAGTAGCTCTGATCCTTGGCCGTGTCGGTGGCCTTGAGGAGTTGCGTCCCCAGCGGCGTGCGCCTCAGCTGAGCGTAGTGCCCGGTGGCGATCCAGGAGGCACCCAGACGGTGCATGTAGTCCAGACAGACGCCGAACTTGATTTCCCGATTGCAGAGGACGTCCGGGTTCGGGGTTCGGCCCGCGGCGTATTCACGCAGGAAAAGCTGGAACACTCGTTCCCGATACTGGGCGGCAAAATTCACCCGATGCAGGACTATGCCCAGTTTCTCGCACACGCGGCGCGCATCTTGGAAATCGTCTGCGGTAGTGCAGTAGGCGTCGTCGTCGTCCTCCCAGTTGGACATGAACAACCCCTGCACGGCGTAGCCGTCGCGCTGCAGCAGGAGTGCTGCGACGGCCGAGTCGACGCCGCCCGACATGCCGACGATGACGGTTCCGGCGAGCTTGGGATCGGGGCGAGGCGTCAGGGAATCGGGGGAAGGAAGCATGCGCCCATTATACGGGCGCAGAGGTCAAATGCGGGCGCAAAGCCTCGCGCCGAGGGCTACATGAGCATTTGCCGCATTTGCGATTCTTGCATGCTCGTCTGCCACACCTCGTCGAAGAAGTTCAAGTAGCGGCGAACGACGGCTGGATCGTTCATGTCGGAAATGCCGTCCCAGCGGTCAGCCTGCAATCGGTACACCAACGCCTTGTCGTCCGCGATGATGAACGCGCCGGCGCTCGCCGGATATTCGGGGCTCATGGCACGCAGGTCGATGCAGCTCGTCAGACGCCGCGCCAATGCGAGAAATCGGTTGTTGTCGACCATGGCCCGGGACGGGTCGGCGAGCAGAACGCGCACTTTGGCGTAGGAACGCGCCAAGACGAGGCGCTTGATGGCCTCGAGGAAGGGCTCTTCGCCGTAGATCAGGGGTTCCAGATCTTGGGTGAAGATGGACAGCAGGCGCTGCGCCGACTTGGCGACCTTGAGGCTGGCTTCACGGACCTCGGGCATGGTGGTGAGGATGGTCCGGGTGCCCGATCCCGAGGAGGGGTCTGCGCCTGTCGCAGGAACCCGATCCGTGACCAGTTTGGTCCGTTCTTCCGTATTACCCGCCATAGCTGACTGCCTCAATAGGAGGTTCATGGGCATTTTGCCCAGCCTCACGTACATTGAGGAATAGTACCGTTTGGCCCGGAAATGTCCGTGCTAACTGCGTCACGTTTCGGCAAATGCGGAAACTCATGGCCTATGACCCGGGCAGGCGCTTCGCAAGGACCGGCGCCAAGCCGACATAGTCCTTGGGTTCCAAGCAAAGCAGACGTTCCTTCTCCGCCGGCGGCAGATCCAGCGAGGCGATGAACCGGCGCATGGCATCCTTGTCGATGGGCCGGCCGCGAGTGAATGATTTCAGTCGGTCATAAGCGTCCGGAATTCCGTGGGCGCGCATGACCGTTTGCACGGCCTCGCCCAACACCTCCCACGCGCGGTCCAGATCCTCGGCCACGCGTACCTGGTCAAGTTCGATTTTTCCGAGACCGAGTTCGAGCGATCCGTAGCTCAAGACCGAGTGTCCGATCGCGACGCCCAAATTGCGCAGCACCGTGGAGTCCGTGAGGTCGCGCTGCAGCCGCGATATGGGAAGCTTGTCGGCGAAATGCCCCAGCAACGCATTGGCCAGCCCGAGGTTGCCTTCGGCATTTTCGAAGTCGATGGGATTGACCTTGTGCGGCATGGTGGAGGAGCCGACTTCGCCCTCGACCGGGCGCTGCTTGAAGTAACCCAGCGAGATGTAGCTCCACATGTCGCGCGCGAGGTCGAGGAGGACGGTGTTGGCCCGCATCAGTGCGTGGCAGTACTCGGCAATCCAATCGTGCGGCTCGATCTGCGTCGTGTAGGCGTTCGATGCCACCCCAACGGACTCGACAAAGATCCGGCTGAAACCCGCCCAATCGATCTGCGGCATGGCCACGGCGTGGGCGTTGAAATTGCCCACGGCACCGTTCATCTTTCCGAGGATACTGACGCGCTCGATGCCGGCGCGCTGGCTCTGAAGCCGCGCGGCAAAATTCGCGAGTTCCTTGCCGACCGTGGTGGGCGTCGCGGTCTGGCCGTGGGTACGCGCCAACATCGGCGCGGCGGCATGACGGCGGGCCAGGGAGTCGAGCAGGGCGCCGATGGAATCGAGCATGGGCAGCAACAGCGCCGCGCGCGCGTTCTTCAACATGAGGGCGTAGGCGAGGTTGTTGATATCCTCGGATGTGCACGCGAAATGCAGCCATTCGAGATCGGCGGCAGCGGCGCCGCGCGCCTTGAGTTCGGTGCGCAGCCAAATTTCGACCGCCTTCACATCGTGATTGGTGCGCGCTTCGATTTGCTTGATGGCCGCCACGTCGGCGGCGGCCGGGTCCTTCGACAGGGCGGCGAGGAAGTCACGGGCCGCGCGCGGCACTTTGGCCAGGGCGGCAGCCGCGGGACCCGCGGCGAGCGCCAGGAACCAGGCGCATTCCACGCGCACGCGCTCGCGCATCAGGCCGGCTTCGCTGAATAAATAGCGGACCGCCGCGAGTTTGCCGGCGTATCGGCCATCGAGGGGTGAAAGCGCGTCAGTGGAAGAAATGGCCATCGAAGGATACGGTCGCTTTAAGTGTAGAATCGCACAATATTACCGTAAACGAACGAACCAGCGTGGATTCACTCTATTCGAAAGCGCACATACGCGAGTCTCTCGATCCGCAGCCTTCCCCGCCCGATGAAGACATCCAGTGGTTGGCCGGCGCGTCCCCAGAAGTGGTGTCGCGCGTGCGTGCCTCGTTTCCTTCGCGCCAGGTGCCGGCGGCCGTGCTCGTGCCGCTGGTGGAGCATGCGACCGGAATGACGGTGCTGCTGACGCAGCGCGCCGAAACACTCAAAGATCACGCGGGGCAAATCAGTTTTCCCGGGGGCCGCATCGAGCCTGAAGACAAGGACGCATGGCACGCGGCGCTGCGCGAGGCGTACGAAGAAATCGGTCTTAAGCCCGACTTCGTGGAATTCGCGGGATACTTGCCCGATCACCGTGTCATTACGGGTTTCAGGGTAACCCCCGTGGTCGGCTTCGTGAACCCGGATTATCAATTGCGCATCGCCAAGGCTGAGGTTCACGATGTGTTCGAAGTGCCGCTCGACTTCATCTTGGACACCGCCAATCACAAATCCCGGCAGCGCAAGCTGGGCGACCTGACCTACGAGGTGCACGACATTCCCTACGGCGACCGCAATATCTGGGGCGCGACGGCGGGCATGCTGATGACCTTGCGCCGGATGCTGCAGACCCGCGGCGAAAAGCCACGATGATCAGGGAACTCGCGGCGCAAAGCCGGATGCGCGAATTGCTCGCCATCATGGAGCGCCTGCGCGCCGCCGATGGGTGTCCCTGGGATAGGGCGCAGACGTTTGCGAGTATTGCGCCGTACACCATCGAGGAGGCATACGAGGTCGCGGATGCCGTCGAACGCGGCGATATGCCTCACCTCAGGGACGAACTGGGCGATCTCTTGTTCCAAGTGGTGTTTCACGCGCAGATCGCGAGCGAGGCAAATCAATTCGATTTTGAAGCGGTGGCCGGCGCGATATGCGACAAGCTGCTCCGCCGCCACCCCCACGTGTTCGGCGCAAGCGGCCCGTTGACCCAAGCCGAGCAGAGCGTCGTTTGGGAAGACATCAAGGCGGCCGAGCGTGGTGCCGCCAATGCCGAGCGCGGCGCCGCCAACGGCGAGCGCAGTCATTTGGACGGAGTGCCGCAGGCGCTGCCGGCATTGATGCGCGCCTACAAGCTCAGCAAGCGGGCGGCGCGCGCGGGCTTTGACTTCGAACATGCCGGCCAGACCGCCGACAAGGTTGCCGAAGAGCTGGCGGAAGTGCGTGATGCGGCCGCGCAGAGCGCGCCGGCAAAAAACGCGCCGGCGCAAACCCCGGGGCAGGCGACGCCTGAGATTTTCGAAGAAATCGGCGATCTACTGTTTGCGGCCGCCAATTTGGCCCGCAAACTCGATGTGGATGCCGAGGCGGCGCTGCGCTCCGCCAATGCCAAGTTCGAGCGGCGATTTCGCGGCATGGAATCGCTGGCGATGCAGCGCGGCGAGATTTTCGCGGACCTGAACCTCGATGCACAAGAGAGGCTTTGGCAAGAAGTCAAGCGTGGCGAATGACCGGGGAGCGGCGGCCGCTGCGCGCAGCGCCCTCAAGCTCGTTTTCAAGCACGACCCCGATTTGCCGATCTCGGCGAAGCGCCAAGCCATCATGGAGGCATTGGGCCGCAG
>Ga0073928_10009467_pt1 | contig 11854 bp, 8 predicted proteins | sample PaiPotPPA55metaG_FD_76969 | JGI IMG/M metagenome (GOLD analysis project Ga0073928, IMG submission 76969) | Iron sulfur acid spring bacterial and archeal communities from Banff, Canada, to study Microbial Dark Matter (Phase II) - Paint Pots PPA... ...
ATCAGCATGATGCTGCCGGTGTTCCTCGGCTCGGTCGACCAGTCGGTGCTGGCGAGCGCGCTGCCGACTATCGGGCGCGACCTCGGCCAGGTGCACAATTTGCCGTGGCTGATCACGGCTTTTCTGATCGCCTCCACCGCGCTCACCCCGCTCTACGGCAAGTTTACCGATATTCACGGGCGTCGTGCCGCCATGCTGATCGGGCTCGCCGTCTACATGATCGGCTCGCTCGCCTGCGCGGCCTCGCCGAACATGCTGATGCTCATTGGCGGCCGCGTCGTACAGGGCTGCGGCGCCGGCGGTTTGGTCGTTACCGCCAATATGATCCTGGGCGACATCGCGGCGCCGAAAGAGCGCGGCCGCTATTACACCTATTTCTCGCTTGCCTTTATGACCGCGGGCGGCAGCGGCCCGGCGCTGGGCGGATGGATTGCCGAGCATCTGCATTGGCAAATGATCTTTTTGTGGAATTTTCCGTTATGCGCAGTCGCCGTCGCGATCGCGCTCACCGTGCTACGCCGCTTGCCGCGGCGTGAACGGCCGCATCGACTCGATGTCATGGGCGCCGTCCTAGTGATCGCGGCGAGTTCGTCTTTCATGCTGGCGCTCAATCTCGGCGGCATACGCTATCCGTGGCTGTCACTGCCGATCGTTGGCCTCCTCGCCTGTGCGCTGGTGCTGGGCGCGGGCTTTATCGTGCGGCTTCGCACCGCGATCGAGCCGCTGATCCCGATCGCGATTCTTTCCGATCGGGCCGCGCGCCTTGCCATCGCCGCACATTCGTTCGGCTGGGGCGCGATCATCGCACTCAATGTATTTCTGCCGATCTATCTGCAGAGTGCGCTGGGCTGGTCGCCGACCTCGGCCGGATTGAGCCTGGTGATCCTGATGCTGACGCTCAATTCGACCGCGGGCCTGTCGAGCCAGCTGCTCGGCCGGGTGCGCCGCTACAAGCTCTTGCCGCTGTGCTTCTTGGTTGTCGGGGTCGGCGCAGTCGTGGCGCTGGCGTCCTCGGCCGACAGCATGACTTCGCTGGAGCTCGAAATCATCTTGTTTCTGATCGGCATCGGCTTCGGGCCCACCGCGCCGCTCACCCAGGTCGCGCTGCAGAACACGGTGTCCGTGCACGATCTCGGCGCCGCGCTCGGCACCATGAATTTTGTCCGCACGCTCGTCGCCACGATCATGATCGCGGCATTTGGCGCGATCGTGCTCGCCCAAGTGCCGCTTGGTGCGCCGCGCGGCACCTTGACGCAAAGCTTTCTCGGTAGCGGGTCGTTGACGGCTTTCAGCGCCGTCTTCCTCGCCATTGCCGCCGTGCTGGCGTTCTCGTTTGTCGCGCTCTTGCTGCTCGAGGAAAAGCCGCTGGCGGACGCTCAGGCGTTGTAACGCGGTTAAAGCTCATTTTTCTTCGTTTTCCCTGCTAACAGGGAAATTTCCAGGGAAGTTTTGAATTTTTGGCCGTTCTTTCGCTCGCGAATAAGCTAATTACACCCTCGTATTCAATCGCTTGAGATCATTCTCTGGTCCATGGAATCAGGGAATTCGTTCGGCAAGAACAGGGAATTCGGCTTTACCTAACAGGGAATTTAGGGGCGCAAAACTGGGACTGGGCGTATGTTTCCGTAAAAAACACGCTAGTTGAACAGAGAGCGCATGATTGCAGCTGAGAGGACGCTGAAATTATTGGAAGTGCCAACGGTCGGGTCACGAAAAAATTTCAGCGCAATTCTTGAACGATTACCCGATGTGTTTTATATAGCGGCCTAGTTGTGGGATGCATCTTCGGGATTCGTTTAGAGAGACGACGACTTTCCTGAGTGCCTTTTCAGGCTGGCATCCAAGTCTCTCCCCCCGCGAACCATGGAGGGTTAGGGGCAATGAGGGTCGGTTCAAACCGGCCGTCGTTGTCGCGCCCTCGCGTGCCAATGACGGCCACGGCGAAACTCGTCCGCGTGGACGGACTGGGAGGTGGCGTTATGGCGAGGCAAGGTATCGTTGTTCGAAGGAACACCGCACCTGATTTGACGGAGGCCGAGGCCCGTCAACTGGACGCGCAGATTTCGGGCATGGCGATCGAGTTGGTACCAACTGACTTGGTGAAGACGAACCCACGGAACGCAAAGGAACACCCGTCTCGACAGATTGCACTGATTGCCGAAAACATGCGGACGTTCGGCGTCAATCACCCCCTCCTCATCGACGAAAATGACACGCTTATTGGCGGCCACGCGCGGATCGCCGCTGCGCGTATGCTCAAACTAAAACAAGTTCCGGTGCTTCGGCTTGCCAATCTTAGCCAGCAAGAGAAGCGTGCGGTTGCGCTTGCCGACAACAAGATTCCTGAACTGGGCCACTGGAATGTCGAGATGTTGAGATTGGAGCTCAAGGAGCTCACGGCCGACCTCCCGGACCTGGTATTCGATTATTCGATCACGGGATTCGACACTGGAGAGATTGATCAAATTGTGGGGGGCGAGACTTCATCGTCCAGACCTGATCCGGCCGACGAAGTGCCGGCAGTGCGAGACGATGAGGTTGGCGTAACACAACCGGGCGACCTCTGGATCTGCGATAATCACCGCCTCTATTGCGGCGGCGGGCTAGAAGCATCCTCCTACCGTGCGCTGTTGGCGGGCGCGCCCGCCGATCTGGTGTTTGCCGATCCGCTGCAAAATGTTTCCGGTGTCCGACCAGACGGGAGATCCGGGACGCTCAGGGGTCCGGGGGCCGCAGCGGGCCACTCGACTTCGGATGAGTTGATCGAGTTCCTGACAACCATTTCGGCCCAGATTGCGGGCAACGTGATCCCGGGAGCCATAATCTTTCTTTGTCTGGACTGGCGGTACCTCGAGGAACTCGCAGTGGCCACACGTCGGTACTTCGGCAAAGCCAGGGACTTGGTGGTGTGGTGCAAGACTGACGCCACGCGAGGCAGTTTCTATCGGTCCCAACACGAGCACATAGCGGTGTACGTCGCCGGCACTACGCCAAGCGCCAAGACGCCGTTACACGGGCGGGGGCGATACCGCTCGAATGTCTGGACCGGTTACCACATGCCCGGTCGGGGCCCGAAGCAAAAGCCGGTCGCGTTGATAGTCGATGCCATTCGCGACTGTTCAAAACGCGGTGACACCGTGCTCGACCCGTTTGCTGGCCTCGGGACGACGATGATCGCCGCCGAACGCACCGGCCGGAGGGCTCGCCTGATCGAGATCGATCCAGCTTGTTGCGACCTGATTGTGCGACGCTGGCAAGCACTGGGCGGCAAAGCTCCACAACTGGCGGAATCGAACGAGGCATTCGCTGAAGTTGAACGTCGCCGCCGTGCTGACGGCGCTCGGAGGTGAGCCATGGACAAAGAATATAGCGTTGGCCGCGGCAGGCCGCCGATCAAGCACCAGTTCAAAAAGGGCAAGTCAGGCAACCCCAGCGGTCGGCGCAGGAAGCATCCACGGTATGCGCCCAAGGAACCGTTGGATTTTCAAAGAGCTGTCATTGCTGAACTTCAGTCGTCAATGATGATTGTCGACAATGGGAAAAAGAAAAAAATAACCAAGCTGGAGGCGTTCGTCAAACTGCTCATCGCGCGTTCGCTTAAAGATGACAGATCAGCCACAAAGGCAGTTCTGGCTTTGATCGAAAAACTGCCAAAGGATGCCTTCGTCGACAACGGAAATGAGGTCTACACGTACAGAATCACCCGGGCACAACTGGACGCGCAGGAAGAATTCCTAGCACTAGCTGTACAGTACGAACGAGAATTGGCTGCGCTCGACAACACTGGTTCGCGATCTTCGTCTTCAGCCATTGCGGACCAAGATAAACATTCTGGCGCAGACAATGGGCATGAAAGTCCGAGTTCCCGGGGCTCGGATTGTGGTCGTTCCTAAAGAATCTTATCGCGTTGCCCTAAGCGTGCCGTTTTTTCGATCGATGCAGTACGACACTGATCTCGGTACTCGTTGTTCAAGACGTTCGCTAACCACGAGACGGTCGTGCGTCTCTCGATTTGGCTTGTCGAATTTATAAAGCTCGCTGCGACGCCGCCTGCATCCAGTCAATGCCGAATGCCCGATCTGCCGCCAAATGGTCCGCCTGCACTATAAGAAGGCAGGGCGGCGCCATGTCCTAGCTCACGCTCGGGCATACTCGCGCGCAGCGCAAAATTGCTTTTTCTCATGACTTCTTCTCCAATCGCTGCACACAACCTCAACGCCAAACTGTTTGGCGGGACCGATGAAGTCACTGAGAAAAGTGACGATTCCATCCGCCCGACCAATCACTGCCGCTTCAAGAACCATATCATCATCGACGTCCGGCAGCGTGGGGCGCCAGAGCTAGGCCAATCGCACCGGTTCGGCCACTGCTGCCACCGCATCAAGCAGTGCTTCAACGTCCCCAACCGAAAGGCCCGACGCTTTCGCAAGTGCGATCTCGATCAGGCGGCGAATTGCCTGCCGGCAAGCATTGTATGCGAAGATCAATCTGATATTCGCTTCCTGAAACGAGCACCTGGCCCACCCCCATTCTCGTCAAGCAATTCTACGCCAGCCGCTTCCAACGCACGACGAATGGCAATCGCATTGGCAAACGTCATTGCCGTCTTCCCATTGACCGTTTCGGCACGATGAATCGTCGCGTGACTGACGCCGGATTCGCGCACGAGATCCGCAGCGGACCAGCGAAGTAGTGCGCGAGCGGCTCTAATCTGCGCCCCCAAAAGCTTTTTTGGGCTACTGCCGTGGCTCTTGACAGTTTTGCTCATATGATTATATTTTGATCATATGAATAAAAGAGGATCTAATGCCGAATCAGACTTCACGCCGCTCTTTTATAGGCGGCTCCGATGTCCGCGTCATAATGGGCCATGATGAAGCAGCCCTAATCCGCCTCTGGCAGGAAAAGCGCGGCGAGGTCGAACCGCAGGACCTGACAGGCAACCTCATCGTTCAACTCGGGCTTGCGACTGAGGACCTGAACCGACGCTGGTATGAGGCCAATAGCGGTCAGGTCCTGACCGACGTGCAGCGCCATATTCGGCATCCGGCGCTGCGCTGGATGGCGGCCACGCTCGATGGCCGGGTCGAAGCCACCGGCGCAGTGTTCGAGGCCAAGTTCATGCTGCCGTGGTCGTTCTCGGAAGATGCTGCGGCCGAGAAATATATGCCGCAGCTGCAGCACAATATGTGGGTCATCGCAGCACGGAGTGCTGTCCTCTCCGTGATCACCGGCGGTGGCAAATGGGTGGAAATTACTACCCACGCTGATCCGCTCTATCAGCACCTCATCGTCACGGCGGAACGTAAGTTCTGGCGCTGCGTCGAGAGTGGCGAGCCCCCTCGCCTGTTTGGAGTCGAGCCGCCTAAGCCCCGGATTGAAGCTATCCGGATCGTCGACATGAGCGGGTCGAACTCCTGGGCGGAATTTGCCGGTTTATTCCGCGATACCCGCCAAGCCTTTGCGGACCATGAGCGGTCCAAAACCGAGTTGAAGGCACTGATGCCAGAGGATGCCAAAGAGGCAATCGGCCATGGTGTCCGGGCCAAGCGGTCAAAGTCAGGCGCAGTCAGTTTCGATCTCCTCGAAGTGGAGGCTGGCCATGCAGCACTCCAGTGAGACCATCGGCACGATCGCTGCGGCGCTGGCCAAAGCCCAGGCCCAGCTGGTCAATCCGGAAAAATCCCTGACCGGGACCATCCGATCCGATATGACCGGCGCGGCAGAGCGATCGTTTCGGTACGCGCCGCTGTCGAGCGGGCTCGACATTGTGCGCAAAACGTTGAGCCAGCATGAGATTGCGACCGTACAAACCACCGCGATTGACGAGGCCGTTGGCATAGTCCGCCTCAGCACAGTGTTGGCGCATGCTTCCGGAGAATGGATTGCCTCGGACTGGCCGGTCTGCGCCATCAGCGAGACGGCAGCGCCGCATCGGATGGGAGCGGCACTGACCTATGCCCGGCGCTATGCCTTGTTCACGCTGGTCGGGATTACCGGCGAGGATGATCTCGATGCGCCTGATCTGCTGCCCCCATCAAGAGTGGAAACCAAACCGGACGGCGTTCACCGCGCTAAGGTGGGCTCAACTCCTTCGCGGCCGAAGCTTGGAGCCGAAGCCTCGGCGATTCTGCGCAAGCAACTGATCATCGAGCTGCAGGAGATCAGATCAGGCGAGGAAGCAGCTGATTGGGCGCATCGGGTCATGGGCGCCAAAAACAGCTTGATCGCAGCGGATGCTACGCTCGTGGAGGAAGCTTCCAGGCGCGACTGACTGGCTTTTCGCTTCCCGGAGCGTCGGCCATAACTGCTGAACCGCCCGTCCGTCGTTCAAATCGACGCAAAAACCGGCGTCGAACTGCCATCGACAAGACGGTGTTGGCCTTGCCGACCCCACGTCGAATTCGTGATCGAGAGCATGTCAAAGCGGTTGCCAAACAACCTTGCCTCGTCTGTGGTCGGCGGCCGGCCGATGCTCATCACCTGCGGTTTGCGCAATCACCAGCACTCGGCCGCAAGGTCAGCGACGAATTCACGGTCCCGCTCTGTCGGGGACACCATCGCGAAGTGCATCGGTGTGGCGATGAATCGGCCTGGTGGATTAAGGGCGGCATCGATCCGACCGCTGCCGCTCGGACTCTTTGGCTGAAAACACATCCCTTGCTGAGCGCACAGCCTGAAGTCCGGGTAAAATTACGAAACGAAGCCAATTTAGAAGCCGGATCACTATGATTTTGTATCGGCAGATCCGGGCCAATCGGCGCAATGCGCTCAAAAGTACGGGCCGAGGACCGAAGCAGAAAAGCAGACCAAGGAGACGGATGGCGCACAAATTCGCTGTGCTGCGACGAACACGTCGTCCGAATCAAACAACGCCCGACGCCTAGCTCAATTGAGGGCCATCACGCGCAAGCAGGCCAAACTAGAACAAATGCGGAGATCGCAGCGCGCTTTCTGCACCATTAGTCTGATGACAATGGCGCTTTGGAGCGGCTCAATCGCTACGAAACCGCACTGTGGCAACAGGATATCCGCGCTTCTGACAAAATTGCATCGCTCCATCATAAAGAATCGCGCCTTCTTGTCCCCTTTACGCCCAGTGCAAAGCCGCCGAGAATGGCCGGCGTGGGGGAGCGTAGTGAGTAACGACACAGTTCTGGAGACGGAAGATCTCGCCAAAGACTTTGCCGGCTTTGTCGCGGTGCGCGGGGTCAATCTGCGCGTCGCGCGCGGTACTATTCACGCCATGATCGGGCCGAACGGCGCCGGCAAGACGACCTGCTTCAACCTTCTGAGCAAGTTTCTCACCCCGACGCGCGGCCGCATCGTGTTCGACGGGCGCGACATTACGGCGCTCAAGCCGGCGGATGTGGCGCGGCTCGGCATGGTGCGCTCGTTTCAGATCTCGGCGGTTTTTCCCCATCTGACCGTGCTCGAGAATGTGCGCATCGCGTTGCAGCGCCACCGCGGCGGCTCATTTGATTTTTGGCGCTCCAAAAGCGCGCTGCACGCGCTCGACGAACGCGCACACCTGCTCGTCGCCGATGTCGGGCTGTCCTCCTATCCGCACGTGCTGGCGGTCGAACTACCCTATGGCCACAAGCGGGCGCTGGAGATCGCGACCACGCTGGCGCTCGATCCGCAACTGTTGCTGCTCGACGAGCCGACCGCCGGCATGGGCCATGATGATATTGGCCGCATCAGCGCGCTGATCAAATCCGTGGCGGCGACCCGCACGGTGTTGATGGTCGAGCACAATCTCAGCGTGGTCGCCGATTTATGCGACCGGATCACCGTGCTTACCCGCGGTCAGATTCTGGCGGAAGGCGACTATCAAACCGTGTCCGCCGATCCGGCAGTGCGCGAAGCCTATCTGGGGACCGGCCATGCCTGAAAAAAACATGCTTGAGAAAAACATGCTTGAGAAAAATCATGGTTGAGAAAAATACGGGCGCGCCGGCCGCGATGTTGGCGGTGAAGGATCTGCAGGCCTGGTACGGCGAGTCGCACATTCTTCATGGCGTCACCTTCGACGTGCGCGCCGGCGAGGTCGTGACGCTGTTGGGCCGCAACGGCGTCGGCAAGACCACGACGCTGAAAGCGATCATGGGCATTGTCGATCAGCGCAAAGGCGCGGTGCGCTTCGAGGGTCGCGAACTGGTCGGCCTGCCGTCGGATGCAATCGCGCGCGCCGGCATCGCCTTCTGCCCCGAGGAGCGCGGCATTTTTGCCAGCCTCGACGTGCGCGAAAATCTATTCCTCCCGCCGCAGGTGCGCCCTGGCGGACTGGATACCGATCGCATCTTCGCGCTGTTTCCCAATCTGCGCGAACGGCTCAAGAGTCAGGGCACCAAACTCTCGGGTGGCGAACAGCAGATGCTGGCGATCGCCCGCATCCTGCGCACCGGCGCGCGGCTTTTGCTGCTGGACGAACCGACCGAGGGCCTCGCCCCGGTGATCATTCAACAAATCCGCGAGACCGTCGGTATGCTCAAGGCGCAGGGCTTTACCGTGCTCCTGGTTGAGCAGAACTTTCAGTTCGCCGCCACGGTGGCCGACCGGCATTACATCATGGAACACGGCCGCGTGGTCGACGAATTCTCGACGCCCGAACTAAAGGCGAATATGGAAAAGCTGCACGACTATCTCGGAGTTTGATATAGGCTGGTACGGGGCCGGAAGGTCGCATCTAGGGAGATAAATAAAATGAAACTCGCAGCAAGTCTGGCCTTTGCGGCCGCCGCTCTGTTCGGCACCGCCGCGCAGGCCCAAGTCAACGTCAAGATCGGCGTTATGAACGACATGTCGAGCCTGTACGCCGACATCAGCGGACCCGGCGCTGTCACCGCCGCCAAAATGGCGGTTGAGGATTTCAACCCGGCCGCACACGGCATGAAGGTCGAAATCGTCAGCGCCGACCATCAGAACAAGCCGGACATCGGCGCTAATATCGCGCGGCAATGGTATGACGTTGATGGCGTCAACGTCATCGTCGACGTGCCGACATCGAGCGTGGCGCTGGCGATCACCGATATCGCGCGCGAGAAGAACAAAGTGTTCCTTGTTTCCGGCGCGGCGACTTCCGATCTGACCGGGGCCAAATGCTCGCCCAATACGGTGCATTGGACCTACGACACCTGGATGCTCGCCAACGGAACCGGCAAGGCGCTGGTGAAGACAGGCGGCGACACCTGGTTCTTCTTAACTTCCGATTATGCATTCGGTCACGCGCTCGAGCGCGATACCGCGGCCGCGGTCACGGCCGCTGGCGGCAAAGTGCTCGGCGCCGTGAAGCATCCGCTGAACACACAGGACTTCTCGTCGTTCCTGCTTCAGGCGCAAGCGTCCAAGGCAAAAGTCATCGGGCTCGCCAATGCCGGCGGCGATACCATCAACGCCATCAAGCAGGGCGCCGAGTTCGGCATCATCGCAGGCGGGCAGCAATTTGCCGGGCTCTTGGTCTTCGTCACCGACGTCAACGCGCTTGGGTTGAAGACCGCGCAGGGCCTGGTTCTGACCGAGACCTGGTATTGGGACATGAACGACGCCAACCGCGCCTGGACCAAACGCTGGCAGGCCGAGCGGGCCGGAAAATTCCCGTCGATGGTTCACGCGGGCGTCTATGCGGAGACCTTGCATTATCTCAAAGCGGTGGCCGCGCTCAAAAGCGCCGCCGACGGCAAAGCCGTCGTCGCCCAGATGAAAGCCCTGCCGACCGACGATTCGTTGTTCGGCAAAGGCTATATCCGCGCTGACGGCCGCAAGATCCATCCCGCTTATCTCCTCCAGGTGAAGAAGCCGGAAGAGTCAAAATATGCGGGCGACGTTTACACTGTCCGCGCCACCATACCTGCAGAAGAGGCTTTCCGTCCGATCAAGGACGGCAACTGCCCGATGGTCACCAACTGACGCCTCTTGCCTCTCCCCGCCTTGTGCGGGGAGAGGCTCTTCTCCGCCTCAAGCGCAGATGATTTATCGGTGCAACGAGGGACTCCGAACAATCCGCATCATCCCTCCCCCCTTGTGGGGGAGGGTAGGGAGGGGGGTTTTCAGAAAAGCTACCCCCCTCCCGGCTCGCTTCGCTCGCCGGCCTCCCCCACAAGGGGGGAGGCAACACGACGACTCGTCAGCGCGGTAACTTCCAACATTGCCATGCTCTAATGTTCGAAATCTTCGGCGTTCCGTCGCAGGCTCTGTTCGGCCAGCTGTTGCTCGGCCTGATCAATGGCTCGTTTTATGCGTTGTTGAGCCTCGGCCTTGCCGTGATTTTCGGCATGCTCAACATCATCAATTTCAGCCACGGCGCGCAGTACATGATGGGCGCGTTCGTCGCGTTCATATTGCTGCGCAACGTCGGCATCGGCTATTGGCCGGCCCTGATCGTCGTGCCGATTGTGGTCGGCGCCACCGGCGTCGTCATCGAGCGGCTGTTCTTGAGGCGCTTGCAGAAGCTCGATCATCTATACGGACTGATCCTCACCTTTGGCCTGGCGCTGATCATCGAAGGCCTGTTCCGCAATTATTATGGCTCGTCCGGTCAGCCCTACGGCGTGCCGGAATCGCTGCAAGGCGGCCGCAATCTCGGCTTCATGTTTCTTCCCAATTACCGCGCCTGGGTGATCGCCTTCTCGCTGTTCGTTTGTATCGGCACCTGGTACGGCATCGAGCGCACGCGGCTCGGCTCGTATTTGCGCGCCGCCACCGAAAATCCGGCGCTGGTCCGCGCCTTCGGCATCAATGTGCCGCGCATGGTGACGCTGACTTACGGTTTCGGCGTCGGCCTCGCCGGGCTTGCCGGCGTAATGGCGGCGCCGATCTATAATGTCTCGCCGCAGATGGGCTCGGATATCATCATCGTTGTCTTCGCGGTGGTGGTGATCGGCGGCATGGGCTCGATCATGGGTGCAATCGTCACCGGCTTTGCGCTCGGCATCGTCGAGGGGCTGACCAAGGTGTTCTTCCCGGAGGCGTCGAACACGGTGATCTTTATGATCATGATTATCGTGCTGCTGATCCGCCCGGCGGGACTGTTCGGAAGGGGCGCCTGATGGCAACGCTTGCCCCGACAGTGCCGGTTCGGCGCGAAACCGAGTGGAGTATCGTGATTGCCGCCGCGGTGCTGGTCGTATTTCTGAGCGCCGCGCCATTTGTGCTTTATCCGGTTTTTGTGATGAAGGCGCTCTGCTTTGCGCTATTCGCCTGCGCCTTCAATCTTCTGATTGGCTATGTCGGTCTGGTTTCATTCGGTCACGCACTGTACTTTGGCTGGGCGAGTTACCTCGCGGCCTATTCGGCCAAGGTCTGGGGATTGTTGCCCGAATTGGCGATCTTGTGCGGCACCGCGACCGGCGCGGTGCTCGGGCTGATCGCCGGCGTCGTCGCCATCCGCCGCCAGGGCATCTATTTCGCCATGATCACGCTGGCGCTCGCGCAGATGATGTATCTGGTGGCGCTGCGGGTGCCAATGACCGGCGGTGAAGATGGCATCCAAGGCGTGCCGCGTGGGTGGTTGTTCGGCACATTCGATCTCAACAATGAAACGACAATGTACGCATTTGTCGCCATCGTCGTGCTGGCCGCATTTTTCTTGATTTATCGCATCATCAATTCGCCGTTCGGCGAAGTTCTCAAGGCGATCCGCGAAAACGAACAACGCGCGATTTCGCTCGGCTACAAGACCGACGACTACAAGCTGGTCGCGTTCGTGCTGTCGGCGACGTTGGCGGGCCTCGCCGGATCGCTGAAAGCCCTGGTGTTCCAGCTTGCCTCGTTGACCGACGTCCATTGGACCATGTCGGGAGAGGTCGTGCTGATGACGCTGGTCGGCGGACTTGGCACAATCTTCGGCCCGATC
>Ga0073928_10009469_pt1 | contig 11849 bp, 11 predicted proteins | sample PaiPotPPA55metaG_FD_76969 | JGI IMG/M metagenome (GOLD analysis project Ga0073928, IMG submission 76969) | Iron sulfur acid spring bacterial and archeal communities from Banff, Canada, to study Microbial Dark Matter (Phase II) - Paint Pots PPA... ...
CCGATGAAGGACATCGAGCCTAAGATTCAGGACGCGCTGTACATGCAAAAGCTCCAACCGGCGCTTCGGCAATACCTAACCAAACTGCGCGAGGAAGCTTACATTAAAATCGCAGCTGACTACGCAGACAGCGGAGCCAGCCCAAACCAAACTAACCCGGTTGAGACAACCACAAAAGCCGCGAGCGCGAAAGAACTCAAAAAGAAGAAAAAGTTTGGAGTGTTTTAGGTTAAGCTGGGCACATTCCGGGCACTGGTACTCACAGACAGAGCTATCCGAGTCCGGCAACTATGAAGGAATTTTTCTTATCTGATTGCACCGAGCACGAAAATAAAGTCGTCACGTCCAGCTTCGTGGTTGTAACCAAACAGGTCAAACCCAAAAAGTCAGGTGAACCTTATCTCGCGCTCACCCTTGGTGACCGTTGCGGCCAGATCGAAGCCAAGATGTGGGACAACGTTGAGGAGGTTCTCGACGCTTTTGAGCAGGATGATTTCCTGAAAATCAAAGGGTTAATCAATAAGTATAAGAACCGGTTTCAGATCACAATTCACAAACTTCGCCGCCTTGGCGATTCAGAAGTAGATTTCTCCGACTATCTTCCCAAGACTACAAAAGACATCGACGAATTGTGGCGGGCTTTGTCCGACTTTGTGGCGAGCTTTCAGGACGCGAATCTGAAAGCGCTGGTGGAATCATTCATGGCGGATCCGGAAATCGCCGAAGCCTATCGCAATGCTCCTGCCGCAAAGACCTTGCATCACGCCTACATCGGCGGATTACTCGATCACGTCGTCTCGCTCTGCCGTTCGTGCGACCTGGTTTGCCGTAATTATCCTCAAGTCAATCGCGATCTGCTTCTCACCGGCGCTTTTCTTCATGACATTGGCAAAATCCACGAGTTGACCTTTAGCCGGGGATTTTCATACACTACGCGCGGCCAACTGCTCGGGCATATGGTCATTGAGCTGGAGATGCTGCAGGCAAAAATCGCCAACCTTCCCGATTTTCCGCCCGAAATGAAGACGCTGCTGGAGCACCTGATCATCAGTCATCACGGACAGTATGAATTCGGTTCTCCGAAGCTGCCCATGTTTCCCGAGGCGCTCATGCTGCACTATCTGGACGATCTAGATTCCAAGATGGAAAGCATGCGTGCGCACGCCGAACGGGAGGGGAACGCGGAGAGCCCATGGACTGGCTACAACCCATCGCTTGGGAGATCGGTGCTAAAGACGGCGAGGTTTTTGGAGAGGAAGCCTACCTCCTCCCCAGCTGAAGCAGTGTCTTCCGTTGAGCCAGCAGGAAACCAAGACCCATCAAACGATTTTCCATCCGAGAACCCGGAAATTCCTTCCACAATAACAGACTCAACTGTCGGAAAAGCCTAGGAAACAGGCGTTCCATATCTCGACAGCTCGCTTGAACCTAATCGATCTGTTCGGGCGCAAAGTTGGTTTTCTTCCGAAGCAGAGAGTAAACTTACAGAAGTTGTTACGAGTGAGTTCATGATTGAGCACAACGGAGTAATCGTCCGGGACCAAGAAATACTCGGGGGAACACCAGTCTTCCGCGGAACTCGCGTTCCTTTCCAGACGCTTTTGGAGTACCTCGAAGGCGGCGAAACCCTCGACGACTTTCTTGATGACTTTCCTACCGTCGCCCGCGAAACAGCGATTCAAGCGCTGGAGCACGCAAAATCACTCGTCGTTAGCACGCTGTGAGTAAGTTGCTCTTGGACGAGTGTATCCCTCGAAAATTCAAGAACTATTTGTCTGGCCACGAGGGCCTTACCGTTCCGGGGGCTGGTTTGGCAGGCAAGAAAAATGGGGAACTGTTGTCGTTTGCCGAAGGTGCCGGATTCGAGGTATTCCTTACCTTGGATCGAGGTATCGAGTACGAACAAAACTTGGCTTGCCGTAACCTCGCTGTGCTCGTAATTCGCACCAAATCCAGTCGACTGGTCGACCTACTTCCTCATGTCCCGAAGATTCTTTCCGCTCTCGGCTCTATCGAAGCGGGCCAACTTGTGCACATCCCCTAGACTTGGCTCCATCGGCGCGGCCAAGGTGATCTACTCTCAGGGAACTGAACTCTTAAGAGTCATTGCCTCGATCGCGGATTCCAGAGTTGTAGGCTCGAGAGCTGAGCCGACAAGCAAGAAGATGTATCCGTTAGACTCCGACACGTACCCGAATGCCCTCGTGACGTTTTCACCGGGCCTACCGACCAACAGCCGGTATCCTTGCTTTCCGCCCAATCGGACCTCGGTTTGAGTCCCAATCGGGACGAGGCCACTGCCTCCCAAGCTGCCAGTCATCATCACTCCCGCAAGTTTTTCGAGGGGATAGTGTTTTCGATCGAGATACGGTGGCCTGAGCTTGTAGCCTGCCAAAAAAATTCGGTAGGCTGGAATCGAACCCGGCGTTGTTGCGATGGTTACATCAATCTCCGGATTTCCGCATAAGGGGCCGCGACAATCGGAATGCGGGGCAGGTTTGCGGCCCTCCCCCGGTTGCAAACCCAAAGAGCCAGGAAGGGCAATCTTCATCCCCAGTGCGGGATTCTCGTAGGTATTCCCGCGCGCAATGCTGCCGCGCAGGACTTTAGGCGATGGATTGTCCTGAGGGTAAACCAGAGGAACGAGCAACGCAGAACCCAAAATCACTATTGGTATCCGCGCATGTTTTAGTATCAACGACCGCCCTCGTCCGTCGTAGTTCACTAGCAACAAGCGATTTTGTCTTTTTGGTTCACCAAATGATCCGACAACTTCGAAGATTCTGAACCCGAACAAAATCTGCACAGCTCTAATGGGGGGTGGTCATGCCCGTACCCTCCCTGCTAGCTGTTGTCGCTTCCGGCTCGCTTCCATGTGATCAAATCGCCGATGGTCGAGCCGCCGGTGCTTGCGACCGGCTGCTTGTATGCTTCCACCTCTGAGCGGGAGGCTTCCTCGCCTACCGCCTTGATACTGAGGCCGACTTTCTTTTCTTCGGGATTCATTTTGATAATCTTGAAGTTGTGCTCGAGGCCGGGTTCCAGTGTAATTTGCTGCCCATTGGCATCGATTGCTTCGGAATTGTGGCAGAGGCCCTCGACACCGTCGGCAATCTCCACGAAAGCGCCAAAGCTCGCCACGCGCAACACTTTCCCGTGCAGCACATCTCCAAGATGATGAGTCTGAAAGAAAGTTTCCCAGACATCCGGCTGAAGCTGCTTGACCCCGAGCGAAAGCCGTCGCTTGTCAGGCTCGATTGCCAATACGACCGCCTTAACGCGATCCCCTTTTTTCAAAATCTCTGAAGGATGCTTGACGCGTTTGGTCCAGCTCAAATTGCTGACGTGAACCAGGCCGTCGATTCCCTCATCGATTTCGACGAAAGCGCCAAAGTCGGTCAAGTTGCGGACTCGTCCCTCAACTGTGGCGCCCACGGGATACTTGTGATGAAGCTCGTCCCAGGGATTGGCCGCCAGTTGCCGCATGCCGAGCGAAATGCGCCGCTCCTGCGGGTTCACATTCAGAACTACGCAATCAACCTGATCTCCGACGTTGACCAGCTTCGAAGGGTGCTTAATGCGCTTGGACCATGTCATCTCGCTGACGTGAACGAGACCTTCGATTCCCTGCTCCAGCTCAACGAACGCACCGTAGTCGGTGACGCTGATGATTCTTCCGCTGACATGCGCGCCCACAGGATAGCGATGCTCGGCATCGAGCCATGGGTCCGGCGTCAGCTGTTTGAATCCCAATGAAACCCGCTGCTTGTCCTTGTCAAACTTCAGAACTTTTACCTGAATCTGATCGCCGACATTCACCAGGTCGCGTGGATGAGTCAGCCGTCCCCAGGACATATCCGTGATGTGCAGCAAGCCGTCAATTCCGCCCAGGTCGACAAATGCGCCATACTCGGTCAGGTTCTTGACCACCCCCGTCAATATGCCGCCCTCCTCGAGGTGCTCCAGGGTCTTCGATCGCTTCTCGCTTTGTTCTTCTTCCAGCAATTGTTTGCGGGAGACCACGATATTTCCGCGCTTCTTGTTCAGCTTGACGATGGCGACTTCAAGCTTCTCGCCCTCGGCATTGTCCAAATTGCGAACTGGCCGCAAATCCATTTGAGAACCCGGCAGGAAGGCACGCGCACCCATAATATCGACGGTGAGACCACCCTTGATGCGCTCGATTACAACGGCCTGGATGGGCTTCTTCTCGTTATAGGCCTTCTCGATTTCGTCCCACGCACGCAGCCGCTGCGCCTTTTGGTGAGAGAGGTTGATGTAACCCTCCTCAGTCTGACCCTTGTCGCGCATGACGTTAATTTCGTCGCCGGGCTGGAATTTAGGCTTGCCGTCGTGATCCAACACCTCAGCTAGAGGGAGCATTCCCTCGGACTTGGCGCCGATGTCGACCACTACGTGAGTGGCGGTCAGCTTTAGGACTGTGCCTTTGACAACGTGATCCTCGCTGGCAGCTTCTTCGCTCTCCGTCGTGAAGGTCTCGAGGGCGGATGCGAAATCGTCTGCAGTTGGGCTGGCGGGTCTGTCTTCCTGACTTGAATCCTGTCGGTTCAAGCCTTCGCTCTTTGAATCTGAATGGCCCGAAGTTGGATGTGACCGCTCGGGGCTTTCGCTTGAAGGTGAACCCACAGTGGTGTTCGGGACCGGTTCAGGCATAACTTCGGTCATAGTTGAGGTTGCGGAATCCTGATTGTGGGCGTTGTTGTCGTCGAGCAAGGTTATGGCCTCTCTGCGGTGTTCTCGCACAGCGTGCGGGATGGATACGGGTGGTTCAGCAGACTGCTGGTGAGAGTCTAAGGTTGTGATGGGCCCGTCCTGGCGAACGGACTTGAACAATCCCAGCGGTCGGACGTTTAAGAACACAAACCCGCGTCCCAAGGGAACACTCCGACTATAGCAACCGCTTCAGAACAGTGTCAAACATCAAACTGTAACATTTGCGCACAATTTCGGAACGTTAGGTCAGGGGCAACCTAGCCAACTTCGCAGTAAGTGAGGATAGCCCCGTTCGGGTCGGACGAATTCCGGCGACCCGCAATCATCTGTTAATCTGCGGAGCGATGGATTATCTTTGGACCCCCTGGCGCTTCGCCTATGTCAGCACTGGCGAACAAATCACCGGATGCATATTTTGCGAGCTTCCTAAATTGGAGGACAGCAAGGCTCTGATTGTCTATCGCGGTCAACATTGCTACATCGTCCTCAACAGCTTTCCGTATACCTCGGGACACGTCATGATTGTCCCGTTTGCACATCTAGACCAACTGCAAAAGCTCCCCGTCGAGGCTGCTCACGAAATGATGGACTTGGCGCAAAGGATGGAAACAGTACTGCGTGCGCTCTACACCCCGGACGGACTCAATCTAGGTATGAACATCGGCAAAGCCGCAGGTGCTGGCATCGCAGGACACATCCATATGCACGCCCTACCCCGCTGGATAGCGGATGCAAATTTTATGTCCGTAGTCGGAGAGACGCGGGTGCTTCCGGAAAGTTTGGAAAGTACCTACCAAAGGATAAAGACGACACTGGGCTAGGAGAATGAAACGTCACTCTGAGGGATTTGTGGGATCGAATGACCTCGGAGTGACGTTCCTGTCGGAGAAACAGCCCCGTGTGTATTTAAAGGGCTATGTTAGGAAGAACTTAAAGCAAATCGACCGCGAGAGTTGTCAAGAATTTGTAAAATCGTGAATTCTTGGCCTTTCGCACGACAGCGGGGCCGCTGTCCCTACGCGGATCCTAGCAAGTCCTCCATTTTTTTCTCGTCAATTATGCGTACACCTAATTCTTTCGCCTTATCCAGTTTTGATCCTGCATCTTCTCCGGCGACCACATAGTCTGTTTTCTTGCTGACTGATCCAGAAACTCGACCGCCTGCATCCTCGATCAGCTTCTTTGCCTGATCGCGGCTGTACCGGTCCATGGAACCGGTGAGCACAAACGTTTTTCCTGCCAACTGTGTTCCGCGCTGTTTTTTCTTCCCGGCCAAGGCTAGTCCGGCCTTGCGCAGCTGTTGCACGAGTTCCCGGTTCTTCGCTTCCTGGAAGAATTCCGCGATACTCTTGGCGATCCGGGGGCCGACTTCATTGACCTGTTGAAGCTCTTCTTCGTTGGCATTCACGAGCGCATCCATCGACCCGAAATGCTCAGCTAAGAACTGGGCAGTTCTCTCGCCGACGAATCGAATGCCGAGCCCAAAAATCACTCGCTCAAGCGGAAGCTTTTTAGAGGCTTCAATTTCCTTAAGCACATTCTGGGCTGATTTTTCGCCCATTCGCTCAAGATTCAGCAGGTCTGATTCGGTGATCTTGTAAATGTCAGCAACGTTCTTAACCATCCCGCGATCAGTCAGTTGATTCACGAGTGCATCACCCATGCCGTCAATATTCATCACCCCACGCGACGCGAAGTGCAGGATGCTCTCTCGAAGCTTCGCCGGACAGTTGGCGTTCACACACCGGTAATCCACTTCTCCTTCGGTGCGAACGACGTGGGTGCCGCAGATTGGGCATCGTTCCGTCATTCGAAAGGATTTGGTTCCACGCGGATGGTCTTTGTCTTCGACCACGCGGTTAATTTTCGGAATGACGTCACCGCCGCGCTCTACTTCCACCCAATCGCCGATCTTCACGCCGAGCCGGTCAATTTCGTCCATGTTGTGAAGCGTCGCGCGGCTTACAGTGGTCCCCCCAATAAAAGCCGGCGTTAACGCCGCCACTGGAGTCAGCTTTCCAGTTCGGCCGACCTGCACGAGAATGTTTTCGACCTTGGTAATCCCCGATCGCGCAGCATATTTGTACGCAATCGCCCAGCGCGGCGCTTTCCCAGTAAACCCAAGTTCCCGTTGCAGCGAGGTTTGGTTCACTTTGATAACGATGCCGTCAATTTCATAGGGTAAGGTCTCGCGCCTGGGTTCCTCTTTTTGGATGAATCCCCAAACCTGGTCGAAGTTTTTCGCCAGCACCCGAGCTGGATTCACTTTGAACCCCGCCGCATCGAGCGCGTTCAAAGTCTCCCAATGGCGATCGAAATAGGTAGCGCCATTTTTCAGCAGCGCATAAGCAAAGTAATCCAGCCGTCGTTGCGCTGTGATACTCGGCTCAAGCTGGCGAACCGTGCCAGCGGTCGCATTCCGCGGATTCACAAATGCCGGCAGCCCCTTGTTAATGCGATCCTCATTCATCTTCTTAAAAGATGCGATCGGCATCAGCATTTCGCCGCGAACTTCAAAATCGGGCGGAATGCCAGCCTTCTTCAGCGTCTCTTGGGGAATCGAGAGCGGGATAGAGCGCACGGTGCGAACATTTAGCGTCACATCCTCGCCAATTGTGCCGTCCCCTCGAGTGATGCCGCGAACCAGTTTGCCGTCTTCGTAGTGCAAGGCCAGAGACATGCCATCGAGCTTGAGCTCGCAGACGTATTCAATGTCCTCGCGCCCAGCCAATTCATGAACACGCCGGTCCCAGTTGCGCAGATCGTCAACGTTGTATGTGTTGTCGAGGGACAACATCGGGGACGAATGAGGCGCTTTGAGAAATCCCTCGCGAGGTTTGCCACCAACGCGTTGCGTGGGAGAATCAGGCGCGACCAGTTCGGGATTCTCGGTCTCAATCTTCTTCAGCTCATTTATGAGCCGGTCGAATTCAGCATCTGTGATCTCGGGATCGTCGAGGACGTAGTAACGGTATTCGTGATGACGAATCTGCTCGCGCAGGACTTCGATTTTCTTGTGAAGATCCTTAGCCATCGGTGAGGATTATAATCGCCCGATTATCCGATGGGGCCCTCATACAGCGGCCACAACTGGTTTCCAATTACGCGGTACACGACGTAGCCGCTTCCTGTGTCCGATACCCGACGGAACAGCAGTTCGCCGCCGCCATCGCCATCCACATCCACTGCGTCAATTAGATCCAGCCGAGGCAGGACGTCGAGGTGCTGGTTGTCGGTCACGTTCGAGAGCGCCTTGTGAAGATCGCCGTAAATATCTTCACGAGCGACCAGCGTAAGGAGATAGCCATCGGGCGGACGGGAATTATCGGCCGCGTGCGACACAGGCATTTTTGCTTTCGCCGTCATAATCAGCACGGGTTCGTTACTGTTCGATAGATCGAAAACATGAAATTGGATATCTTCGAAAGTTGGCTGCGGCGCTTTCGCTGCCCTGGTTTTGTGGGATGAAGACGGGAGCGTTTTTGCCGCAGTCGTCGGCGCCAGAACTTTGTCGCGAGCGTTCACTTCCGCTGTTGCGAGTGCCAGCATTTTCGTCCGCAATTCACGCTCTTCGTCGGGCTTCATATTGAACGTGTAAGGACGCGGCTCAGGGCCGCCCGCATCGGAGACCGCTGGAATAAGTTGAATGTTAGAAGCAGGGGATGCGACGACAGCCGCTGGGGCAGGAGCTGCTGCCTTCGCTACAGTCGGCGCAGGGGCAGCGAGCCTGTTTCTCGCTTCCGGCGGTCCTACGCCCCGTCGCAGACGTGGCCTGTCCGGATCATTTTCATCTGAAGTCGTGGACGGTTCGGGTGGTTGCGCAGTAGACGCTGAGGTTGGCGAGCTTGCGGCGGTACCCGACTGAGGCGTCGGCGAACCGCTTCCACCCGGTGGATTGGAGGCTGGCTTGGTCCCACTCGCGGATGGAGATGCCGGAGTTCCCGCAGTCGCGGCCGGAGTCGGAGATTTAGAGCTGTCCGAGTCTGACGGCTTCGATGCGGCGCGCCGAAGCCTGGGCGGACCCTCTTGATCGTCGTCGCTCTTCTTTGCGGCTTTCGCTTTGGCTGCTGCTGCTGCTTTCTTTTTCTCAGCAGACGCCTGGATGTCCGCCGCTGACTGCCATGTCCCGTCTCCTCGCCATGTATGCGCTCCCGTTTGCGCGGTCCTTACTGTGAACAATCCTTGCGATACACCGCTACGAAATGCCTCGTAAATAGTCCCTGAATCCAGCGATATCGGCACGGGGGAAGCTTTGTATTCCGCGGCATCGTAGTATTTGCCATCGACCATAATAACAATGGGAATCAGATGGGCCTTGCCGTTCGGGGCGAGTTCAATCAGTCCCGTGGCCCGTGGACCTTTATCCGCAGCCTCGCGGTGAGCGCGCTGCGCGAGTACAATTTGGACGGCGAAGAAACCGATCGTCGCGAAGACGATCGTCGCCGCAGCCAAAATTCGCATTACCAAATTGTTGGACTTCGAAGCGCACGGAGAAAATGCCATGATCGATATCAATGATAAAGCTCCCGACTTCACTTTGCCCGACCAGAATGGTAAAGATGTGTCACTCAAGGATTTGCGCGGAAAATACGTCGTGCTCTTCTTTTATCCTCGAGCCGACACTCCGGGCTGCACCATCGAGGCATGCGAGTTCCGCGACTCTTATAAGAAGATGCAGAAAACCGGGGCCGTACTGCTCGGAATCTCGCCCGACCAGCCCAAAGACCAGAAGAAGTTCGAGGAAAAATTCAGCTTGCCATTCACGCTACTAGGCGATGCCGACAAGAAAATCAGCGAAGCCTTCGGAGTGATTCAAGAAAAGAACATGTATGGAAAGAAAGTGATGGGCGTGGCGCGGACGACCTTCATCATCGGTCCGGATGGAAAGATTAAGCACATCTTCCACAAAGTGAAGCCTGAAGGCCACGCGGAAGCGGTATTGGCGTACTTGAAAAGCGTGGGCGAAGACGCGGCGTAGGAGTTCGCGCAGGGGTTTTGGGAGGGCCCGACTGAAGTCGGGCCTGCTGATTTTGAATTTAATGGTGTGTCATCTTGAGCGAAGCTGTTTCTTTCGCTTGCGAAAGAAACACAAGTCGAAGGACCCCTACCGTGCCCAAATCACCTCACAAATACACGGACCCACTCCCGCGCACTTTTTACGACCACGATCCGCGGGACGTAAGCCGAGAACTTCTCGGCAAGGTCCTAGTCCGGCGCCAGCAAAAGAAACTTCTCGTAGGACGAATCGTCGAAGTTGAAGCGTACCTTGGCAAGGACGATCCCGCCGCCCACTCTGCCGCCGGACGCACCGCCCGCAACGCAGTTCTCTTCGGCCCTCCCGGATATGCCTACGTCTACTTCATCTACGGCAATCACTATTGCCTGAACGTTTCGTGCCTGCCCGATGGCATCGCAGGAGGAATTCTGTTTCGCGCTCTAGAGCCCGTCGAGGGAATCAAAGAAATGGCTCGTCTGCGTGAGGTTTCGATGGATAAGCCTAGCGATCTGCGGAAGCTGACAAGTGGTCCAGGAAAGCTGGCAGAGGCATTCGGCATAACTCGCGAACGTGACAATGGGAAAGACCTGACCAACGCAAGCTCCGATCTATTCATTGCCGAGGACGGCTATCGTCCCGACCGAATCCTGGTCACACCGAGAATCGGCATCAGCAAAGCCGCCGAGCGGCCATTGCGTTACATCATCGCGGGGAACTCCTTCGTTTCCGACCGAGAGTTACCTAGCCGCTTGATTTAAACAGTTATCATGTCCCGAGCTATGACCGACAACTGGAAACCCTACCTCTGCAATGTCAACGACAAACTCGCGTCTATCTTTGTAAATCTCGGTCTACGAGATGCAGTCCCCGTGATGTCGAAGCCTTGGCTGCTGTGGACATGGGTATATTTTCAATCGCCCAGAAGCGACGGCCTATCTGACGACAAAGAAGTTCCGACGCTGTTCAAAATCGAAGACGCTTTGAATGAGTGCGTGTCCCGTGACTGTCGCGCTGTGCTTTGCGGGAGAATCACAACTGATGGCCGGCGTGAATTCTATTTCTATGGTGAGAGCAAGGAGGGCTTCCGCGAGGCGGTCGACGCGGCATTGGCGGGTTTTGAAGGATACCGGTTCGATGTGGGATTGGAGGAAGACTCGCAATGGGACCAGTACCTTGATGTTTTGTATCCGTCGCCTGAAAACCTTCAGCGCATCGCAAACATGGACCTACTGGATGTGCTATTGGAGAAGGGGGACGTTTTAACGGCGGCCCGAGAGGTCCAGCATTGGATGTACTTCGGCTCTGAGCAGTCGCGTCGGCTGTTCCGGGACGCCGTCGCCAAAGCAGGTTTCAAGATTGTGTCGGAATCAAATGGGAACGGAGATTTGCCATTCGGCATCTCTGTCGCTCGTACCCAATCCATCGACCAAAGGTCCATCGATAAAACCGTTATTGAATTGCTGAGATTGTCTGGGCATTTCGCTGGCGAATATGATGGATGGGAAACACCAATAGTGACGCAGTGAGCGGTACATTCGACCCAACTGGCTTCTAACGAGACGCCATCCCCTCCCCGCCTAACACCACGTTGTCGATCAAACGTGTCGTGCCAACGAAGCCAGCCACGGCGGCCAACCCTGTTGCTTTCACTTCTGTGAGTGAATCAAGAGTGTCGGGGTCTACGATTTCCAAATAATCCAACCGGGCAGATTTTTCCTTCACGAAGATTCTCTTCCCAGCCTCAGTGAGCCTAGCTGCGTTTCGCTCTCCCTGATCAAACATTTCTTGCACTCGCTTCAGAGCCCGGTAAAGCACCAGTGCGGCCTTACGTTCTTCCGCATTGAGATAAGCGTTGCGAGAGCTCATCGCCAGGCCGTCCGGTTCGCGGATGATTGGGCAAGCTGTGATCTCGACCGCCAAATTCAGATCCCGTACCATCTGACGGATGATTGCCAACTGGGCCGCGTCTTTCTGCCCGAAGAAGGCAACGTCAGGTTCGACGATGTGAAAGAGTTTCGAAACGACAGTCGTCACGCCGCGAAAATGACCAGGGCGCGATTTGCCGCAAAGCTTATCGCTCAGGCCTTCGACGGCAACATACGTTACCGCTCCGGCTGGA
>Ga0073928_10009470_pt1 | contig 11849 bp, 9 predicted proteins | sample PaiPotPPA55metaG_FD_76969 | JGI IMG/M metagenome (GOLD analysis project Ga0073928, IMG submission 76969) | Iron sulfur acid spring bacterial and archeal communities from Banff, Canada, to study Microbial Dark Matter (Phase II) - Paint Pots PPA... ...
AAACTTTACCCCTTCCACCAAGCTCTTTCCTCTCCTTCCTGTGATTCCCTGCCAATATCCACGCTCCTTGCCCTTCGCAGCTCCAGCACCATCGTCCGAACACAATCATGCCCGGTACGACGCCCTTGGCCGCCTGAACAGTGCAACCACACCGGAAGCCGGAACGGTCTGTTTCGGCACGCTTTCCGGAAGCACTTGCCAGTCGAACGGGTACGACTCATTCGATAATCTTCTTTACCGGACGGACGCGAGGGGCGTAGTCACCAGTTATGGCTACGATACCCTCAACCGCTTGACGAGCGTTTCGTACAACGTCAGCGGCGCCACTGGAGTTCCGGCTACGCCCTCGCTTGGTTTTACTTACGGAAACGATTCCTCGTGTACTTCCGCTCACGGTGCTGGCTGCAAAGGTCAACCCATCAACATGACGGATGGCGTCGGTTCAGAGAACTACACGTACAACAATCTCGAACAGTTGACACAGTTCCAAAAAGTTATAAATGGCTCGACCTACACGACCATGTATGCCTACAACCTCGCAGGCCAGTTGATTCAGCTCACCTATCCCTCTGGCCACGTTGTGCAGCAGAGCGTCGATGCAATCGGGCGTCTTTGCGAAGTTGCTCCGTCTACGACTGGTTGCGGAACCGCCGCTAGTCCTTTCGCTACCGGCCTCGGATATAATGCGGCAGGACAGGTCACGGGTTTCGAGTATGGAAACGGAATATACGCTTCATTCGGTTTCTCGTCGGATCGTTTGCAATTGAACTGCCTCGACTACTCGACAACCAATCGAGGCGGCAGTTGTACCCACGATGGCACCACAAAATTCGGCCTGAGTTATTCCTATCCCACCGCCCCAAGCAACAACGGCCTGATGTCCGCCATCTCGGACAGTGTGGACAGCGGTCGCAGCGCAAGCTACACTTATGATTCGCTGTATCGGCTTCTGACGGCTAAAACGGTGGGCTCGGCGAATTATCCGGCTTGGGGGCTCCAGGAAACCTATGACCGATACGGAAATCGTGCGACACAAGCAGCCCTCCCCAACACCTGCGTCTCGATAGGTTGTCCTCAGCCGTCCTTCGGTGTCAGCGCCGCTACCAACCGGCTCATTGGTCCTCCCTATGCCTACGATGCGAGCGGCAACATGACCAACGACGGGATCAACACGCTCGTCTACGACGCCGAGAGCCACGCCGTCAGCGCCACCAACGGTAGCAGCGCGGGGGCTTATGTATACGATGGCATTGGTTTGCGCATCCAAAAATGCGTGCCGAGCTGCGGTGGTTCCAATCCCAACACCGTCTACGTCTTCTCCGGCTCAAGAGTGATCGCCGAGTACGACAACGGCGCCGCCGTCGGCTCCCCCTCCCGCGAATATATTTACGCTAGGGGCGCTCTTCTCGCCAAAATCGATTCGTCCGGCACGAAGTACTACCATCAGGACCATCTCTCGAACCGCCTTGTCACCGATTCCAGCGGCAACAAGTTCGCCGAGATGGGCACCTTCCCCTATGGCGAATCCTGGTACAACGCCTCCAGCGACAAACTGCTTTTCACCACCTACGAACGAGACTCCGAATCCGGCAACGACTACGCACAGGCGCGCTACAACGTCAGCGGCATCGGCCGCTTCTCTTCGACCGATCCCATCGCGGGTGACACCAATGATCCGCAATCTTTGAATCGCTATTCCTATGTCGACAATATACCCGTGGCCTTAACCGATCCTTCCGGCTTGTGTCCATTGATTGTCGCGGGATTCACTGACACGCCGGAAAACTCGCCAGGTCTGCTGGCTTACGCTAAGCAAATCGGAGCGGACGTCGTGTTTCCTTATGCCGGTGAGAGCGTTATCGCTGATGTAGGTAGCATCGTTGGGCAGGACCTAGGTGTGGTAAATGGGGCGGTGCAGATCACCGAGACAGCGCTTCAAGACGCTGGGTCTGCTTCCCAAAACACCGTTCAAAATGGAGATGCCGTAAACGTGATCACCTTCAGCGGAGGAGCCCAAGCGGCCAGCTCCGCCGTAAACGATCTCGGTAATGTCAACCTCACATCGGCAGTCTACATGGAACCCGGCACCGGCTTGATCACTGGCCTCGTTACTGGTCTAAAAAAGGGAGCAAACCAGAGCAGTATTGTAAGAGGAAAAGGAGTCTTAAACGGATTATTGAATTTAGTTACGCGATCCCATGGAATCCCAGTGTCACATACGGATTGCGGACACAACGCCGCTTGCGTCTTCGACGAGTTAGGCAACGGCACCGGTCCTGTTAACCCACAAAACACAGATCCCTGCGACAACCCGCAGGTATTTGTACCGGGACGGACCGCTCAGTCTCTTTATGGCGGCGGAGGTGGAGGGGGCGCGGGAGGCGGCGGCTGGGGCTACTCCGGCCCAGGAACCTGGTCACCGATATTCGTGACATTTTATGGCAGTGAAGGAGGCTGGGGTATCTACTTCGCTGGCTGGTGGTATACCCCCGGTCAGTGGCATGGGCCTGTGAAGTAATGGGTCCATTTGCTTAACATTAGTCTTCGTCCTCGCTGGATTTCTAGCGGCTCGCGTTGATTCGAGACCGGCTTGGGAATGGGAGGGCAATTAATGTATCAGATCTATCGGAGCGTTCAGGTGGTGACGACGAGATGCGTACAATAAGTTTTGGAATTGTCGCCGCACTCCTAGCATGCGTGACCTCTTTGCTCACTCAGGAGCTGAATGCGAGAGACCTGCCAGCGCAACGGTGGGCTATAGACCTCAACTCCTCAGCCGACGTGCAGGACGCTGGCCCCATCGACGCGAACACACGCATCATCCTCGCCTTTCTTGGCCAAAACCGCTTCGCTGTGGCCCTTTTGTTTCCGATTCGCATAAATGGCAAATTTCCGCCTTCGCGCGATGAGGAGACTTGGAGGGCCTTGCTATTGAGCGTGGAGGGCACTGACGGCAAAATTGCGCACTCCTTTCGATTTGACGACTTCCACGGGGAGGGCGCCAATCCAGATTGGTTGCAAATGGGAGTGGTGAACTCCGATGAATTGCTCGTGAATTTTGGGAATCAGCTGGTACGATTCTCGTCGGACTTGGTTCCGCTGGCCCGCCGCACGCTTCCTCGCGAAATGAAGGTGCGGAACGGACTTCATTACTACGACCACTGGCGTTTCTTGACGGACCCTCTACGGGTCACAGCCCTATTGACCCATGTAAACGTCGGCGGCAGCGCGGACAACCGTTGGATCTCGACCAGAGACTTGGCGGAGGTTGAAGCGTCCCACTTCGGCAATTTCCACTCGTCAAGATTAGTTCTGGTCGGTAGACGAGTTGTTTTCACCAATTCTGACTTCAAGTCGAAGAAATCTACGGCAATGGTGGAAGCTGACGGGCAGGCTGCCCGACCGCTCTGCGACGGTGCGGTTTTTGCGTCGTTTGGAAAAAGTCTACTCTTCCTCCATAGACGCCCCGCGGCTTCCCATGTCGTGGTCAACTTGCAGGGGGAAGAAATTTACGAACGTAAAAGAGGTTTTGGTGCGGACACGATTCTTGCGGCCAGCGGAGCCGCGCAGAGCAACCGCATTGCCTTTGTATACGGAGCTCTTCGCGGTTCTCTGTTCGGCGGCTGGTCCAGTAATGACCATATCGTAGTCTTAGATGCTGACCTGAAACGCGAGATAGAGGTACCTAACCTGCCTGATAAGGGGGTGCATGTTGGAGACCAAGCGCAAGTTTTCAATTCGCCCGCACTAGCGCTCTCTCCTGATGGTAGAGCTCTTGCAGTCGCTAAGGGTGCTAGGGTAACGCTCTGGGATCTACCCTAATGTTGACCTGCCCCCAGTCGATCTACATATAGAGTGTCAATATGGACGAGCGGTTAAACGGCCAATTGGGAACAAATCGGGAACAGATTGGGAACAAACTACCGAAGAACAGGGGTGAAATCGGTAGAACAACATGTACATAAGTCATTGAGAAGCAAAGACGGGCCCATTCAAAGTTGGGCTCATAACCCGAGAGTCGTTGGTTCCAATCCGCTTCCCTGCCCTAACCTCTCCACCAGACTCCAGTCTCGCCTGCAACCGGAACTTCGGGCCCGGAATAACTTGCGGTTAGCTCGTCATCCATCCGCGATCGGCGGAAAACCACCACGGACCTTTCAAGATTCCTACCAAACCGGATTTCTAAGGTGTCAGAAGACCTTCTAGTCCGTTAGAAACGCGCAATGGGAGAAACCGCAGCGGAACTACTCGTTTCGCAGCGACACCATGGGGTCGGTTCGCATGGCGCGTCGCGCGGGCATGTAGAAGGCCGCAAGTGCGGACAGTGCGAGCAAGATTACAACGCTCGCAAACGTGAGCGGATCCGTAGGGCTCACGCCATAGAGTAAGGACGCCATCAATCGCGTCAATCCCAATGCCGCGGCGAGACCGATCGCAATTCCGATCACGACGAGCTTCAATCCATGGCCGACTACGAGCCGCATGACTTGAAACGATTGCGCCCCCATCGCCACCCGAATTCCGATCTCACGTGTGCGTTGTGACACAGAATAAGAAAGCACGCCGTACAGGCCCACGATGCCAAGCAATAGAGCGACGCTACCGGCGCAGGCGAGCATCACCAAGGTAAATGAAGTCCGAGTCATCGATTTCCCGTAGAAGTACCCGAGAGTCCGCACATCCGCGAGAGGAAGATTGGGATCCAGCGACCACACTGCTTGTCGAACCTGCTTCATGAAGTCTTCCGCGCCAGCACGACGAGTACGAATCTCGAAAGTGACGTCACGGATGGCAAAACCGTCCCGGCCCGCAAAACTCCTCGGGACGATTGGCCAATACACCGACTTGGGCTCTGGCTTGTTGATCCCGTCATAGTGGATGTCATTCACCACGCCTATAATTTCAGACCAGTGGTCGTTCGCCCCCGTCCGGATGCGCTTGCCGATCGCATCGAGTGGGTCATTCCAGCACTCCCGCGCCAGGTTTTCGGAGACGAGCGCTACGGGCATCTTGTCGTAGATATCCGTCCACGTGAGATCGCGGCCCGCGATCAGCCGCGCGCCCACGGTCGTCAGGAACCCAGGAGACACGAAGTTGAACCAGCGGGCGGGGGGAACGCGCCCGGTTGCGGACGTTTGGTCCTCGACGAGCAGCAGACCGAAAGCGAGACTCCCGTTCATGGGAATGGAAGTAGATAGACCCGCTGACTGAACGCCCGGGATGGCCTCCAGATTGTGAAGGATGTCTTGCTGCATTTGGATCACTTGTTCGTCTTTGCTGATTTCCCCAGGAGGCATCGAAATGTGAAACGTCTGGACTTCGTCCGGTGAAGTAAATCCGGCCTGGGCATGTATCAAGGCGCGAAAGGTGCGAATCATGAGTCCTGAACTAATCAGGAGGACCAGTGCCAGCGCGACTTGAACAATCACCAATGCGTTTCGCGCCCGAAGACGCTCCCCGCCTGCGCTCAGGGAACGGCTCGCTTCCCGCAGTCTCGTTCCTAGACGCACGTCTGTATATTTCAAGACTGGTAATGAGCCAAACAGGAGACTTGCCACCAACGCAGCCCCAAAACTGAACAGCAAAACTGGGCCGCCGATCCCGATTTCATTCAACCGTGGGAGACTGCTTGGTGCCATAGCAACCAGAAGCTGCAAACCACCGTATGCAAATCCCAGGCCTAGACCGCTGCCAATCAGCGACAGGACGAAACTCTCGCATAACAATTGCGTTGCAAGAGACCGCCTGCTCGCTCCCAGCGCAGCGCGGATGGCCAGCTCCTGTCGGCGACCCTCAACTCTGACCAGCAACAGGTTGGCCACGTTGGCGCAGGCGATGAGCAGTACCAAGCCAATGCCGCCCATGAGGACCCAAAGAACCTGGCCCACGTCTCCCACAACGGCCCGCTTCAGCGGCCGCAGGTCCGGCCCAAGATGCGCATCTTCATACGCTTTTAGGCTGTATCGGGGCGGGGCGGGAAAGCTTCGAGCCACAATCGGAAGCATTCGCGCAACATCAACATTGGCCTGCGCCATGGTGGCTCCCGGCTTAAGCCGGGCAATGCCTTGAAGGCTGAAATCCCCCAGCAAAGTTGTGGCGCGATCCAGCGTTATCGGCAGGATTAAGGCGGGGTCAGGCTCGTCGAGGAATCGAAAGCTTTGCGGAAGCACTCCGATAATTTCCCGCGGCTTCCCATCGGCGTCGATCATTCTCCCAATTACCGAGTGGTCGCCGCCGAACTTTCGGCGCCAGTATCCATAGGTCAGCATCACTGTGTCGGGGCGGCCGGGCAAATCATCTGAGGGTGTGAACCAGCGGCCGAGCACTGGCGGTATGCCCAAAATCGGGAGCACGCCATCGGTAACCCACAGGGCGCGGAGGTGCTCTGGCGCTTCCAAGCCAGTGACATTCACCGAGTCGTCCAGGTAAATGCCGATGTCCTCGAAAGTGCGGCTCTGCTCACGATAGATGAAGTACATCGAAGGCGACACACCAAGGTTAGTCAGATTGATGCCGGGAGCTGTGTGCGAGACGGCTACTAGTTCCTCGGGGTGCGGGTAGGGCAGAGGCTTCAGCAAGACCCCATTGACCACGCTAAAGATGGCAATATTTGAGCCGATGCCGAGAGCGAGTGTCAGCACGGCGACAGCGGCGAAGCCAGGCGACTTACGCAGGATGCGGGCGGCGAAGCGGAGGTTCTGCCAAGAAGTTGCCACGGAGGTCATCATGCGAGTGATCTCTCCTAATGCCCTTGCACGGCGATTGTACTCCGGATGGCACGCATGAGTTCGCTAAAACGGTTTGGCAGAATCCGACGTCGGGTAACCGTCATCACAGAAGAGTCACCGAACTCGGCTGCTTTCGGGCCGGATCGCTAAGCGGAAGTTATTCTGAAATGGGGTCTGAGAAATTCGGTAACTCGGCCAAATCTGGGTACAATAAGGGTACGATAAGAAGTGACATCCAGTACCTTGTGATATCAAAAGATGTCCGCCGACACCGTTTACTATCAATCAGTTACATCAGCCATGGGCGCTGTCACGGCAGAGGTCGCGAGTTCGAGTCTCGTCGTCCCCGCCATTCCTTTCAAACAGTTAGAGGGAATGAACAATTCCCGCCATGGTCCAATATAGTCCAGTTAGGCCACTGCTTTTCCTGGCCTCAGGACCATCTTCACTACTTTGCTCTGCGCTAGACGTTTCTCCGGCATCCCAGCCTGTGCGTATAGATCGAGAGTAATCCGGCTGTTGGCATGACGCAGCAGTTCCTGCACAACCTTCACGTCCTCGTTGTTTTGCGTTAAGAGAGTTGTGTAAGTGTGACGGAATGTGTGAAACCCGACTCGCTTTGGAATGCCCGCTTTTCTTACAGCAGGTTTCCCATAGCGTCTCCACAACGTCTCCGGCCAGTACGGTTGCTTGCCATTCATCTTTGCTGACGCAAATACCCAATCCGAAGGCTTGTCGTATGGACTGGACATCTTCAATTTCAGCAGAGATTCGGCAAGAGCTGCGTCTAACGGAACGTCTTTTGCTGACGCCTCCGTTTTCGGCAAGCCTTGGACCATCATGACCACTGAGCGGCGAACGTGAATGACCAGAATCTCGAAATTCACATCCTGCCACTGAAGACCAATCAGTTCTCCTCGGCGCAACCCGGTAAAGGCATCGAGTTCCGCCGCCGTCCGAAGTGGCTCCGGCAACTTCGCGAGAAGAGCCGTAATCTCCAGCGGCGTGAGAACATCGGGCGTCCTTAAACGCTTTGCGCTCTGTCGTACATCTGTGATCGGATTCTTGTCTGCCCACTCCCAACGGATGGCATGAGAAAACAAGGCGCTCATGATGTTGCGGATTTTGGCCTTGCTTCCTCGAGCCAAAGGAACGGTCTTGAGCCAGGCTTCCACGTCCACGGCCTTGACGTCGGAAATCCGGTAGGACCTCCATCGTGGAAGAATCCAATTGTTCAGGTAGATCTCGTAGGCATACTGCGTTGAGTAAGTTTTCTGTCCCTCGTCTGCGATTCCGTGAGTTGGTTTCCTGTTGTGAAAAATGTCCGGCAGTTCGTGCTCCCGGTAATGCTTGACCAGGGTCTCGACGCTGACAGCCTTGAGGAGTTCGTGCGGGGTGTGTCTATTGATGGTTAAACGAAGTGCATCCACGGCACACTGTGCCGCAGACTCGTTGGGATACTCTCCTAGGGTGCCAATGACGATGTTCTTTCGCCGGATTGAACCGTCTGATTGAACATCTCTCCATCGGAACTCCCAGACCTTACCCTTCTTGCGTTCCGCAAGTTTCAAACTTCCCAGCTGATGTCTCGTGTGCCTCATTTTTCTCCCTTCAGTAAGGCGACACGGATGGCTACGAAGAGACTACCGTAGCTGCGCGCCTGAGTCGAGTTCCGCCCCCTGTAGGACAAAATGAACTTATCAACGCGTTTTTTGGCTTAGCCAGGAATTCAGCACAGATGCACGAAATCTCCATAGCTTTCCGATCTGTATACCTGCAATCTCGCCGCCGCGCGCCATCCGCTGGAGCGTCTTTGGATGAATTCTTAGGAGTGCAGCTGCTTCGGCGCTGTCGAGCAGCCGCTCAAAATGTACAACAGCGTCGCTAGTCTTCTGAGTTTCTGAATGAACCGAGGTGGCCATGAAAACCTCCGTAGAACCGTCAATCGCCAATTCCCTTCTCCGAATTCATCTTTCTCTTCAAATAATCTGCAATCCTCTTTCCATATTGCGCGCCTTAAACAAATCGCCTACCGTCAAGTGGCGACCGCCAACGTTCCGAATCATAAGTGCCAAGGATAATGCTACTATATATATAGCACCATGAATAGCAGATTTTCTGATTTACATAACTATTCTTCCGGGACAGATTGTTGGGACCTCTGGAAAAGAATAGAGAACTCCAATTCGGGATGGCTCGCTGTTTTACTTAGATAGTAAGGGGGAGTGGAGAGCGTTCAGTCCGCATTTGTTGGACACAACTCGCGTGTTTTGCTAAAGCGGATTATCGTGCGTGGCTCGGCTTCTCGCGTTGCTTTGCGGGATGTAATTCTTTGCCAAACACTCTAGCAGCCCAATCCGGTATCGTTTGTGCGGTCTTTGTCCAACTTGCTACCGATGAATTGTGCCACTACGCGGAAGCCACGGCGATGAGCTGTGTTGTCGTATACGAGCAATTCGTCGGCATGTTTGGGAACTTCGGAAAGATTCTTCGTTGACTCCCGGTAGGAGTCAATTACACTGGATACCGGCACGGCCTGTCCGCCTCGACTCATGCGCACCAACACCCGCCCTACATTCAGATTCGCATCTTCCGTGGAAAATAAAAAGAACCTTCGTCGAATACCCTGCTGCCCTAGCCTGGTCGAGCAGTTGTGTGTCTACGCGAATGTCTTCGACGGCAAAAGAACGCCGTTCATCAAGAAACGGTTGTTGCTGGTGCCTCAATGTGGGAACAAGTGTTGGGAATGCCTCTTTCAAGTAGGCTTCATAGAAGGTTGTCTTGCCGGCGCCCACCGGTCCCGCGATAATAAACAGTGCTGGCTTCTGCTGGCTCAGGGTGTAATTTCCTCGTGTAGATTCGTGTGGCCCCTACTGGGACGCAGGCTCAAAATTTGCATCTAATCCCTCAACGGGGTATCGCTCTCCGTCAGGCGTGACTTTTACCGTGGCTTTCAGATTGCGATCGTATTCGTAGTGCGTCCCATCGGGCTTTTCTGCATCGACGGAGACTGATTGCATTGCTAAATGCCCCGAGAGCATCTGGTGAAGCTCCCGCCGCTCCAACTCCGACATTCTGTGGTACGAATGCGTGGATACCCCGCGTCGCTTCGTTGATCTCTTGAGCTTGCCTTCCTCAGTCTTTGAGTAATAAGCCAGAAGAGCGCTATTCACGAGCTGATTCATCGAACACTTTCGCTTTTTCGCGACTTCATGAATGCGCTTGCGAAGACGGCGCAAGATAACGACTTGCGTTTCTCTCCCGGTCTGTTTCTGCCTGGATTGAAGATTCACAAGTTCGACGGTATTGAGGTCGACAGCCAGAAGCGCATCGTTGATCGAAGTCGACAGTTCTCCCAAATACCGCGGTTTATCCCGCAGGAGTTTGTCGAGGGCACTTAGGAGCCGGACGTTGTAGACTTCAAAGTGAACGCTTCGCCGCTTCGCCACGTTTCCTACCGTCTTCAGACTGGGTTCCCGCAACTGAAGTTACGTTGCGGTCCATTCATGCGATATATACATGACCCTGGAAGCGTGTTCAACCCTTCCCTTCTTTAAGACGCCCCCTTGGGTTCGCGTTTCCGTTCCACGGCCCAGACAACGAATCAGCGCTGCTTTTCTCTTCCGGGGAATGCTTGGTAGTTTTTCCACGGCGCGGCGGTAGGCTTTCTGCATTGAAGCGTCTTCTAGAAGTGCTGTGCATTTAGCACCCGGACGCATGGATATGAAGCCTGAAAAGGTTCTGAGTCGACAGAAATCGACAGAAGTCAACAAAAGTCGGCACAAGTCGACAAAAGTCAACAGAAGTCGACAAAAGTCGACACTCTTCAACAGGATTAGGAGCAGCGTGCATGAAATGCAGGCGGATTATCGACAAGCGACACAGGTATTGGAACATAAAGGGTTTGGGCCACTGCGTAGTGTTTTTCTGCCTTAACTACTTATGTTTCATGTGTTTTGAGCGGTACCACTTCGAACAGATTGTGGTATCACTCCGGTACCACTCTTGAAGGGGCATGTTTTGGCGGCAAGAAGACCATTTTTTCGCAAAATTCCATACATTTCGGCCGAACTGCGGGAGAAAGGTCGCGCCGCCGTCCAAGGGCGAGGCTTCCGTTCCGGGCAAGTCTTCCTCCTTGCCGCTTGCGAGCACTAAATTCGGGAGGACGCCAACACCGAAGCGACAGCGCACTCTCGATTCCCCTAAACTGCGATATAATTGAACCTGCTATGCTTTCTGAAAAACCACTCCCGACCGCTTCGGTCAAGCGTCGCTCTCTCGACGCGATAGATGTGGAGGATGACGCGGAACTTGACGCTCTCGCCGCTCAAGTGCTCGCTGCCGGCAACAAGATCGCCGAGTCGAAACGTGCTGAGATGATTCGCAAGGGTATCATCGACGAGCATGGCAACCTCCTGAAGACCAAACTCCCCGAAGATATGTGCAAGGACGCAGACAGAGACTTCAGGGGCTGACTTGGCGCGACCGCGAATGGTCATCGTTGTCGGTGTCTTTCGCCAAAATTAAAAATGCGTTTGAAATGAATCACATGCGCAGCCGCCTGTAACATTGTTACGAGGAGGGGATTCAGGGTTGTGCGAAGTTTTGGCGAAGGACAGCCTTACGACGTACGTGTTGTCACCTTTTCCGGTGAGCATTTGGTGTCACCCAGCGGCACAGCAAGACTGAATGACAGAGTAACGTCGCTCCAAGTCATCGCGAACGTGTCTTCCGCACTTCCCGGTCCCTACACGCTCCAGGTCCACAAAGCCGATCTAGGGTGGAACTCTTACCAGCTCGTTTTGTGATGACTAACCGCTCCCGTAACGCAAATCAATGTGGGCGAAGCCTCAAGAATTGTTCCCTAAATGATGCTGACTTGTTGAGGGCACCGACGCCTTCGGTCGGGTAATCCTGGCTGCCGTCATACGGCCAAGGCTCGGAGAAAGAGAAAGCCGTGACCCACAGAGGCCGGACATTTTCTCCGCACGCTGTTAGTACTACTGTGTCATAAAATGAGCACAAGCCTGAATTTGTATCCCAGGATTTCCATTTCCAGCTGATAGTCTGGGAGCATGAGCGCCTCTTCTTCGGCGCCAGGCGCACAACAACAACGCTTTG
>Ga0073928_10009471_pt1 | contig 11847 bp, 12 predicted proteins | sample PaiPotPPA55metaG_FD_76969 | JGI IMG/M metagenome (GOLD analysis project Ga0073928, IMG submission 76969) | Iron sulfur acid spring bacterial and archeal communities from Banff, Canada, to study Microbial Dark Matter (Phase II) - Paint Pots PPA... ...
CCTCGGCGTCTCAACGATGTGTGTACTGTGCTCTATCTCATCTTTAACGAGGGTTATGCTGCGACATCCGGAGATCGTCTCGTACGCCGTGAGCTGTGCGACGAAGCGATTCGGCTCTGCCGCGTGCTCGTGTCCCTAATGCCTGCCGAGCCCGAAGTGGTCGGACTGCTTGCGCTCATGTTGTATTCGGATTCGCGGCGCGAGGCGCGGGTCGCATCGGATGGGTCGCTCGTACTGCTTGCGGAACAGGACCGCGAGCGCTGGAATCGCGAGCAGATCGCGCAGGCCGACGTCGCGCTCGAAGAGGCGGAACGGCATAACGTTCTCGGTCCGTATCTGCTGCAGGCGCGGATCGCTCGCGAGCACGCCGTTGCGCCTTCCGCAGCGGATGTCGATTGGTGGAAGATCGTCGGCTTGTACGAACTATTGGAGATGCTGCAACCCTCGCCGGTCATCGCACTCAATCGGGCCGTCGCGGTCGGATATGCCAGCGGTCCCGCAGCGGCACTCGCCGTGCTGGACGCGCTACCGCGTGGCGACCTCGACGAGTACCACCTTTTCCACCTCGCGCGCGCCGACGCGCTGAAGCGCCTTGGTCGCGCCGGCGAAGCGATCGCAGCGTACGAAGCTGCTCTCTCGTGCACCCAGAACACCGCGCAAAAACGCCACTTGCGCTCGCTGATCGCATCAGCGTCCGGTAGTTAGACTGAACGGAGGCCCCGGACGTGCAAGGCTTTTGTTTTGAAATACGAAGGACACTGAGATTCATTCCGTCTCAGGGGTGTCGTTAGTTAGCGTGAAATGAAGTTCACGAGTTGGACATGTCCGCGGTGTGATAGGACCTTTCGTCAAGTCAATCAACGTCATGCGTGCGGGGTCGGCGGCACCGCTACTTTACTCAAAGGTAGGCCACCGGCACTTACCAGTCTTTACCAGAAGCTCGAACGCACGGTCAGGAGCTTTGGCGACGTGGAGGTAGTGACGCGTAACCGGTACGCGTTGTTCCGGACGACGCGCATTTTTTCAGACCTGACGGTAATGCGGGATGCGCTGCGCGTGGTGATTCATCTGGATCGCAAGGTTTGTGCGCCGTACTTCATTAAAATCGCGCAAGGCGACAAGCGAGTTTCACACGTCGCCCTTGTGCGGACCGCGGAGGACCTGCGCACGGTTACTCCGTTTTTGCGTGAAGCGTTCGATCTCGCTGTGAGTGAAGAGCAAAAACCGGGGGGTAGATAGTGTCGTTTGAACTCTGGGCCACGATCGCCTCGGTTGGTACGTTCCTTGTCATCGCCGCCACAGCTGTCGTCGCGACGATTCAGCTTCGCCACACGCGCAGTAGCAATCAGATTGCGGCGGCCTTGACTATTCATAACACCATTGAGAGCGAGGAATTCCACGAAGCCCGTCGATTTATCCGCGACGAACTGGCCAACTGCCTCCAGGACGCCGAATTCTGTCGAACGCTCGTTGTAGCGACAAATAAGACCGCGCGACCGATGGTTTTTGTAGGCAACTACTACGAAGAAATCGGGATCTTCGTAAAATACGGCCTCGTGGACAAGAATATCGCATGCGAGATGTGGTCAAACGAGATCGTCTCGGACTGGAAGCGTATGGCTCCGGCCATTGCGATCATGCAACAACGCGGAACGCCGTATGGCTGGCAAAACTTCGAATACATGTTCACGCTCTGCCAAGCATGGCTGGAACGATATCCTGAAGGCAGGTTTCCGCGGAACCGTCGTCGCGTGCGCCTCGAAAATGGGTGATTGGATTGACTGCTCACGGCATGTCTTCACGGACCATTCGCGGTGCGGAAGCTGGATAGTTGCCGTGGGGGTGTCGGTCAAACCACGCTTGCGCCCGCGAAGCCAGAAGCTCGAAGTTCTCGAAGATGTAGGGCCGGCTTTTCCGGCCTACCGCGATGACGGGCCGCAGCAGTTTCCAATAGAGAAGAACGTTGTACCAGTGCCCCTGAAGGAACAAGTCCTCGTCGATTAACCCGCTGCGCACGAACGATCCAATCTCCTCGTAGAGTTCCGCTAAGTGCAACTCGGGGTGCTTCCGTCTGTCGATCGGTATCTCGTTCAGCCCGGCGACAAATTCCGGGTCCTCCATTCGCTTTGGCAGGTCCGTCCGCACGAAATCGATCAACTCGTGAAAGTGCGGATCCTGAAACAACTGGAGCACGGAGAGTAACCCCGACAGTTGATTGCTCTGACGCAGATGGCGAAGTTGTACGAGAGCCGCGATCGCAGTCGCGGCGATCACGAGTAAGGTTCCTAGCGCCGCGTACGCGCTGATGGCTTCGTATGACATGCGTTAGGGAAGAATGGCGATCACGCGCGCCGGGAAGCCGGAGCCGCCGGCGGGTTTCGGAAACGTGACCAGCGCGATTGCACCGCTCTCGGGCACTTTATCGAGGTTCGCGAGCAGTTCGATTTGATAATGGTTGTGATGCAAGATCCAACTCTCGAGCGAATAGTCGTCTTTCGAGGTTGCAAGGCCGGGGTCGGTGTCCGTCGTTTCGTGGCCCGAGGCAGTAATGTGTCGCGTCTCGTAGAGATATTCGAGCGCCGGTAAGCTCCACCCCGGATAGTGCGAGATGCCTTTAGAGTCTTTGTTGGCCATGGCGGCGTTCCCGCCCGGCCAGCGCTTCGACCAGTCGGTGCGCATCGCCACAAAAGCGTGCGTCGGAATGGGCCCGTGCCTACTCTCCCACGCCTTGATATCTGTGACCGATAAGACGTAGTCGGAATTGCGCGCGACTTGCTCGTGCACGTCGAGGACGACGAGCGGCATCACCATCTCCTTCGGGTCGATCTGGTCGACGGTGCGGCCGCCACGAACGAAGTGCGCTGGTGGGTCGACGTGTGTGCCCCACTGGCCGACGTGACAGAATTGCTGAACGAAGAAACCGGAGCCGCGCGTTCCGCGTTTTGGGCTGTACCAGTACAGCGTCTGTACGGTTTCCTTGTCGAAGCCTTTCCAATGCGGGATATCGGGAGAGAAACTGTGCGTGAGATCGACGAACGTCTTGCTTGCGATGATGGCATACGCCTGCGCAAGCGACGGTGCCTGGGCGTGTGGTCTCGCCTCGCGCGTTGCTGCAGCGAAGACGAGCGTCGAGATTGCCAGGATGGTGGAGATCGTTGCGATCTTCGCGCTCATTTTTGGATTCCTCCGTCATTCCGCACCAGGTTTTTGGGCCACTGATTCGGCCACCTGACGCGTCCACTCTGCCAACTGCCGATCCAGACCGACGCGCGCTCTAAACTCTGCCGAGTAGCGCTTCACTGAGAGCGGTATGCGCCGCTGGTTATAGACCAAGTATTCCACGTCCATCCACCGCGGGTTTTCCGGGGAGCGTCGGCGCATTTCATATACGAGGGGATGCAGCGCTCGCCATACTCTTGGCGCAGTCATATTAAACGGCGCGAAAAGGTCGCGGTCGAGAACGCGAAAGTTGATAAGCCGTGCGGCAACTTGATAAAAGCCGCCCACCATAAGTACGCGTTGGTCGAGCCCGCTCGCGAATGCTTTGCGCAGCGTCTCTGGATCGTCAAAATTATGGGATTCGACATATTCGCGAGCTCCAAGCATCTCCGGCGAATTGAGCTGGCGCATCAGTTCCAGGTATACTCCCATCTGATTTGCCAGACGCATGTGCCGCAATTGGATGACGGCTGCTACTGAGCCGACCAGTAGCACGAATGTCGCTCCGATAGAGCCTATCGCAGAGAGCTCGTCCCAACCCATGTTCCACGTCCTTCCAAATTTACAGACCTTTACGCGAGATTGGTTGTGTAGCGATGCGAGGTTGGTTGCCATGAAGCCGGCCAACCCCTCCCCGGCGCTCAGAACAGGCGCCGTTTTCTGGGGTTCTCCAAAGTTAATTCGCAGAAAATGGGCGGGTCGGCGCGGGTATATTAATCCCATGGCGATCAATGGCGAAGCTCGACGTTCGGCGTTGCGCAACTTTCTAACGAGTTGTCGCGCGCGCCTTCGGCCGTCCGATGTTGGCTTACCCTCGGTCGAGGGGCGTCGGTGCCCGGGGTTACGGCGCGAGGAAGTCGCAGAGCTTGCCGGTGTTTCGGCTCATTGGTATGCACTTTTCGAGTCGGGAAGCAGTCATCGGCGTTTCTCGGCAGATTTCGTTCGACGCGTTGCAGATGTACTGCAGCTCGACGAGCGGGAGCGGGCTACGTTGAATCGTCTGGCATTACCCGAAGTGGCGACCGCAATCGAGAGCTTCGAGCGCAGCGTTCAGGACGGAGCTTTCCGCAGCTTTAAAAAGATTCGTGCTTTCTCGCGATCCATCCATGCCGCCAGCTCTTTCGAAGAAGCAACGCTCGCTGCAATAAAGACGATCTACAGTATCGGTTTGCCCGATTCCATGACCGTCGCGAGCTTCGAGCGAAGCAACGCGCCGCCTTACGCGATCGCGATTGGCCGGCAAGCGCGTTTCGCGGACGAGAGGCAGGCTCAAGCACTCCTCGATTCGAGCGCGCCGACGCGCTCGGGCGCGACGGTGCTGTGCGAAAACGCGCCCGATCCTCGTGCGGTAAGTGACGACGCGAGTCACCCCGTTCGCATCAAGATGAGCGACGGTAGGGAAGTCTCAGGGTTGCATAATCCCGACCCGCTTGGCTATCGGGAGTTCAATGGTCGCGCCCGCCAAGGAAGCGGCTTGATCGTCGCTTTGTTTGAAGGCAGCACGTACCGCGGTATCCTCGGCTCTTTCTGGCGGACTCCGCGTAAACACCCCGATATTGAAGTCGACGCGATGGAAACAGTGAGCGCCATCCTAGCACTGTTAGGCACGGGGCGATCCTAACCAGGCACTCTCAGTTACTTACAGCAATTCCTAGCGGTCGCTATCATGGGGATGTTGGTCTCTTGGGACTAACCGGGTGTGGGCGAAAAACTAGTTGTTTACTGCGATCGGTATTCTTTATCCGGCTCGAAGAAGAGCGCGTCCGCTTTTCCTTGCGCGTTTAGGCTGTACGTTATCAGCATCGAACGCGCCCCTTTCGTAAGCCGGAATTGCGAGAAGGTCAGTGACGCATTCTCGGGGGAGGGCCGCCGTTCGACGAGTTTCAGCGTGCCGCCGGGCCATAATGGCGCAATCAGGCGATGTACGCTTGAGGTGCCGTTCGGGCCGATCATTTGCGCGAACGCCGGTGAAACAAAGCGGCGCATATTTGCGCCTGTAGCCATGCCATCGAGCAGAGACGCGAGTGACGCCGCAATGCGAGGTTGATTATCCGCGATCGCGGTCAGCTTTCGTGGCAGGAGCGGCGTGTCGGCAAGGCCGGCGACGACATGCGCCATGTAGTCGGGCCGTGCGTGCCCGGCATCGAGATTGGTGAGCACCACGACCGTCAGCGAATCATTCGGATAGCGTGAGATATCGCAGGTGAAGCCTTGCCATGCGCCGCCATGTTCGAGTACGCGGTGTCCGTTTTGCGCAGTGATCCCCCATGCGAAGCCGTAGTTTGCGGGGTTAGGTTTTCCATTGTTGAGTCTGTAGATCGTCCAGATTTTATTCAAACTGGACTGCTGGAGCAGCTGCGTGGTATACAATGCGGCATCCCACTTTGCTAGATCCAAGACGTTAAAATACAATGCTCCGTCGGCCGTGGAGTTGAAAGTCGGTGAAACCCAATCTTGATTTTTGAGCCCGTCGTCTCCCCATTGATATCCGGCCGCACGGTTTGGAATAATATCTGCGTCGCTGATAAGACGTGTGGAGGTCATGCCGAGCGGCTTGAAGATGCGTTTGGCAAGATAGTCCGCGTAGAACAGGCCCGTAACGCGATGGATCAGGATCCCGAGCAGCACATAATTGGTGTTCCGGTAATTCCACTTCGCGCCGGGCGCGTTCTCGATGGGAAGCGCCTCGATCTTGCTGAGGAGCTGATTCTCCGTGAAGTCAAGCCGCAGGTAGAACGGCCCCTTCGGGCCGGCTCTGTCCCCCGATTCATACTCTGCCAGACCCGAGGTGTGAGAAAGCAGATTTTTTAGCCGTATCGGTTTCCAACTTGCCGGCGCGCCGGGAAAGTATTTGGCAATACTGTCGTCGAGGGAAACGCGGCCTTCTTCAACCAACATCATGATCGCGGCGGAGACGAACTGCTTGCCGACGGAGCCTGATTGGAAGATCGTCTGCGCTTTTACGGGCACGCCAAGCTCAACGTTCGCCATTCCGTAACCCTTGGCTAGAAGAACCTTTCCGCGGCTGTAAATGCCCACTGCGGCGCCCGGAACGTGCGTACGCGACATCTCGGCTGCCATGAAGCGGTCAATCGATCCGACCTGCGCAGCGTTCAATGGGGCACGCGTGCCCGTCGGAGCCGAGGCCGCCGTGAGACATGCCAAAACCGCGAATAGCAAGACGACATAACGGCTATTCATGGGCCAACCGTTCGCGCTCCATGGCGAATGTCCGCGCGGATTTCTTGTGCCGGCCTTATGTCGAAGGATTGCCGCGGAGAAAAAAATAACGCCGCGCAGACGATGCAATCTGAAGCGCCGGGCCGACCGCATCGCACATCGTTCGTCATCGCGGCCGCGGGCATCGCTGCGCTCGGGGGATTCCTGTTTGGCTACGATACCGGCGTAATCTCGGGCGCTATCCTCTTCATCTCGAAAACGTTCAGCATTTCAACGCAGATGAAGGAGTTCGTCGTCAGCATCGTGCTGGTCGGGGCGCTCTGCGGCGCGATGGTTGCGGGATACATTGCGGACCGCATCGGCCGCCGTCGTACATTGCTTACGGCCGGTGTTCTCTTCATCGCGGGAGCTTTGGTATCCGCGTTTGCCACAACGGTCCTGCTGTTACTCATCGGAAGGTTTATCGTTGGCGTTGCGATTGGATTCAGTTCCGTTACATCGCCGCTATACATTTCGGAGGTCTCGCCGGCCGGCATGCGCGGCGGGCTGGTCTCGCTCTATCAGTTGGCGATCACCATTGGAATTCTCGCGGCGTTTGCAATCGACTATTCGCTCTCCCGTGCGGGCGCATGGCAGTGGATGCTCGGAGTCGCGGTGATTCCGGCGCTCATACTCGTGCTGGGAATGATCGTGATGCCGGAGAGTCCGAGATACCTATTCAAAATGGGCAAAGATACCGACGCGCGTGCCGTTCTGCGCAAAATGCGCTCGGGCGCGGATATCTCCAGTGAAGAACAAAGCATTCGCGATGCGCTCAGCGGACTACAAATAGGATCGCGCGCGGCGATTGTGCTCAACCTTCGTTTTGCGCTGTTCGTCGGAATCGGCCTGGCAGTGCTGCAGCAGGTTACGGGCATCAATACCGTGATTTACTATGGTCCGCAAATCTTTCAGATGGCGGGATTTCATTCCGCGTCGTCTTCGATTCTGGCGACTGCCGCCGTCGGCATCGTTAATGTACTCTTGACCATAGTTGCGATCGTCTTTTCGGATCGCCTTGGCCGCAAACCGCTGCTTTACGCCGGTTGTGCCGGAATGGCGCTCGCCCTGGTGGCTCTCGCGCTTTCGTTCGGTGTTCACGGGTTGGCGAGCCAACGCGGGGCGATCGCGCTGATCAGCCTGATGGCGTACGTCGGCTGTTTTGCCTTTAGTTTGGGCCCAATCGTCTGGCTTCTTATTTCTGAGATCTACCCGCTGCGTTCTCGCGGACTAGGGATGAGCGTTGCGACGTTTTCGAATTGGACAGCGAATTTCGTCGTAGCTCAATCCTTCCTGACGATAATCAGCGCGCTCGGCCAAGCGTACACGTTTTTGCTCTACGCAGGACTGAGTGTTGTCACCATTGTTTTCGTCCGGTACGCCGTTCCGGAGACGAAGCGCGAGGAGTTAGAGCGCATCGAAGTTTACGTCCCTGCATCTCCACGGGCGTGAAAAAAGCGCCGCGCCGCTTGACAGAAAGGCGTGTGCCATATACTATGTGATGCACAGTATATGGGAAACGACGCAACAGAGCTGGACCCCGCCCTTTTCGAGAATCTGCGATTAGAGCTGCGGCGTGGCTGCCTTACCCTTGCGGTGCTATCCCAACTGCGCAGGGAGCGGTACGGCTATACGCTGCGCAAAGCGCTCGAGGAAGCGGGCCTCGAGATGGACGAGGGCACGCTCTATCCGCTGCTCCGTCGACTTGAAAGCCAAGGGCTCTTAACGAGCGAGTGGCGCGAGGAGAACAAACGCCGCAAGCGTTTCTACCGCCTGCTGCCCGCGGGTGAGCGGATGTTCGAACAACTTTCGGCCGAACTGCGCCGCATCAATGCGTCGCTCGACCGCATCATCGCGGAGGCATGACATCATGACGATGCTCGACCGGTATCTTTACGCCGTGCAAAACAGTCTTCCGAAGGATCAAGCTGCCGGCGACATCGTTGCAGAGATCGGCGACGATCTGCAATCACAAATGGAAGAACGCGAAGCCGCGCTCGGCAGAAAGCTCACCGACGACGAGCAGGCTACGCTCATCAAGGCATACGGCCATCCTCGTGTCGTCGCCGCACGCTACGGTGGCGTACAACATCTCATCGGTCACGAGCTGCTGCCATTTTATTGGTCGACGCTCTCCTTCGTCGGGACGGTTGTCGTTGCGATCGAGCTGATCGGCGGAGCGATCTCCGCGCTCGTCGCACACAACGGCGCTCTCTTTTTCGGCGCGCTTGCCGCTGCATGGAATTCGCTAATCTGGATCTTTGGAATCGTCACAATTATTTTTGCGCTCAGCGAGCGCGTTCCGAAGCGCGAGGGCAGGCCTTTCGGCAGCCGGCTGTTTAGTTGGGATCCTCGCCGCCTTCCCGCGCCCGGCGCATGGCCGCCGGTGCCGCGCAGTTCGTCGCTCATCGAATTCATCGTTAACTTCATCGCATTACTCGTTCTGCTCGATGCCGCAGGTCCGCATCATATCCCGCTCGACGCCGTTGTGGCAAACGCGTTGCTGCACATGCACGCGACGCTTACGCCGGCGTGGCACTCTGCCTACATCGGCTTGGTGGCCGGCACATCGATCATCGCGATCTCCGCGATCGTCGTGTTCGTGAAGCCGCAGCTTCGTACGTTGCAGGAATTAGCACGCGCAATTTCCAGCGCAGTGGTTATCATCGGCATCGCGTTCACATTGCAAGCCGGTCCAACAGTACAACCCGCCGGCGGACCGCTCAATACGGCCGCCCTGTACACACTCGTCGGCGCACTGGTTGTTCTCGCTCTCCAGCTGTCGATTTCCATTCGGGCGCTGCTGCGGAAGCCGGTCAGTCGAACGGCGAGCCGGACCCAGGGTATCACGCACGCATAGCGCGCGCCGGCAACGGAGGAGGACCCTCGCTGCCATGGCTGCATATCGCCGAAGTCGTCGCTGCACAGGCCCGCGAGCGTGGGTTCCGGTGCCTCGGCTTGCTCGGAACGCGTTGGCTCGTCAATAGCGAAATCTATCCGGAAAAGCTCACATTGCGTGGGTTGAAGTATGTACGCCCGAAGGTAGCCGAGCGCGAAGAAATCAATCGCATCATCATCGATGAGTTGGTTTATGGAATCTTCAAACCGGAGACAGTCGCCTATTTTCGGTAGGTCATCGGGCAGATGAAAGATGAGGGCTGCGACGCCGTCGTACTCGGCTGCACCGAACTTGCACCCGCGCCCCACTAACTTTAGGAGTGATTTTATGGCTCCAGGGAATCGCACGGGAAAAATTTGCTACATCGAGTTACCTGCGACCGACATCCCGCGTTCTGCGGAATTCTACCGTAGCGCTTTCGGCTGGAAGATCCGACAGCGCGGGGATGACGCAACCGCGTTCGATGACACTGTAGAGGGAGTGAGCGGCTCTTGGGTTCTTGGCCGTCCGCCGGCCGGCGAGCCCGGACTCCTTGTCTACATCATGGTCGCCGACGCCGCGGCCGCCACGAAAGCGATCGTTGCCGCCGGAGGTGAGATCGTTCGGCAAGTCGATCCGGACGCGCACGAGGTGTTCGCGCACTTTCGCGACCCTGCAGGCAACGTGCTCGGGGTTTACCAGCAGCCTGGCCTGGCGAAGACTGAAACCGAATGAATATTACTTTGCAACATTCAATCGCCGTAAGAGCGCCGAGGCGAATCGGCGCGGTGAGTCGGAATCAAAGCGCAGGTACAGTTCGGGATCGATGAGCTCGAGCTCCATTAGGCGATCGACGCCATCGTTTCCGCGGAGAAGGTCGACACGAGCGTAGAGCGGAGTCTGGGTCAAAGCTGAAAGCGCGTTCTGTCCAATTCGAATTTCCGCCGGCTCTGCGATAACCGCTCGACCACCGCCGGGAAGATTTGTGAAGGGCGCTTTTTGGACCGCATGCGAGAACTGTCCCTCGATAAAAATCAGGCAGCGCTCGCCACGTTCGAAGATTTCGGGCATGAATGGTTGCACCAGCGCATCGCGCGTTTGGAGGATGCTCTCGAGCAGGTGTTGCCCGTCTGCTACAACTCGGCCACGGAGGTCGCTAGCGGCATGCGTCGCGTGCTCGGGCAGGCCAACGATGCACGTCATAAAAGAACTTGCCGAAATTGCCGGCTTGACCACGACCTGAGTCCAGTCACGCTCACGCATGATCGCGCGCAAATCGCTGACGCTGTTTTTCTTACATAAAACGGTTTCGGCAACGGGAATGCCTGCGCGCTGTAACTCAAGGAGATAGCCCTTGTGCGAATTCCAGCGAACGATTTGCGGATCGTTGCAAACCGCCGCGGACTCGCCCGCACGGTCGACCCAGGCTAGAAACGTTTCCGGGGCTAGATGATAATTCCACGGTGAACGAAGTACTAGGGCTTCAATACTCTCCGGTGGTTCGCCGCCGTCCCAAAAGACAGGCTGCACGCCAACGCCGGCGTCTGCAAGCTCGGCAGCGACTAGTGCATCATCCGCGGTGATGCTGCCCAACTCCGCCGAAGTAACAAAACCGATGGTCACGTCGAAGTTTAGGCGCGAGGTGCAAAGCGTTCTGCGGCCCGGGCCTTTGCTCGCGCGGCCCATTCTGCGCGATCGCGTGGAACTGCGGAGGTCACGAGAGAGCCGACCAATCGGGTTGCCACCTCGGTGACCTCGTCGACTGCACGATTGAACGCCGCTTCGTTCGCCTGCGAAGGCTTTGTGAACCCAGAGAGCTTGCGCACGAATTGTATGGATGCGGCCCGGATTTCGTCTTCAGTCGCCGGTGGTTCGAAATTGAAGAGCGTACGAATATTTCGGCACATGCCCCCATTCTAAGGGCCATGTACTCGCCGCCGTCAAGTGGAAAAAGCGAACCCTGCATACATCCGCTCGGTTCCCGCACCTTAAGTCGCCAAGTTCCACAATATGTAACTTAATGTACGTGAAGAACGATCTTGCCGATAACGTGGCCTTTTTCGATCCGGCGGTGTGCGTCCACGACGCGATCTAGGACGAATGTCTCGACGCGCAGCGGAATCGTCTTGTCACCGATCGATTGGTTCAGCTGCTCGAATGCTTCGCGCGACATCTCGCCATTGAAGACCAGGGCGCGATGGCCCTCAAACTTTGGTGCGGGCTCGACGCCGTCAGGATACGCAAATGGTGCACCGGGCCGCAGATGGCGCAAGAAGGCAGAGAGGTTTTCACCGTTTGCCGTAATGAGCGCACTGTCGATTCCCTGGGGCGCAACGCGTTTCATAACAGCCTCGATTTCAGAAGAATGAGCATCAACTGTATGTTCCGCACCTAGCCGGCGAACGTAATCCTGTGCGTCAGGTCGCGCCGTGCCGACGATCGTGGCGCCAAAAGCATTTGCGCCCAGCCAGACCGCCAGCGAGCCGACGCCTCCGCTGGCTCCAAACACCAATATGGTTTGGCCACGCTTC
>Ga0073928_10009473_pt1 | contig 11846 bp, 8 predicted proteins | sample PaiPotPPA55metaG_FD_76969 | JGI IMG/M metagenome (GOLD analysis project Ga0073928, IMG submission 76969) | Iron sulfur acid spring bacterial and archeal communities from Banff, Canada, to study Microbial Dark Matter (Phase II) - Paint Pots PPA... ...
CGGCCGACCGCATCCTGGTACTCGACGTCGCCGGGCTTAGGCCGTTGAGGCCCGACGGATGAGCATTCGGGGCGTCTCTCGCGGCGCATTCACCATTTGGCGTGTGCTGCTTCTGGCGCAATTGCGAGAGTCCCCTGCGCGATTGCTGGTCACCGTGCTGGCAATCGCTCTGGGGGTGGCGCTGGGCGCAGCGGTGTATCTGGTCAACAGCGCCGCGCTCAACGAATTTGGACTGGCCACGAAACGCTTGGTGGGTGAGGCCGATGTCGTGGTGCGGGGACCGCGCGAGGGCTTTCCCGAGCAGCTGTTCACCCGGTTGGCGCGCGATGCCGCCGTCAGTGAGGCGAGTCCCGTGCTCGAGCTGGACGTGGCTCTGCCCGGGCGGCGCGACACGCTGAAGGTACTGGGAGTAGACCCGTTTCGCGCCGTCACGCTGCAACCCGCGCTCATCGGCGATATCGGCAGCGGCCTGTTCGCGCTGTTTCAGCCGGACACCATTTATTTGAGCAGCAGTGCCGCGCAGGATCTCAAGTTGCAGCGCGGCGATCTGCTCCAAGTCATCGTCGGCAGCTCCCCCAAAGCGCTGCGGGTACTTGGCATTCTGTCGGAAGGGACCTATCCCCAGGCGTTGGGGCTGATGGACATTGCCTCGGCGCAGTGGACATTCAATGCCGTAGGCCGGCTGAATCGCATCGATTTGCGCTTGAGCCCGGGTACCGACGTGGACGCATTTCGTCGCGCACTCGGGCAGAGATTGCCGGCCGGTGTTCTCGCCGTTGCCCCACAAGTCGAGCGCGACCGCGCCATTGCCGTCACTCGCGCTTACCGGGTGAATTTGAATATGCTGGCGCTGGTCGCACTGTGGACCGGAGCGTTCTTGGTTTTTTCGACGCAATCGCTGTCGGTTCTGCGCCGACGTCGTTCCCTGGCGCTGCTCCGGGCGCTCGGCGTGACCCGCGGCGATTTGCAGCGGGCGCTCATCGGTGAGGGCGCGGCTCTCGGCGTCGCCGGGTCTTGCCTGGGCCTCATTCTCGGCTTCGCCGTTGCTGCGGCTGTCCTCAAGTTCCTGACCGGGGATCTCGGCAACGGTCAATTGCGGGCCATGGGTGCATCGATACGCGCCGCACCGCTGCCCGTGGTCGGCTTTTTTGTGATGGGGACGGTGGTCGCGAGCATCGGTGCGTGGTTGCCGGCGCGCACCGCGGCACGCCAGCCGCCGGCCCGCGCCCTGAAGGGAGGAGACGGCGACTACACTGTCGTGGCTCGAACCAGCGCTTACTCGGGCCTTGCTCTCCTGGGTCTGGGGGCCGGGCTGTCCCGGCTGCCTCCCGTGGGCGGACTGCCGGTTTTCGGCTATGCCGCGATTGCCGCACTCTTGCTCGGCGCGGTATTGCTGGTGCCGACACTCACCGTGAAGGGCTTGAGTCTGGCGCCCCGCACTCGCCGCATCGTGCTCGACGCCGCCGTGGCGCAACTCCGGGAAAACGTCGGACTTTCGACCTTGAGTCTGGCATCCATCATCGTGAGTTTCAGTCTGATGGTCGCGATGGCCATCATGGTGTACTCGTTCCGAGTGTCATTCGATCACTGGCTGGGCAAACTCCTGCCCGCCGATATGCAACTGCGCGAGCCCGTGGGCAACGACACGGCGTATTGGTCCGCCGCTGATCAAGCGAACCTCGCGGCGGTCGCCGGCGTATCCCGCATCGAGTTCCGCCGCACCCGGCCGCTGTGGCTCGACCCCAAGCGGGCGCCGGTGATCTTGATCGCTCGCGGGGCGACGGCGGCGCAAGCAGCGGACGAATTGCCGCTGGTGCGAAGCGACAAGCGGCCGCTGCCGTCGAACGCCGAGCCGGCATGGATATCCGAGGCCCTGCAAGATCTCTACGGGTACAAACTGGGGGACCGGATCGGCCTGCCGCTCGCCGGCCGCACCCAGGTATTCACGGTGGCCGGCGTCTGGCGCGACTACGCGCGTACGTCCGGCTCCATCGTGATCTCGCGTCACGCGTACCTCGCCGCAACCGGCGACGGCAGCGCCAACGAGGGCTCCATTTGGCTGAGCCCCGGAGCCGACGCCACGGCCACCGAGGCCGCGCTGCGTGCCCGGTTTGTGCGCGGCGATTCTCTCGAGATTCTGACCAGCACGGCGCTGCGCGAGCGTTCGCTGGAGATCTTTGACCGTGCCTTCGCCATCACCTATGCGCTCGAGGCAATCGCAGTGATCATCGGCCTCACCGGCGTGAGTTTTGCCGCGAGTTCCACCGCCCTCGCCCGCCGCGCCGAGTTCGGCATGTTGCGGCACATCGGTATGCTGCGCAGGCAGATCGTCGGCATGCTCGCCGGTGAAGGCATCCTAACGAGCGCATTCGGCGTGGTCTATGGCCTCGGTCTCGGCACTGCATTGAGCCTGGTTCTGGTCTACGTGATCAATCGACAGTCATTCAATTGGAGCATCGATCTCGCCATTCCGGCCTGGCAACTCGCGCTGCTCAGCGCCACACTGATCGCCGCGGCGGCCGTCACCGCCGTTTGGAGCGGACGGGCCGCGATGAGTCAGGACGCCGTGCAGGCCGTGCGCGAGGACTGGTGATGAAGGCCTCACGCGCACGATGGGCGGCACGCCTCCTCGTTGCCGTTGGCGCCGGCGTTGGCATGGGCCTGGGTGTCGGCGCGGGGAGTAGTGCCGCCCGCGCCGAAACCACCTTTGCGCCCGTCACTGCAGATCATTCGCTGGTGTTTCCAGCGGATTACGGCAGTCACCCGCAGTTCCGCACCGAGTGGTGGTACGTCACCGGGTGGCTGACCACCGAGCACGGCGAACCGCTCGGCTTTCAAGTAACGTTTTTTCGCACCAGGCCCGATATCGACGAAAGCAATCCCAGCGCCTTCGCACCGCGTCAGCTATTGATCGCGCATTGCGCCATCAGCGACGCGAAGCGCGGGCGGCTCTGGCAGGACCAGCGCATTCGCCGAGCCGGGTTGGGGCTCGCCGATGCTGCCGCGGGCGATACCCACGTGTGGATCGACCGTTGGTCCCTGCAGCGCGGGGCCGCCGCCTACACGGCAAAGATCGACGCGGAGGACTTTTCAATCGACCTGACGCTCTTCGAGACACAGGCCGTCCTGCTCAACGGAGACGCAGGTAAAAGCCGCAAGGGCCCCTCGCCGAACGCCGCGAGCTATTATTACAGCCTGCCGCACTTGCGTGTGGCGGGCACCATCGCGCGTCAGGGCAGCACGGACCGCGCAACCGGCGAGGCGTGGCTCGATCATGAATGGTCCAGCGAGTACTTGGACAGCCAGGCCGTGGGCTGGGACTGGATCGGCCTCAATTTGGATGATGGCGCGGCGCTCATGGCCTTCCGCATCCGCGGCGCTCAGGGCGAGCCGCGTTGGGCCGGCGGGACGCTGCGCGGCGGCGACGGTCACGTGCAAATCCTGCGGCCGGGCGATGTGGAATTTAGTTCCGGTCGGCAATGGACATCGATGCGAACGCGAATCGCCTATCCCGTGCAATGGCACATCCGCGCAGGAACCCGCGAGTTCGACCTGGAACCTCTGCTCGACGACCAGGAGAACGACACCCGCCTGTCCACCGGCGCAATCTACTGGGAGGGCGCGGTTCGAGCCTATGAGCAGCGCCGTCTCGTCGGCCGCGGATATTTGGAACTGACGGGCTACGGTGAACGGCTGCGCCTGCGGTGAGACTGGGAGCCTGTCCGACCAATGATGAGCCTATACTATGGAATCATGGTCGAAGATATCCACTGCTTAGACACGCCTGGTCGCCAAGATCACGAACAATGAACGATAGCCACACTCAGAGCGTGCAGAATCTGAAAAGTTTTAGGCTGCCTCACAATTTCCGGGGTCGATCCGCACTCGCGGTGCAGTTCTGGTGGCTAGTCCAGGCCACGCTTTTTCGTGGCTCTCCTCAGGTCCTCTATGGATTTCGCCGATGGCTCTTGAGGCGGTTCGGCGCCCAGATCGGCAAGGGCGTGCATATTCGACCGAGTGCCACCTTCACCTATCCGTGGAGAGTTAAAATCGGAGATTACTCCTGGATAGGCGATGACGTGGTGATTTACAGCTTCGCGGAAATCGCCATTGGAAAAGATGTCGTCATATCGCAGAAGAGTTACCTCTGCGCCGGAACTCACGACTACCGTAGTCAAGATTTTGCCATACAGGCGTTGCCCATCGTGATTGAAGATGAGGCATGGGTGGCTGCAGACGTGTTCGTCGCCCCCGGTGTCACCGTGGGCAAAGGCACAGTGGTCGGGTCCCGAAGCTCAGTGTTTACAAACCTCCCGGGCATGATGGTGTGCATTGGATGCCCCGCTCGCCCGGTACGTTCGAGGCTCTAGCCTCGAATTCCGGAAATCTCGCTTACCATTGCCGCCATTGCCGTCTGCGCGACACCCCGAATTCGTTGAAACTGCTCCTGCGACAGCCGCTGAGCCGCCTTCAACTGAGCACGGTTATGATTGAGGCGCTCAATCTGCACCGCGGCACCCTCCACAAAATCATTCCTTGAAAATACGAGACCAGCGCCATTGCCCAGCATTTCCGCGATGGCACCGCGATCGCACGCAATCACCTGTACGCTGCTTCGCAGCGCCTCATGAATGACCAGAGGTTCGGCTTCATTGGCGTATTGAGTCGGAAATAAGAATAGATCCAGTTGGTCGTAAAACCGGTCCTTCGCGTCGCCATAAATCGGTCCGAGATAGACCGTATCGGAGGAAGAGGCCATCAGTTCAGAGAATCTTGCCGATGCGTCCGGATTGACAGGTCCCGCAATCATCGCTTTATATGCGACTCCCCGTTTCTTCAGCTGAGAAAGCACTTCGAAGAATTCGACAAACCCCTTCTCGAATGTAACGTTCGACAGAAAACCCAAACATATTGGTGAACGAGAATTCCCTTCCGACTTTGCGCTCGCTTTGATCGGCGCGTAAAACGCGGCGTTCGAGACGACCTTCACGCAGGTCGAATCCAGTCCATACGTCTTCGACAGTGCCGAGCCCATGCCTCCACTTAGAACGATGTGAGTTTCCTTTCGAACCAGCGAAAAAAACACTCTATTGAAGAAGGACGGCGAGTTCAGGTATGCAAAACTATGATGGTGAATGAAAATTCGGCTGCGGAAGACTTTGGCAATGATCACGTAGGGCCAATCGAAAAACTGGCCGTGGCCTCCGGAGAGCGCGAGATAAAGCGACGCCTTGCCGCCTTTGAGGCACCACGCGATGTATCGAATCGGTTGAAGCAGCTGAGCTATTCGACTCAGCACGACGTTGTTCGCGCGGGGTGTCCGGTCGAATATCCTTACCGCCGATTCAGCCGCCACAAGCTCCAGCACATGGGCACATACGTTTGAGAATCCGTGTACCGGGGGCGGCAGTGGGCCCACGAACGCTACTCGGCGCGTCACTACCGTGTTTCCAATATCCTAACGCAACCCCGCAAGATTTCCGTCGCCGCTCGCTCGGGAGTGTATTGCGCGATGAGATCGAGACATTTCTTGGCAGCGGAGAGCCGGTCGATGGACATTCGCGCCGCCGCAATCATTGCCGCGCAAAGCGCCCGGATGTCGCCCGCCGGAAAGGAATATCCCGTTACGCCGTCGACGACCAGTTCCGGCACGCAGCCGCAGATCTCACTCACGACGACGGGACAACCGTAACTGAGGGCTTCGTTGACCACTAAGCCCCACGGCTCTCTGTGACTCGGAAGTATCATGGCCGCGCTGCGCATTAGCAGTTGTCCGATGTCTTCAAGACTTTTTGATCCGAGATATGCGACGGCGGACTCGAGTCCGAGTTCTCGCGTCCGTTCCACGAGCTCGTCCTTTAGTGGTCCGGAACCCACGACATCCAGTCTTGCCTCGGGCATCTGTTCGTGGACGAGGCGAAATGCATCGAGTAGGTCGAAAAGTCCCTTTTCCATGGACAAGCGACCGAAATATAGGAACCTGGACTGAGTCGCGGCGTCCGCGCCGTTCTTCTCATAGAATCGAAGGATGGCCGAAGCGTCGTAGCCATGCGGAAGCGCGGCAGCCTGGCAGCCGTGGTATGTTTTCTCCTGATTCACGCCGTAGCTCTCTACGTATTCCTTGCTCCTGATTCCATAGCAAAAAAAGCCGTCGCAACGGTGGAAGAAAAAGGCCTTTGCTTTCTCTTTCCAGTAGTATTTTTTCTGGTCGTTGGCGGTTGAATCGCAAAATACCGCCCGCTTGCGGCGCAATAAAATACATACCACGAGCATTGCCCAATATTCGATGCGGTGATAGCCGGGGAGTACAACCAGTTCGCTCGGGTTCCTGAACACGTCGGCCGTCGCCGCTGTTACCAGTCGATAGAGCGGAACCGTGTCATAATTTCCGGGAAACAGAAGTTGGTATGGATATTGATGATAGGAAACATCCGCGCCGCTGAGCATCGCGCGGTCGGTCTCGGTTTCCGCGACTTGAACGAATGACGTGGCTACCCCGTTACGGCTGCTGCTCGAGTAGACCTTCGAAAAGATGGCGCCTTTGTACCTCGCCCAAAGATTATTGTGATAGATACGGACTCTTGGGAGGCCAGCCATAGTCATGAGGAGGAACACTTGCGTCTCATCGGAAGGACATGAAGGGCTTGAATGATGACAATTGGCATGGCGGCACTACTCTAAGCATTCTTTGGCAGAGGCCGCAAATCACGGAGTGGACCGCAAACGTTGGCGCACCGCTCAAAGACATTGAACACTTCGCAAAGCTCCCACCAAGGATATCTTAATCCCCCGCGATGACGCGTCAATTGTAAAATATTCTCTGGAGCGGAGAATGGACGGCGTGCCGAGGCACGATGGCCTACGTGCGCATCGCCAGCCTGTGTCGTTCCACCAAATTCATGATGTCGTTGAATCTGGCAAAACGGCAACGGTAACTCGATACAGCGGTCGATATCGCTGATTCGGCCAACGTAAGATTTTCTAGGTCGGAAGAAAGCTGTTTGATAACGGCATCGATATCGATCGCATAGATCGGCGTATGCCTGGCCTCGAGAAGCAGGTCATTCATGATGAACTCTGTCTTCGGCAGATAGGCAATTGCGAATGTCGGGCGTCCCGCCAACATGGCAAAGATGCAGGAGTGAAAGCGGGTGCCCAAAAAAATGGTCGAGCGGGCCATCAGTGCGCGGAGAACGGGCGGGTCGCGGTTTATTTCATCGATGATAATCGGATACTTCGCTCTTTTGCGAACTTCGAACGCGGTCGGCAAATCGTCGGAAACTTGATTGAAGATGACCGGGATGAGTTGATACGTCTCCGTGATATGGTCGGCAATGCGGGCCACGGCGGCTACGTAGGCGTCACAGGCACCTTTCGGATCCCCGTTTCTAGGAAATGACCAGCCAACAACGGTCATCCCAAAAACCGCCTGACCGGGTCGAACGCCGAGCTTCGCATATTCTCGCTCGATCATTCCGGAATCCCGCTCGACCTCGTCGTTCCAGAATGCGCTGTCCCCGGCTCGGAATACCCGGGCGGCAGGAAGGCCTAACTCTTTGGTGAGAAAGTCAAACGAGTAGGTCTCACGAGCACACACATAGGGAACCTTTCCCAGCACACGCCGCGCAACCCAGCGCGAGAACCATCCTGCGATGGGGCCGATACTCTGCGGTGCCAGCACGACCGTTTTTCCCAAAGCTGTGCCTAAATAAATATGGAAGAGCGCGATGAAATACGCGAGATTGGTATCGTGGATATAACCGCCGGGGGCGCTGATCACCGTGTCCGCATTTCGAATGGCCGCCAATGTTTTCCGCTGATTCGGCGGCAAAAAGCGATCGAACCCGCTCCATGGTGCCAGCGCGCCGATCCACGCCGAAAACAAGTAGAATAGCGCTTTCGCTTTTGAGTGCGAGTTCCCGTTTTTCGTGCTCCCAATCCGCTCGGACCACGCGACGGACGGATGGACGGCACGGGCGTCCCCGATACCCTCAAAAACGACTCCCGAGATCTGCGCATCGGGATACACCAGCCTCAGTTGCCCTATGCATTCATCCAAAAGAACCGAGTCGCCTCGGTTCGAGCGACCGAACGCATTGACGATAGTTAACTTCATTGCGTCGTACTTGCAATCAAGCCATGAGCCGGAGTTTTGCCCATGAGCCGGATCGCCGCCGTACTGAAGCGATCAAGGTCCCACTTGCGCATCTCAGAAACGCAAGAGCGCGCAAGCGTACCCGCATACTCCTCGTCGGCTGCAATCCGCTTCAGGCCCGTCACGGCCGGCCCGATATCATCGCCGTCAAACACAATACCGGTTGACCGATGGACGATTTCGCAGGCAACGCCGCAGCGGGCGGAAACGATGGCCGGGACGCCGCAGGCCATGGCCTCGTTGATGCAAAGTCCCCATTGATCATATTCTGAGCCCAAAATTATCGCCGAAGCTCCGGCATAGAACGCCGGCATGGAATGGTTTGCGACGGATCGAATGTGCACGATGTATTTCGACAGATTCTGTTCATCCGCCAACGAATGAAGGCGGGACGATTCAATTCCGTCTCCTATCACGACCAACTTGTATCCCTGCTCGGCGACTCCGGAATCCGCAAAGATCCGTAGGACCCGATCGACGCGCTTTCGCCGCACCAGTCGGCTGACGCACAGTATGTATTTGGACGGTATGATCGCCAGTCTGCGTAGAAGGGAGAGTTTTCCAGTGAACTGCCTGGCCCTCTCGGCGAAATACCGATTGTCGACGACATCGTAGCCGGTTTCGATCGGCTTGGTAAATCCTAGCGACACGAAGTAGTCGCAGTGCCGCTTACCGGCTACAAGGGCGCCGTCAAAACAGCTGATGATGCGCTTCTTGGCAAATTCCGAGCGCCGAGTTCGCGGCTGGTCGTCCGCCTTGCTGTCGGACATGAAGTAAATCCTGCGCCCAAACACCTTGGCAAACGTCAACGCTGTCAACGAAATCGCATCGGAATACCCGAGCACGAATATATGAACGGGCTTCTCCGCCTTTAGAAACTTCCAGACGGACCGAATCAGAGCGATGCCCTTGGGCGAGCGAAACCGCGTGATGTCCAAGAACCGAAGAAACTCTTGGCGGCGCACTTGCGCATGCTCGTAGAAATCCGACCTCTCATTGAACTGCGCCAGCTTGAGCGACGCGTTGAAGCTGCGCAAATCTTCGGCCAGCCGCTTCAATCGCGGCGCATGATAATCACCGATGAACGTCGTAAGGTAGCAGACGTTGATCGGTACGCGCGATGAAGGTAAGTCGTTCATTCAGGCCCTCTCAAATGCCGGATCGCTTTCCGTACCTGGAAGGCATCGCTGCAATCGTAAAGTATGATATTTGCCGCACATGGGCAAGCGAGCAACTAGCCTCGCACGTCAAAAACGTCCTCTTTCAAATGGCTCGCCAAACGCAGCGCGAGCGCAACGATGGTCAGCGTTGGCGGCGCGGTGCCGGAGGTCGGGAAAACCGAGCCCCCGGCGAGGAATAGATTCGACATGCCGTGCACGCGTGAATTCGGGTCGACGACCCCGCGCTCTGCGTCGGCATGCATGCGCGTCGTGCCAAGCTGATGCCATCCGCCTTCGAGACTGTCGGGCCAACCCTCAATTTCCGCTGCAGGCAAAGGCACCAAGCTGCCGATGCCGAGGCGGCGCAGCTCGGCATCGATAATTTCCTCGCCGCGCACCACCGTGCGCCGGTCGATCGGCAACATGCGCCAGTCGACCTTGACGCGTCTAAGACCAAAGGCGTCGCGGGCGTCGTCGAGGGTGATACGGCTGTCTCGATTTGGTGCTTGTTCGGGTTTGCTTTCCAGCACGAAGGCCTTAATGAAGCGGTTCGGCTGAAAGAGCCGCAACACGCCCGCGATGGCCACCCGGTCGAACTGCTTCAACATGTCTAAAATCTGCCGGCGCGACAATCCCTTGCGGCCATAAGGCGGCAGGCGGATGAAAGGATCGGACCGGCGCGAGCGCGACAGCGATAGGATTGCTTTGCGCAGCGCAAGCCAGCCGCGCGTGTCCTGTCCAAAATAAACCGCGTGTAGGTTCGCACTATAATTGAGCAATCCCTCTCCCCGTGTCAGTGCATCCGGGAGGGACATCCGCGCCACAATCGCGCGGCCATGAAACTTCTCGCCGTAAATCCCGCTCGCGAGCCGCCGCGTCGGCACCACGAGTTCCCGCTTTGTGTGCGGGTGCTCCATGAAAAACCGGCCAACGAGATCGTGTTGATTGCCCAGGCCATTGGCGGCAACATCGTTCGACAGCAGCAACAGGCGCGTGTTTTCGATACCACCGGCGGCGAGCACATAGTGTTTTGCCGCGACCTCGAAGCGCGCGCCGGACATCGTGCCTACGGCGAGCCGAGTGACAGTGCGTGCCGAAGCATCGGTCTTGATCGCCAGCACGTTGGCATTGAGGTAGCAACGCAGGCCGTCCGCCCGCCGCAGCGCCTCTCGATAGACTTGGCCGAAACGGGTGGGCGGGCTGAAACGATAGATGGTGGTCTCGAGGAAAGTCGGATCGAAAGGCAGCACCCTGGTGCGTGGGTGGCTGAGCTCGGCCATCGCGCGTTCTGGATCGTAATCATCGCTCGGGACCTGGCAGATTTCGTGGGCCCGACGATAAAACGGCGCCAGGGTGCTCATGGCGAACGGCCAGCCGCTTTGGTCGACCCAGGGACGCGATTCGAAATCGATCGGATCGAGCGGCCGCGACCAGCCGCCCCAGGCGTTGGTGCTGCCGCCGAGATAGCGGAGCTGACAAATATCCAAGTCGAAGTAGGGGAGGCCCACATTGAGCCCGCTGTACAGCAGCTGGCTCGGCCATGCGAACTCCATGCCACCGCTTTCCAGCAGGCAGACGTTGAGTCCTTTACCGGTCAACGCCAACGCCAGACTGATTCCGGCGGCGCCGGCGCCGACAATGGCGATATCTGCCTGGATCTCGGCGTCAGTCGAAATCTGTCGTGCATCAACAAACATTAAAAATCCGCACTCCCCTTCTCTGTCGGGATCATGCCCCGAGCCGCAACTAGTATGCCGCAACACCGGCGATTTGGCTGTCCAACGCATTGAGCGATAAGATCCGTTGTTGCCCATCAACGCCCGGTTGCCCAACGCTTCTTTCGAGTGACCGGCTCCTGCCAGCCGTTGACTTTGACCGCGTACTCCGCGGCCTACTCTGCGACGAAGATAGTCGCACTACGGAGACAGTCTCCGCAGAGAGACAGCTGCGCTCGGTTATGCCTGTGAGCATAATCCGCGGGCAGATTTCTCAACGTAGGATCACACTGATGAATAGAGATTTGTCGCTCAAGAATTGCGCGGCAGCGCCGACAATTTGCGCCGCCTTCCTGGTAGTTGCCGCGTGCGGTGGCAGTAGCGCCGCGACTAGCAGCGGTGCCACGCAGGGCGTGGCGCCAACCGTTGTAAGCACCTCAGGATCTGGCTCCTCCTCCAATTCCGCCGCCGCTTCTACGGGCAGCGCGTCATCCGGCTCTGGCACGACTCCCACCGTCGGCGCGCCATCCGGTTCCGGCAAGGCTACTGCCGGCGGCTCCTCGTCAAGTGCGCCCGTCACACCACCCAGTGCCAGCTCGTCGGGAACCAGTAGCACCCAATTGAGCGTGCCGCAGAGTTTGAGCGCTGACACCAACCGGCCCAATATCAGCACCTTTGTGCTGGGCGAAGACGTTGAAGTGACGTTCCAGGCAACCGGACTGCCCGCCTCTAAAGCGACTTCCCTTGCGGTCAAGGTGCTCGACGAGTTCGGAAATGAGATCTCGTCGACCTCGCTGTCAATGACGGCCGATTCTA
>Ga0073928_10009474_pt1 | contig 11844 bp, 12 predicted proteins | sample PaiPotPPA55metaG_FD_76969 | JGI IMG/M metagenome (GOLD analysis project Ga0073928, IMG submission 76969) | Iron sulfur acid spring bacterial and archeal communities from Banff, Canada, to study Microbial Dark Matter (Phase II) - Paint Pots PPA... ...
GCGATCCACCAGCCCGGGTCAAGAAATGCGAAGCCCGCCCGACGACGAAGATTTGCTGCTTGTTATTGACGTGCAGAACGATTTCTGCCCCGGCGGAGCCCTTGCGGTTGCCGACGGTGATGCGGTGGTACCGGTCATTAATCGCCTTGCAGAACGCTTTGATCACGTTGTCCTGACCCAGGATTGGCATCCGGCGGGCCATAGCTCCTTCGCCACGTCACATTCGGGTTCCGCTGCTTTTGAAGCGATTGACATGCCGTACGGCCGGCAAACCCTCTGGCCCGATCATTGCGTGCAAGGAACCTCGGGGGCGGCTTTTCATCCGCAGTTATCGGCGGATCGCGCCGAACTCGTCATCCGCAAGGGCTTCCGGCCGGCAATCGATTCTTATTCCGCGTTCTATGAAAACGATCGGCGCACTCCCACCGGCCTGGCCGGATATCTGCGTGAACGTGGCCTGCGGCGAATCTTTCTGGCGGGGCTCGCGACCGACTTTTGCGTCCGTTACTCGGCTGTGGACGCGCGCCAGCTCGGCTTCACCACCGTACTGATTGAGGCTGGGTGCCGGGCCATCGACTTGGCGGGTTCGCTCGAGGCTGCGTGGGCAGAGATGAATGCAGCCGGTGTGCAGCGTGTCAATGATCTCGCCTAGCGCGCGACGACCTTATGCTGCGAGTGCTGCGAGTGCTGCGAGGCGTTGCGAACAACGCTGGTCGGCGGGTTCCGTCATCGCTGTTGCGCGTTGCATCAGGCGAGCTCGGCAAGCAAATTCTGATCGCCATATTGCCGCAGAAATTGGAGCAGGTCCGAAAGTCCCTCGCCAAGCAGCGTGACATGTGCACGCATGACCTGGCCGGCCTGCGTCGCTTCGCCGCGAAAGATTGCCACCATGATCTGTTCGTGTTCGGGAATCGATGATTCCATGCGCCCTGGCTGAAAGGTGATGGTTCTGCGATAGGGAGAGATCTTGACAGTCAGCCGGCGCAGTTCATCCTGCAAGATCCGATTGTGACTGGCCGCCGAAATTGTCTCGTGAAACTCGAGATTGGCTTCGTAGAAGCCATCCGCATCGTGAGCTTGCGCTGCAACAGCGCAGGCCTGATGCGCGGTTTCAAGACGGCGCCGCTGTTCGGGTCGAATGCGACGGGCCGCGTGCACCGATGCCAATGCCTCCATTTCGGCGGCAACGCTGAAGGCATCGAGAAGGTCGGCGATCGAAAGCTGGGCCACTTGAAGCCCCTGACGTCCGCGTGAAACCACGAGCCCGCTGGCTGCAAGCCGCTGCAGTGCCTCACGAACAGGCGTGCGCGACATGCCGAACTGCTCGGCCAGCAGGCGCTCGTCAAGACGGTCGCCGGGCTTGCGCTGGCCCTTCAGGATTTCAAGTTCCAGTCGGTGAACCACATTTGCCGAAAGCGATTCCGGCTCATCGCTCAAAATCGTCGCTCCTGCGATCGGCGGTACTCCCGGCTTTGTCTTCATGTGTTGTCCGCCGAGTAAAACCTGTTTGCGATCGCTTCACCGAGTGCCACCAGTCCATAAAGCAACAGGCCGCAAATGCACAGGACCACGATCGCAGCCATCGATATCTCTGTGTCGGCTCGGGCCGTTGCAAAAATGATCAGATAGCCGAGTCCAGCCTGAGCGGTGATGAATTCACCAATAATCACGCCGATGATCGCCAGCGTGATTGCGATTTTCATGCCGCTGAAAATATAGGGGAGCGCCGCCGGAAACCGCACGCTGGTGAATATTTGCCACTCACTTGCGGTGAGAGCGCGGCACAGCCGAAGCATGCCCTTGTCAACGCTCGCGAAGCCGGCGGTCGTCGAAATCACAACCGGGAAGAACGCGATGAAAACGGCGAATGCGATGCGAGACTGCGAACCGATCCCCAGCCAGATCATGAAAAGGGGAGCCAGCGCGATTTTTGGGATCAGCTGGAAAAACACAAGATTGGGATACAGGGCCTCACGCGCGATCTGCGAGTAACTGATGATGATGGCCAGGGCGATTCCAAGCAAGGTTGCGAGAACAAAGCCTGCCGCAGATTCCAGTGTCGTCGGAACCGCATGCATGAGCAAAAGATCATACCGTTCGAAGATGTATTTGGCGATTGAGATGGGTGACGGCAAAATGACCGTCGGAATGTTGCCAAGCATGACCGCGAGCTGCCAGCCCGCAATTACGATTGCTGCCAGTCCCAACGGCAGGGCGGTGCTTCGCAAATTGGAAAGGCCGGCTTCCCTGGATGCTGTCGGAACGGCGATGATCGCGCCTGTTTCCGTTCCCATGCCTGTAGATGTCATGTCGGGCCTCACTCGAAGGTTATGGTGCGTGTTTCCACGGCAGAGCTTTGAGCCGGTTGCGGGCCGCTATGCGCTTCTTCGATAGTCAGCCTGAGCTTTCGGCATACTCCGGCGAATTCGGGAGTTTCTTCGATTTCGAAACGCCGCGGACGTTGAAACGGCATCTGCATATCGAGCATGATCGTCGACGGGCGGCCGCCCATAACGACCACACGGTCGGATAAGAATGCCGCTTCGCGAATCGAGTGCGTAACGAAGATCACGGTCTTCTTATAGGTCTCAAGAATTTCAGACAGCGCGACGTTCATCTGGTCGCGCGTGATCGCATCGAGCGCGCTGAATGGTTCGTCCATCAGCAGGATATCCGGATCATGGATCAGCGCCCGGCAGATGGCTACCCGCTGCCGCATTCCGCCTGAGAGCTGCGACGGCTTCTTATGCTCAAAGCCGGAAAGCCCCACCATGTTCAGCAGTTCCTTGGCGCGCTGGCGGTAGGCTTCGATCGGCAATTTGAGAATGCGAATTGGAAAAAGCACGTTTTCGAGGGCGCTCTTCCACGGCAAAAGCGTAGCATCCTGAAAAATGACGCCAATATCGCGACGCGGTTTCTTTACCTCAGATCCGGCGAGCAAGATTGATCCACCGGTGGGCCGTTCCAGCCCGGCGATCATCATCAAGAGGGTGCTTTTGCCGCAGCCACTCGGGCCGAGCAGCGAGACGAATTCACCGCGCGCAACGTCGACCGAAGCCGATGCGACGGCATGCACCGGCGCCTGCCGCGTGAAATAGGTTTTCTGAACGTTCGTGACGGACACCAGCGGCGGCTGTGCAGCCACGGCGTCCACCGCACTTTCAGCCGCGAGCATCGAATTTATCCATCGCGCCGGTCCTGACAAATCAACTGATGTATTTGCGGAAGGCCGCGGTATTCTTTTCAGCTGCCGCCAGTTCGTCTGCGCTCAGCGTGACCTTGCCGACGAATTTGTTTGTGAAAAGTGCGTCAACATCGGGACGCGTCGCACCATCGCCGGCTGCATACTTCACAACAAGATCGGCCATCGTCGCGACTTTTTTTGGATCGGCGAAGCCGAAACCGTGGTCCTTTATTTCAGGAACGAGGTTGGTCAAGTTCGTCAATCCAAGACCGATACGGGCATAGCCGTTGCCTGTCGAGGACATCGCGACTTCGCTGTTCGCCTTCAGGAAAATGTCGACCGCCTCATCGGAATTGGTCATGGTAAAGCGAATGGCCTCCATCGCCCCCTCGACGAAAGCGGCACACAGGCCGGGATCCTTCTCCAGTCTTTGGGGCTGCGTGGTGAGCGACTGGCCATAAAATTCGATCCCGGCGTCGCGGAACAGCATGAAGCGCACTTCGGTACCGAGCGGCGACAGGGAGGGAATCGTGCTGGTGGCAAACGCGGAAACAGCATCGACCTGCTTCTCCATCAGCGAGCGCTCGCGTACCTTGCCGTCGAGTTGCACCATCTGCACTTTGGCAAGATCAAAGCCCGCTTTCTCCGCATATAACGGCAGGAACGGATATTCGCCGGAAGTCACACTGGAGCCGAGCTTCTTTCCCTCCAGGTCCTTCGGTTTCCTGATCGGTGAACCGGACAACAGCCCGATGCCCATCAGCGCATCGTAGTTGATCTGGCCGATGCAGGTGATTGGCAGCTTCTTGGCTGCCTGGACAATGACCGTCGGCGTTGCAGCCATGCCGAAATCGAACGTGCCGGCACTGACCGCTTGAGCCGCAGCTCCGGATCCAGAGCCGCGCGCCACGCTGACGTCGAGACCGGCCTTTTTCCAGAAACCTTTATCGCGCGCGATATAGGCGAACAGATTGGGGCCTTCGGGGATCCACGAGGTGGTGAAGCTGACTTTGGTCGCGCCCTGCGAAATGGCCGGTGCGGCGAGCGGCAGGCCGGCGGCGGCGAGGCCAGCGACGCCCATGCCCTTCAAGACTTTCCGACGTGAAATCAGCATCGACCTTCTCCCTCCAGATCAGCGACCACCACCATCATATTGATTGCGTTTCGGCGCAAGCCTCATTATGCCAAAAATGCAAGATTGCATATTACATTGCCAAAAGGCTAGGAACTGGTCATGTTGAGCGGGATATTCAGCGGCTTTGCATATATTAGCCCTGATAGTCCCTCAGTGATGGTCAAAATATACGAATCCTGCATACTCGACGGGATTCAAAAATTGGAGCCCTGATGAAACCATTCGAGGTCCGGAACGCCCATTTCGATCGCCTGGTCAACACGCCAGACCTGCGCTGGATGGGGCAAAACACCAATCACGCGAAGCCCCATGCTGCAGTCATCGAGGCAATGGAACGTTGTATTCGCGATGAGGAGTTCCACGTTTACGCACCGCCTGCCGGGCTGGAAGAACTGCGGCAAGGCATAGTGAGCGATCTGGGTCTCAAAGACCATGCCGCACTTGTCTCAGACGGTGCGGTCTCTTCACTTTATCACGTTTGCCATACGCTGCTGCAGCCAGGCGACGAGTTCATCACCACCGATCCGACATGGAATTGGCCGATGGCCTTTGCCCGCTCGGTGGGTGCCACCGTAAAGCAAATCCCGATCTATGGCGCGGAGTATGGGTACCGGCTTGCGCCGGAGCGGCTCGCTGCAGCCATCACGCCAAAAACCAGGGTTGTCTACCTTGTGGATCCAAATAACCCGTTGGGGACGGCTTGCACGTCTGCGGAGATCGAAAGTATCGCCGCAATCGCAAAGGCAGCAGGGGCTTACCTGATCCACGACTGCACATACCGGCATTTCGCGCATTCGCACGAACTGGCTGCAAAGCATTATCCTGACCGCACGCTCACGATCTATAGTTTCTCGAAGTGGCTCGGCCTCGCGGGCCTGCGCGTGGGTGCTGTTGTTGCCGACCCCGATCTGATCGAACGGCTGGCGGGTTCGCCGCCGAACAATCTGGGATCCAGCATCCTGTCGCAGCGTGCCGCTCTCGCCGGGCTCAAGATCAAATCGGAATGGTTTCCAGGGGTGCTGACGCAGCAGCGCGCAAATCAGAAACTGATCAACGATGCCGTGACAAGAATCCCCGGTCTCGAAATGCCGGTTTATCCGTCCAACGGCAACTTCATCGTCATCGAATGCGAAAAAGCCGGCGTGAAACCAGAGGCCCTCGTTGCGGCGTTCCAGGAGCGCAAGATCATGATCCGTCAGGGGGCCTATCACACGCCAACCTTCGGTGACCGCTTCATCAAGGTGAGCACCAGCGTGCCGTCGTTGTGGGTTGAGGAGTTCGTAGCGCTGCTGCCGGCAATGGTCGAGCGCGCCCGCGGTCGCAACGAACCGGTGAAGCTGTTCTGAGCGCCCGAAGTCCGAAGGAAACAGGAGACGATTGATATGGATTTGCGGCTGAAAGGAAAGTCGGTCCTTGTAACCGGCGCTTCCCAGGGAATTGGCGAGGGTGTGGCGCGGTCCTTCGCCGAGGAAGGATGCAACCTTCATCTGGTCGCCCGTTCCGGTGACCGGCTGTCGGCCATCAAGTCGGAGATCGAGGGTTCCCATGACGTCAAGGTCACGATCCACGCCAGGGACCTGACAGCTGCCGGCGTGATCGATCCGTTGGTCAAAGCTGTCGGTGATATCGACATACTGGTCAACAATGCGGGTGTGATTCCAAGCGGTAGCCTTTGGGATGTCGATGAAGCCAAATGGCGTGCCGGTTGGGAGCTGAAAGTATTCGGTTACATCAATCTGACGCGTGCAATTTATCCGCGCCTCAAAGCGCATGGCGGCGGCGTGATCATCAACAACATCGGTAATGGGGGAGAAGTATTCGACCCAAAATATGTTGCCGGGACGACCGGAAACGCGAGCCTGATGGCGTTTACCCGCGCCATGGGTGGACATTCGCTTGACGACAACATCCGCGTTGTCGGCGTCAATCCCGGACCAGTGGATACCGACCGGATCTACAGCATGCTGAAGAAGCGTTCCAAGGATTTGTTTGGCACCGAAGACCGCTACAAGGAATTGCAGGAGCGCTATCCTCTCAAGAGGCCCGCCCACATCCACGAGATCACCGATCTCATTGTATTTCTCGCGTCCTATCGCTCCGGTTACACATCGGGCACGATATTTACCGTCGATGGGGGCATTGCTTCCCGTCGCTCAGTAATCTGAAGGAGTTTGTGATGAGCTTCGCCAAGACAAGTGATGGGGTGCGCCTGTTTTACGAAAGCGCTGGATCCGGCACCCCGATCATTTTCGTACACGAATTCGGCGGTAGCCATTGGAGCTGGGAGCCGCAGCTCAATTTCTTCGCGCGGCGTCACCATTGCATCACGTTCGCGGCGCGGGGCTATCCGCCCTCCGATATCCCCGAATCCGTAGAGGCCTATTCGCAGGGCCGCGCCGCCGACGACATTGTTGACGTGTTGAGTGCGGCAGGAATTGACAAGGCGCATGTCGTCGGTCTCTCGATGGGCGGCTTTGCCAGCCTCCACGCCGCGCTTCGTCACCCCCAGCGCGTACTGTCCGTTGTGGCTGCCGGCACCGGATATGGCGCCGAAAAAGCCCATGAGGACTATTTCAAGGGCGTTTCGGAGCAAGTTGCGAACAATTTCCAGGAGCGGGGCGCAGAAAATTTCGCTCCGATCTATGCCGAAGGCGCATCTCGAGTGCAGTTTCAGGAAAAGGATCCGCGTGGATGGCGTGTGTTCGCTGATCGGTTGGCGCAGCACGATTCCCGAGGTGCTGCCAATACCATGCGTGGCGTCCAGATGCGTCGGCCCTCACTCTACGATTTGGAAGCCGAGTTTCGCGCGCTTGAAACACCGGTGCTGGTGATGGTCGGTGACGAGGACGACCACTGTATTCAGCCGGGCTTATTTCTCAAACGCACGATTGCGCGGTCCGGACTCGCAGTCTTTCCGAAATCGGGTCATACGCTGAATCTTGAAGAGCCGGAATTATTCAATCGGTTGCTCTCCGAATTCATTGCGCAAGTGGAAGCAGGAAGGTGGGGACCGCGTGATCCGCGCGCCAATCCGGCGCAAGTCATGCGCACCGACTGAGCCGTGATCATGTCGACGACGTCCCTTGCGAACCTCATCGATGGCGGTCGCCTCTGGGCGAGGCATATGGCGCTCGCCAAGTTCGGGGCTCGCGAGGATGATGGCGTCGATCGGCCAGCACTGTCGTCAGCCGAGAGCGAGGCGCGTGCGCAGCTCGTATCATGGGCGCGCGAGATTGGCCTTGTTCCATTTACCGATAGGATCGCGAATCTTTTCCTTCGCTATGAGGGTCGCAATCCGTCTCTCCCCCCGGTGCTTGCCGGCTCGCATATCGACTCGCAGCCGACAGGCGGAAAATTCGATGGCGTTTTCGGTGTCTTGGCCGCATTGGAAGCCGTCCAGGCGATTGTTGCCGGGGGAGAGCAACCGCTTCGCTCGATCGAGGTCGTGGCCTGGACCAACGAGGAAGGCTCGCGATTTGCTCCGGGTATGTCAGGCTCTGAGGTCTTTACCGGGCGTAAGACATTGGATGAGGTCCTCGCAATTCGAGACCAGGCTGGGTTTTCGCTGGGGGCCGCTGTCAGTGAGGTTCTTTCCCGCGATGTCGACATTCCGGTTCGCGCCTTTGGATTTCCAGTGGCCGCTTTTGTTGAGCCGCATATCGAGCAAGGTCCCTTGCTTGAGGCGGCCGGAACCCAAATTGGCGTTGTTACGGGTATTCAGGGCACGCGGCGTTACCGCGTTCGTGTCAATGGGGAGGCGGCTCACGCCGGCACGGCGCTCCGAGCCGAACGCCGCGATGCGCTAATGGCCGCTGTCCGCATGATCGCCGAGATTGATCGCGCGGCCATTAGTCCGGACGATATCAAACTTACAGTGGGTCTGTTTCAGGTTACCCCAAACGCGCCTTCAGTGGTGCCAGCGGAGGTTTTGTTTTCGATCGACCTGCGCCACCCTGACAATTCAATTGTTGACGAGATGGATCGCAAGATACGCCACCTTGTCGAAGCCGAATGTGGTCCCTGCACTGTTGAGGTCACGCAAATTGCTCACGCACCGTCCCTCGCTTTCTCAACCAAGATCCGGTCCCTTATTGCTGCAGCCGCATCGCGTGAGAAAATCCCGTCAATGGATATATATTCGGCCGCCGGACACGACGCGCGCCAGCTCCACTATGTGTGTCCGACCGGGATGATTTTCATACCTTGCCGCGGCGGGATTTCGCATAATCCGTATGAGTGGGCGGAGCCCCGACATATCGTCGCCGGTGCCAAGGTGCTCGCAAATGTTGTTTGGCAGCTCGCAAACGCATCTTAGTGCAGCCTCCCAATGGATCTGGCCATAGGCGACTGCTGCTCTCAGTTTTCGTTTAGCTCGTTCAGTCCGGCGGAATCTTTCTCCGGGCGAGACGACGAAGACTTCGTCGCCTGGCAGGGACGCAAATCGCCTCGCGCGCACCCATTCGCTGGGAGCTGTTTTCGGCTAACTTCTATGCAAATCCCACATCAATCATGTAGGCTGGTCGAGGTTCTGCGGCGACACGGCCATTGGTTTCATGAAGGACATCTTTTCCCTCAAACTTTATACGCGCGTCGCGAGGCTTGGCAGCTTCTCCGCTGCCGCGCGCGAATGTAGTCTTTCGCAATCCCAGGTCTCCCGGATCATCGCGGAACTGGAGACGAGTCTGGGGGCCCGGCTTCTTTCGCGGACCACGCGCGCGGTTGTGTTAACCGAGGCGGGCGCGGAGTTTCTTGCACGCATGGAGCCCATCCTCGCTGCGTTGGACGAGGCGGAACATAGCGTTCGCGAGGGTGGCGACCTTCGCGGTCTGCTCCGGATGAGCATGCCGACGAGCTTCGGGATCCGGGATGCCATTCCGCGTCTCGCTGCGTTCGCGGCTCGGCACCCAAATCTGCATCTTCAAATACTCCTTGAGGACAGGCGCCAGGATCTCGTGAGGGATGCCGTAGATGTCGCCATCCGTCTCGGCCGCTTGGTCGATTCCACCGCCACGGTGAAGATGATCGCGACGATTCCCCGGGTTATCGTGGCATCTCCCGATTATCTCTCACAGCATGGTAAGCCAGCGACGCCCAACGATCTCGTCCAACATCGGATCGTCGGCGGAAGCGCCGCCGCGGTACCGACGGCGTGGAAGTTCGTGCGGGACGGCAAGGAGTTGGAAGTGCAACTCGAACCGGGCTTTTCCACCAACGAGAACGAGGGTGCCATCGCAGCGGTGGTGTCCGGCTTCGGCATCACGTCAACGAGCGGTTGGGCTTGCCGGCGCGAATTGGAGGATGGCTCGCTCGTTCGATTGTTCCCGGATTGGAAAATGGTCGGCATTCCAGTCCATGCCTATTTTCCGATGGGTCGAGCGACCCGCGCCGCGGCGCGTGCGGCCGTGGACCATCTCGTTGCTCATTTTAAGCAACGGTCAGATACCGATTGATCGCGGAAGGGGCAGCATTCTGACATTCCTGTTTTGACGAATACGAAGGCAATTCCGCTCCCATCGTTGCGTTCTCCTCACTCATGCATGCGATACATAGAAGTTAGCGGAAAACCTCGGCTACCGCTCTCATCGGCCTGAAACAATCTACGCCTTCACACTTCAGCAAGAGTGAAGGTCCAATTCCGATGACCCGTTCAATCCGCATCCACGAATTTGGCGGCGCCGACGTTCTCAAAATCGAGGATGTCGCGATCGGCGTCCTGCTCGCCGAAGTCGACTGGGACACCGTCTACGGGTCGGGGCGTCGCGGCTATTCCGACTATCCGACCATCCATCGGGCGGCGGCGGAGTGAGGTCAACATCGCAATGCCGCTCCTTAGCCCGACGATTCGGAGCGCGCTTGTTTAATTCACCCGGACCCGAAGGAGTTCCAAATGACCAAGACCACACCAGGACAGAACAAAGCTCTCGTCCTCAAAGCGTTCGATACATTGTTCAACAAGCGCGACTACGCCGCCGCCGAGGGGTTCTGGTCCGATCGTTACATACAGCATAGCGCGCACATCGCGCCGGGCCGGGAGGGACTGTTCAACCTCATCCGCACGGTGCCGGAGACACTGCGCTACGAGAACCAATTGATTGTGGCCGAAGGTGACTATGTCGTCGCCCACGGCCGGTTCTCGGGCAACGGCCGTCCGGCTGCCTGGATCGCGGCCGACATCGTGCGCATCGAAGACGGCAAGCTCGCGGAGCACTGGGACGTCCTTCAGGACGAGGCGACGAAAGCCGAATCCGTGAGCGGGCTGCCGATGTTCGGCGACCGCTTTCCCTCCTGATCGCTCCGTCCCTCAAAGCAACAAAGGACACGACCCATGAAACTCTCAGGCAACACCATCTTCATCACCGGCGGCGGATCTGGTATCGGCCGCGGGCTCGCTGAGGCCCTTCACAAGCTCGGCAACAAGGTCATCATCGCGGGACGCCGCCGCGGCCGTCTTGAGTCCGTGATCGCGGCGAATCCCGGAATGGTGGCCGTCGAGCTCGACATCACCGATCGGAGGAGCATTGATCGCGTCGCGGCAAAGCTGATCGTCGATCACCCCGGTCTCAATGTCCTCATCAACAACGCCGGGATCATGCAAGCGGACGCCGCCGCCGGCAAGGTGGACGATGCAGTAATGGTCTCCACGATCACGACGAACCTGATGGGGCCGATCCGCATGACGTCTGCGCTCATCGGGCATCTCAAAGGCAAGGATGACGCCGTCGTCGCCTATACCAGTTCCGTGTTAGGCTTCGTGCCGCTGGCTGCCACTGCGGTCTATTCGTCGACCAAGGCGGCGCTTCATTCCTACATCCTTTCGCAACGCTTCATGCTGCAGGACTCGAAGGTTAGGGTTCTGGAAATCGCGCCGCCCTGGGTTCGCACCGAGATTATGAACAGCCAGGAGGCCGAGCAGGCCATGCCGCTCAAGCAGTTCATCGACCAGACCATCGCCGTGTTAGGGACCGACACCGACGAGATCCTGGTGGACGCAGCCAAGCCGCTTCGGGCCAATCCCGGTCCGAACGAACACGGGCTGGTCAACGGGTTCAACGCCCAGATGATGGCAATCTTTGCCGGCGGTGAGACATCTCCGACCTAATTAATCGGTCATCGAGAACGCATCTCCTCGTAGAGGAGAGGACAATGTCCCTGGATTTAAACACCGCCCGCAAATTGGTATCCTCGATCACCCGTGTTGGGAATGACGGCTCTTGACGCAAAGCGGACGTCGGCCAAAGCACCGATGTCGCCCAAGTGCTAACAGCAGACTAACGCGCGATGAACGCGGCGGTGTCGCCAGCAGCGCTTGCGAGATTTACCCCTATCCTCTTGCAAGATCGAGCAGCCGGTCACTCTCGGGATTCTGCGATCGCGCGCGCCCTGCGCCCCTCCGGCCTCTATACGTGGCAATCGCTATCATTATCCATGTCGCGTGGAATGCCAGTCCGGCCAGAAGGACGAATTGACCGGGAATGGGCCCAATCGCTGCTCGCATCCAGAACTCCTGCAGTGAGGCGACCGGCAC
>Ga0073928_10009475_pt1 | contig 11843 bp, 9 predicted proteins | sample PaiPotPPA55metaG_FD_76969 | JGI IMG/M metagenome (GOLD analysis project Ga0073928, IMG submission 76969) | Iron sulfur acid spring bacterial and archeal communities from Banff, Canada, to study Microbial Dark Matter (Phase II) - Paint Pots PPA... ...
CCCACGCCAAACGCAACGTCGAAGCGATGACGGCTGAGTATCCGCTGCGAATCCCACAGTCCGGCAGGGAGCATGGCCGCGTTCCGCAATAGCTTGGTCCCCCCAATGCCCTTGAGTCCCGCAACCCGAATCAATTCGAGCGGCAGGCCCGCCTGCGGCACCAGCTTCGCCTCCATCCCGCGTTCCGTTCCCACGATCACGACGCTTCTTTCCTTTTCCGGGCCGGCCTGCGTTCCGCGCCGCAGCCATTCCCTTGCGACGGCGAGCGCCGGGAAAACGTGCCCTCCCGTCCCGCCTCCCGCAATCAATAAACGCTTGGCATCCGCGCTCACGTCTCGTCCGCGTGCTGACTTATGTTCAGGAGCACGCCGGTTGCCAACAACATTCCGAGCAGGCTCGATCCACCGTAGCTGATGAACGGGAGCGGAATGCCCTTCGTTGGCATGAGGCCCAGAACCACGCTCAGGTTGATCATCGCCTGCCCGACAACCATCGCCGTGATACCGAGCCCCAGGAACCGCCCGAAATCGTCGGGAGCCTTCATGGCCGCCACGAAACCGCGCCAGCCATAAACGGCGAAAAGTGTGAGCACCACCACCGCTCCAATGAAGCCCACTTCCTCGCATATCACCGCGAAAATAAAATCCGTATGCGCTTCCGGGAGATAGAAAAGCTTCTGGCGGCTTTCCATCAGTCCCACGCCCGAAAACCCGCCGGAGCCAATGGCGATCAACGACTGGAGCAACTGAAAGCCGTGTCCTTGTGGATCTGTGCCGGGCGAGAAAAACGCCTGCACCCGCATCAGACGATACGGTACGCGCACGATGAGAAGGTAAATCGCCGGAATTGCCGCCACCGCAAACGGCAAAATGTATCGAAGTGAAATTCCAGCCACGAAAAGCATCACAGCCGCAATGAACGCGATCATGCACGCCGTGCCCATGTCCGGCTCGACCAGCACCAGACCGACAATCAACGCTACGGCGCCCAGGGCGGGCAAAAGCGTTTGCCGAAAATTATTCACGCCGAAACCGCGAGGCGCGCGGCGGATTTCCAGGAACCAGGCGAGATAGAAAATCACCACGAGCTTCGCAATTTCAGACGGCTGAAGGCTCAGCGGACCAAGGCGAATCCAGCGATGTGTCGCATGCGAGCGATCGAGAAATAGAACGCCAATCAGTAGCAGCACCGTCACAGCCAGGCCCGTAAAGATCACCCGCGGCTGGCGCAGTTTGCGGTAGTCGACATTCATCAGCCAGAACATCCCGCCGATTCCGAGCGCGATGTAGATAAGCTGCCTAATCAGAAAAAGATAGCCGTTGCCGTATTGCTCTCGCGCCGTCACGGCCGAGGCGCTGAAAACCATCACAGCGCCGATCAGGCACATCGCCAGCGTCGCTCCGAACAACTGGCGGTCGTGCTGAAGGCTACGCGGCATGGGTCATCCTCTTTGCGCTGTCGTGTGCGCGGGTTGGCTTTCGAGCCTGGCAACGAGTTCTTTGAACGCGCGGCCACGATGCTCGTAGTTCTCGAACTGGTCGAAGCTCGAGCAGGCGGGCGCGAGCAGCACCGTGTCGCCTGTGCGAGCTGAGTCCGCTGCGATTTGCACGGCCCGGTCGAGCGTTCCCGCCAACTCGAGCGGCACCATACCACCCAGCTCCTCCGTGATCTTGTCCGCGGCGGCGCCAATCACAATTGCAAGGCGCGCACGCTTCTGCAGAGGTTCGCGCAACGGCGCATACGGCGCCCCCTTATCCTTGCCGCCGAGAATCACAATCAGCGGGCCCGGAAAGGCTTCGATGGCTTTCAGGCTGGCATCAACATTGGTCGCCTTGGAATCGTTGTAAAAGGCCACACCGCCGATTTCGGCGACGAATTCCAGACGGTGCTCGACACCGCGAAACGTTTTCACGCCGCTCGCGATTCCTGCCGGTTCCGCACCGCCTAGATATGCGGCAGCGCACGCCGCGAGCACGTTTTCGACGTTGTGTTCGCCGCGGAGCGGAATTTCGTCGCGGCGCGCGAGAGGAATCTCCGCGCCTTCCGTACGGAAGAAAATCTGCCCGTCGCGCAGAAATGTTCCGGAGGCGACGCGCTTTTGCCGGCTGAACCAGAAAATGTGCGGTTTGGCGGGCATGCGGCGCGTGACTTCGGGATCGTCCGCATTCAGCACCGCAGCGTCACGATCGAGCTGGTTTTCGAACATGCGCATCTTCGCTCGCGCGTATTCATCGAACGATGCGTGCCGGTCCAGGTGGTCCGGCGTCAGATTGAGCAGGACCCCGATCTCCGGCCGAAATTCGGCGATGGTTTCAAGCTGAAAGCTGCTGATTTCCGCCACGGTCACCGTCGAATCCGTCGACGACTCCACCAGCGCGAGCAGCGGCACGCCAATATTCCCGCCCACCAGCGTGTGGATCCCTGCGGACTTCAGGATGTGCGCCATCAGCGAGGTCGTCGTCGTTTTTCCGTTCGAGCCCGTGATTCCGATGAGCTTGCCCCGAAGAAAGCGCCACGCGAGCTCAAGTTCGCTCCAGACGGGAATCCCGCGCGAGCGCGCGAGTTCGAGCTGCGGAAGCTTTGCTGGCACCCCCGGACTCAAAACGATCAGGTCCTGCTCGAGATATGTGCCTTGTCCAGGCGCGCCGAATTCAAGCTTCACTCCCGCAGCGCGAAGTTTGGCGGCGACTTCGGCCAACTCCGACTCCGGCTTTTCATCCGTGGCTGTCACGATCGCGCCGTACCCCGCGCTGAAAAGCGAGGTCACGACGCCGGTGCGCGCCAGTCCCACCACTAGAACTCGCTTTCCTTGCAGATCGATCCCGGGCCTCAAAGCTGTTTACCTCAGTTTCAAAGTCGTCAGCGCGAAAAGTGAAAACACCAGCGCCACGATCCAGAACCGCACGATGATCTTGGATTCGCTCCAACCCGCGAGTTCGAAGTGATGGTGGAGCGGCGCCATCCGAAAAACGCGCTTCCCCGTGAGCTTGAACGAGCCAACCTGGATGATCACGGACAGTAATTCGACTACGAAAATGCCGCCAATCGAAAGGAGCAGAATTTCCTGCTTCAGGATCACCGCCACCACGCCAATCGCGCCGCCCAGCGCAAGCGAGCCCACGTCGCCCATGAACATTTCGGCCGGGTGGGCGTTATACCAAAGGAAGCCGAGCGAAGCGCCCACCAGCGAGCCGCAAAAAATCGTCAGCTCGGCCGCGTCCGGCACTTTTTGAATTTCGAGATACTCCGCGAACCGGGCGTTGCTCGAGAGGTACGTGATCACGGTCAACGCCGTGGACGACACCAGGACGCATCCGATTGCCAGGCCGTCGAGGCCGTCCGTCAGGTTCACGCCGTTCGAAAGGCCCGCAATCACAATCACCAGAAATACGATGAACGGCACGAACGCCAGCGGCCAGAGGAACCGATTGCCGAGAATCGAATCGATAACAAGGTCCGGGTGTAGCTTCTTCAGGAAAGGCACGCTCAACTGCGTCGAGTAGACGCCTTTTGCCTGGAGTCCTACGAGCGCGACGCCCACTCCTATGCAGGTAAGCACCTGGAGAAGAAATTTTCCGCGGGCCGTCAACCCTAGATTCCGCCTCCGCACTACCTTGTTGTAATCGTCGATGAACCCGATCGCGCCGAATGCAAGCGTGGCGCCGAGCGCCAGCAGCACGTACGGGTTGCGAAGGTCGGCCCAGAGAATCGTTGGAATTACGATCGCCGCGACGATCAGCACTCCGCCCATCGTCGGCGTTCCGGCCTTCTTTTGGTGACCCTTGGGACCGTCCTCACGTATGTACTGCTTCACCTGCATCTCGCGCAGTCGCTCGATCACCCAGGGGCCCAGCAGCAACGACAGCAGCAATGCCGTGATGCTCGCAACCGCGGTGCGCACCGTGATATAGCGAAATACGTTCAGCGGACTGAAATGCGGGCGCAGCAGATAGAAGAAGAGGTAGTACAGCATTCAGTTTCGCCCCTTCCCACCTGCGAGAATCTCGGGCGAGGGCTTCGAACTTGCGCGGCGATGCTCCGCGTCAACGGCCTCAAGGATCTTTTCCATCTTGACGCCTCGAGAGCCCTTCAGGAGCACAAGATCGCCGCGCGTGACGAATTTCGCAAGGAATCGCGCAGCTTCCCCAGAATCTTCGAAGAATTGCGCTCGATCCGCCGGATGCCCGGCATCGACGGCTGCGCGAACGAATTCCGCCGCGTGTCCCCTGATTCCGAAAATCCAATCGATTTTCCCGAGCTGTGCAGCTATGCGGCCGCATTCGCGATGCAGTTCTGCTGAGGAATTGCCGAGTTCGAGCATCTCACCGGCGGCGAGAATCCGGCGGCGATGTCCGGGCGTGGACGCGAGAAGCTCCGCCATCGCATTCAGCGCGGAAGGGCTGGAATTGTACGAGTCGTTGATCACCGTAAATCCGTCTTCGAAACGCGCCACTTCGCCGCGCTTGTCTGCCGGGACAAGCGAAGGAAACACCCTTTTCGCGTCCGCAGCGCCGACGCCCCAAACGCTCGCCGTCGCCAGCGCCGCCAGCGCATTCATTACGTTGTGTCGCCCAATTAACGGCAATTCCAGCCGCGCGCGGCCGTCCGGCGATATGAAATCGAAAGCTGAGCCTTGGAGGCCGCGCTCTTCGATTGCTTCCGCGCGAAAATCAGAGCGGGGATTCGCGCCGAACGTAATTACCCGTCCTCGGGCAACTTCCGCGAATCGCGCCACGCGCTCGTCATCCGCGTTGAGCACGGCGGTTGCGCCCGGCCACGCCAAATTCTCGATCAGCTCCCGCTCGGCTAGCGCGATCTCGTCGAGTGATGCGAAAAACTCCAGGTGCTCGATCGCGACGCGCGTAACGATGCCTACGTCCGGCGAAGCGATTTTGGTGAGGCGCGCAAGTTCGCCCCGGTGCGACATCCCCAGCTCGACCACGGCCGCGTCGTATTCCTCATCCAGCCGCAGCAGCGTCAGTGGCAGTCCATACTCGTTGTTCAGGTTCCCCTGCGTCTTCAATACGCGGAACCGCGAGCCCACGAGCGCCGCCAAAATTTCTTTCGTGGTGGTCTTGCCGATCGAACCTGCCACGGCGCCGATGAGCCGTCCTGGGCGCGCCGTCCGCCAGATCTCACACGCTCGTGAGGCCAGCCGGTGGAGCGCAGCGAGCGTGTCGTCCACCGCAAAGAGCCGCGCCTGGATTTCCGGCGTGTATTCGGACCATCGTTCGCGCGCCACCACCCCGGCTGCAGCGCCGCCAGCCAATGCTCCGGCGACAAAACCGTGTCCGTCGTGACGCGGTCCGCGTATCGCGAGGAACAGTTCTCCGGGCTGAACAGTACGAGAGTCAATCGAGACGCCGGCCAGCCGGGCCAGGGGGTCGAGGCCCTTGGGAGCCGAGACACCCAGTGCTTCAGCCACTTGAACCACCGTCCACCGCATTGCGTCTCCAATGGGCTGGGCTTGTCGCTCAATCCCTGGCTCTCAGACCGCCTTACGTCCCACAGTGTTGCAAATTCAGGCCCACCGCGAACCAGACTCGAGTTTCGCTATCGCTGCCTATTTTTTTGAAAAGCCCTTGCGGCGCAGAATGGCCCGCGCCTTTTCGCGGTCGTCAAAGTCGATGGTTCGGTCCCGGAGCACTTGATACGTCTCATGGCCTTTGCCCGCGAGCAAAACGACGTCGCCCGGTTTCGCTTCTTCGAGGGCGACTTCGAGCGCCCGGTCACGATCTGGCTCCACGCGATACTTCGCGCTCGCTTTCTGCAACCCGACGACGACATCGTTGATAATCCGCAGCGGGTCTTCCCCGCGGGGATTGTCGCTCGTCAGCACGACGACATCGCTCAGCGAGCCCGCTGCCTCTCCCATCAACGGACGCTTCGTGCGGTCGCGTTCGCCGCCTGCGCCGAACACAGTGATAATCCGTCCGGAAGCGTTCAATTCGCGCGCCGTCGAAATCAAGTTGCGCAAAGCGTCATCCGTGTGCGCGTAGTCGACGATAACCAGAAACGGCTGGCCTTCGTCGATTCGCTGAAAGCGCCCGGGAACCAGGTCGAGACTCGATATTCCCTCTTCGATTCCTGCCACCGGAATGTCGAGTGCGATGCCGGCCCCAATCGCAGCCAGGATGTTGTAGACGTTGATGCGGCCTACGAGCGAGGACTTCACGTCGATTTTTCCCGCGGGAGTTTGCGCCGTGAATTCAAGGCCGTTGAAGCTGAGATTGAGCTTCTTGGGTGTCAAATCAGAGGCGCTTTTCAGGCCATACGTGATTGTTCGCCGCGCGAGCCCTTCAAGCCGTGTGGCGTAGTCATCGTCCGCATTGAGCACCGCCACGCCAGGGGCGCCCTCGCCCGTGCCTTCAAACAGCAGGCGTTTCGCTGCAAAATATTCTTCGAAGGTTTTGTGATAGTCGAGGTGATCGCGCGTCAGGTTCGTGAAAATCGCGACGGCGAAGTGGCATCCCCACAAGCGGTCCATTGCCAGAGCGTGCGAACTTGCCTCAAGCACCGCGTGTGCGCCTCCTGCATCGCGTATCTCGGCGAACATCTGCTGCAAGTCGAGCGATTCCGGCGTCGTGTTCAGCGCTGGACGGCTGCCTTTCGGCGTCCGGTAGCCAGTCGTCCCCATGAGGCCGCTTGTGAATCCCGCCGCTCTCAAAATCGAGTCAACCAGAAATGTTGTCGTCGTCTTGCCGTTCGTCCCGGTAACGCCCACGAGCTTCAAAGCATTGGCGGGATGGTTGTAGAAATTTGCCGCGGCAAGCGCAAGGGCCCGGCGTTCCTTGCCCGCCGTTAGCTCAATCCAAGTTATTTCGGGTGCGAGATCAACGGGCCGCTGGTGAGAGCTCGCAACCGCGGCGGCGCCTCGCCCGATCGCATCGTTGACGAAACGAACGCCATCGACTTTTTCTCCCGGCAGCGCAAAAAAAAGCGCGCCACGCTCCACCTTACGGCTGTCGCACGCGATCGACGAAATACGCACGTTCGCGGGCCCGCTCACCCGAACCGCCTCGACGCCCTCGATCAGGTCGGCGGCGCTCATTTCTGGAATCCCATTCTTGTTTGTGCTTTCCAAGTTCACGTCCACGGTACCTACCGTGACAACCCTCAATTTCCATCCCCTCGTGCCGCTTGCTCTCCCGGCCGGCCGAACCACACAGTCAGGCGGCTGCCGCGCAGGACGTTCGTTCCCGCCTCCGGAGCCTCTTGCACTGCAACACCGCTGCCAATCAGCGAGGGCACGAGGCCAAGCCGCAGGCACACTTCCGTTACATCTCGGACCGATTGACCCGAGAGATTCGGAACAACGATCGAGCCAGGACCGCCGAACGCAACCGTTTGGGCCTGCTTGGGCTGGCTCTGCTTGTCAATCGCCGCTTCGAAACGCGCTTTGGTCGAAGCGGTGGTGGAAGGGTTCCGAGCAAACACCTTTCGAGTTGGATGCAGATTCTTGGCTGTCTCGGTGTCCGACGGCGACGGCACGTCGTGCGGCACATCCAGGTACGCCAGCACTTGCTCGGCGATTCGTTTGAAAACGGGACCGCCTACCATCCCGCCGTGGTGCTCACCTTCGGGCGAATCGAGCACAATCAGAATGGTCACTGCGGGATCGTTTACGGGTGCGAATCCTACGAACGACGCGTTGTACTGGTTGCGCGAGTATCGGCCCGTGGCAGGATCGATCTTCTGGGCCGTGCCCGATTTCCCCGCCGCAGTGTAACCATTCAACCGGGCGAGCTTGCCTGTGCCTTCAAGGACAACGCCCTCCATCATCTCCCGAACCGTTGCCGCGGTCCTTGGGTCCGTGGCCTGTGAGGGCTCGCTGCCGGGAAGAGTCATCGTCTGCACGCCGCCGTGAACTTCGCGGACGATGCGAGGCCGATACAAAGTGCCGCCATTAGCGATCGCCGAAATTGCCGAGGTGATCTGAACCGGCGTAGCGCTTACTTCCTGGCCCATCGCCACCGACCCGATCGAACTCGCCGTCCAGTTTTCGATCGGGCGGAGCAGGCCGCGATTCTCGCCGGGCAGCTCGATGCCGGTTAGTTGGCCGACGCCGAACTTGCGAATCGTGTCGTAAAACCTCGGAGCGCCCAGTCGTAGCGCAATCTTGATCGTGCCAACGTCACTCGAGTTTTCAAGGACGCCGCGCACGGTGAGAATCCCAAACGGCTTCCAGTCATGGATCAGCCTGCCAAAAACAAGAATCGAGCCCATCTGGCAATCCACTAGTTCATCCGGGTTCGTGACGCCGTGCTCGATCGCCCCGGTCATCGTAATGACCTTGAAGGTCGATCCCGGCTCGTAGGCCGCAGCGACGGCTCGATCCATGCGCACATCATCCGGATACGTGCCCGCGTTGTTCGGATCAAACGTAGGCCAGTTGGCAACAGCAAGCAGTTCGCCTGTGTTCGGGTCTTGAATCACGACGGTGCCGCGGCTCGCGTGAGTTTCGGCTATCGCGCGCGCGAGTTCCTTCTCGGCGATGTACTGAATCGTTTGGTCGATCGTCAGCGTCACGCTCGCGCCGGGATCTGCGGCCGCTTCGGTGCGGTCGTACCAGTGGCGCCGGCCGTCCGCCATCACCATCATCTTCCCGGGCCGGCCGCGGATTTGCTTGTCGAGGAAATATTCGATTCCGCCGATTCCCTTTTCGTCGATGTCCACGTAGCCAAGCAGGTGGGCTGCCAGCTCTCGTTCGGGATAGTCGCGGCGATTCTCTTTTTGAAAAAAAACACCCTTCAAATTCATGTCGTCGATTCGCTGCACGGTTGCGGGCGAAAGCTTCTTTGCCAGTCGCACCGGCGTGCGCGCTTCGCGAATTTTCGTTTCGATATCTTCAGGGGAGAGGTCGAGAACTCGGGAAAGCAGCCGCGCTACCATCTCCGCATCGTTGATTTCAGCCGGATCGGCGAACACCGAATCCATCGGGAGGCTGACGGCGAGCTCCCGCCCCTTGCGGTCGTAAATTGGGCCGCGCTTCGGGCTGATCTCAAAGATGTGCTGCTGTTGATGCTGGGCTTTGACGAAGTATTCGCTGTAGCTGAAAAGCTGAAGGTAACTCAGGCGGCCAAGCACCACCGCCATCCAAACCACCGCAAGAACCCAGACGACAAGCCAGCGGAGACGAGAATTGCGCTGGTACATTTTGAACTCAGGGTCCTCCGCCGCGGCGGACCAGCCCCGAAACCCCCGGGACTCCGGACTATCCCATCTGGAGCTTAGCCCGGCGGCCCATGGAGTTGCGTCGCCGGAACGGCCCGGGTTGCCGGGCCCAGATCAAACTCAAAGGATCAAGTCAAAAGGATCAAATCAAGGCCGCGACGTTGGAACCACGGCGCGCGCCTGCGCCAGCACGGCGTCGCCGGAAGCATCCGTAGCCACCTGCCCGGGAACGGAAATCGTCAAGCCCAGCTGGTTCCGCGCGATCGAATCCACGCGACCCGGCGAGCGAAGCGTCGCCACTTCGACGTGCAACTGCTGATTCAGTTGCCCGGCCTGAACGCGCTGCTGTTCCAGCGACTCAATCTGGTAGCGCAATTGGATGCACTCGAAGTGCTGCCACACGTAGAACAGCAGGCAGCACGCCAGCGCGCTTCCCGCCGCCAATCGACGCCAGAAATCGCGGAGTCGCGCCGGAGCGGCCGGCCGAACGAGCCGCGAATTATCAATGCGTTTTACTGTGTAATATTCAGTCATCGCCAACTCCCAGAACGCCGCACCCTAATGCCGTCGCCCCCGCGCCGGCTAAATCTTTTCCGCTACTCGCATCTTCGCGCTTCGCGCGCGCGGATTCGCCCGAACCTCGTCCGCGCCAGGCTGAATCACCTTCTTGGTGAGCAGCCGCAGACTTCCTTCTCGTGCCAGCCGCTGAAACGCGTGCTTCACGAGACGATCTTCCAGCGAGTGGTAACTGAGGACGATCCACCGTCCTCCTGAATTCAAAGTGGCAGGGGTCCGCGAAAGAAACTGCCCGAGTTCCTCCTCTTCTCGATTCACCGCTATCCGCAGCGCCAGAAACGTTTTTGTCGCGGGATGCAGTTTCTGCCTTCCCCTTGCTTTTCGGCCCCCTGCCACAACCGTTGCCAGATGTTCGGTATCGCGGATCGGCCGCGCCCGAACGATTGCCCTGGCGATTCTGCGTGAATCCCTCTCGTCCGCCTTGTAATAGAGGAGGTCGGCCAAATCTTTCTCCGACCATCGATTCACAATCTCGTCAGCCATCAACACGGAATCAGGGTTCATCCTCATGTCTAGAGCGGCGGCCCAGCGGAACGAAAAACCCCGTTCCGGGCTGTCCAGCTCGAGGCTTGAAACCCCGAGATCGGCGAGCACACCGTCCAGCGGCGGGAGTGCCAGCTCCCTCGCGACCTCGCCGATCTTTGAAAACTCTGCGTGCACCAGAACCACCTGCCCCTCGTGCCGCTTCAATCGTTCGCGGGCGATTTCGAGCGCCTGCGGATCACGATCCAAACCCACCAGCCGTCCCGTCGTCAGGCGTCGCGCGATTTCAAGCGCGTGCCCGCCCGTGCCGGTTGTCACGTCCGCATAGGTTCCGTCGGGCCGGATGCGAAGCCATTCGATGACCTCGTCCACCAGAACCGGCGTATGCAGAACGCTCAAAAGCTAGATGCCCAGTTCGCCGAATGCCTTTTCGTCTTGCGCCGTGATCGGATCGCTATTCAGCCGGTTGAGGAATCGAGCGTGATTCCAGATTTCCAGGTACGTAAGCTGTCCCTGGATATCCACTTCGCCCTTCATCTCCGCCGCTTCCCGCAGTACAGGTGGAACCAGAATGCGCCCCTGCCCGTCCACCTCCACTACCTGGCCGAAGTAGTTCGTGCGTTCCAGAAACTTGCGTTTCGTGGGTTCGTAGGAGGAAAGCTTCGCGAGTTTCTTCTCGATCGCCTCCCACTCTTTCATCGGGTACACGCGAGCGTGATCGCCCTTCGCGCTGGTGACGTAGAACTTCTTGCCCATCTTGCGGAGTTCGGCCAGGAAGTCGGCCGGAATTTTCACCCGGCCCTTCTCGTCCACCGTCGCCAGATAGTTGCCGCGCAGCATGAATGACCTTGAGAATTTCCACCGGCGTGCCTGCGATGGGAATCACTCGTTCGTTCGCCCCCGCCACTTCCCGCTAGTGTTTACCACTTTGCGCCACTTCCTCCCACTTGGTTCGCGATTGTATGCGTGTTCTTGTGCATGTCAAGAGGAATCCGTCACCTCGGCAAAAGATTTTTTATTTTACAAGGAGAAAAATCTGTTTCACGCCGGCACTCCAGCCCGCGAAACCACAATTAGTTGTGGACCGGAGTTCTCTCGTCACCACGCCTTGTTGTTTTATTGCCTTCAGGCGGCGATTTTGTTTTGTAAGAGTAAACAGCTGCGCGGAATACTACGGATTCGGGTTCCGCAGCGAAACCACGTCGCGCAGCACTCCCTGCTCGTCCGGCGAGAGCCCCTGCATGAACCGCGGATCATTCAGCGCCTTCTGTTGCTCGCCGGGCGTCATGCCCTGAAGCGTGTGGAGCCGCCCGTTGATCAACTGCCGGCGATCCTGAGGCATCTGCTGCAGCTTCGGAAGAATGTGATTCTGGTACAAATCCCTCTTTTGGGGAGACAGAGTCTCCAAGACCCGCTCGCCGTGGATCATCTGATCCTTCTGGGCCGGCGGGAGAGCATTCCACCTCTGCAAATTCCGCCGGATTTGAGCCTGCCGCTCGGGAGGCAGGTTCTGGAAGTCTCGGTTGTTCTGCAGGAAGCGCTCCTGCTCCTCGGGAGACTTTTCTCCTAGCCTCTGGATCCAAGGACCCGGCAGGCTACGTATGGCGCCC
>Ga0073928_10009476_pt1 | contig 11843 bp, 9 predicted proteins | sample PaiPotPPA55metaG_FD_76969 | JGI IMG/M metagenome (GOLD analysis project Ga0073928, IMG submission 76969) | Iron sulfur acid spring bacterial and archeal communities from Banff, Canada, to study Microbial Dark Matter (Phase II) - Paint Pots PPA... ...
CACCGATCCGTTCCCCGTTGCCCGATTTCCTGATACCGGTCCTCAGCACCCAAGGGCCGTCCGAAGTGTCACTTCTTCCGCTCCATTTGCTGGACAGCCTGTTCCACCAATACGGCTACACCGCGGTGTTCGTCATCATCATGTTGGAAAGCATCGGCCTGCCGCTGCCCGGCGAAAGCATGATGATCGCCGCCGCGCTCTATGCCGCCGCCACTCACCAACTCAACATCTTCATCCTCGTTCCCCTCGCCGCGGCCGCTGCGATCTGCGGCGACCAGATCGGCTATTTCATCGGCCGCTGGATCGGCTACCGCGTGCTGAAGCGATGGGGCCGCAAGATCGGCCTGTCCGACGACCGGCTGGAACTCGGGCGGTTCCTGTTCCGCAAATATGGCGCAGCGCTGGTGTTCTTCGGTCGTTTTGTCGCCTTCCTGCGAACCTTCGCCGCCTTGCTCGCGGGCGCGAACCGCATGCCCTGGCACAGCTTCCTGCTATGGAATTGCCTGGGCGGAGTCAGCTGGACGGCACTCTATGGCTTCGGCGCCTACGGCCTCGGCGACGCCGCCAAGCGCATCAGCGGACCCGTGGGGATCGGACTGGCGGTGATCGGCGGAGCCGCCCTGCTGGCCGCCATCATCTTCATACACCGCAATGAAAGCCGGCTGATCGAGGATGCTCGGCGCGAGATGAAGCAGTCACCGAAGCAATGATTAGCGCCAGGAATTTCGCCCCGATGTTCGTGTTCGCAGATCGAGGTCCGGCCTCAACATCCCGCGCCGATGTCGGTCTTGTTGAAGTCGTTGCCCTTGTACAGCAAAGATGTGCGATGGCTGCTGGCGACGGCATAGGCGAAACAGTCGCCCATGTTGAGTTGGGCCGGATGGCCGCGCCCCTTGCCGTAGCGCGAAAAGGCATGCAAGGCCGTCGTCGCCTCATTTGCCGCGATCGGCACAAGGGTCACCCGAGCGCTGGTCAGGAACGCGGCGACATCCGCTTCCGCCTCCTCGACGCTGACATAGCTCTTGCGGCAAAGGCCCAGCGTCGCCTCGAAGATCGCGATGGCCGAGGTGATCGGGCGAACCGCGCGTTCCAGGCGATCGATCAGCGGGTCAGCTTCCGGCTCCTGCGTCAGGATGGCGACGATGGCCGAAGCGTCGACGAACATCACAGTTCGCCGCTGAGTTCATCGTAGAACGCCTTGTCGGCGTCCAGGCCGGTGGCCGGGCGGGACATAACGCGGGCTTGTATCGGACGCAGCCGCTCGCGCAGCGGCACCGCGTCGTCCAGCCGCTGAAGCTCATTGCGAAGCGCCCGGGCGACGGCGTCCGTCTTGTTGCTGCCGGTGCGGGCCGCGAGGGCCTCGGCCAGGTCGTTGACCGCGTCGCTTCGGATGTTCAGGGGCATGGAAAACTTCCGCGTAGCCGTAAAGACGATGACAGCTTTACGTGTAGGCATTCGTGGCGGGTCTGTCAACCAAAAAGAAGCCAGTCGGCTGTGGCGGGTCATCTCCGGCGGTACCAGATCTCCCTCAGCGTGCCGCAAGACAGTCCGGTTGAGGTTGGTGTTGTTTGTGGTTTCCGGCGTCGGGCCCTAATGTCCCCTGAGGATCTGACTTAAGAACAACTTCAGGCGATCCGTCCGCGGGTTCTCAAACAACTCCCGGGGCGCCCCGCTTTCGACAATCTCGCCCAGATCCATAAACACCACGCGATGCGCCACCTGTCGGGCGAACCCCATCTCGTGCGTCACGCAGACCATCGTCATGCCGTCATCCGCCAGCCCGATCATGGTGTCCAGAACCTCCTTGATCATCTCCGGATCCAGCGCCGATGTCGGCTCATCGAACAGCATGATCTTCGGCTTCATGCACAGTGCCCTGGCGATCGCCACCCGCTGCTGCTGACCGCCCGACAACTGCCCCGGATACTTCTTCGCCTGCTCGGGGATCTTCACCCGCTCCAGGTAGCCCATCGCCACGGCCTCCGCCTCCGCCCGAGGCATCTTGCGCACCCAGATCGGCGCCAGCGTGCAGTTCTCCAGGATCGTCAAATGCGGAAACAGGTTGAACGACTGAAACACCATCCCGACCTCGCGCCGGACCGTGTCCAGCGCCCGCAGGTCGTCGGTCAGTTCGGTGCCATCGACGACGATGCGCCCCTCCTGATGGGTCTCCAGCCGGTTGATGCAGCGGATCATCGTCGATTTGCCGGACCCCGACGGCCCGCACACGACCACCCGCTCCTTCTCCGCCACGGTCAGCGAGACGTCCCGCAGCACGTGCAGACTGCCGAACCACTTGTTCACCTTGTCGAGGGTGATCGCCGGCGGACCCGACAACTCGTTGTTCTGCATCATCGCCTGGCTCATTCGCAAACCCCCGTCAACGCGTGCGGGAGCGGTTGAGATCGCGCTCCAGGCCACGGCTGTATTTCGACATGGCAAAACAGAAGGCGATGTAGATCACCGCCAGACCGATATAGACTTCGGTGGAAAAGCTCTGCCACGGCGGGTCGCTGAGCGCGACCTTGCCCATGGTCAGCAGGTCGAACAGCCCGATGATCAGCACCAGCGAGGTGTCCTTGAAGAACCCGATGAAGGTATTGACCAGCGGCGGGATCACCAGCCGCAGCGCCTGCGGCAGAATGATCAGGCCGGTCTTCTTCCAGTAGCTCAGTCCCAGCGCGTCGGCCGCCTCCGCCTGCCCCCGCGGCAGCGCCTGCAGCCCGCCGCGCACCACCTCGGCCAGATACGCTCCGGCGAACAGGATGAAGGCGATCTGCGCCCGCAGCAGCTTGTCGACGTTCACCCCGGCCGGCATGAACAGCGGAAACATCACGCTGGCCATGAACAGCACCGAGATCAGCGGCACCCCGCGAATGATCTCCACATACAGCACGCACAGCATCTTCACCGCCGGCAGCCGGGTCGAGCGCCGCCCCAACGCCACCAGCACCGCCAGCGGAAAGGAGAACGCCAACCCGAACGTCGCCAGGATCAGGGTGATCGGCAGCCCGCCCCAGTAATCCTCGGTGACCAGCGACAGCCCGAACACCCCGCCCCACATCAGCACGCCGACCGCCGCCAGGGTGGCGATCCAGATCAGCACCAGCTCCTTGCGCCAGAACCGCCGCATGCCGGAGACAATGAACAGCCCGATGAACAGCAGCACCACGATCGCCGGCCGCCACTGCTCCTCATACGGGTAGCGGCCGAACAGGATCAGCCGGTACTTGTCGGCCAGCACCGCCCAGCAGGCGCCGTATCCCTTGGCGTTCTGGCACGCCGACGTGTCGGCGATCCCGGTCGGTCCATACGGTACGCTCCAGACCGCATGCAGCACCCCCCACGCGACCAGGCTGACCACGACGCGGACGATGACGTAGCCCAGCACGAGCGTGATCGCGGTGGACCACCACGAACCCAGCAGGTTGGCGCGCAGCCAGGCCCACGGGCCGACAATGCCGGCGGGCGGACGATCACGCGCTTCGGTGGGGATATGTTCAGCGGTGGCGGTGGCATGGCTCATGACTTACCGCTCCAGCAGCGCGATCCGCGCATTGTACCAGTTCATGAACAGGCTGATCGTCAGGCTGATCGTGAGGTACACCGCCATGATGATGGCGATGCCCTCGATCGCCTGCCCGGTCTGGTTCAGCGTCGTGTTGGCGATCGAGACGACGTCCTGAAATCCGATCGCCACCGCCAGAGAGCTGTTCTTGGTCAGGTTCAAATACTGGCTGGTCATCGGCGGGATGATGACCCGCAGCGCCTGCGGCAGGACGATCTGCCGCAGCACCTGTCCCGAACCCAAGCCCAGTGCGCCCGCTGCCTCCCACTGCCCCTGCGGAATCGCCTGAATGCCGGATCGGACGATCTCGGCGATATATGACGCGGTGTAGATCACCAGCCCCAGCATTAGCGCGAAGTATTCCGGACTGAGCGTGCCGCCGCCCTGGAAGTTGAACCCGCGCAGCACCGGCAGTTCGACCTGAAACGGCGCCCCCAGCAGCGCCCACACGATCACCGGCAGCCCGATCATCAGTGCCAGCGCGACCGGCCACACCGCCGGCCGCACCCCTGTGACGTCCTGTTGCCGATGCGCCCGGCGGTTCCACATCAGCGTGCCGATCAGCCCCACGACAAAAGCCAGCAGCGCCCAGGAATGCGCCGGCTGCCAGTCGAATTCGGGCAGCCTCATGCCGCGGTTCGACAGGAACGCGACATGGCCGAGATGCCAGGACTGCTTCGGGCCGGGCAGGCCCTGCAGCACAGTGTACCAGAACAGCAACTGCAACAGCAGCGGGATGTCGCGCAGCGTCTCGACATAGAACGCCGTCAGTTTCGCCAGCAACCAGTTCCTCGACAGCCGCCCGATGCCGATCAGGGTGCCCAGGATGGTCGCCAGCACCACGCCGATCACCGCCACCTGCAGCGTGTTCAACACCCCGATCAGCAGCGCCCGGCCATAGGTGTTGACCGCCGGATTGTACGGCAACAGCGACTCACCGATCGGGATCCCGGCAGCCCGGCCGAGGAACGCGAAGCCGGTGGCGATATGCCGGGCGGCGAGGTTGTCGGCGGTGTTGCGGATAAAATACCAGCCGATCGCGATGACGATACCGACGATCACGGTCTGCCAGACCACCGACCGGAACAACGGGTCGCTCCAGGACAGCCGCATCCGCCGTTTCGGCGCAGCCCTGGCGGCGACAAGCCGAGGATCGGCCCTAGGGTCAGCAGTCGCTTGGGACATCGCTTGGCAAGTCTCCCTGATTATTGCCCGAGTGGTTACGCAAGATCGAGGCCATACGCAACGGTCCTCTCGAAGCCCTGAACCCGGCCCGCGCGAAGATCAGCATACCAACCGGTCGGTATGGAATGCCCATGACGATGACCCGCGCGCCGCCGACAGCCGAAACGCCCGCGACCGCCTGCTGAACGCGGCGGTGTGCATCGTTCGTCAGAAGGGCTACCACGCCACCTCGGTGGAGGAGCTTTGCGCTGCCGCCGACGTCACCAAAGGCGCCTTCTTCCATCATTTCAAAAGCAAGCAAGACCTCGCCGTCGCGGCCGCTGAGCACTGGTCCGGCACCACTGGCGCGTTGTTCGCCCAGGCCCCGTACCATGCGCCGGCCGATCTGCTCGATCGGGTCATCGGCTACCTCGGCTTTCGCGCCGCACTGATCCGAGGCACAACGTCGGAGTTCACCTGCCTCGTCGGCACCATGGCGCAGGAGACCTTCCTGACCAACCCGGCGATCCGCGATGCCTGTTTCGACAGCATCGCCGGCCATGCCGAGAAGCTGGAAGCCGATCTGGCGGCCGCTATCGCGGTCTACGGCGTGACCGCCGACGTCACCGCCAAAGCCTTGCCCTGCACACCCAGGCGGTCCTGCAAGGCGCGTTCATCCTGGCAAAGGCCAAGAACGACCCGCAGGTCGCCACCGACAGCATCCGGCACCTGCGGCGGTATGTGGAACTGCTGTTTCGTTTCCCGCAAGCAAAGGAGGAAGACCATGACTGAAGCAACCGACATCACATTGCCCGTCGGCATGCACGTCCTGTCGCCACACCTGGTTTGCGCCGGGGCGGCCGATGCGATCGACTTCTACAAGGCAGCCTTCGGCGCCACCGAACTCATCCGCCTGGCAGCGCCGGACGGCAGGCTGATGCACGCCTGCCTATCGGTGAACGGCTCCTCGGTGATGCTGGTCGACGAGAACAGCGACTATGGAATGCTGTCTCCGAAGTCGCTGAACGGCACACCCGTAACGATCCACCTGATCGTCAAGGATGCCGACGGCGTCGCCCAATGCGCTGTGGACGCCGGAGGGAGGCTTAAAATGCCGGTCCAGGAGATGTTCTGGGGCGACCGCTACGGCGTACTCGAGGACCCGTTCGGTCATTGCTGGTCCGTCGCGACCCCGCAGCGTCAGCCGATGACCGCGGAAGAACTCGCCGCCGCGGCGCGCCAGGCGGTCTGCTCACAAGCCGGAGCCGGATCATGACCGCGATCCGCCCCCTGCCTCTGGTTCGACGGCCACGCCGAACAAGCCGTTAACTTCTACGTTTCGGTGTTCCCCAGCTCCGGCATCGGCGCCATCTCCCGCTACGGCGAAGGCATGCATTTCCCGGCCGGAACCGTCCTGCTGATGGAGTTCACCCTGAACGGCGAGCGCTTCCAGGCGCTCAACGGCGATCCGGAGTTCAAGTTCTCCGAGGCCGTCTCGTTCTCCGTCCCCTGCGCCGACCAGGCCGAGGTCGATCATTACTGGACCGCGCTGACCGTCCAGGCCGGATCCCCCGGCCCGTGCGGCTGGCTCAAGGATCGCTTCGGCGTCTCCTGGCAGATCGTCCCCGAAGTGCTCGGCCGCATGCCCGATGCAGCAGCGATCAGGTCGGCCGGATGATGGCCGCGCTGATGCGCATGTCGAAGCTGGACATCGCGGCGCTGCAAGCCGCCTACGATGAAGGCGCCTCCGGCTGACGCTGCAACCGGCCAGTGATGACGCCGCGGGCGAACATGGCGATATGCCGGCCGAGAAGTTCTCGGCGGCGTTACGGATCGGCTACGCGATCAACCAGCGTTGCGCGGCCGAAGTGCTGGAACCCGGGTCATGGTTCCTGTATCATGCCAAGTGCGTCTGTCAGGCGCAGAGGAACTGACTGAATGAGCGCGTCCCTGAAGCCTCTGACCGTGGATGAGTTCCTGGCGTGGGAGCGCACCCAGGAACCGCGGTATGAGTTCGACGGAATCCAGCCTGTCGCCATGACGGGCGGCAGCCGGGCCCATAACCGCGTCACAACTTGGCTGACCGTTGCACTTGGCCAGCTCGTAAAATCGCCCTGCGAGCCTTGCGGCCCGGACCTGAAGGTTCTCACGCCGGGTCGTGTCCGGTATCCGGATGCCAGCATAGTGTGCATCGGAGACGACGATGACAGCGACATCGTGTCGCCGACTGTGGTGTTCGAGGTTATTTCCCCCTCCACCGCGCTGACCGATCGCCGGGTCAAGGCGGTGGAGTATGCTGGCGTGCCCGGCATCCTGGCCTACGTCATGCTTGAAACAGACCGTCCCGAGATCACCGTCCGCCGCCGCTCGACCGGCTGGGAGGCGGAGACGTTCGAGGGTCTCGATGCCGAACTCCCGTTGCCGGAGGTCGGCCTGACGCTTCCGCTGGCGGCGGTTTACGCGCGGTAGCCTGCCAGAACATTGCCCAGAGGACCTGCAAATGCCGCCGGTGAAGGCCGGTGCGTCTTTCGCACCGACCGTCAGCTTGAAAAGCTATTCTCATCCCGCAAAGCCATCAGGCGTCCCAGCCCGGTGACTCCCGTCCAGAACAGTGCGAAAACCCTGGCACGTCGACATCGCCAGGAGAACCCCATGAACGCGCCCCTGACCGCGATCACGCCGCTGGCGCCGCCACAATCGCGCCACGTGCAGATCCTGAAGCAGCTCGAACGCAAGCTGCTGTGGCTGTCGGCGTGGATGATCCACCACGCCAACCACATCCGCCCCAACCGCGACGGGCTGAAGGTAGGTGGCCACCAGGCCTCCTGCGCCTCCTGCATCTCGATCATGACGGCGCTTTACCTGGAAGTCGCCCGTCCGCAGGACCGCATCGCCGTCAAACCCCATGCCGGCCCGGTGTTCCACGCCATGAACTACCTGTTCGGCCGCCAGACCCGCGACAAGCTGCAAGGGCTGCGCCAGTTCGGCGGCATCCAGCCCTATCCGTCCCGGGTCAAGGACGGCGTCGAGGTCGACTTCTCCACCGGCTCCGTCGGCCTCGGCGTCGCCATGACCAGTTTTGCCGCGCTGATGGCCGACTACACTCGCCTGCACGGCCTCGGCCGCACCGACCTGCCGCCCGGCCGCCACATCGCGATCTGCGGCGACGCCGAACTCGACGAAGGCAACATCTACGAAGCCCTGCTCGAAGGCTGGAAACACGACGTTCGCAACGTCTGGTGGATCGTCGACTACAACCGCCAAAGCCTGGACTCGGTCGTCCCCGACCGCCTGTTCGGCCGCATCGAGGGCCTGTTCCGCGACATGGGCTGGAACTGCGTCACCATCAAATACGGCCGCAAGCTGGAAGCCGCCTTCGCCCGCGACGGCGGCGAGGCGTTGCGCGACTGGATCGACGACTGCCCCAACAGCCTGTATGCCGCGCTGACCTTCCAGGGCGGCGCCGCCTGGCGCCAGACCCTGCTCTCCGACCTTGGCCGCTCCAAGGCCCGCGCCATCATCGACGAGTTGACCGATGACGAACTCGGCGCGCTGATGACCAACCTCGGCGGCCACGACATCGAGACCGTGATCGAGAACCTGCGCGCCGCCGATGCCGACGGCGACCAGCCGACCTGTTTCATCGCCTATACCATCAAGGGCATGGGCCTGCCCTTCGCCGGCCACAAGGACAACCACGCCGGGCTGATGAGCAAGGAGCAGATGGAACTGTTCCGCCACGAAATGGGCATCCGCCCCGGCCATGAATGGGACCCGTTCGAGGGCCTCGACATCCCCGAAGCCGAACTGCGTGGCTTTCTGCGCGACTGTCCGTTCGGCACGCCTTTGACCCCGGAGGGACGCCGGTTGTCCTCGCCGTCGGTGCACGTCCCCGCTGCCCTGCCGATGCCGAAACTGGGCGGCCGGAAAATGTCCACCCAGGGCGGCTTCGGCGAAATCCTGGCCGAGATCGGCCGCGGCAACGGCGACCTGAAGGACCTCGCCGCGCATGTCATGACCACCTCGCCGGACGTCACCGTGTCCACCAACCTTGGCCCCTGGGTGAACCGGCGCGGCATCTTCGATCGTCACACCCGCAACGACGTGTTCCGCGATTCAAAGCTGGCCTCGGCACAGCGCTGGGGCATGTCCCCCAAGGGCCAGCACATCGAGCTCGGGATCGCCGAACAGAACCTGTTCCTGCTGCTGGGTGCGGCCGGCCTGGCCCCCGGTATGACCGGCGCCCGCGTGCTGCCGGTCGGCACGGTCTACGACCCGTTCGTCAATCGCGGCCTCGATGCGCTGCTGTATGCCTGCTACCAGGATGCCCGCTTCCTGCTGGTCTCGACCCCGTCCGGCCTGACCCTGGCTCCCGAGGGCGGCCAGCACCAGTCGGTGAACACTCCGCTGATCGGCATGGCCGCCGACCGCCTGGCCAGTTTCGAGCCGACCCATGTCGATGAACTTGGCGTCCTGCTGCGCCACGCCTTCGACTTCATGCAGCGTCCGGATGGCTCCGCGGTGTGGCTGCGGCTGTCCACCCGAGCGCTGGAGCAGAAGGAACGCGCGCTGGACCCCGAAGCGGTGATCGCCGGCGCGCATTGGGTGGTGCCGCCGGCGCCCGGGGCCAGGATCGCCCTGGCCTACCAAGGCCCGGTGGCGCCGGAGGCCGAAGCCGCCTTCGCCGAGCTGGCCGCGGAAGAGCCCGGCGCCGGCCTGCTGGCTGTGACGTCGCCGGACCGCCTGCACGCCGGCTGGCTGGCCGCCCAGCGCGCCCGGCGGACCGGGCAGCGTGAGGCGGTGGCGCATATCGAGACCATCCTTGCCCCGTTGGCGCGCAGCGCTGCCCTGGTCAGCGTGCTGGACGGACATCCGGCGACGCATGCCTGGCTGGGGGCCGTGCGCGGTCAGCGCGTGGTGCCGTTGGGGCCGGACCGGTTCGGCCAGAGCGGTGATATCCCGGACCTATACCGGGAATACGGCCTGGATACCGACGCGATCCTGGACGCGTGCGCGCAGGCGATGCTGGCGGTTTGAACCACCTCCGACCGCGGTGGCCCGGCTTGTTCGGGACATCGGTGGCCGGCACGGAGCCGAGATGGAGCTCACGTCGAGGAGTAGCTGGCCGGGAGTGATCTGTGATCAGAGAAGCCGCGCCAGGTCGCGGGCATTGTGCAACACGCGCTTCGACGCGGACTGCGTTGTTCCCGGGCAGATCGCACGATATAGCGGCGATGCTCCGCCATGCTCGGACAATGCGGTGGGATCACCACTGGCGCCGGCGTCAGCGCCGCAGCTTGTCGATGGTGACGGGCAGGTCCCGAACCCGCTTTCCGGTTGCGTGAAAGATCGCGTTGGCAATCGCGGCCGCGGTGCCGACGATGCCGATCTCGCCGAGGCCTTTGACGCCGAGCGGATTGGCCTTGTCATCGTGTTCGTCAACAAAGATGACGTCGATGTCCGGAACGTCGGCGTTCGCCGGCACGTGGTACTCGCCCAGGTTGCGGTTCATGATCCGGCCCAGGTTGTGATCGGTCAGCGTCTCCTCGGTCAATGCCATGCCGATACCGAACACCACCCCGCCGATGATCTGGCTGCGCGCGGTCTTGGGGTTGATGATCTTTCCGGCAGCGACGGCATCGACCAACCGGGTGACCCGCACCACACCGAGTTGCTCATCCACGCGCACCTCGGCGAACACCGCCGAGTGGGTGTACTGCGAGTAGTTCTTCATCGTTTCCGGGTTGGGTTCGGCGGTTTCTTGTTCCTCGATGCGATCCATGCCGGCGGTTTGCATGACCTCGGCGATGGTGACCCACTTCGAGGTATCGGCGGCGAGTTCGATCCTGCCGTCCACGAAGCGCACGTGTTGCATGTCCGCATTGGCCAGCGGCGACCCCTCGATGCCGCGGGCCAAAGCCAACAGCCTGTCGCGCACTTTCAGACAGGCGAGATGCACAGCCGATCCGGCCGAGGCAGCGGTCCATGAGCCGCCCTCTACCGGTGCCTCGGGCAGCGAGGAATCGCCGACCCGCGCGGTGACTTTCTCCATCGGCAGACCAACCGCATCGGCGGCGATCTGGGTCAGGATCGTGTAGGTGCCGGTGCCGATGTCGGCAGTCGCGCTGGCGACTTCCAGCCTGCCATCGGCGGTCAGCACAGCGCGCGCACTGTGCGGCATCATCAGCGCTTCCCAAATCCCCGTTGCCACGCCCCAGCCGATCAGTTCACGCCCTTCGCGCATCGAACGCGGTTCGCGCTGGCGCTTCGACCAGCCAAAACGTTCGGCACCTTGAACGCAGGCGGCACGTAGCTCGCGGCTGGTGAATGGTTTGCCTTCGTCCTCGTCGGTATCCGCGTGGTTCTTCAACCGGAGCTCAAGCGGGTCGACCTTCAACACGTAGGCCAGTTCGTCCATTGCCGATTCAATGCCAAATACCCCGAGCGCCGCGCCGGGCGCGCGCATGTCCGCCGGGGTGTAGGTGTCGAGCTTGGCGATCCGGTAGTTCAGCGCGACGTTGTCGCAATGATACAACAGGCTGGACCAGTTGACGACGACCTCCTGATAGTCCTCGAAGCTGGATGTCCCGGCGACGGCGTCGTGTTGGATCGACTGCAGCAATCCGTCGGCGCCGGCGCCGATCGCGACGGTGTTGATGGTGGCGGGCCGGAAGCCGAAGGTGAACATCTGATCGCGGGAGAGTTCGACCCGGACCGATCGTTTCAGATCCAGCGCCGCCATCACCGCCAGGAACAGCTGATACTGGGGCCGCAGGCCGATGCCGAAGGCGCCGCCGACAAACGGGGACAGCACGCGCACGTCGTCCGGCTTCAAGCCGAAGACGCCGGTGACGTAGCCGAGCGTGTTCATCACGCCCTGGATCTTGTCGTGCACCGTGATCTTGCCATCGCCCTCCCACAGCACGGTCGTGGCGTGCGGCTCCATCGGGTTATGATGTTCAGGTGCGATGCGGTAGTCATTGCGTATCCGGTTTGGCGCCGCCGCGAAGCTGTCAGCCGGGTTGCCGCGCGGGTCAGGGGGCGGGCTGATGCCCTGTCGTTTTTCCGGCGGCACGTACCCTTCGCCGCGCACCTGGTCGAGATCGGTATG
>Ga0073928_10009477_pt1 | contig 11842 bp, 13 predicted proteins | sample PaiPotPPA55metaG_FD_76969 | JGI IMG/M metagenome (GOLD analysis project Ga0073928, IMG submission 76969) | Iron sulfur acid spring bacterial and archeal communities from Banff, Canada, to study Microbial Dark Matter (Phase II) - Paint Pots PPA... ...
CGAGGTCGAACTCAAACAAGCCGAATCGAAGGCGTCCTGAACTCATGTGTTGTTTGTAATCGCCGGAACTAAGACGCGAGCCATGTTATTTCGTGGCTCCGACTTTCTCCGAAACCGTTTTCGCCTGCAAGAACAGGAGCAAATAATCCTGGCCGCCGGATTTTGAGTCGGTCCCGGACATGTTGAAGCCGCCGAAGGGATGAGCGCCTACCAAGGCGCCGGTGCATTTGCGATTCATGTACAAATTGCCGACGTGGAATTCGTCCTCGGCACGTTCGATTTTCTTTGGGTTCTGCGAATAGACCGCGCCGGTCAGGCCGAATTCGCTGTCGTTGGCCATGGAAAGCGCTTCATCAAAATCTTTTGCTTTGGTTACCGCAAGCACGGGGCCGAAGATTTCTTCCTGGAAAATTCGAGCTTTGCGGTCCACGTCTGCGATTACCGTCGGCTCCAGAAAATATCCGTCGCCGCCAGCCTGCTTTCCGCCGGTCATCAAGCGGCCTTCTTTCTGCCCTTGGTGGATGTAACCCAAGATGGACGTCATCGCCGCTTTGTTGATCACCGGACCCATATAGTTGCTGGGATCTTCCGCCGGACCCACTTTGATTTTCTTCACCCGCTCAACCAGCTTTTGCAGAAACTCGTCGTAAATTTTTTCTGCCACAATCGCCCGCGAACACGCCGAGCACTTCTGGCCCTGGAATCCAAACGCGGAGAGCGCCACGCCCTCAACTGCCGCATCCACGTCCGCTTCTTCGTCCACCACAATCGCGTCTTTGCCACCCATTTCCAGCACGGTGCGCTTGATCCATTTCTGGCCCAGCTGCGTCTTGGAAGCTTGCTCGCTGATGCGCAGTCCGGCTTCTTTCGATCCAGTGAAGGCGATGAACCGCGTCTTCGGGTGGTTTACCAGCGCTTCACCGGCCGTTCCGCCTGGGCCAGTGAAGAAGCTGACCACTTCGCGCGGCACTCCTGCTTCAAACAAAATGTCGATGAAGAGCGCAGCAACCGTCGGCGAATCGCTTGAGGGCTTCACGATGGCTGTGTTTCCTGCGACGATCGCCGCAACTGTCATGCCGCCCATGATTGCAGCCGCAAAATTCCAGGGCGGAATGATTACGCCCACGCCGAGCGGAATGTACTTCATATAATTGTTTTCGCCGCGCATCGGCGTCAATTTTTGCGGCGTGCCTAGGCGCATCATCTCGCGTCCATAGTATTCACAGAAATCGATTAGCTCCGCCGTATCAGCATCCGCTTCGGGCCAGGTCTTCCCTACTTCATAAACCAGCCAGGCATCGAGCTCGTATCGGCGCTTTCGCAAAATATCCGCGGCGCGATACAAACATGCCACGCGCTCGTCGACCGGCACTTTCCGCCATTTTTCGAAGGCGCGGTCGGCCGCCTCTACCGCCTGCTTGGCCATGTCCACGCTGGCCTTCTGAAAAATCCCGATTATTTCTTCCGGATGCGAAGGATTGATCGACTTAATTTTGTCTGTGGTGGTGATTTTTTTTCCGTCGATCACCAGAGGGTATTCGCGGCCAAACATCGCTTTCACTTGCCGCAGCGCGTCTTCCATGAATTTGCGGTTCTCGGGTTTGCTGAAATCGATGAATGCCTCATTTTGAAACTCGCCGCGCTCTCGTGTTGTTTGCGGGGTCGCCGTGGATGTCATAGCGCACTCCTCCCAGGAGATAATCTAGCCATCATTTGACCGTCTATTGTATCGTGCCGCCGACGCACCCACAACTCGCCGCACTTGGCGGCGGTGCGAAACATGCAATTCTAGTTCCCGGCTAGACGGAGTTTAATCGTTTGTTTTCTATGACTTCCTTTTTTCGACCAGTGTTGGTTAGAAGTCGTGTGGGTCTGGAGTTCGCGATTTAATTTGGTGAGTTTGCGCTCAGTGGGAAGCCAATTACGCCAGGAAAGTGCCGGAGGTAGAGCTTTGCTGCGTTCCGTGGAAGGGGCGATGCCGTTCTATGCTGATCACGCGGAACGGTAGCATGTAGATTTACGAAATTCGGGGAGTCGTGTGTGTGGACGGGCTAGTACTCGGAAGCAGCGATGTCCATTTTGGGAATGAACTAAACGCGAGGTTTCTATTGTAGTAGCTATCTGGCATCGAAACGAGTACCGTCGAAGAGTCTCACTAGCATCCTGCCGTAAGCATACCCTCTACCTACGGCCCCCTGCGAAATCAGACAGTACTCGTTCCTGGGCAAAACAGCCTTACGGCAATGCTAAGAGTATCTCGTTGTGTCAAAGGATTTAGCCGAGGTGTTAGATGAGCCAGGCGGAATGGTACAGGATATATACAGCTGCTCTTCGCGAATGTGATTCCACAAAACTCCCCGCGCGAATTCGCGAGGCGGAAACCGCTATCTTCGTCCGAATCTGGGCCCTTGCTGAAGACTCCGATTCTTGTCACGAGCGAGAGTTGATCTCAGATGCCCTGTTCGGTTTGCGCACTTTGCAAAGGCCTTTGCTACGTAACTCCGGAGCCCCACCATATCGCTCAAACCATTTTTGTTCGATTTCGAGAACACCCAACACTTAACCGAGCCGAGGAAATCAAAATGGCAGAGACAATCAAAACTGGAACCGTCTTGATTAAAGATGGAACGATTCTGCCGGAGTGCTTGCAAGTGGAAAGTGAGCCATGTGCGCTTGGATGGAGATTAATCAAAAACCTCGATGGGAGTGGTTTGCGCCAAAAAATCCACGAAGCTGGATGGAACTTTTTCTGCCTGGCAGGTGAGATCGAGAAAACCGTATTCGGTTTTGGCGGAAAAGATCAGGTGCGCAGAACGGTGAAGCGAATACTGACAAATTTAAAGTTAGACAAGCCCAACAGCTTGGAAATTATGCTTGTGGAGAAGAAACGATTTTGGGGATTTCCTTATGCGACAGTCTACGCCCATTCTCGGCATATCCAAAAAGACGCCTTCCTTTTAAGGGCCAAGTATCATCACGATTGAGGCCGATTAGATGGCGGCCTGTTTGAACCGAGTCAGAAGGTAGCAAGCAAGAGGACCACATCGATTTCAAAACGGAGGCTAAAGGCAATGACAGTAGATGTGACTGACCCACGCGTCCCCATTATGGTGGAGCGGTTGGCAGAGAAAGAAGCCGTGAAAAAAGGCATCATCATGATGCCTGGCACTGCCGACGAAAAACTGGAAGAAAACGATGCGCTCGACATAGCTGACCTGCTGGTAGCATCGGAGCAGCGGACTCCGCTCGATACAAAAGTGAGTGACCGGATTTTGTCAGGCATACAGATCGACACTGAAGGGCATCTGATTATCCGCGAGGAGGAACACCTCGCAACGCTCAGCGGGACCGCCAGCGTGGCATCCGGCAACAAGCCCGTACTCCAGTCTGAAGATTTTCTAGCAGATCGTCGAGAAGGTGTATTTCACTGGCAAGACAAATTGTAACTCTTGAGAACTCAAATCAGCGATTTCGCTCGCGTCAAGATCTTGGTAGACGCAGTGAAAACACGGGCCCGGGCGTCACCCGCGGCGAAACAAAATTGAACGGACAGGATCAAGGAGCTCACAAGGCATGGCTGATAGGCGCTGGCGAACTTTGTACCACGCTGCTGTTTTTGAGGTCGATCCCGAGAAAGTCGAGGGTCGTGCTAAAGCAGCCGAACTCGCAATCAATGCGCATGTCTTTTCGGATTACCAACATATCTCGCGGGACGAGCGGGCGGATATGACACGCGCGCTATCGGCCTTGGAGGTCTTGAAACTGGAGGGGGGAAGAGCGCAGTCTGCGAACTCAACCGTGACGAGAAAATCTAGCGACTAAGCGAAACCTCAGAGCCCCTGCCCTTCGCGGGCTCTCTGCGAAAATGGATCGTTCTACCTATTTCCTGAGTCAGCTAATCAAGGTTCATCGGGAACCTTCGCCAATCGAGCGGCAGACCGAACCTGAACTTCTGGGAGACCGAAGGTTGATAGACTTGGAGTGAGTCCGCCCCAGCACATGATAGGCAGCATGGAATTCGTTTTAGGAGAAACAAAATGGACGACAAAATGGAACGATCGTGCCCTAAGTGTGGAAGCGAGTCCGTATGTAGGTCGCGTCGGCACGGAATCATTGAACGGTTGTTAAAGACTCTGACGGTAGTTCCCTTTCGCTGTGAGGATTGCAGCGTGCGATTCTTTCGATGGGCGTAACGCGAAATCAACTTCACTGCTTGGAACTTGTTTCAATAAGACTTACGATAAGCTGCTCGTAACCGGAGGAGCAATGTCGAGTGAAACCAAAGCCGCAGCGCCGAAGAATGGCGAGCGCGTGGGAAGTTCTCGGCAGGAAGGCGTTTTTGAGGTTGTTTTTGTCAACGCACTCATGCAGACGACAACATTAGATTGGTAGATGGAACCGCGCATGTTGTGCCCACTGTGCCGAGGACTGCCTTAAGAGTTGTGAACAAGAAGTAAACCCTTGCTGGTCAACCGTTAAGCCAGCCGCGCAACAGTACAGCGGTGCAACACCGTTTTGGGATTGTAGGAATTACGATTTTAAAAATCAAAAAAGAGGAAAACTGGGCATGGAACACAGTAACCGCGACAAAGTAGAGCGAAAATCCGGGCGGGCCGGATTTGTCGATGCTCGACTCGAAGAGCTTCGGCGCCGGTGGGAAGCTGCCACAGACGACCGAGAGAAGGCTGAGATTTCCGAACAGATTCGCGAGTGGCAATCATTCAGGCCAGAACGATCCGCACCGTCCCGCGGCGGACGTTGAAATAAGTAAAATGGCCTCGCTAGAATCATTATGGTTTCCCTGACCAAAATCGTAGACGGCGGGCCAGCCATGAACGATACGCTTCTGGGCCAGGAAGTTGTGCGCTGTCCCCAATGCGAGCAGACCTACCGCTTGAGCTATTCCAAAGACGAATGGTACAAGGTGAGCGCCTGGCTTCGAAAAGCAGAGGTGGCGCTGCGAGAAAGTCACGAAATTGACCAGCACGAGCAGGACACAGTTCAGCTGATTTGGCGTACGGGAATCAATCGCAGTGACCCGCTTAGGCGTTGAAGTCTACGACATTTCAGTATTTATGTTCTGCGTGCCGCTCGGTAAGAATTGATAGTGAAGGCTTTATCTTGGAAGTTTTACTGACGGACGGCCCACCCTAGTCCTCCTCGGATAACCCGAGCCATCGATTGTCTTGATAGCGTCCCGTTTGCGGAACGGAAGGTCAGAATAATCCTGCTCAATGGGGGGCCGGACGGCAAGAAGCCGGACTCCGGACTAATTTCTCATCCTGTGCAATATAGAACAGATTTTCCTTTGCCTATGCATATATTTTATTCGGCATCTACAAAGGAATGCCGTTCCTATGAACGACTGGGCGAAAGTCCTGCAACACACGAAACGCCGTGTCAATCCCTACAACTTCGCAACATGGTTCCGCCCAACCCGGCTAAAAGCAACTGAAAATAGGCGTTTATTGGTACGGGTTCCCACGCACCTATTCAAGAAGAAGCTCACGGAAACCTACGGCGAATTGCTGCAAGCGGTGCTGCAAGAAGTTGGAATGCCAGACGTTCAGTTGGAGTATCTCTGTCCAGAGCCAGAGCTTCCTGCAGCGCCCTGCACCCTCAATCTCGCGGACGCACACCAAGAGTTGAAGCACATCACCCAACTGCAAAAGAAGTGCGGGACGATTGAGACAATCCAGAAACGGGTGGGGGAGCACTTCGGCGTTTTCCCTCCCGATATGAAGCTCAGGGGCGGCTCCAAGGCCATGGTGTTTTCCCGCCAAGTGGCAATGTATCTGGTAAAACAGCTCACTTCAGCATCCCTATCCAAGATCGGCCGAGAGTTCGGCGGCAAACACCACACCACGGTTTTGACAGCGATCAAGAAGATCGAAGCTCGCCGCTGCACCGACGTCGATCTGAACCGAACAATCAGCAAGCTGGCCGATTCGTTGCGGTAGCAGATTTTTCCGCGAAACATCAGCCTCCCGCCGCAAATAATTCTGGCTCCAAATGACGTGGCTTCAGCTTAATCGTCGGGATTAGCCCGCGGACGCGCTCCCAGTCTGAGCACGGCGACCGATGCGCCCGCCGGGATGGGGCCTGCATCAAACCTGATGTGACAACGCCGGCGAAGCGCGAGTTTCTGCCTGGGAGCGGCGCTGAACAACCGCGAGCGGCAGAAATCCTAAGGAGGAATTGCCATGGCTCAAAACGTGGCGGACTTACTGTGGGACATGTTGGTGCAGGCCGGGGTGAATGGAATGTAGGTGACGCGCTGAATCCGGTGATCGACGGGAATGACCGGGCTTCTCGGCTACGGCGGCGCCTACAAAGCCATGCACGATGCCGACCTTTTGCTGTTGCTGGGGACAGATTTTCCCTTCTCGGAATTTTTGCCGGGGGATGTCGTAAAGAAAGTGCAGATTGATCGGAACGCGAAGCACATCGGCCGGCGCACTGCGGTGGATCTGGCACTGGTAGGCGACGTGAAGGCGACGCTGAAGTACGTGCTGCCGAAGTTGAACGACAGAAGCGATAACGCGTTTCCTCGACAAGCACCTTGCTGAGACGCGCGAATTCAACGAACTGCTGAATCATAATGTTGAGAAGGGGCCGGGCATCAAGCCGATCCGGCCGGAATTCCTGACGGCCACGCTTGACGAACTGGCGTCGGACGACGCTATGTTCTTCGCCGATACGGGCACGGCGTGCATCTGGGTATCGCGACACATCCAGGGCGGAATGAAACGCGGGATCTTCGGGTCGTTTTCATGGGCATCCATGGCTAACGCAGCCCCGAACGCATTCGGCGCGCAATTGGCGTACCCGGGGCGACAGACAATCGCGCTCTGCGGGGACGGCGGATTCACAATACTCTGTCTGGGCGACCTGCTGACGCAGGTGGAACGCAAAGCGCCCGTGGTGCACGTGGTGCTGAATAACGAATCGCTGGATTTCGTTAACATCGAACAGCAGGAGGCGGGTTTCGTGCCGTTTGGCGTCGATTTCAAGAATCCCAATTTTGCTAAAGTGGCCGAGGCCATGGGAGCGAAAGGCATCCGGATCGAGGAGCCGGGAAATGTGAGGGACGGCCTGGCTGAGGCGTTGGCGCACAAGAGCGGGCCGGTGGTGGTAGATGCAGTTGTCGATATACCCCCGGTTTGGTTGGCGCATTCAGCACGGCGGGAGTATGATGCCAGAAAGATTTCGGCAGGGCTGCCCCCGTACCTCGTCTCCCGGAGGCCAACATGAGAGCTAAGAAACCTCTCGTTATTGCCGGAGCAATTGTCGCGTTCCTCCTGCTCCTGGTTTTGTGCTTGCCCCTTTTCATCAATGCGAACCAATTCAAGCCGACGCTTGAGACCAAACTTACTGCGGCACTAGGACGCAAGGTCACAATTGGTGATATCAAGCTGGCAATTTTCTCGGGCGGTGTGACGGTTTCCGACGTTTCCATCGCCGACGATGCCCACTTCAGCAAGTCGCCCTTTCTTACGGCTAAAACGCTGAGCGTGGGAGTCGAATTGATGCCGTTGATCTTCTCAAAACAAATCAACGTGCGCTCGATCAAAATCGAGGGCCCGGAGGTAAATCTGATTCACGGAGCGGGTGGAAAGTGGAATTATTCCAGTTTGGGGCAAGGCGAATCGAACGGCGGTGCTGGCGCCGGTGCGTTAAATGTCCAGAAGCTCGCAATCGCGAATGGGAAGATTATTGTTAGCACCGCCGGGTCAAGTCTGAAACCGAGTCTTTATCAAGATGTGGATGTGGAGGCTTCCGATCTTTCCTACACCTCGCAATTTCCGTTCAAGGTTTCCGCGAAAGGTCCGGGCAATTCGGCCCTGAAAATCGAAGGCAAAGCTGGCCCGATCAATCCGAGCGATTCATCACTGACTCCCTTTGAAGCGACGATCGATGTACGGCACCTTGATCTTGCAACCACCGGCTTCATCGATCCTTCGTCCGGCATCGCAGGTGTGATGGATTTCAAAGGCGATCTGAATTCCGACGGCAAGCAGATCAGTTCCAAAGGAAGCATCAAAGCAACTAAGCTGAAAGCATCGGCGGCTGGTAGCGCTTCAACGGTCCCGGTGGACATTGAGTACGCCACGGTGTACACGTTGGAAACGCAGGCCGGTGTGCTGAGTCAAGCCGAGGTGAAAATCGGCAAGGCGGTTCAACATCTGACGGGGAGTTACAACACCGCCACCACGCCGGCGAAAATCAACATGAAGGTAAATGCACCGGAGATGCCCCTCGACGACTTGGAAGGATTTTTACCTGCAGTCGGCGTGGTGCTTCCTTCCGGTTCGAAATTGTCGGGAGGAACGCTGAGCGCCAATCTCACGATCATTGGTCCCACGGACAAACCAACGATTACCGGGCCTGTCAACATCTCGAATACGAAACTGGCTGGGTTTAGTTTGAAATCAAAGCTCGGGGCGCTCGGCTCGTTTGCCGGCTTAGGCGGCGGAGGGGGAAACGATACGGAAATTCAGACGCTGAGCGCCACGGTGCGCAATGACCCGTCCGGAACAAAGATTGATTCTCTAAATCTGGTACTTCCCTCAATCGGCGGTGTTACCGGGAACGGAACTGTGAGCGCGGCAGGCCAACTGGATTTCAAGATGGTTGCGAAACTTGCAGGTGGCGTTGGCCAAGCGGTAGGAGATGTTGCAACTGTGGCCGGAGGAGCAGCGGGAGCTCTGGGAGCTCTTGGAGGAGGCGGTCGTGCCGGAGGCAATTCATCGGGCGGCATCCCTTTTACAATTCGCGGGACTACCTCGAATCCTCAGGTACTGCCCGACGTGGGCGGAGCGATAGGAAACGTCGCTAAGGCCGCAATTCCGGGAAATCCGGCGGCAGCGGCGACCAAATCTTTCGGCGGATTGTTAGGAAAGAAAAAGCCGTAGCGCAATTTCTTGACCCGCTTTTTGAATGCGGGTGACGCCACTTAAGCCGTAGTAAGATGGGCCGCACAAAAAATCTTACCGTAGGGGGATTATCAATGCGCGGTTGTCACCAAGGAAAACACGGATTGAAGCTCGCTTTGTGGGGAGGCCTCGCTCTGATTTTATGTGTGGCGGGATGCGCAGAGCAGAAGCCGGCAGACACGCGCGCTGCGGATGAAAAGACGATTCGAGATTTGGACGCGCGATGGTCCAAGGTAGCTGCGGCGAGAGACGTGGATGCTACAGTTTCGTATTACAGCGATGATGCCTCTTTGCTGGCGCCCAACGCACCGATCGCGGGCGACAAGCAATCGATTCGCGCCGCATGGGCTTCGCTCCTGACTCCTGACACTTCCCTGTCGTGGCAGGCAAACAAAGTGGAGGTCGCGCGTTCCGGTGATCTGGCGTATGTAGTGGGCACGTATCAGTTGACTACGAAAGATGCCCAAGGCAAACCAATGACAGATCATGGCAAGTTTGTGGAGGTTTGGAAAAAACAGGCGGACAGCAAGTGGAAAGTGGTAGGCGATATCTTTAACTCCGACGTGCCGGTGTTGGTACAAACACGTCCTGTAGCGAAAAAGGCGGTCGCTCATCGTCAGACGAGAAAGAGGAGACGACGAAGTTCGCGATCTAGCGAAAATTGACAAACATTTTAGAACGCTACAGCAGAACCTGCGCCATTCAGAAACCAAGCTGCAGCATCTTGAAAAGCGAAGTGGTACGAGAGAAATCCAGGGAGGTTCGGTCGCTACTATCCAACCATACGCGGAAGCCTTAGAGTCATTTGCGTTGTACTTCTGGAATCGCTTGCACTCGCTCGCCGCGCTTGCATCAAACCGACTACCAGAGTTGGTCTAGACGGCGCCTGGCTTGGAGCCACGCACGGAGATTCCTATTCTTACTTTACCGTCGATCCCGGCGAACATCACCTCGGCGCTAGTTGGCGAACAGCGATCGTCTTGGGCGCAGGACATCCGACGGCGGCGGCTCATTTAACAGCAGAAGCGGGCGGCGTGTATTTTTTCCGAGTTAAAAACAAATGGGAACGTGACTTCGGATTCAAAGCAATAAGTTTACATCCGCTGGATCCCGACGAAGGCCAACTGTTGGCCAGTAAATTTGCGTACAGTACATTTCGTCTGAAAAACTGATCTAGACAAATATAGAGCACAGATCACTGGCTTAGCCGCCGGAAAAGGCTTACTTGCGGATATGTTTTAAGATTTCGCGAGCGGCGTTGTGGCCGGAGGCGCCGGTGACGCCGTTTCCGGGATGTGTGCCATTGCCGCAGAGGAAAAGGCCGGCGACAGGCGACGCGTAACGCGCCCAGCCGAGTAGCGGACGCATGGTGAAGATTTGATCGAGCGCTAGTTCGCCGTGGAACGGATGGCCGCCTGTTAGTCCGTAGATGGTCTCTAGATCTTTCGGCGTGACGGTTTGCACTGCCAGAATTTTTTGCGGGAGATCCGGAGCGTAGGCCGAAAGAGTTTTTAATACGGTGTCGCGCAACGCGTCTCGCTGCTGCGTCCAATCGCCCTGCTTTAATTTATATGGCGCGAATTGCATGTAGATGGACATCACGTGCTTTCCTGCGGGCGCGAGCGACAAATCCAGAATCGAAGGGATAGAAATGTCGAGATATGGCGCGCGTGAAAATTCGCCGTACTTCGAAGCGTCGAAGGCGCGCTCTAGATAATCGATGCCGGGACCGATATGAATTCGTCCGGCTAAAGCGGAATTTCCCTCTGAAGTACTCTTAAGTGCAGCAAAGGTGGGCAGCGCGTCGAGCGCCACGTTTATTTTCGCGGCGGTCCCGTTGCAACGGTAATTCTGCATCTTGACCACAAAACTTGGCGGCAAATGCACGGGATCGAGCAGGCCAAGGAATGTGCGCCGCGGATCGGCCCCGGATACTACCGTCTTCGCGGCGATTTCCTCGCCGCTTGCGAGCGCAACGCCAGTTACACGGCCGTTCTTCACCAGAATTTGTTTCACTTCCGCGCCCGTGCGAATTGCGGCGCCCGCATCCTTCGCGGCTGCAGCCAAAGCGGCTGTCAGCGCGCCCATTCCTCCATGCGGCACAGCGGAGTTGCCAACCGGATACGGGTCGGCACCCGCGCGCAAGAGCAAGAGCGCTGTAGAGCCGGCGGACCACGGACCCATCGCAGCGCCAAAAATTCCTCTCGCCGCAATCGCCGCGCGCAGCAAATCCGTCTCAAAAAATTCAGCGACGAAATCCGCGGCGGCCATGGGGCCCCAGCGAATCAGCCTCATCATTTCTTTTTTTCCCAGGCCGCGGACTCTGTGTCCAACTTTTAGGAGCTTCCAAATATCTTCTTTCGAGGGCTTTTCGATTACCGGCGGCGTCAGCAATAGAAGCTGCGCGACAATTTCTCCGGCGCGTGCGAGACTGGCCGCAAAGTCAGAATAGCTGGCGGCATCTTTGGCGGAAAATTTCTGAATTTCGGAGACAGAGCGCTGGGTATCGGTATACAGCGTGAGAGAGCGGCCATCCAAGTTAGGAGCGAAAATACGCACCGGGGATTCGAGTTTCTTGAGGCCGTGGCGCGCGAGCTGCATGTCTTTGAGAATTGCCGCAAGGGGCGGCCCCCCTGTATGGGCTACCGTGGAACAGCGAAATCCGGGATGAAATTCTTCCGTGACCGCAGCGCCGCCAACCACCTCGCGACGTTCCAGCACGAGCGGCTTTAAGCCTTTTTTCGCGAGGTAAAATGCGGCCACCAGCGCGTTGTGCCCGCCGCCAAGAATCACGATTTCAGGTTGCGCTGCCACGTCAGTTCTTACCCTTCCCGGTATCCTTCAGGATTTCCAGCGCCGCGAGGCGTCCGGGAGCGCCCATGATTCCGCCACCCGGATGAGTGGCC